>Ga0209056_10004193_pt1 | contig 15188 bp, 14 predicted proteins | sample GraSoiAngelo_114_FD_185876 | JGI IMG/M metagenome (GOLD analysis project Ga0209056, IMG submission 185876) | Grasslands soil microbial communities from the Angelo Coastal Reserve, California, USA - 14_0903_13_40cm (SPAdes) (version 2) | ecosystem: Environmental > Terrestrial > Soil > Grasslands... | reverse complement strand
CGGCCTGCGCCGAGAGTGCCACCGGGTCCGCCCCGCCGTCGAACATCGGCGCGGTGGTCGGCTGCGCAGCACCAACGCGGCGGAAGCTCGCGCTACTGCCACTCGGAGCCGTACCGGGAGTCAACGATACGTACACCACCTCGTCCCCAGATGCAGACACTACCTTGCCCCCAGACGTATAGGCAGCAGAGGCAGTGGCAGTGGCGGCAGGTGTTGGAATCGGGTTCGAGACAATCAGGCCGGTCGTCGGAGGCGGGGGGCAATCGAGGCACGGGCCGGGCGAATCCGAGCAGGCGTCGAGCAACGCCGCCACGCCGAGTGCTGCCACGACCACGCCCGCTCTCACAACACTCATCCGGTTGCGCTCCATGGGCTCCCCTGGTTGCCGCTGACGGGACCGTGGTACGGACCGCGTCGGTAGCAATGCTCACCGGACTTCATCGACCACCCGCCAACGCGAATCCAGCCCAGTAAAACGGGTGGCGGGTGTTGGGATCGCGGAGCACCGTCCTCTGCGCCTCGGCCAGCGCGTCGGCCTCCCCCTGCCCGCGGGCGAGCCCCTCGTAGAACCGCTCCATGAACCGCGCCGTGGCCACATCCTGAACCGGCCACAGCGTGGCAACGACATTCTCGGCGCCGGCGAACAGGAATGCCTGCACCAACCCCACCCAATCGTCGCCCGCCGGCACATCTGCCAACGCCCCGGAGGCGAGTCCTGTCTGGCACGCGCTCAAGACGAGCAGGCGCGCGCTCAGCTTCAGGCCGAACACCTCGTGCACTTCGAGCCGTCCGTCATCGCCGCCTCCGGCGTTCAGTGCGACGAACGAGAACAGCGGGTTGTGCTTGTTCAGAACGCCGTACGTGGCGAGATGCACAATGTCCTGCTGGGAGACGAGGGCGCGGAACGCCCGTTCCGTCGCCGCGGCCCCGACGAGCACCCGGGCTCGACCTCCGTGGACGCGCGCGATGGCTTCGACCTCCGCGCGTGACCCTGGCAGCGCCGCAGCGCGCGGCGCCAGCGCCAGCATGTCGCCGCTTCGCGGGACCGTCGGGCGACTGCGCAGCCGCAGCCACACCGAGGCGGACGGGACGTATTCGAGGGTGTAGCGCTCGATGAGCGGCTGCTCGGGTGGCCCCGGGCGGACGAGGGCCGCGAAAGGCAGGTAGTGCAGCTCCGCGTGCGGCGCGATCAGCAGGCGTCGCTTGCCGGCGAGCAAACCGGTCCCCTCGACCGGTGTGACCAGCACCTGGAACAGACGCCGCAACGGTGCGCGCCAGGCGTCGCGAGTCCTCGCAGCGGGAAGCGCGAGGGTGCCGCGCGCAAAGTCCACCAGCGCGGCCAGCGCCTCTCGCGTGACATTGAGGTCCAGCGTGACCAGCGTATCTGCCGTGGCCACGAACAGGAGTGTGGTCGAGTCGCCAACGAGGTATTCGAGCAGCGCGTCGGTCGGACCGAGGCTGCGCATCACGTCGCGTGAGGGCGCGATATCACCACGAACCAGCGCCGCGTAGGAGGGATCTGCTTCGCGCATGGCGACGAGCAGCTCGCCGTAGGCATCCTGGGCCTGGGTCAGCGCTTCCCGAATCGCGCCGGTCGCCACGCTGCGGAGCGGAATACCCCGCAACCCTTGCGCCGAATCCTGACCCGGCGGCTGTTCGAGCTCCCGAGTCAGCTGACCGATGCGGCGCCGCAGGTCCTGCTCCTGGGCGGTCAGTCCCAGGCCGGTGTCGTTCGTCGCCGCAACGCGCCCGCGCGCCAGCAGATCGAGCAGCTGGCGCGCCCGCAGGCGCTCGCTCGCCTCGAACGCCGCCGAAGGCTGCCCACGAGCCTGCTCGACGAGCGCTAGCTGGACGTAGATGTCCCACTTGTTCGCCAGGAACGCCGCGCGGCGCTCCTCCACCGGCAGCGCGGCGGAGATCCTTTCGATTTCGGCGATCGCCGCACGGAGCTCATCCGCGGCGCCGTCCAGTGCGCCGCGGCGCTTGAGTGCCGCCGCGAGCCCCGCGTGCAGCTGCCAGTTGACCCCGGCCGCCGGGTGGTTGCCGAGTCGCGCGAGCCCGCGATGGTACAGCGACTCCGCGGTGAGCGACAGCCCGGCCTGCGCCTCGAGGTCGCCGAGGGCGCCGAGCGCGGCCGCCTCTTCGGCCGGGTCGCCGAGCGACTGCAGGGTATCGAGGGCGGCGAGGATGACGCGGCGGGCGGCCGCCGTGTCGCCACGCTGGCGGGCACCGTAGCCGATCAGCAGCCGCGTCTGCGTCGCCGCCCGGCGGTCCGCCGAGCCATCCTGACCGCGGAGTGCCGACTCCAGAGAGGTTTCGGCGCGCGCGTAGCGCTCTCGCAACAGCAGGACCATGCCCAGCCCTTGCTGGGCAGCAGCCTGAGCCGCGCCGTCCTGCGCGAGACGGGCGAGGCGCTCGGCTCGCGCGTACTGGCCCTCGGCCTCGGTCAACTGGTTGAACTGGACTGCGAGGTCGGCCCGCGCCAACGCCAGCCCCTCGAGGCTCGATCGGTCGTTCGCGAGGCTCTCCGCTCGCAGCAGCTCGGAACGGGCACCGCGCAGGTCACCCATGGCTGCGCGCGCGTCAGCGAGATGTTGCCGGGCGACGAGCTCCTCGGCTACGGGACCTGTCTTTCGATAGATTCCGGTCGCTTCCGTCAGCGCCTTGACGGCCGCGGGATAATCGCCCCGTCGCATCGCCAACAACCCGACGTTGTGGAGCACGGATGCCGCATCGAGCCGATCGCCATGCGCTCGGTAGATCGCGAGCGCCTCACCGTAGCGGGCCGATGCCTCGACGTACTCCCCCTCCATGGTCGCCAGGTTGCCGAGGTTGACGAGGTTCGTTGCAGCTGGCTCGACCCGGTCGGCGCCGCGGTTCGCGGCCAATGCCGTTTGAAAGGCGCGCTTCGCCCCGGCAAGGTCGCCCAGGTCTTGAGCGATGAGACCGAGGTTGTTTTGATCCGCTGCGAGCCCCCGGGCGTCCCCGGTGCGTTCCCGCAGCGACCCGGCGCGCGCGTACAGCTCACTCGCCTGCCGCAGCTCGCCGCGGTCTTTACTGATGCTAGCGAGCGTGCCGATCGCGTTCCCGGCCGTGCGGTAGTCGCCGATCGCCAGCGCGAGCTCGCGGGAGCGCGTGAGATACACTCCCGCGCTGTCGAATTCCTGAGCGAGGTAGAATGCTGCGCCGATGTTCCCGAGTGCGGCCGCGATGCCCGCGGTGTCCGCGAGTGCTTCAAACCGCCGGCGGCTCTCTTGCCAGGCTCGCATAGCGGCTTTGATCCCGAGCGGCCCTAATGCGGCGTTGCCGGCGAGACGAACACTGTCCGCCGCCACCTTGGCCTGCTGCTCCGCCGGCGACAGCGATCGAAACCGGGCGACCTGCCGCACGAAGAACGAGTCGCTCCACGCGATCGCATACGCGGCGGCGAGGCGCTCGGCCTCAGCGATCGAGCCGGCTGCGAGGAGGCGGCGCAACGCGGTGCGGGCTGAATCGGGACGCAGCCGTACGTCCTCGACGAACGCTGAGTCGGGGCGAGGGGCCACGCTTCCGGTTTGCGGGGATTGCGCGACCAGCGCCGCGAGAACTGCGATCATTGCCGCCGGACCGTGAAGCGGAACTCGACGAGGTCGGAGGCGGCCCAGCGGTTCGATTCCGTCTGGGCCTCGACGCGCCAGAAGTACGGGCGGTTGGGCGACAGGAGGACCGAGTCGGGCAGGGTCGCTGAGGTATCGGCAGTCTCGATCTTCCAGAGGAGCGAACCTCCACCGTCGTACAGTCGGACCCGGTACAAATCGACCTTCGGAACGCTCGACCAGACCAGCCGGTCCGCGCTGGCGACCGAGGCGCGTGGAGCGATGGGGGACGGTGCCTCTGTGCTCGTCAGTGGCGGCTCCCGCAATCCGGACGTGTCGTGTGGCTCGCTCCGTGGCCGGAGCACCAGGATCGCGGTTGCCGCTGCGGCCACGCCGAGGGGGACCCACCACCGGCTCCACCGGCGCCCACGACGCAGCGGAGTCGCCCCGCCCGCTTCCATGGCGACGCCCCCAACGACTAAGAGCCGGCCGGCCGAGCGAACGGTCGCGCGGCAGCGGGCACAAGTGAGGAGATGTTCGATGACGGGCGCCTGCGCCTCTGGCGCTAGCGCTCCCTCGACAAAATTCGCGATCGTGCTTTCGTCGAGGCACTGCGTGGTTTCGACCTGAGTCTCCAGAATTGCCGGCGTGCGGAGCAGGGCCGTTGCTTCTCGGAGTCGGTCGACCTCAGCGCTGCACGCCGGGCAGGCGGCCACGTGCTGGGCCGTCGCTGGGTCCGGAGCGCCGAGGGCGAAGGGAACCAGGGTCTCGGGGGTGGGGTGGGTCACCCGCAGCGCCCGTGTAGTGGTCTTGCGCATCGCCCTGGTGGTACGGACGAGCCTCGGGGCGTTGCTCGGGCGGGGTTCACAGGTCTTTTCCCTTGATCCCGGCTCGCTCCAAACGGGCGCGGATCGCCGCCAGCGCACGGTAGACCCTGTTGTAAACGGTCTTCGCGCTGGGATAGCCGAGGGCGCGCGCCACCTGCTCGGCGGGCATCTCGTCGACGACGTACAGCTGAACGGCGAGCCGATCACCGGGGGGAAGGGTCTCCAAGGCGGCAGCGATGATCGCTTGCTGCTCCGCGACAGCGGCGGGATCGCCGGGAGGATCTGGCCCGAGATCCGGTAGTGGCGAGACCAGCTCGGCGACGAGCCGACCACCGACGGTCGCGGTCTGGTACGTGGCAGTCAATTCCTTCAGGAAGGCGCGGAACGAAACATGGGCGCCCTTGGAACGCAGCAGCTCATACGCCTCTACATGGGATCGCTGCTCGACGAAGACATACTGGAATATCTGTTGCCGCAGCGGCGGCAGGGCGGCCGCCAAGGCCGAGACCCGTCGTCGGCCTCCCCGATGCCGCAGCCAATCGATGGCGAGGTTTCGGATCACTACGACGAGCCAAGTGGAGATCGGCCGCGCGGGATCGATCGTGGCGGCGCAGCGACGCAGGCGGGAGAAATCGTCTTTCCGGAGCCCTTCGCAGACTACCGCGAACACGTCCATCACGTCGTCGTGGTCAGTGACGAGGTGGCGGATTGCCCCGAAGATAAGCCGCCGGTAGCGCTCGATGAAGAGATCCCATGCGGACTCGAGATCCCCCCGCTCGAGCGGAACAGCCCACGACTCTCCCATATCGAGGGACGACCATCCTTCCTCAGAAAATGACAACCGGCCGAGCGCGCACGCACTCAGCCGGTTTCGCGATTGGCTCCCCCCGAGGCATGGGCGAGCCGCACGACTTCGCGCCTCGGGGTTCATAGCATCTGAGTATGGCTCGAATGTGCGCCCCGCCGTGGCTTCGTCAAGGCGCGCCGCTATTGAAGGCATTGCGCCAGGCCGAGAATTGATGCGCCGCCGGTGTGTCCGGCAAGGTCGGAGGCCGGCCGATTGGAACCACCTGCCGACCGCGGTCTCTCGATTCTTGAGCACCTGGCTGAGCGATAAATGGCACCCTTCCGGCGTCTCGTGCTGAAGGACCTCCCCCGCGAGAGGGAGCCGAAGGCGCGCGTGCCGACCTCTCGCCGGCTACCTTCGGATTGCACGTTCGCGGGACGAAAACGGCAAGCTCTGATGACGTGGTCGTCGTCGGCGAAGAGTGGTGGCCGTGGGTAACGCCCGCCGTGCCCGCACCGCTCGGCTACGCGTGGCCCCGCAACTGGAGTCGGGCCTGTGCGGCTGTACACGTGACGGGGCTGACGTTGCATTCGTTGCGGTATTGCTGCGGGCAGTGGGCGGTAAACGCGGGCGTCCCGGACGCCCAAGTTCAGGCGGCCCTCCGGCACGAGACGCCGGGCACGACGCGGATCTACACGCCCGAGAAAGCGCGTGGACAGGTCGCCCGGGCCCTGGCGAGTGTGCTCTTGTCCCGCAGTACGTCCCGCAGAGCGCGCCGGGCACGGTGAGTCTGTGGAGTATTAACTTTCGCGATGAGGTCTAGTTAGACCCGGTAGCTCAGTTGGTAGAGCAACGGACTTTTAATCCGTAGGTCCTGGGTTCGATCCCCAGCCGGGTCATAGAGTTACCGAGCGGATCAACAAAGCTCGAACGTGGCAACGGTATAGCCGTCTCGCAGGGATCTCAGCATTGTCGCCAATAGCCAGCGCGGGAAGTTCAGCATGCCGAGGGCTACCGCTCGACCCATTATCGACTGACGCGTCGTCAGGCGGAATCCAGCCGCTTGAATCAGCTCGAGTGGGTCGACCTCGAGGCGGCCGTAGGGCGCTCCGAGCTCCCGAAGGACCTTGCCGATGTCGCCGGCGTATCGCCGAACGAAACCTTGCGTCGTCAGATCGCAAACGACCGTCGGACCAGCTAAGGTGGTGCGTATCGCGTGAAACATCTCGCGCACCTCTGCCGCGTAGAGATACGGCAAGACCCCCTCCAGCACGACGACCGCTCTTGAGAGGTTGCGGAAGGAGGCCAGCGCAGCGCCGAGCGGCTCCCGGTCAAACGCGATCGGAACACGCGTGAGCGGGTTGGGCGCGTCGTGCGCGGGAAGCAGCGTCTCCTTCAGCGCAATCACCGCCGGCTCGTCCAGCTCGATCCAGCGTCCACCGGGCAAGCGGAAGGCGCGGGTGTCAAAGCCGGCACCGATGATGACGACCGCTGTCTCGGGGCGTGACTGGATCGCTGTCCGAAGCAGATCATCGATGATCCGATGGCGCGCGATATTGGAGGCATTGGGACGGCGAAGGCCACGAAAGGGCTCGAACATGGTCCAGGCGTCCGAGCTCATGAAGCGCTGAGCGAAGTGGTCGCCGCAGACCGGTGATGACGACGCTGCATCCAAGGCGCGTACCCCGCAGCAATAGTAGGCGGTCTTGGAGACCGGCTTCATGGGTACCGCCACCACTTAGCGCTCACGCAACAGGGGAAGGCTTCAATCCGTTCAGCGCCGCATTCACCGCGCCCACGCGGCAGTCCAGGCGATGACGGCGGTCTACGTATCGGCCCAACAGACTGCGCTTAAGGTGCGGCCCGAGGCCGGCGGGTGCAACCCGCTCACGGGGTGGCCCCGGGCTTGCAAGCCGCCGTCCCGGGCTGATGGCCGGGTCACTCCGTCCGCCTCACCCCGTCTCCCACCACGCCACGATTCCCTGGTGCCCGCACTGCTTGCACGAGACCACCGCGGGAATGACGTTGTTTCGGAACGGAAGGCGGGTAGCGCACCTCGGGCACACGCCGTAGCGGCGCCCCACGTCGGCGCGCGTGCCGCGCGCGGGGTTGGCGTCCTCGCGTGTGCGGTACACGACCGTGAATTTGTCGGGCCGCTTGTCCCGCACTTCCAGTGCCTCCTGCGGCACCGTCACCCGTTGTCCCGACACCTCCAGCACCGCCCGCGTGACGCCACTGCTCACGATCGGATACCACGCGCCCTGACGCAGCAGGCCCTCGTCTTCCTCGCGCTTGAGCGCGTACCACACGCGCGCCCAGGCCAGTGGTTGGTCTCCCATGGACCTACTGATTGCCGTTTTCGGCCCGCCGTTCCGTGATCTGGGTAACATTCCGAGTGCCCGCGTGTGGTAGCCGGGGGCTCTTCCGGACGGGTATATTCGCCTAAGCGGCGCCGCCGCACGCTGGTGGACGCTCGAGCGGAGGAATGGTTTCACGATGGCACGGCGGATGCGCAACCGCCGTCGCCGTGGTGGCGAAGGCGAGCGCCGTCACCTGGGACAAGGACTCTGCCAGGCAGATCCTGGACAAGATCGTCGTCTACTCGCGCTAAAGAGGACTATGCCGCCCATCATCTGGATCGACGGGACGTATCACGATCGCGCCTCGGCTAAGGTCTCGGTGTTCGACCACGGCCTGCTGTACGGCGACGGCGTGTTCGAAGGCATCCGCGTCTACAACCGCCGCGTGTTCCGGCTGGCGCAGCACCTGGACCGGCTGTACGCCTCGGCCAAGGGTGTGTGGCTCGAGGTCCCGCTCGCCAAGCCGGCGCTGCACCGGCTGGTGGAAGAAGCGGTCACGAAGAGCGGGCTCGATGAGGCCTACATTCGCCTGTTGGTCACCCGCGGCGTGGGCGACCTGGGGCTCGACCCGCGCAAGTGCCCCAAGCCGTCCGTCATCTGCATCGTCGATACGATCCAGCTGTGGCCGCAGGACCGCTACGACAAGGGGCTCGTGGCGCTCACCGCCGCGACACCGATCCACCACCGCGAGAGCCTCTCGCCGCGCATCAAGTCGCTCAACTACCTGTCGCACATCCTCGCCAAGGTCGAAGGCATCGCCGCCGGCGTGGACGAAGTGATCATGCTCGACGCGCAGGGCTATGTGGCCGAGGCCAGCGGCATGAACCTGTTCGCCGTCACCAACGGCACGCTCAAGACGCCGCCCGCTTATGCCGGCATCCTGCGCGGCGTGACGCGCGACGCGGTCATCGAGTTGGCGCGCGAAGCGACCTATGGCGTCGAGGAACTGCCCCTCAACCGCTACGACCTCTACACGGCCGACGAGATGTTCCTGACCGGCACGGCCGCCGAGGTGGTGTCCGTGACCAAGCTCGACGGCCGCGTGATCGGTCACGGCCAACCCGGCCCCATCACCAAGGAGCTCGCCAAACGCTTCAAGGCGCTCGCGATCCGCGGCGACTGATATCCACAACTATTGACAGGACTTAGGGTTAGGCCACATATTCTCGCGCCCTTGCGAGCGAGGTGATCCATGCCGTGGCGCGTGATCGCCCATGGTGATCAAGTTTGGCACGTGGACGCCTTGGCGGAGCGCCCGGCCAATACTGAGGCATGGCAGTTGGTACTGTCATTCCGATCGGCGTCCGAAGGCTCCGGACGCTCGTTCTGGACGCTGTACCCGCTCGAGGCGACCTCGAAGTCGTCACTCTTCATTCAGGCCGAGCGGATCCCCGACACAGCCATCTCGCAGCTCCTCGCTGAGCGGCTGGCGTGAGCTCGCTCGAGCTCCAACAGCTGCGCCGCGTGGCAGGGGCGGTGGCGCGGCTGCGCGGGGAGGCCGTCCGCGACGCGACCGTGCGGTCCGACCTGCGCCAGCTGAAGGTCGAGCTCGAGAGTGGGCTGATCCTGGTGGTATCGGCGGAGCGGGACGACCAGGGGCGCCCGCGCTTGGAGGTGGACGTGGTGGAAGGCCCGAGAGAGCTGGGCGTTCGTCAGCAGCTCGAAGTCCGGTTCGAGTAGCGGCCCGACCGTGACGGCGCCAGGGGCAGCGGGGTCCGGCGGGGTAGGGGCGGCGGGAGAACGGCTCCGCTTCCAGGACTTCCAGTTTGACAAGTTGGCGAACGGGCGGTGCCGCGCCAGGGTGGTGCTGACGTGGGCCGACGGGCGGCAGTTCACGGGGGAGTCGGACGGCGTGATTTCACAAGCGGGCGAGCTGCGGTGCTGCGCCGAGGCGACCGTGCGGGCGCTGGAGCGGGTGGTCCAGCCGCGCATGGGCTTCGAGCTGCTGGGCGTGAAGGCCGTGCGGGCGTTCGACGCGACGGTGGTAATCGTGTCGCTGTCGGTGCGGCAGGAGTCGCGCGCCTCCCGCCTGGTGGGCGCCTGCCTGACCGAGACTGATGCCCCCCGCGGCGCGGCCCTTGCGGTGCTGAACGCCACGAACCGCATTCTTGGAAACTTCTTCGCCACCCGATGAGCAGGATCAGGCGGACTCCCCTGGTCGCGCTGCTGAGCGCGGCCCTCGGCGGCGCGCTCGGCGTCGCCTGCGGGGGCGGTCATGCCGGCCATACGGCCCTGATCGCCCCCGCCCGCGATTCGACGGCGCCGTCGCCCGGCGTCGATTCGCTCGCGGCACTGGCCGCCCGGCAGGCGCGCGACTCCGCGGCCGATCAGCAGGTGCTGGACAGCCTGCACGGGGCGCGTCCCCCCGCCGACAGCCTAAAGCAGCACGCGGCTCCGACCCCGCCGCTCAAGGGCGAGGACGTGGAGCGGGAAGCGGTGCGGCTGTTCGGTCCGGAGGGTCGCACGGCTATCGGGGCGGCTCCTACTGCCGCCCCCACCTTCGACATCGACGTCTCGAGCTTCGCCACCAACCGGCGGGTGCTCGAGTACCTCGAGTTCTTCCAGGTGGACTCGCGCGACCGGTTCGAGATCTGGCTCGCCCGGCTGGGCCGCTATGAAGGGATGATCCGCGAGCGGCTCCGCGCCAAGCGGCTGCCGGAGGACCTCTTGTACCTCTGCCTGATCGAGAGCGGCTTCTCGAACACAGCGGTGAGTCGGGCGAAGGCCGTCGGGATGTGGCAATTCATGGCGAGCACGGCCCGGCTGTACGGGCTCACGGTGGACCCGTGGGTGGACGAGCGCCGCGACCCGTTCCGGGCCACCGAGGCGGCGGCGAATTACCTGGCCGACCTGCGGGAGCGCCTGGGCAGCGTGTACCTCGCGGCCGCGGCGTACAACGCCGGCGTGGGGCGGATCGAGCGCGGCATCGGTCGCCTGCCGGGTGAGCAAGATTCGGTGGACGACCGCACGTTTTTCCAGCTCTCCGACCGCCGCTACCTGCGGCGTGAGACCCGCGACTACGTACCGAAGCTCATCGCCGCGTCGTTGATCGCGAAGCAGCCGCAGCGCTACGGTTTCCAGCCCGAGCCGCTGCCGGCGCTCGTGTTCGACGAGATCACCGTGCCCGACGCCACGGGCCTCGACGTCATCGCCCGGCTCGCCGACACGACCGTGGCTGCCCTGCTGGACCTGAACCCGCAGTTCGTGCGCGGCGTGACCCCGCCGGGGCGGAGCGTGGTGGTGCGGGTGCCGCGCGGGCACGGGACCCAGGTGGCGGAGCGCTACGACAGCCTCCCGGTGACCGAGCGGATCACGTTCGTGGACCACTACGTCTCGCGCGGCCAGACGCTGTCCGACATCGCGAAGCACTATCGCGTCAGCGCTTCCCTGATCGAGAGCGCCAACCCCCGGATCCGGGCGCATGCGCTGCGGGTGGGCCAGCGGATCATCGTCCCGATGAGCGGGCGCGTGGTGCCCGCGTCAGCCTGGTCGGTGCCGCCGGAGCCGCACTACCGCCGCGTGTCGAGCACCGAGGCGAGCGCGGGCGCGCACCGCGTGCGGCCCGGGGAGACGGCCAGCGAGATCGCGCGCCGCTTCGGCGTGTCGCTCACGGCGCTCCTCAACTACAACGGGCTGACGATGGGATCGCTGCTGAGAGTCGGGGACCTGCTGAAGATTCCGCAGAAGCAATAAGACGTCACGGAGAGGCGTCACGGAGAGTCGTAGCAGAAAGGCGTAGGGGGGAACCCTACGCCTCTCTGCAACGTCTTTCCGCGACGTCTTTCCGTGACGACGTCTAGCTTTTTCTACGATATCCCTTCATGAGAGCCGTCGCATATCCGTTCTGCGGATCCTTGCCGGCGTCCAGCAGCTCCTGCACCCGACCCGGCCCACGGTTGTACGCGAGCAGCGCCAGCCGCAGCTTCGCGTCGGGGTTTCCCTCGTACCGCTCCAGCAGGTCGCGCAGGTACCGGAAGCCCAAGCGCAGATTCGTGTTACGCTCGTAGAGCTGGGTGGTGGTGAGGCCCGGCTCGTACAGTCGCGCCGTGCTGGGCAGGACCTGGGTGTAGCCAATCGCGCCCACCTTGCTCTTCGCGTTGGCCTTGAAGCCCGACTCCACCCGCACCAAGCGGAACGCGAGGGCAGGATCCACCCCTTCCGCCAGCGACACGTCGTAGATGGCCGCGGCGAGGTCGGCCGCGATGCTGTAGTGGGTGGAAAAGTCGATGATCGCATTGGCGCGCTCGAGCTGCAGCCGCGCGACCGCCAACTCGCCGCGGGTCGCCTCGAGCGACTGCTCGAGTGAGCGCAGCTCGCCCACGATCGCGGGCGCGGTCAACGGCGTCGGCTGGTCGTCGGCGGTAGCCCGTCGAGCCCACCCGCCCACGCTGCTCACGACCAGCGCGCCGAGCAGAATCAACCCCCCCTGCAACATCAACTTCTGGGTCTTCGTGTACATAGACCTCTCTTGTAAGTCCAGGCGGTCGCAAAACTGGCCCCGCCTCGTCAAGCACCCATCAATCGGCCGCATCGCGCCGCCAGTCGCCGTGCGTGCCGCCGGTCTTCTCCAGCAACCGCACCTTTTCGATCACCATGCCGCGGTCGGCGGCCTTCACCATGTCGTAGACCGTCAGCAACGCAACCGACACCGCCGTCAGGGCTTCCATCTCCACGCCGGTCCGGCCCACCGCCTTGGCGGCGGCCCGGACCCGCACCCCTGGCAGGCCTTCCTCCAGCGTCGCCTCGACCTCCACGTGGTCGAGGCCGACGGGATGGCACAGCGGAATCAGCTCCGCCGTGCGCTTCGCCGCGAGCGTCCCCGCCACCTCGCTCACCCCCAGCACGTCGCCCTTGGCCACCTGCTGCTCGGCGACGAGCCGAAACGCTTCCCGCGACATCCGGATCGCTCCCTCGGCGACCGCGGTGCGCACCGTGACCGGCTTCTCGCCCACGTCCACCATGCGGGCCCGGCCCGCTTCGTCCACATGCGAGAGCTTCATCCCGCCGTCCCCAAGTCGCTCCCCAGTACGGCCGCGACCAGCTGCGGGTTCAGGTTACCCTGGGCGAGCGTCCGGGCCTCGAGCACCTGCGCGATCGCCCGAACTACCCTGCCGGTGTCCTCGCCCGACCGGGCTTGCTCGCGCAGTCGCTCGAGCAGGCCGTCGAGCATCTCGGTGAATCCGCCGCGCGCCTGGAACGGCTGCTGTCCGAGCGCGAACGCATACCGGCGCACCGGTCCGGCTTTCACGGCTGCGGCAAACCGCTCCGCCGCTTCCCCGCCCCGGTCCTGTCGCTCCCCTTCTGCAAGGACCCTGCCGATGCACCCGTCGGCAGCTGCAACCCGTTGCGCAACAGCGCGTTGTCCCGTCATGCCAAGCTCCCGCTGAGCGAACGCTGCCACGATGCTGTCGGCAAGTCTTGCCACCCGAACCCGCACTACGCGAGACAGAATCGTCGGCAACAGGGCCTCCGGCTCGGCCGCCGTCAGCACGAACACCGTATTCGGCGGCGGCTCCTCGAGCGCCTTGAGCAGCGCATTCGCAGCCGCTTCGGTCCCGACCTGGGGGACCAGTCGTTCCGCATCGGCGATCACGAACACGTTGCGCTGACCTAGTGCCGGCTTTAGCGCCAGCCGCCGTAACAGCAGGCGGATGGCGGCGATCCCATGGATCGCCAGACCGGACGGCGGCTCGTACAACGGCTGCTCCCGCCGTGCCGCCATCTCCGCGCCGAGCGCTTCCTCCGCCACATCGACCTGCTTGTCCGCATCTCCGCTCCTTTTCGAGGGCTCGAGCGGCACGAACCAATGCACGTCCGGGTGCGAGAGGTTCAGGACCAGCTTGCATGGCTGGCACTCGCCACACCCTTCCCGGGCCTCACCCCCGGCCTTTCCCCCGGCTCGCTCACACACGAGCGCCTGTGCCAGCCATAACGCCAGCCGCTGCTTTCCGACTCCCCGGGGACCCTCAAATAGGAGCGCTTGCGGCAACCGGCCGGAGGCGATGGCGCCTACCAGCCGGTTTCGGGTCCCCTCATGGCCGTACAGGGGGGGTATTGGCATGGCGAGAATCTAGCCAGGGGCAGAAAATCGGGAGGATGTGGAAAACGTAAGAATATAATTTACAAATACTTGTGGCACTTTACCGGGTCTTGTGCTAGTGTAAGATGTTGTCGCTATTTTAATTACTTCATAGAGTGAGCACACACTCGCCAGATAATGCCCATTTTACCTATGTTTTCGCCATCTATTCGGTGCTCTGACGCAACAGTGGTCACTTCTGTGGTTGCGTCGATACAACACTATTCCTCTGCAACCAGCCGGGCAGCCGCGTGCAGCGAGCACGCGGGCGAAGATTTCGATCGACGTCTCGAATTCCTCGGGGATCACGACGTCGGCGCCGAGCCGGGTCAGCTCCGGCATCTCCACGACGTAGCGGGTACGCGCGATGATGTGGATGCGGGGGTTGACCGCCCGCGCGACCCGCACCATGCCGCGCGTCGCGACCGGATCGGAGATGGCCACCACCAGCATGCGCGCGCGCTCGGTGCCGAGCCCGGCCTACCACGGCCAGGGCAGGGTGGTCGCGCAGGAAGCTCACCTGTACCAGCATTCCCACCGTGACGAAGAACGATGAATCCGGGGAGCGCCGGCAGGTTGAGACGGTGGAAGACGAGAATGACGAGGAGCGAGCCGGCAAAGATGATCGCCAGGTCGCGCAGCAACAGGAATTGCATCAGGGCGCCGGGTGGTAGGTCATTGTCCAGGGCTCACTTGGCACACATGTGACGGCGCGCACCCGGTTTGTGTGAAGCCCATAATGGAAAGCGGCAGCGTGGGATGCAAGCTTCGCAGTGCGCAGTAAGCGCAGCATTACCGCGATACGCCCTCGCGCATCATTTCCGGACCACTGCACGGAGTGCCATGGCTGGTTTGCGCACGAACCGGTTCAGACTGCTGCGCCAGGACGACACGGCCCGCGACGCGCGGCTGACGTTGTCGGAGGAGCGGCTGCGCGCGGCGCGGCAGCAGGAGGCGGTGGCACACCTGGGGCAGCAGGCCCTCGCGGGCGCGCCGGTGGCCGAGCTGACCGATGCGGCCGTCGCGCTCGCGGCGCGCGCCCTCGAGGTGGAGCTCGCCAGCCTGCTCGAGCTGCGGCCCGAGAGCCGCACGCTGCTGCTGCGGGCCGGCGTGGGGTGGCGGGCCGGTGCGGTGGGGCGGACGATCCTGCCGGCCGACGCCGATTCGCACGCGGGGTACGTGCTGCGCGCCACCGGCCAGGTGGTGGTGGAAGACCTCACCAGCGAGCGGCGGTTCAGGAGCTCGCCACTGCTCTCGTCGCACGGCGTGGTATCGAGCCTCAGCGTGCTGGTGCACGGCAAGGAGCGGCCGTTCGGCATCCTCGGGGCGCACACCACGCGTCGCCGGGAGTTCACCATCCACGACGCGCACTTCCTGCAGGCGATCGCGAACGTGCTCGCGACCGCCATCGATCGGGCCCGCACCGAGGCGGCCCTGCGCTCCAGCGAGGAGCACTTCCGCTCGCTCATCGAGAACGCCTCGGACATCGTCACCGTGGTGGGCGAGAACGGCGTGTTCCGCTACGCGAGTCCCTCGGTGGAGCGCGTGCTGGGTTATGGG
>Ga0209056_10004192_pt1 | contig 15189 bp, 15 predicted proteins | sample GraSoiAngelo_114_FD_185876 | JGI IMG/M metagenome (GOLD analysis project Ga0209056, IMG submission 185876) | Grasslands soil microbial communities from the Angelo Coastal Reserve, California, USA - 14_0903_13_40cm (SPAdes) (version 2) | ecosystem: Environmental > Terrestrial > Soil > Grasslands... | reverse complement strand
CGGCGCCTGATAGGCGCTCCGACGGCGCCCCCGCCTCCCCGCTGCGCTCTCTAGCCCGCGTGCGGGCGGCGGGTCTTCGCCCGCGGGCCTCAGCCGCACACGACCGCGAGTGCGCGCAGCCGCCGCTGACTGAAGCGCGCCCTCGGCGGCACCGGCCTCTGGTTTCTGGCCGGCCTCGGGCTCGGCCTCGCGCCGCTGCTCGGCCGCAACCTCTCGGTCGGGGCGCCGCCATTCTCGCTTTCAACACGCAGGATCGAGACTTTCATCCACGGCAACGCCCCCGATAGCGCCGGGTTCGGGTGGAGGCTTCCCGCGGCGACGCGCTCCATCCTCGAGCAATCGAACGGTCACGTCGTGACCGCCATCCGGCTCACCCTCGCGACCTATCATGGCGACTGGCGGCAGCTTCTCGCTCTTCGGTCGAGTACATGAGGCTGCACGCCGCCAAGAGGAAGTACCAGAGGATCCGGTGGCGTGCGGCGTTCGTGCGTTCGAGCCACAGCCCGATCAGGCCGAGCGCCAGCACGTGCTCGAAGTGCAGCGAGAAGCGCAGGAGAGGCAGATGGTCGGCGAAGTAGTACCAGTTCCGCCTTCGCCGTTCACGTCGTGTTGACGCTTCCTTGCGCAACCCCGATAAGGGACGGCCGCGGCACCCGACATCCCAGGACGTCCCCACGAGAAGGACAGCAAGGCATGCGCAAGTGGAAGTGAGCATTGGAAAGGTGGGGCTGGGAGTGGGCCTCATGGCCGCATCGGCGTTCGCCGTTCCGCTCGTCGGCTTCGCCATGCAGGAGGCCGCGGGGCAGGGGTGCCTGGTCGAGATCCACGACCAGAGCGGCAACCTGCCCGACGGGAGCACGCTCTGCCAGGTCGCGAGCGGCAAGAAGTGCACCTTCAGCCTCCAGCTGTGCCGCAACCCGCCGGGATGCGTACCGGCGAGGGGCAAGAAGACCATAGCGACGACCGGCGACTGCCACCCGCGGAAGCTCAAGATCACGAAGGCGCAGTCGGGCTGCGGCTCGTTCGTCGGCATCAAGGTCGGGAGCAAGAACAAGGGCAAGAAGAGGGGGGTGTGCACGATCCGCGTCGGGGCCAAGTCGAGCCGCGGGCCGGCGCCGAAGGGCGTCGACGAGGTCACGCTCGTCTGCATGCCGGCCGGCAGCGGGCCCGGCGTCTGTCCCATGCGCACGGTGTTCCTCATCCTGATGGAGAACCACGACTGGTCGAGCATCAAGGGCAGCGCGTCGGCCCCGTACATCAACCACACCCTGCTGCCGATCGCCTCGCACGCCGAGCAGTACTACAACCCGCCCGACCTGCACCCGAGCCTGCCCAACTACCTGTGGCTCGAGGCCGGGACGAACTTCGGCATCCTCGACGACGACTACCCGGCGCAGAACCACCAGAGCACCACCAGCCACCTCGTCGACCTGCTCGAGGCGGCCGGGCTCTCATGGCGAGCCTACCAGGAGGACATCAGCGGCACCGACTGCCCGCTCACCAATTTCCACTTGTACGACGTCAACCACAACCCGTTCGTGTACTTCGACGACGTTACCCAAACGAACAACTCGAAGGCGCCGCGCTGCATCCAGCACGTTCGTCCCTACTCGGAGCTGGAGACCGACCTCATCAACGACACGGTGGCGCGCTACAACTTCATCTCGCCGCACCTGTGCAACGACATGCACGACGCCTGCGCCCCGCTGAACGATCCCGTGCAGCAGGGCGACGCCTGGCTGTCGACGGAGGTGCCGAAGATCCTCGCGTCCCAGGCCTACGCCAACAACGGCGCGCTCTTCATCCTCTGGGACGAGGGCGGGACCGGCGATGGCCCGATCGGCATGATCGTGCTCTCGCCCAAGGCCAAGGGCGGGGGGTACCAGAACGCCATCCACTACACGCACAGCTCGACGCTGCGCACGCTCGAGGAGATCTTCGGCGTGACCCCGATGCTGGGCGATGCAGCGAACGCCACCGACTTGAGCGACCTGTTCCAGAGCTTCCCGTAGTCGGTTCGTGGGCCCGGGCATCGCTCTCGCGCTTCTCGGACCTGGGGTGCGGGGTCAGTGCAGGTCGCGGGCGTGGATCCTGCGCGCCCGCAGGCGAGATTGGAGCGTGGACGGCTTCACCCCGAGGAGCTCCGCCGCGCCGCCGGGACCGTAGACGCGTCCGCCCGCGCGCTTGAGCGCCGCCAGGAGGTTCGCCCGTTCCCGACGCCGCCATTCGCCCTCCGGGACGACCTCCTCCGGCTCGGGCGGGCGAGGGGCCGGCGAAGGCGCCGTCCCCTGCTGCGCCGCGTGATCGGCGACGATCGCATCGAGGCGTGGCCGGCCGCCTCGGGACAGGATCACGGTACGCTCGATCACGTTCTGCAGCTCGCGGACGTTGCCTGGCCAGTCGTAGCGCTTGAGCTGCTCCCACTCCTCCATCGATATCCGTGGCTCGGGGACCCCGAGCTTACGCGCGGCGAGGGAAACGAAGTGCGAGGCGAGGAGTGGGATGTCGCTCTTCCGCTCTCGCAGCGGGGGAAGCTCGATCAGAAAGACGCCGAGACGGTAGTAGAGGTCCTCGCGGAACCGCCCCGCCCGGACCTCGGCCTTCAAGTCCCGGTTCGTCGCCGCGATCACGCGCACGTCGACCTCGCGGGTGACGTCGTCACCCACGCGCTCGTACTGTCCCTCCTGGAGCACGCGGAGGAGCTTGGGCTGAAGCTCGAGCGGGAGGTCGCCGACCTCGTCGAGGAGAACGGTCCCCCCGTCGGCCAGCTGGAAACGGCCCGGCCGGTCGCGCAGCGCCCCCGTGAAGGCGCCCCGGACGTGGCCGAAGAACTCGCTCTCGAACATGTCCCGCGGTATCGCGCCGCAGTTCACCTTGATCAGCGGGCGATGCGCCCGCCGGCTGCGCTCGTGGATCGCCCGGGCGACGAGCTCCTTGCCGGTGCCCGTCTCGCCGAGGACGAGGACGGTGGAGTCGGTCGGCGCGACCATCTCCACTTGGGGGAGGACCCTCCGCAGGGCGGGGCTCTGCCCGACGATCCTGCCGTAGGCCAGGGCGAGGTCGACCTCCTCGCGCAGGTACGCGTTCTCTTCCTCGAGCCGCCGTCGCAGCCGGTCGATCTCCGCGAAGGCCCGCCCGTTGACGATCGCGATCGCCGCGTGCTCGGCGACGGTCCGGAGCCACCTGAGCTCGTCCTCCGTGATCGGGGTCCGCCGGAAGACCGCCAGGACGCCAATGGTCTCCCCGCGGAAGACGAGCGGTTGTCCGGCGAAGCTCTGGATGCCCTCCCGCCGCACCCACTCGGGGCGCGCCCAGCCCTCGGCCCCCGCATCCTTCAGCAGAAGGGGCGCACCGGTCGCTCCGATCCGACCCACCTCGGGCACTCCCAGCGGAACGCGGCAGAAGTCCCCGTCGAGGCGCGACCAATCTTCGCCCGGGGACGCGCGCGGCGAGCCGGCGCTCGCGACCAGATGGAGACACCGCGTCTGGTCGGGACACTCCGGCCTCATCCGGCACGAGTCGCAGATGTCCCCGGGGCCCAGCATCCAGACACGTGCGAGGGCGACGCCGGGTTGCTGGCCGAGACCCTCGACGATGCGGGAGAGCACGCCTTCCTCGGAGCGCTCGCCCGCGACCGCGAGGGAAATCGCCTGTAGCGCGTCGAGGTTCACCCTCGACCGGATCTATCGACGGATACGGGAGCCTGCAACGGGGTCTCGGTGGGACTGCAACGGGGCCTCGGTGGACAACGAGGATTCGGTGCCGGCATCGGAGCCCGGCTCACGAAAAGATCGGCTCCCCGCGGCCCGATGCGCTGGCACGCCGGCTGCAACGAGGTCGCCAAACGAGAATGGACTCGATGATCAACGTGATGACCACCGTGCTCGAGCTGACCGCGGGCTTCGTGCTCACGGGCGCGCTCGTGACCGTGCTCGCGGTCCTGCTCGCATTGGAGCTGGGCCGGACGGTGACGCGCGACGACGAGCAGCGCGAGGTCCCACCCGTCGCAGACGACCGACGGCGGTTCCGAGCCGCCGCATGACGAAGCCCGAGCGCGAAGTGGCCCTTCGCGTCCGTCACCCATTTCTCCGAGTGGAAAGGAGGATCCTATGTTCGGCGAACTGAGTCCTGCCACGTGGGCAGTCATTGCCACTGTGGGACTCGCAGCTGGCGGGGCAGTCGTATGGTATCTGCTTAAGGCCTGAAGCCAGCAGCGAGAGATTGCACTTGTGATGAAACTACGCGCGGCTCTTTCGCCGCGCGGCTCGTAGGAGAGCCTGAAGCAACCAGGGTACTCGGGGGATTCCTCATGGAACGACGAGGAATTCCCCCTCCCCGGTGAGCAGGCGCCATACGCATGAAGGCCGAGTCGCCGCAGCGCACGCGGGCGAAGCCCACCTTTGCCTCGGCATCGACGGCGCGGTAGGGTTGCGTCAATGGCGCCGGAGAGCATCGCCGGGTGCCTCGAGCAGCTCCGGGGCGGTGGCTGCGTGCTGATCGTCGACAGCGCGGCCGAGCCGCCCGAGGCGGTGCTCGGCTGCGCGGCCGCGCGCGTCACGCCCCCCACCGTCAACTTCCTGGTGACGCACGCGCGCGGGCTCGTCTGCCTGGTGCTTCCTCCGGCGCGCATGCGGCAGCTCGGCATCCCGCTGATCGGGCCGCGCGCGGGGGCCACGCCCGCCTACGGTGCCTCGATCGAGGCGCGGCAGGGGGTGTCGACCGGGATCAGCGCCTCGGACCGCGCCACCACGATTCTGGCCGCGGTCGCCGCCGACGCGACGTCGGCCGACCTGGTGATGCCCGGGCACGTGACGCCCATCCAGGCGGCGCAGGGCGGGACCCTCGTCTGCGCCGCGCTCCCCGAGGCGGCGAGCGACCTGGTGCGGCTGGCGGGGATGGGCGCGGAGGCGGTCGTCTGCGCCGTGCTCGGGCTCTCCGGCAACCTCGCCAGCGCGGCCGAGCTCGACGCGCTCGCCACGCGCCACGGCCTCCCGCGCGTCAGCATCAGCGAGGTCATCCAGATGCGGCTCCGCTCGGACACGCTCGTGCGCCGCGTGGCAGAGGCGATGCTCCCGCTGCGCGACGGGCCCACCTTCCGCGCCATCGTGTACGACAACTCGGTCGACCAGCACCAGCACATGGCGCTCGTCCTGGGTGACGTGCAGGGCGACGCCGAGGTGCTGGTGCGCCTGCACTCCGAGTGCCTGACCGGCGACGTCTTCGGCTCCGAGCGCTGCGACTGCGGCGACCAGCTCCGCCAGGCGCTCGAGGCGATCGCGGTGGCGGGCCGCGGCGTGCTCGTCTACCTCCACCAGGAAGGCCGCGGTATCGGGCTCGCCAACAAGATCCGCGCCTACGCGCTTCAGGATCGGGGCCGCGACACGGTGGAGGCGAACCTCGAGCTCGGCTTCCGGGAGGACCTGCGCGACTACGGCATCGGGGCACAGATCCTGCGCGACCTGGGCGTGCACCGCGTGCGCCTCCTCACCAACAACCCGCAGAAGATCGGCGGGCTCGAGAGCTACGGCGTGCACGTGGTGGCGCGCGCGCCGCTCGAGGTGGCGCCGCACCCGGGCAACATCGAGTACCTCCGTACCAAGCAGGCCAAGCTCGGACACCTCCTCTCCGGGCTCCAGCGCACCAGCTGAGCGTCTCGACCCGTGCCGCGCCACCTGCAGGCCACCCCGAGCGGCGAAGGGCTGCGCATCGGCGTCGCGCTCGCGCGCTTCAACCAGAGCGTGACCGACCTCCTGCTGGCCGGCGCGCTCGCCGCGCTCGCGCGCCACGGGGTGGCCGAAGACGCCATCGACGTGGCGACCGTCCCCGGCGCCTTCGAGCTCCCCCTCTGCGCGCAGCGCTTGGCCTCGACCGGCCGCTACGACGCGCTCGTCTGCCTGGGCGCGGTGGTGCGCGGCGAGACGCCGCACTTCGAGTACGTGGCGGCGGAGGCGGCGCGCGGCATCGCGGACGTGGCGCGCAAGCAGGACCTCCCCATCGCCTTCGGCGTGCTCACCACCGACTCGATCGAGCAGGCGCTCGCGCGCGCGGGCGGCGAGCGGGGCAACAAGGGCTACGAGGCGGCGGTCACCGCGCTCGAGATGGTGCACCTCCTGCGCGCCGTGCAGAGGGCCTGATGGGCACCCGGCGCGAGGCACGCGAGCTGGCCCTGCAGGCGCTCTACCAGCTCGACGTGGCGGGGGAGGGCGATCCGGCAGTGGCCCTCTTCTGGTCGCACTTCGACGCCGAGGGCGACGTGCAAGCCTTCGCCCGCGAGCTGGTCGACGGCGTGGCCGCGCACCGCGAGCGCATCGACGCGCTGATCGCGGCGAGCGCGGAGCACTGGCGGCTGCCGCGCCTCTCGCGCGTGGACCTGAGCCTGCTCCGCCTCGCCACTTTCGAGCTGCTGGCGCGGGCCGACATCCCCGCCTCGGTCACCATCGACGAGGCGATCGAGATCGCGCGCCGCTTCGGGAGCGAGGACTCGCCCGCCTTCGTGAACGGCGTGCTCGACCACATCGCCCTGGTGCTCGGCGTCAAGAAGCCGAAGAGCCCGGAGTGAGGATGGCGCCGGCGGAGGGGCAGGGTCGCTACGACCCGCAGGCGGTCGAGGCGAAGTGGCAGCGCCGCTGGGAGGAGACACGCGCCTTCGCGGCGCGCGCCGAGCCAGGCGAGCCCGCGTACTACGTGCTCGAGATGTTCCCGTACCCCTCCGGGCGCATCCACATGGGCCACGTGCGCAACTACTCGATCGGCGACGTGATCGCGCGCCAGCGGCGCATGGCGGGCGCGCGCGTGCTCCACCCGATGGGCTGGGACGCCTTCGGGCTCCCGGCCGAGAACGCCGCCATCGAGCACGGCGTCCATCCGGCCCGGTGGACCGCGGACAACATCGCCCACATGCGCCGGCAGCTCCGGCGGCTCGGCTTCTCGTACGACTGGGAGCGCGAGCTCGCCACCTGCGACCCGCGCTACTACCGCTGGGAGCAGCTCTTCTTCCTGCGCATGCTCGCGCGCGGCCTCGCCTACAAGCGCCGCTCGCTGGTCAACTGGTGCGCGCACTGCGAGACCGTGCTCGCCAACGAGCAGGTGGTGGACGGCCGCTGCTGGCGCTGCGACGGTCCGGTCACGGACCGCGAGCTCGAGCAGTGGTTCTTCCGCATCACGGCCTACGCCGAGGAGCTGCTCCGCGACCTGGACCGCCTCGCCGGCTGGCCCGAGCGCGTGCTCACCATGCAGCGGAACTGGATCGGACGGAGCCCGGGGGCGGAGATCCGCTTTCCCCTCGAGGGCCGCACGGGCGAGGTCGCAGTCTTCACCACCCGGGCCGACACGCTCTTCGGCGTCACCTTCATGAGCCTCGCGGCCGAGCACCCGCTGGTTCCCGAGCTGGTCGCGGGCACGCCCGCGGCCGGGGAGGTCGCCGCCTTCATCGCGCGGGTGCGGGCGACCTCGCGCGCCGAGCGCGCGCTCGGCAAGGAGGGCGTGGCGACCGGCGCCTTCTGCCGGCATCCGATCACCGGCGCCCGCCTCCCGATCTACGTCGCGAACTTCGTCCTCATGGAGTACGGGACGGGCGCGGTCATGGCGGTGCCGGCGCACGATCAGCGCGATTTCGAGTTCGCGCGCGCGTACGGGTTGCCGGTGCGGGTGGTGGTGCAGCCGGAGGGCGAGCGCCTCGACCCGGCGATCCTGGAGGCGGCGTGGGAGGGACCCGGCCGCCTCGTCGATTCCGGCGAGTTCGCGGGGCTCGCGAGCGAGCTCGCGAAGGAGCGCATCGCGGCGGCGCTCGCGGCGCGCGGCCAGGGTGGCCCGACCGTGTCGTACCGCCTGCGCGACTGGGGCATCTCGCGCCAGCGCTACTGGGGCGCGCCCATCCCCATCATCTACTGTGAGCGCTGCGGCATGCTGCCCGTGCCCGAGCGCGAGCTGCCCGTCGTCCTCCCCGAGGACGTCGCCTTGACCGGCACCGGCGGCTCGCCGCTCGCCGCGCACGCCGCCTTCGTGCGCGCCACCTGCCCGCGCTGCGGCGGGGCCGCCCGGCGCGAGACCGACACCATGGACACCTTCGTCGAGTCCTCGTGGTACTTCGCGCGCTACTGCTCGCCGCGGAACGACGCTGCGCCGTTCGAGCCCGCCGAGCTCGACTACTGGCTCGGCGCCGAGGGGGTCGAGCGCTACATCGGTGGCATCGAGCACGCCGTGCTCCACCTCCTCTACGCGCGCTTCTTCACCAAGGTGCTGCGCGACCTGGGCTTCGTCCGGCTCGACGAGCCGTTCCGCAACCTCCTCACGCAGGGCATGGTCATCAAGGACGGCGCCAAGATGAGCAAGTCGAAGGGCAACGTGGTCGACCCCGACTACCTGATCGAACGCTACGGAGCCGACACGGCGCGCCTCTTCTGCCTCTTCCAGGCGCCGCCCGAGAAGGACCTCGACTGGAGCGACCAGGGGGTGGAGGGGATGCATCGCTTCCTCCATCGCCTCTGGCGCCTGGTGCATGCGCTCGCGCCCCGCCTCGCGGCGCCGGGGACGCCGCTCCCAACTCCGCTCTCGGCGCTCGATCGCGAGCTGCATCGCCGCACCCACGAGACCATCCGCCGGGTGAGCGACGACGTGGTCGAGCGCCTCCACTTCAACACCGCCGTGGCGGCGGTCATGGAGCTCGTGAACGCGCTCGGCGACGGGAGCGAGCACGCCAGCCCCGCCGTGCTGCGCGAAGCGATCGACGCGACCCTGCTGCTGCTGGCACCCTTCGTGCCGCACATCGCGAGCGAGCTCTGGGAGGCGGCGGGCCAAGCCCGCTCGCTCGAGGCCGAGCGCTGGCCGGCGGCGGACCCCGGCGCGCTCGCGCGCGAGCTGATCGAGCTGCCGGTGCAGGTGAACGGGAAGCTCCGCGGCCGCATCACCGTGCCGGCGGACGCGGACGAGGCCCAGGCGGTGGCCGCGGCGCTCGCCGACCCGCACATCCGGGCGCACGTCGCTGGGCGGCCGGTCCGCAAGGTGGTATTCGTGCCCGGGCGCATGCTGAACCTGATCGTATGAGGCGCGCCGCGCTCCTCGCCGTCCTCGCGCTCGCCGCCTGCGGCTACCATCTGAGCGGCACGGGCACGACCGTCCCCGAGAGCGCACGGACCATCCGCATCGAGCTGTTCGCCAACCACACGCGCGAGACCGGCCTCGAGGTCCGCCTCCACCGCGCCGTCGAGGACGAGTTCCGCCGCCAGGGGACGCTGCGCATGGTCACCGAGGGCGACGCCGACCTCGTGCTCTCCGGCGACATCCGCCGCTTCACGAGCGTGCCGGTCGCCTTCAGCGCGACCGACGAGGCGGTGCAGTACCAGGGCATCATGCAGGTGAGCCTGCGGCTCACCGAGCGCGAGAGTGGCCACGTCCTGTTCGAGAACAAGCTCCTCCAGGAGTCGCAGGACTTCGGCGCGGTGAGCGGGGTCGTCATCACCAGCTCACCGCACTTCCAGCGCGGCACGATCGACGCGCGCGACCTCCCCGACCTGACCAACGTGCAGATCGGCGAGGCGCGCCGGCGGGAAGCGCAGCGCAACCTGATCGACCTGCTGGCGCGCGACATCTACCTGCAGGCGATGGAGGGCTTCTGAGCGCCGCGCCCGACCCGCTCGCCGCCCTCGAGCGCGAGGCGCTGCGGCCCTACTATCTCCTCTTCGGCAAGGAGACGTTCCTCGTCGAGCGCGCGCTCGGCGCGCTCCGCCGCCGGCTCCTGCCGGGGGGCCGGCCCGGAACGTGGCGCACGCTGTGGGCCGACCAGGACGCCGATCGCCTGGGGGATGCGCTCGCGGACCTGAGATCCCCGCCGCTCTTCGGCGGCTCGCAGGTCGTCGTCCTCCGCAACGCGGACAAGCTGCGCGAGGACGATCAGGCCCGGGTGCTGGACGCGCTGCCGACGCTCGGCGGCGGGGGAACGCTCGTCCTGGTGGTCGCGGGCGACCCGGACCAGCGGCGCAAGCTTCTCGGCGCGTGCCTGCGCGCGCGGGCGGGCTTCGGGTTCCCGGAGCTCGGCGCGGGCGCCGCCGCGCCCTGGGTGGTCCGCCTGGCGCGCGAGCGCGGCCACGAGATCGCGCCCGCGGCGGTGGAGGAGCTGGTCGAGCGCTGCGGGCCGACGCTGGGCGTGCTCGCGGGCGAGCTCGACAAGCTCTCGCTCCACGTCGGCCCCGGCGCGCGCCTCGAGGTGGAGCACGTGCGCGCGATGGCGACCTCGGCGCGCTCCCACAAGGTCGAGGAGCTGACCGATCGGCTCGCCCGCCGCGACCTGGCCGGCGCCGCACGGGTGCTCCGCCAGCTGCACGCCGAGGGCGTCTCGCCGCTCCTGGTCGTCGCCTTCCTCGCCGCCAACCTGCGCCGCGCGCTCCACGTGGCCGAGCTGGCGGAGCGGGGGCTCACGCCCGCTGCGATCGCCGAGCGGCTCGGCATGCCGCGCTGGCTGCTCGACCGCAGCCGCGCCCGCGGGCGGGCCGCGGACCTGGAGCGGGCGCTCCTCGTGCTCCGCCGGCTGGACCTGGAGCTCAAGAGCGCGCGCGACGAGGAGGCGTGCTTCGACGCCGCCCTGCTCGAGATGGCTAGCGCGCCGTAGCGAGCGCGCCGACGGCGCGCGCGAGGCGGGAGATCTTGCGGGCCGCGCTGTTCGGGTGCAGCACGCCCTTGGTCACCGCCTTGTCGAGCTCGCGTGAAGCCCGCGCCAGCGTCTGGGCGGCGGCGGCAGGGTCGCGTGAGGCGACCGCGGTGCGCACCGCGCGCACGAGGTGGCGGAGCCGGGTTTTCACCGCCCGGTTGCGCAGCTGGCGCTTCTCGCTCTGCCGATGGCGCTTGAGCGCCGAGGGGTGGTTCGCCACGGTGATCGGCTCCTCCTACGGGGCTGCGCAGCTACCACGTGCACCGGGGCGGGTCAATCGAGCTTGGCCGCCTCCCACAGCCGGTCGCGCTCCTCGGGAGCGAGGTCGGCGAGCCCCTGGCCGCGCACCCGCGCCGCCGCCTCGAGGCGGCGCACGCGCGCCACGAAGCGGTCGTTGGCGGCGCGGAGCGCCATCTCCGCCGACACCGCGAGGTGCCGGCCGAGGCTCGCGGCCGCCAGCAGGAGGTCGCCCAGCTCGTGCTCGATCGCGGCCGGGTCGCCGGCCGCGATCGCGGCCGCGAGCTCCGCCGTCTCCTCGCGCAGCTTCTCGAGCACGCCGCGCGCGTCGGACCAGTCGAGGCCGACGTGGCCTGCCTTCTCGCCCAGCTGCTCGGCGCGCAGCAGCGCGGGCAACGCCGCCGGCACGCCCGCGAAGAGGTCGCCGTCCTCGCCCGCCGTGCGCCGCTCTTCGGCCTTGATGCGGCGCCAGTTGCGCACCACCTCGCCCGCGTCGCGCACCTGCACGTCGCCGAAGACGTGCGGGTGGCGGCGGACGAGCTTGTCGGCGATCGCGCGCGCCACGTCGGCGACCGTGAAGCGGCCCGCCTCGGCCGCGATCTCCGACTGGAAGACGATCTGCAGGAGGAGATCGCCGAGCTCGTCGCGCAGGTGGGCGGGGTCGTCGGCGTCGATCGCCTCGAGGACCTCGTAGACCTCCTCGAGGAGATAGGGGCGGAGGCTCGCGGGCGTCTGCTCGCGGTCCCACGGGCAGCCGCCCGGGGCGCGGAGCCGCGCCATCAGGTCCACCAGGCGCGTGAACGTTTCGGTGACGCTCGGATCGGCCATCGGGCGACGGTATCGGCGCGCCTCCGCACTGTCAACGCGGCTTGCGACACCGGGGCGCGCGGTCTAGCGTCCGGGCGATGGCGCGCGTCCAGATGTACACCACGGCGAGCTGCCCGTTCTGCGTGCGCGCGAAGCGGCTCCTCCAGGCGCGCGGCATCCCGTACGACGAGATCGACGTGGGCGACGACCTCGCGGCGCGGGCCGATCTCGTGCGGCGCACCGGCCGCCAAACCGTGCCGCAGATCTTCATCGACGGCCGCGCCATCGGCGGCTTCGAGGAGCTGGCGGTGCTGGATGCGCGTGCCGAGCTGGCCGCCCTCACGGAAGACGTCGACGATGGCACCTAGGCGGCGCGTGGCGCCGGCGCTCGCCGCGCCCGTGGTGCTGCTTGCCGCGTGCGGCAGCGGCGCGACGGCACCCGAGCCGAGCGCCAGCGCGGACGTCGCGCAGGGGCAGGCCGTCTACCAGACCCGCTGCGCGCCCTGCCACGGCGTCGGGGGCGGGGGCGACGGGCCGGCGGCGGCCGCCATCGAGCCCAAGCCGCGGAACTTCCGCGACCCCGCCTTCTGGAAAGGGCGCACGCGCGAGCAGCTGCGGCTGGTGGTCGAGCAGGGCAAGCCCGGTACGCTCATGGCGCCGTTCGAGGGGGCCCTCTCTCCGGCGGAGATCGACGACGTCGTCGCCTACCTCCAGAGCTTCCGGCCCGCGGGCTCCTGACGCGCGCCTGGTCGTCATGGCGAAGCACCCGGTGCCCGGCCGGGTGAAGACGCGGCTCGCCGCGGCGCTCGGCGCCGATACGGCCTGCGCGCTCTACCGCGCCTTCGTGCTCGACCTGGCCGAGCGACTCGCGGCGCTGCCCTACGCCGTCACCTGGGTGTACACGCCGCCGGACGCGCCCTTCGCTGAGGTGCTCCCCGGGGCGCGCTGCCGCCCGCAGCGCGGCCGCGACCTGGGCGAGCGCCTGGCCGCGGCGATCGGGGGCGAGCTCGCCGCGGGCCCCGGGCCCGTGCTGGCCATCGGCGCGGACGCGCCCCACGTCCCGGCGGCCGCGCTGGCCGAGGCCGCCGCCGCGCTCACCCGCGGCGCGGACGTCGTGCTCGGACCCGCCGCGGACGGCGGCTACTACCTGATCGGCCTCCGGAACCCGGCGCCGGGCCTGTTCACGGGCATCGCCTGGAGCACGGCGGGCGTGCTCCAGGCGACGCTCGCCCGAGCGGCGGCCGCCTGCGCGCGCTCGTGGCGCGGGACGACGTGAGCCTACCCCGCACCGCGGGGATGCTGGCGGGCCTTGCCGCCGTGCTTGACAGCCTTTCGCGTCCGGGCGGAAACTCGGGCTGATCACCGTATCACCGGCCCTCGGGGGCACAGGGAGGGACCGCCATGGACGAATGGCTCGAGGACGATCTGGATCTCCTCACCGGCGGCGAGCCGGCGCCGCGCGTGCTCGACCATCGCATGATCCGGGAGCCGATCCGCTATCTCGCCCCGCGGCCGCCCCTCTGCCTCGCGCCCTCCGACACGGTGATCGACGCCATCCGCACCATGCGCGAGCACCGCATCGGCTGCGTGCTGGTGGTCGAAGGCGAGCGGCTGGTCGGGATCGTGACCGAGCGCGACTTCATCATGAAGCTCGGGCAGGCGGACGGGGGACGCCCGCTCAGTGACGTCATGACGCCCGACCCCGAGGTGCTCTCGCCCGACGATCCGATCGTCTACGCGCTCAACAAGATGAGCGTGGGTGGTTTCCGCCACGTGCCGCTGGTGGACGAGGCGCGGCGGCCGGTCGGTGTCGTGTCGGCCAAGGACATCATCGACTACATCGCCGACTTCTTCCCGAACGACGTGCTCACGGTGCCGCCGGACCCGGCGCGCGGCGAGCGCTGGCGCGGGCGGGACGGCGGGTAGGGGCGGGCTCCACGATCGCGCGGAGTGGCGGCGGAGTGCCGCCGCGGCTCCCGCGTCCTTATCCGTCCTGCTTCTTTCCGCGTGCCCGCCGATGCAGCGCGCATCCAGGTGCCGATCGACCGGTTCCTCTGGCGGGACGGGGACGTGACGCGCTCCTGCGACGGCGCGTGTAATCCGGAGTAGCGTGAGCCCCCTCCCCAATCCCGTGCGCACGTGTTATCTGGCACGCATGTTGTGCGCCTGTCCCTCTCCTGTGTGGGGGGAGGTGCCGGCCGCAAACTCTGCGGGAAGCGGTGCCGCGTGGGAATGTCCGGGGAGGCTTCAAGCCGCTCGCGCCGTCGGGTTCGCCGCCCGCCGCCGGGAGGACCGATGAGAGCCGTGGTGGCTGCCCTGGCGCTGTCCGCCGCGATCGTGTTCGACGCACCTCTCGGCGCGCAGTCCGACGTGCCGGTCGACTTCACGATCGCGTTCATCGGCGACCAGGGCCTGGGCGCGAACGCGCAGGCGGTCCTCACCCTGATCCGGAACGAAGGCGCTGCGGCGGTGCTCCACAGCGGCGACTTCGACTACCAGGACAACCCCAAGGCCTGGGACGACCAGATCAGCGCCATTCTCGGCAGCGACTTTCCGTACTTCGCATCGGTGGGCAATCACGACGCCTCCATGTTCCGCGGACCCGGCGGCTATCAGGAGTTGCTGGCGGCGCGCATGCAGCGGCTCGGCATCGCCTGGCGGGGCGACCTGGGCGTCCAGTCCTCGTTCCGCTATCGAGGCATCTTCTTCGTGCTGACGGCGCCGGGCGTCTTCGGCAGCGGCGACGGGCTCTACGACCTCTTCATCGCGAACGAGCTGGCGGCGGACAGCTCCACCTGGCGGATCAGCAGCTGGCACAAGGACATGCAGTTGATGCAGGTCGGCGGGAAGGGCGATGAGACCGGCTGGGGCGTGTACGAGCAGTCGCGACGGGGCGGCGCGATCATCGCCACCGCCCACGAGCACTCGTACTCCCGGACGTACCTCCTCAGCAGCTGCCAGGACCAGACGGTGGCGAGCACCGCCACGACGCTCGCCCTCTCCCGGGACGACCCGAGCACGCCGGCCGACGAGGGACGGAGCTTCGTCTTCGTCTCGGGGCTCGGGGGAAGGAGCATCCGCGACCAGCAGCTGAGCGGGCCCTGGTGGGCGAGCATCTATACGTCCACCCAGGGCGCGACCTACGGTGCCTTGTTCGGCGTCTTCGATTATCGGGGAGATCCCGGTCTCGCGCACTTCTACTTCAAGGACATCGGCGGGCGTGTCGCGGACGAGTTCTTCGTCCGGAGCGCCGCGGTGGAGCAGCCTCCCCCGTGCACCACCGCGGCATGCGACTGCCGGGGCCGTCCCGACGCCGCTCCCTGTGACGACGGTGACGCGTGCACCGCGAGCGACGCCTGCGTCGCGGGCGTCTGTCGCGGCGGCACCCCGCGGGGCTGCGACGACGGTGACGCCTGCTCCATCGATAGCTGCAGCCCCGGGGGCGGATGCGTTCACAGGCCGATCGTCCTCGCGGACCTGCGGAGCGGCCTGAGGCGCCTCAG
>Ga0209056_10004190_pt1 | contig 15194 bp, 16 predicted proteins | sample GraSoiAngelo_114_FD_185876 | JGI IMG/M metagenome (GOLD analysis project Ga0209056, IMG submission 185876) | Grasslands soil microbial communities from the Angelo Coastal Reserve, California, USA - 14_0903_13_40cm (SPAdes) (version 2) | ecosystem: Environmental > Terrestrial > Soil > Grasslands... | reverse complement strand
GTACTCGATCCACGAGATGGCCGACGACGCGGCGGGCCTCCTCGAGGCGCTCGACATCGCGCGCGCCCACGTCGTCGGCGTCTCGATGGGCGGGATGATCGCGCAGGAGCTCGCCCTCCGGCACCCCCAGCGCGTCCGGGGTCTCGTGCTCGCCTGCACGTTCCCGGAGCCGGATTCCGACGTCGAGCGGCAGCAACAGTTCTCGGTGTCGCAGTTCGGCGGCCAGATCACCGCGACCGGCGAGATGCAGATCGACGTCCAGGCGCTCGACCCGCTGCAGTTCTTCCAGCACCTGCTGCCGCGGGTCTTCAATCAGTCCTTCATCGACCGCGAGCTGCCGAAGCTCATCCAGCTCTTCTCCGGCGCGCTCGAGTACGGCTTCAGCCTGGAAGCGATCCTCGGCCAGGTGCACGCGGTCATGAGCCACCGGACGACCGACCGGCTGCACCAGATCACCGCGCCGACGCTCGTCCTCACCGGTGACGCGGACCTCCTCGTGCCGTCCGCCAACTCCGACATCCTCGCCCGTCACATCCCGGGCGCGAAGCTCGTCAAGGTTTCCGGCGGGAGCCACGGGTTCAACTTCGAGACGCCCGACGTCTTCAATCGCCACGTGCTCGACTTCCTCGCCGGAGTGGGTTGAAAGGCACAGAGGCCGCCGGAGTCGCCTCCGACGGCCTCATTCGCGTTCAGGCTCCCCGGGCCGGACTCGAACCAGCGACCAATCGGTTACACCCGGTCCCGCCGTTTCCGACGGGGGTGGACTATCTCATCACCATGGGCTGCTGCAGCAGCCGGTAGGTGGCGGGCGCTCGTGGGGAGATTATTCTTCCGTCACTCCCTAGTCTCTGCACCTTCCCTCCGCCCTTCGCTCTCGGAAGGCTTGGCTCAGGGTTCCCGTATGCGCGCGGCACGTAGGCTTCCCTGAATTCACCCGCTTTTCACTCACCGGTTTCCCGATGAGGCTGCGCTGAACACAGCCGATCGCTCTACCAACTGAGCTACCGGGGAACGCCGGACCTATAACGAAACTCGCCGGTCCGCGCAAACCTCACATCTCACGGCGGCCCTCGAGCGCCCGGCCGACGGTCATGACGTCGGCATACTCGAGGTCGCCGCCCACCGGGATGCCGTGCGCGATGCGCGTCACCCGGATGCCGAGCGGCTTCAGGAGCTTCGCCAGGTAGAGGGCCGTCGCCTCCCCTTCGGCCGTCGGATTGGTGGCGAGGATCACCTCGCGGACCTCCTGCCCACCGAGCCGCGCCAGCAGCGGCTGGATCTTGAGCTCGTCCGGACCGATGCCTTCGAGCGGCGCGAGCGTCCCGTGCAATACGTGGTAGCGTCCCCGGAACCCGTCAGCGCGCTCGACGGCCAGCAGATCGGCCGGCTCCTCCACCACGCAGATCGTCTCGGCGCTCCGCTGCGGATCGGTACAGATCGGGCACGGGTCGCTCTCGGTGAGCGCGAAGCAGAGCGAGCAGAGACGCGTCTCGTCCTTCACGGCGACGAGCGCGTCGGCGAGGGCCTGGGCGTATTGCCGGTCCGCGCGCAGCACGTGGAACGCGAGGCGGGCGGCGGTCTTCTCCCCGATGCCGGGCAGCTTCGTCAGCTGCTCGATCAGCCGGGTCATCGACGGGGGCTGGGCCATCCCGGCGGCTTCAGGGCATCCCGGGCAGCTTGATGCCGAGCCCGAGGCCGCCGGCCACCTTGCCCATCTCGTCGGCCATCAGCTTCTGCGCGGCGCGAATGCCCTCGTTGACCGCCGCGACGATCAGGTCCTGCAGCATCTCGACGTCGGGCGACTCGAGCAGCGAGGGCTCGATCCGGATCTGGACCAGCTCGAGCTTCCCGTTGATGACCGCCGTCACCATGCCGCCGCCCGCGCTCGCCTCGACGGTGCGGGCGCCGATCTCCTGCTGCACGGAGGCGAGCTTCTCCTGGAGCTGCTGCGCCTGCCGGAAGAGCCCTCCGATGTCGAATCCCTTGCTCACGGGCCGCTCCTTTCAGCGCTCGCGGCGATCGCGCACCCCGCGCACCTCGCCACCGAAGATCTCGACCGCCGCCTGGACCAGCGGATCCGCGAGCGTCGCCTCCGTCTTCCGGCGGGCGCGGCCGAGGGGCGTGTCCGCCGCCTGCTCGGCGGGCACGGGGCCGATCTCCACGCGCAGCTCGCGACCCCAGATCTTGCCCGCGATCGCCCCGAGCCGTGCGAGCGTCTCGGGCCGGCCGATGTCGCGCCGCATCGCCTCGTTGTCGATGCCGATCCGGATCGACGCGTCGTCAGCACCAACCAGCTTCCCGGTGGCGAGCGCCAGGTAGAGCGAGACCTTGTCGTCGCGGACGCGCGCGAGGAACTGCTCCCAGAGCCCCTCGCCGGCCGGGGCCGCCACGCGTTCCGGCCCGGACGGTGCCGCCGAATCGCTCGCGGGGCTGCCCGCACCGAGGGCCTCGAGCCGGCGGAGAATGTCATCGACGGGAAGCAGTGGTGGCAAGGTGGCGAGCCGCAGCACCGCCATCTCGAGCACGAGCTGGGGATCGACGGTCCGCGCCGGCGCCGCCAGCGTCTCGTCGGCCTCGAGCAGCAGCCGGAAGAAGCGCTGCAGGTCGTCGGCCGAGCGCCGCTCCGCCTGGACGCGCAGCGCCTCCGCCTCCGCTTCGGGCAGCTCCGCCAGCAGCTGCGCGTCGCCCGTCACCCGGAGAACCGTGAGGTTCCGGAAATGATCGAGCAGGTCGCGACAGAACCGCTGCGGATCGTAGCCGTGGGCGTGCAGCGAAGCGAGATCGCGGACGCACGCGCCGCCGTCGCTCGCGAGCACGTGCTCGGCGACGGCGAGCACGAGGCGCCGATCGGCGGCGCCGAGGATCTCACGCACCGTCTGCACGTCGGTGACCGCCCCACCCGCGGCCAGCACCTGGTCGAGCAGCGACTGCGCGTCGCGCAGGCTGCCGTCGGCCTCGCGCGCCACGAGCGCGAGCGCATCGTCGGACACCGCGATCCCCTCGGCCTGGGCCACCTTCTTCAGGTGTGCCAGCAGCTCCCCGAGCCCGATGCGCCGGAGGTCGTAGCGCTGGCAGCGCGAGAGGACCGTCGCCAGCACCTTGTGCGGGTCGGTCGTGGCGAAGATGAACTTCACGTGCGGCGGCGGCTCCTCGAGGGTCTTCAGGAGCGCGTTGAAGGAATGCTGCGACAGCATGTGGACTTCGTCGATGATGAAGATCTTGAAGCGGCTCCGGATGGGCTGGTGCGCGACCGTCTCCATCAGGTCGCGCATCTTGTCGACCTGCGTGTGCGACGCGCCGTCGATCTCGAGCACGTCGAACGCCCGCCCCTCGGCGATCTCGCGACAGTTCGCGCACTCGTTGCACGGCTCCTGGCTGACACCGCGCTCGCAGTTGAGCGCCTTGGCGAGGAGCCGGGCCGTCGTGGTCTTGCCGACGCCGCGGGGGCCGGCGAAGAGGAACGCATGGGCGATGCGGCCCACGGCGATCGCCGCCTGCAGGGTCCGCGTCACGTGCTCCTGCCCGACGACCTCGGCGAAGCGCTGGGGTCGGAGCCGGCGGGCGAGGACCTGGTACGTCATCGGCGGGAGACCACCGCGCGGCGTCCGACGGTGGCGGCTAGGGTACCCTGCGGCACAGAGAGACAGTCGGTACCGCTGCTTCCTTCCGGACCTGACGGGGTTCGCGACGCTCTCTTGCGCAGGACCTAACCACCACCGCCCGGCGCCCCACGGAGGTGAGCGGAAGAGTAGCCGGCCTGGGGAAGAGGCGCAAGGCGACGCGCGCGAAACGAGCGGAGAGGGAGGGATTCGAACCCTCGGTACCTTGTGGGTACACACGCTCTCCAGGCGTGCCCCTTCGGCCGCTCGGGCACCTCTCCGGGTGCGCCACGGTCGCAAAAGTCGACGGCGCGCGCAAGCGAACGTCCTCTGCAGTAGCGGGTTTCGCCGCAGCGCCGGTTGCCGGCCCGCGGGACGACGTCGTAGTCTCCGCCCGTGTCGCGCTGGGCATTCCTGATCGCGTTGCCGCTCGCGTTCGCCGCGTCGTGGGCGCCGAACGACCGCGCGCGCGCCGGCGACGAGCCGCGCGTCATCGAGTACCACAACGATCGCGTGACCGTACGCGTTCACGGGGTACCCGTCCGCGAGATCCTCGAGGAGATCGCGCGGCAGGGCGGGGCCGACATCCGGGGCGAGGTTCGCCGGCCGCGCGCCGTGAGCGTCGAGTTCGAGGACATCCTCCTGACCGACGCCCTCGGCCGGCTGCTCGGCGAGCAGAACTTCACGCTGACGTACGACGACACGGGGGGGCTGCGCGCCGTCGAGCTTCTCGGCGGCCCCGAAGCGGCGGTTGCAAAGCACGATGAGAACGCGCCCGGCGCGAAGACGGGCGACAAGAAGTGGCCGCCGACCGAAGAGGCCCGGCACGCCCTCGAGAACCTCGAGACGTTCGCGCGGCGCCCCGATCCGATCCGGGTGACCGGCCGCCTCGCCGATGCGCTCGGCACGAAGACGCCGACCGTCGGGCAGCTGATCGAAGCCTCGTCGCACCACGAGGACCCGCGCGTCCAGGAGCGTGCGATCATCACGGTGCTGCGCACGTTGGAATCCGACCCGCAGACGCGGAGCGCGCTCGTGACGGCCATCGACGCGTTCGAGGACCAGCGGCTGCTGACGGTCGTGAACGAAACGGCGCGCGACCCGGAGCACGCCGAGCTCTTCGTCGCACGGATCGCCCGCAGCGCGCAGCAGAGCGAGATCCGGACACGCGCCGGCGCCGTGCTGCAGCAGTTGCGGGAGCAGCGCGCCCGCGCGACCGCCCAGAATGGCGGGACCTAACCGCGCCCCGCTGAAAGTCACGCGACGGATCGCGCTCCTGCTCTGTGCGATCGCGAGCTGCACGTCGTGCAACGCGCCGGCCGGTCGCACCATCCGAAAGCGCCACATCGGGAAGCTGCCGGCGAGCCTCGTCCACGGCCTGGTCGAGTTCGCCGACGACGGCGAGACCTACGCCATCACCGTCAAAGACGCGGTGGGACAGCACGTCGTGGTCGGCAGCAAGAACGAGCCAAGCCACGAAGGCTGCACGATGTTGCAGTTCGCGCCGCACTCGCAGCGCCTCTTCTACTGGATCGGGGACCGCGTCGACGGCCGCCGCCAGCTCGCCATCGTCGCCGCCGGCCAGACGATCCCGGCGAACGTCCGCCAGCCCGAGCGCATCTCGTTCAGCAAGGACGGCGGGCGTTGGGCCACCGCGGTGCGCGCCGAGGAGGGCGAGGGCCGGTTGGGGCACGTGATCGTGCTCGCCGACGGGCGCGAGGTGGGGCGCTACGCGGACACCACCGTGCCGGCCTTCAGCGCGGACGGCCGGCATCTCGCGTATCTCGCCGCCGACGACGAGGGGAAGGTGAAGCTCGTCGTCGACGGGAAGGAGCGAGATCCCTACGAGACTCCCGAGACGAGCTGCCTCCCGGCATCGGCAGCGGCGAACGACGGATGGACGCTCCGCCGACTGCTCGGCGCCCGGTACCTGAGCGACGGGAGCCTGGTGACGGTCGCGCACGATCGGCAGGGATGGGCGGTGTGGCGGGACACGCGGCGGCTCGCATCGTACCCCAACAACACGCCGACGTCGGAGTCGGGCATCATCGCGACGCTCGGCCCGGAATGCATGCGGTCGCCGTCGATCATAGCGACGTCGCTGTCGACGCCCGACAAAGCGGCCGTGACGTTCTGGTGGGAGCGTCTCAGGGGACCGGAGGAGCGCTGGCGCGTCGTGCGCGACGGCACGGCCGTCGACAGCGTCGTGTGCGGCAAGTTCACCGATCCCGATCCGCCCTACCTGTCCGCCGATGGACGACACTACGCGTACTCCTGCTTCCTGACCGAGCGCGGAAAGGAATCGCACCGGCGGCTCGTCGTGGACGGTCGCACCTACGGTCCCTATCCGGACGCGTGCAACGCGACGTTCTCCGACGACGACGCGCACGTTGCCTACGCCGTGTCCGACGGCACAACGGGACAGCCGTGGTCCATCTACGTCGACGGCAGGCCGGTCACACGCAAGTACGGCGCCATGTGGCCGCCGCGGTTCACGCCGGACGGTAAGCACGTCGCGTGGGAGGCGAAGCGCCAGGAACACGCCGCGGGCGGCGTGCTGGGCGTCGATCGGCGGGAAATCGTCTCGTTCGACGGCGTCGTGTGGGGACCTGAGTTTCCGCTGTCGGGCCGTGTGTCGTGGGTGATTCGACGCGACCGGAAGCTCCTGCGTCTGGACGTCCCTCTGCCGTGATCCAAGGGTCCTTTTTGTCTGGACACCGCGATTCCCGCCAGCGTAGAAAGGCGCCGATGCGGCACGCGCCCGCGCGGTGGCTGATGGGATTGGTCACCGTCGCCCTCGTCGCGCCACCAGCGCATGCACGTCGCTGTCCGCCCGACGCGGTGCTGGTGGGGCCGGCGTGCGTCGACCGATACGAGGCGAGTGTCTGGTCGATCCCGTCGGGCAGCGAGGAGCTCGTCGGCAAGATCCGGAGAGGCCGGGCGACGGTCGCGCAGCTGGCGGCGGCCGGCGCGGTCCAGATGGGGGCGATCCCGATGAGCGGCTGCACGGGGTCGGATTACGGTCCCGCATTTCCGCCGAACGGGAACTGGACCACCCCGCTGTATGCGGCGTCGATCGCGGGCGTGCCGCCGAGCAGCTGCGTCACGTGGTTCCAGGCGGAGCAGGTCTGCCGGCTGGCGGGCAAGCGGCTGCTGACCAACCAGGAATGGCAGGCCGCCGCCGCGGGCACCCCCGACCCGGGCGTGGCCGACGATTTGACGACGACGTGCGCCACGAACTCCGAATTCGCCGCGCTGACCGGCACGCGCAGCGGTTGCGTCTCGGTGTGGGGCGCTCACGACATGGCCGGGAACGTGTGGGAGTGGGTCGGGGAGTGGATCAATGCCGCGACCGCCTGTACCAGCTGGGACAGCGCGCACGGCGGGGACGTCAGCTGTATGGGCATTGCGCCCCCTGCCACCGTGCCGCCCGGTCCGGGCGCCAGCGAGCTCGTCTCCTTCGACGCGAACCTGCCGGGCACAATCATCCGGGGCGGAAATTACGCAACGGGCGACCGCAACGGAATCTTTGCCGTGTACGGCGTGGTGAATCCGTCGAACATCAGTCGCAGCACCGGATTCCGCTGCGCGAACTGACAGTCGACGTCGCGGTCCCGACGACGGCGCTCGCCGGCACCGCGCCGCCCGGTCACTACAAGCTATTCGGAGTACGCCCGCGAGCTCGTCAGCGGAGAGGGGGGGATTCGAACCCCCGGTGCCGCAAGGGCACACACGATTTCGAGTCGTGCCGTTTCAACCGGGCTCACGCACCTCTCCCTCGCGCCACCGCTACCACACCGGCGCCGTACCGGCCACATCGCTCACCGTCGCCGCGGTCGACGGGCGCGAAAGAATTCCTGGACGGCCGCCCGGCACTCGTCCTCTCCCACGCCGGCGTCGACGGCGATGCGATGGTTGAGGCGCGAATCGCGACACAGATCGAATACCGATCCGGCGGCGCCCGCTTTCGGATCCGCGCAGCCGTATACCAGGCGCGCGACGCGCGCGTGCAGCGCGGCGCCGACGCACATGACGCACGGCTCGACGGTCACGTAGAGGACGGCCTCAGGCAGCCGGTAGTTGCCCGCCGCGCGTGCCGCCGCGCGCAGCGCTCGGATCTCGGCGTGTCCCGTCGGGTCGGCGTCGACGATACTGGCGTTCCCGGCCCGGCCGAGCACCACGCCGTCCCGCACCACGACGGCGCCAATGGGCACCTCCCCCCGCGCCCCGGCGGTGCGGGCCTCGCTGAGGGCCTCCTCCATCCACCGGCGATCGTCGGCGGCGGAGGCATTGCGCCGGGCGGCGGCGCCGCGCCGTCGCCCGGCGTCGAATCGCGGCGCTACTTCTTCTCCTCCTTCTTCCCCATGTCGCCCGTCTTCTCCCCACCGCCGGCCTTGCCTTCGCTGCCGGCCTGATCCTGACACTTCTTCACGTCGGACTCGCTGACGACCATCGTCTCTGCCACGTCCTTCACGGTCCGGCCTGTCTGCAGGTACTTGTTCACCTGCTTGCAGTTGACCTCTCCGGCCCTGCCGAGCCCCGCCGTACCGAGAAGCAGCCCCCCTGCGATCACGAGAACGCCAAGCTTCATGCCGAAGCCTCCTTGCGCTGACGCGCGGTTGTTGGGATGCCAGGGACAGGAACCGCTGGCTCGGCGTATAGCAACGCCTTTCCCGCAAGGGAAGTTACGGAGCGCGAACGCCGCGGCGCACGCGCAGGGCTCGTTGTGCGCTGGACAAACCGCACCGCGCGGCCTAGATGCAATGCGATGCGGCGGCTCGCGGCCGCGCTGGCGCTCGGGTTGGTCATTCCGGCGGGCGCCCGGCCGGCCGTTCTCGAACGGGTGGAGGTGGTGGAGGACGGCGGGCCACTCGTTCGCCTGCACGTTTCGGAGCCCGTGACGCCGGTCGCCCACGCGCTGCCGGCGGAAGGCAACCTGCCCGCTCGTATCTACCTCGACCTGCCGGTGACCGCGCTGCTACCTGCTGCGGCACCTCGACGCGGCGTCGGCCCGCTGTTGCGCGTGCGCCTGGGACGATTCGACGCCGGTACGGTTCGCGTCGTGCTCGACCTGGCGACGGCCATGCCATTCACCGTCGAGACGGGGACGCGCACCGTGAACGTGAGACTCGGCCCGGAACCGGCAAAGGCGGAGCGCCCCACGCCGCCGCCACCCGGCTCCCCGGCGGACGCGGCACCCGGACCGCCAGCGCCCCCACCCGTCGCGACACCTCCGTCGCCGCCACCGCCCGTTGCCGTATTACCGCCACCACCAGCCGAGATGGCGAAGGCGCCGGAGCCGTCGGACGTCCAGGCCGAAGCCCCGCCGGAGCTTTCCAAAGTAGAGCCGGCGCCGCAAGCAAAGAGCGCAAAGCGCTCGATGCCGAAGGCCGAAGCGGCTCCGCCGGCGGCCGTGATCAAGGTCCCTCGTCACTCGAAGCCCCCGGTTCGGCCACCGGCGCCGCCTCCAGCTCCAGCCGAGACTGCCCAGCTAGCCGAAATCCAGCCTGAAGCGCCGGTGAAGAGCGAGATGCCCTCGTCTCCATCTCCAGCGGAGGTTCCGCGTCCTTCGGCGCCTGCGAGCCGGCCACCGTCCACGACCAAGCCGCTTCCCCTGGTCATCATCGACCCCGGCCACGGCGGGCACGACCCCGGCGCCGCCGGCGTCGGCGGCATCGTCGAGAAGGACGTGGTGCTCGACGTGGCCCGCCGGCTGGCGGTGAAGCTCGCGACGCGGCTCCCGGTGTCGGTCGTACTCACGCGCCTCGACGACTCGTACGTACCGATCGAACGCCGCGTTCCCGAGGTTGCCGAGGCCGCGCTCTTCCTGTCTTTGCACGCCAACGCCTGCCACGACGCGAGCGCCCGCGGCGTGGAGGTCTTCTACGGCGGGGGGAACGGGGGTCTCCCGGGCAACCTCGCAGCCAACCGCGCGATGCTCCTCGGTCGGGCCGTCGAATCCGCCCTCGCGACGGTGGTGGGCGGCGTGCGCGGCGACGCACGGCCGGGCACATTTGCAGTCCTCGCACGAAACGCGGTCCCTGGGGTCCTGGTCGAGATCGGCTACCTGACGCATCCCGGCGATGCGGCGCGCGCCTGCGACGGAGCGTACCAGGACCTCCTCACCGACGCGCTCGTGGAGGGCGTGCGGGATTTCCTGCGCGTTTCCGCGCCTGTGCTATGAGCCGTGGCGTTTGACACTCGACGCTCCAGGGTGCAGGGTTTAGAAAGCATGAAAAACCCCCCCTACAACGAAGAGGACTTGGTTCAGCTCGCCACGCGTATCCCGCGTCGCGTCGCCCGCGAGCTCAAAGAGTTCTGCGTGCGGAATGACGTGCGCTTGCAGAGCTTCGTGAGGACAGCGCTCGCCGAGAAGCTCACCCGGATGCGGCGCGGACCGGTCCGGCAGACGAGCCGCGCCCGGGCCTGAGCGGCCGTCCGACGAGGAAGCGCACTTCCCGGCGGTCGGCTATGCGAGACGCGTGCTGACCACCTGAAGGTCGCAGAACTCCTCGATCCCCCAGCGGCCGTTCTCCCGGCCGATGCCGCTCCATTTCATCCCGCCGAACGGCGCGAAGGCCCCTGTCTCGATGTGCTGGTTGACCCACGCGGTCCCGCATTCGAGGCGCTGCGCGATCTCCTCGCCGCGGGCGATGTCGGCGGTCCAGACCGACCCGCCGAGCCCGTAGTGTGATCGGTTCGCCTGCGCGAGGGCGTCCTCGACGTCGGAGTATGGGATGATGGGCAGCGCCGTCCCGAATTGCTCCTCGTCCACGAGTCGCACGCCCTCCCCGATCCCGGTCACGAGCGTCGGCGGATAGAAGTATCCCGGGCGGGCGAGCGGCGCCCCACCCGCTTCGATCGTGCCTCCGGCCCGCCGGGCGTCGTCGACCAGCTCCTGGACGCGTTCGAACTGCGGCCGGTTGTTGATGGGCCCGAGCTCGGTGCCCCCTTCGAGACCGTCGCCGACCTTCACCTGCCGTGCCATCGCCGCCAGCGCCTCGACCACCGGCCGGTATGCCCGCTCGTGCACGTAGAGGCGCTTGATCGCGATGCAGATCTGACCGGAGTTGGTGAAGGCGCCCCAGAAGAGGCGAGGTGCCACCTGCGCCGCGTCGACGTCCGGAAGTACGATGGCCGGGTCGTTGCCGCCGAGCTCGAGCGTGACGCGTTTCAGGTCGTCGGCCGCGGCGCGCATGATCTTCTTGCCCGTCGGCACGCTGCCGGTGAACGAGATCTTCCGGACCTGGGGGTGCGCCGTCATCCACGCCCCCACCTCGTCGCTGCCGCCGAGCACGTTGAGTGTCCCCCGCGGCACGACGGCGCGGAACACCGCGCCGAGCGCGAGCGAGGACAGCGGCGTGAACGGCGACGGCTTTGCCACGACGGTGTTGCCCGTCACGAACGCCGGGCCGATCTTGGCGACCAGTGTGGCGACCGGGTAGTTCCATGGCGTGATCGCCGCCGTCACGCCGAGCGGCTTGCGCACCACCATGACGCGCACCTTCTGATCCTCGCGCAGGATCTCGCGAGGGATCGGCTCCTCCGCGTAGCGCTTGAGGAGCCGTGCGGCCCCTCGCACCTCACCGGTCGCCTGAGCGAGCGGTTTGCCCTGCTCGAGGCAGACGAGTCGCCCGATCTCATCAGCCGCCGCGCCGAGCGCCTCACTCATCGCGACGAGGGTTCGCCGGCGCGCCGCCTCGTCGCGGCTCCAGTCGCCCGCGAAGGCGCGTGCGGCGGCGCCCATCGCCGCGTCGACCTCCCCATTCGTCGCGTCAGGGCAGCGGGCGAACGGCGCGCCGGTCGCCGGGTTGACGACGTCGAACTCCCGCCGGCCGGCGACCAGGTCGCCGTCGATCAGATGTGAGAGGGATTGAGTCATCCGGCGACCCTAGGCGACGCGCCACGCGGTCGCAACGGCCCTCCCGAAAGGACTACGTCGATCGGGGGGGTTCCACCTTGCTACCATTCACCGGCGAATGCTCCGCCCGACGACCATGCGAGGCGTCGCTCTTCGCCCTTGCAATAAGCCGTATCGCTAGCTATTGAGCCTCTGAAATCACCCGTCACGGGCGGAGAAGGAGGGATCATGGCAGCAAGCGAAGGGGAAATCTGGGTTCAGCTCGCGACCCGTATCCCGAAGCACCTGCACCGAGAGCTGAAGCTGTACTGCGTGAAGTCGGATGTGTCGGTGATGGACTTCGTCGTCAACGCGCTCGAGGAGAAGCTGCAGCGCGACGGCCGCAGCGCCGGGCGCCGGCGGCCTCGCACCTGACGTTCCACCGACAGAGAGCGCCGCGTCGCGCGGGTTGACCGCCGCCGCGGCGCTCTCCTAATCTGGCCCTCGAATAGGAGGGCCCATGGCCGGTACCGCCCAGCCCATCGGCGCCGAGAACGGCGTCCGCCGCTACCAGCTCTTCATCAACGGCAAGTTCACCGACAGCCGGTCGGGGAAGACCTTCGAGAGCATCAGCCCCCACGACCGGTCGGTCGTGGCCGTGGTGGCCGAGGGCGACAAGACGGACATCGACGCCGCGGTCAGCGCCGCGCGGGGCGCCTACGAGGGTGTCTGGTCCACGACGCCGCCCGGAGAGCGGGCGAAGCTCCTGCTGAAGATCGCCGACCTCCTCGAGGCCAACAGCGCGGAGCTTGGTCGCCTCGAGACGCTCGACATGGGGATGCCCATGGTGATGAGCAGCGCCATGGGGGCCGTCTCGGCCGACGTGTTCCGCTACTGGGCCGGCATGGCGACGAAGATCCACGGGCTCACGGGAGAGCCGATGCGGCCGGGCGACTATCTCGGCTACACGCTGCGCGAGCCGCTCGGCGTCGTGGGCGGGATCACGCCCTGGAACGGGCCTCTCATCATGGCGGCGTGGAAGACCGCGCCGGCGCTCGCCTGCGGCAACACGGTGGTCTTGAAGCCGGCCGAGCACACGCCCATGACCTCGCTCGAGCTGGCGCGCCTCACCGCCGAGGCCGGGCTGCCCGAAGGCGTGCTGAACGTCGTCCCCGGCTTCGGCCCGACGGCCGGCGCGGCGCTCGCCTCGCACCCCGGCGTCGACAAGATCGCCTTCACGGGCGAGTACGTCACCGGCCGGCTCATCGTCCAGATGTCGGCGTCGAACCTGAAGACGGTGACCCTCGAGCTCGGCGGCAAATCGCCCCACATCATCTTCGACGACGTCGACCTGGAAGCCGCGGTCGCAACGGCGCTGTTCGGCCTGTACATGAACAGCGGCCAGATCTGCTCCGCCGGCACCCGCATCCTCGTCCAGGAGGGCCTCTACGACCGGTTCGTCGAGCGCTTCGTGGAGCGCTCGCAGCAGGTGAAGGTGGGCGATCCGATGGACTTCGCGACCCGCATGGGGCCGCTCGTCTCGGAGGAGCAGCTGGGCAAGGTCCAGCGCTACGTCGAGATCGGCAAGAAAGAAGGCGCGCGACTCCGCTGCGGCGGCGGGCAGCCGAAGGATCCCACGCTCGCCAGAGGGTTCTACCACGAGCCCACGGTCTTCACCGAGGTCGACAACAAGATGCAGATCGCGCAGGAGGAGATCTTCGGTCCGGTGGCGAGCGTGCTCCGCTTCCACGACGAGGACGACGCCGTCCGCATCGGCAACGACGTGATCTACGGCCTCGCCGCGGGCGTGCAGACGAAGGACTTGAAACGGGCGCACCGTCTCGCCAAGCGGCTGCAGGCCGGGACGGTATGGATCAACACCTGGCACATGATCGAGCCCAACTCGCCGTTCGGGGGCTACAAGCTCTCCGGCTACGGGCGCGAGAACGGGGTCGCGATGGTCGAGCACCTGACGCGTCTCAAGCAGGTCTGGGTCGACCTGAACGACTTCACGATGGACCTCTTCGCCTGACGTGCCGGGCTGCGAAGGGATGACGCCCCGCGCCCGCCGACTGCTGGCGCGGGTGCGCGCCGCGGCCGCGGACGGCGGGGAGCCCTTCGCCTTCATCATCAGCGGCGGCTGCTGCGGGGGCACCAATCCCGTCCTCTGCCACCGGGCGAACATCATCGACGGCTTCGACGTACAGCTCGGGGAGGCCGACGGCATCGCCGTCTACGCGCATCCCGATCACGCCCGGTATCTCGTCACGGATCGCTTCGTCATCGACGCCCTCGACGACGTCCGCAGCGACACCTTCTCGCTCGAGATCGCGCACGGCGGCCGGTTCGTCCTCCGGGAGCTGCCGGACAGCCCGCGTAACTCGGCGACGCCGGCTGTGTTGTCGCGGACGCCGTGACACGCGCGGGCCTGCTCTTCCTTCTCTTCCCCGGTGTCACGCTGCTCCGCGCTCCCGCGGTCGCGGGCGAGAACCACCCTCCCCGGAAGCCGCAGCCCGAGCATGCGACCGCCGCGCGGGCGCACCCCCAGCCGCCCGTCACTCCGGCCACCCCCGCCCCCGTCCAGGGGGCGACGCCGGGTGCGCCGCACGCCTGCGCCGTCCCCACCGCGCCGGGACTCGGCGCCGTCGTGGTCGGCTGCCGCCTCGACGCGCACCCGTTCCGCGGACTGGCCGCGGGCGTCGTCGACTACTGCCGCGGACACCTCGGCTATGCGCCGGGCGCACCGGACTGCTACGCGTTCGCCGACGAGGTGTGCACGGTCTACCTGCCGGCGAACGACGCGTGGACCGAGACCCGTCGCACGCTTCCCGGTGAGGCATTTCCGTGCCCCGATGCGCCCGAGCCGCCGGTGTGCCCGCGCCTCACCTGGCGGTAGCCGGCTGACGCTCCGCGCTCAGCGCACGTCCTGGACGTAGCGGTCGACGAGGGTCGCGCCGGCGCCGTCGGGATCGCTCCGCAGGTCCCATCGCCACCGCTCGACCTCGAACTGCACGAGCGGGTCCGCGCCGGTCCGGTTCGCGCGCGCCGCGCACATCGCCAGATATTCGCGACAGACCGCCCGTCCCCGGGGATCGAACGCCTTCTTCACCACCGGGGTGATCGCGAAGGTACGATACGTGCAGGTCCGGAGGGCGCCCGTCTCCACTCGTCCCGATCGCCGGTGGGCGAGGACCCGGTAGTACTCGACCACGCCGGTGCGGTCGCGCCACGAGAACATCTGCATCGCGGTGAGGGGATAGAACTCGATGCGGGTGATCCACGCCGCCATGATCATACTCGCGACGCCGGCCACCACCGATGGGCCACGCAGGCCGGCTTCGTGCCCGGGCGGGCGGTGACCGGCAGCGCCGGCCGGTCGCCCGCGGAGCGGGCCGCCCGGTTCGGCGACGTCGAAGAAGATCGCCTGCAAGAGCATCAGATCGAGGAACAGGAGGTTCTGGAGAAACAGGACTGCCACGTGGAAGAGAACCATGACGCATGGCAGCACGTGACGCGCGGTCCGGGAGAAGAGCACCGCGACGAACCCGACCTCGAGCGCCACGGACGCCAGGCCGAGAACCGCGAACAGCGCGTCCGGCGCGTGGACGAGGCGCAGCGACAGCCCCCAGTCGAAGTGCATGGGGTTGAGGCTCGTGCGGTAGTAGATCGCGCGGATGTTCGCGGCGTCCCACCAGTGCAGGCCGCCGTTGCGGAGCTTGCTGAGACCCGACGCCGCGTACGCCAGCGCCACGACC
>Ga0209056_10004187_pt1 | contig 15196 bp, 13 predicted proteins | sample GraSoiAngelo_114_FD_185876 | JGI IMG/M metagenome (GOLD analysis project Ga0209056, IMG submission 185876) | Grasslands soil microbial communities from the Angelo Coastal Reserve, California, USA - 14_0903_13_40cm (SPAdes) (version 2) | ecosystem: Environmental > Terrestrial > Soil > Grasslands... | reverse complement strand
GGAACAAGACGGCAGAGGGATCCGGGTAGTTCCAATTAACGTCAAAAGTTGTAAGCAGAGGACGGCCATTAATGCGAACGTAGTGACTGCTGCCAAAGTAGTGCGCGGCCACGTAGTTAAGGTCGCCAATCAGGGCTTTCTGTGCGCACGCCGAAGTCGTACATGCAGCCAGCGTGTGCGAATTGTGGTCCTCTTGAATAGCCAATTCGAAGCCGGGAAATTTAGCAACTTCCTGGAGCCATACCTCCGCGGCTTTCTCTTGCCATGTGTTTGGTCCATACCAGTCGAGTATGGCTCCATTCATACCGCGGCTGATTATGTCCTTAATCTGGCGGTCAACCTGCGCTGGATCCGCGGCGCTATAACCAACGTTAATATGCTTGCCGCTGCCGCTTCCCCAAAACAACACCACACTGGCATAGATTTTTCCATGAAATCCGGGCAGCAGTTGCGAAAGCGGCAATTTACTGACATTGCCAATAGTCGTACCCACGCTGGGGTTGCTGTATGTGCCCGAAGCGGAAGTATTGTTGACGGTTTCTTTGACGACCGTGGTTGTGGGCGTGAGGTTAACCGGAAACTGGGCGAAGAGCGGGCTGAATGAGACCGCACTGCCCAAAATGACAACAATCCGACAAAGACGTTGCACGATTTTCTCCTACCAAATACTGAGTCCGCAGCCGGAAGGGGAAATGCATCGTCCTCCCGCGCCAATTCCGAGATGGGCCGCCACCGCGCCAGTCCATATATGCTGGGTCACCTACAAGTCGTTCTACTAGGTGGCCCACCTTTTAATTTATCTCATTTTCGAATTGAGGAAATAGACTTTCTGATGGCCTACATCTTCGCGGAAGGCTCCTGGTATGTAATTTCCTGTGAGCGCCATAGAAAACGGCGGGTTGGCCCCATCCCTTCGACTCCGCTCAGGGCAGGCTCTTTGCGGTGTTCGAGGCTGTACAGTGAAAGGCTAGGCAGCCTCCCGATGATGAATGAGGGCTAGGAACCGGCCAACGATTGATTCCAATTCACCCCAACTAGCCCCTGTACTCCGCGTAACCAGATAAGGGTATTGTCAGCCGGCGCACTCGCCGCATGGTTGTCCAGTCGTATTCGTAAGCCGTCCCACAAATGACGCACACCTGATAGTCCTGTCCGTGAACGCTGTGTGGCCAGGAGAAGCGATGCGGGCAAAGCTTCTGGAGGAAGAGGTAAAGAAATCTTGCCATAGTTTTTCGACTCCACGAATCAGTTCGTCAATCGAGGCCAGAGGGGTTGACGATACGGCGAAAATTCTCGATTTTTACTGCACTGCTGGGACATTAGCACGGAACATTCCCAGGTCGGCTCACACCGTAGTCCAATCAGCGGCAGGATAATGGTCAATAGGCTCGAGCAATGCCTCGCCTATTCTTCCCGCCTAACCGTGCTCACCACCCGAGGAAGGCGATGCCCGAGAAATCGTGATGCTGTCCAAAGATTAGAATTACGGTCATGAGTCCCGAGGTCTCGGATCTCCTAAAACGTGCGTTATCGCTTCCCGCGGAGGAGCGAGCTGCGCCGGCCAACACTCTTCTCGACAGCATTGAACCTGCGCAGGATTCCGTTGAAGAAGCATGGGACAAGGAGGTCGCCCGCCGCATGAAGGATTTGGAGGCCGGGCGAGCAGTGACTGTCCCCTGGGAAGAGCTGAGGCGTAGCTTCTCGACACGCTGAATGAGCGATAGTCGAGTCGTATACCACGAAGGTGCGGCTGCGGATGTTAGGCAGGCGCTCGCCTGGTATCAGAAACGCAATCCCAAAGCCGCCTTGGATTTCATCAACGAGATCAATCGAGCGGGCAAAATAATTTCTGAGCTCCCGAGCGTTGGCCGATAGGAAGGGCCGGGACGAGGCGGTTTCTTCTTTGGCGATTTCCTTTCGTCATTATCTATTATCTATTCACACGCAAATTCTGTGGTCACTGTGTGGGCTGTTGCGCACGGAAGCCGAAGGCCTGAATATTGGGTAAGCCGAATCTAGTGTTCGCACAATAACGCGAACTTTTGAGTCTTTCTCATGCTTGCCTTTGTCACAGGCGCCACCGGTTTCCTTGGGAGCCACGTTGCCCGCGCTCTCGCCGAGCAAGGTGCCGACCTACGCCTGCTAGTTCGCTCGAACAGCAATACAAAAAACATTGCTGACCTCAAAGCGGACCTCATCACCGGAGATCTCCGCGATCCCGTATCGCTCGAGAAGGGAATTGCAGGGTACGATGTCGTCTTCCATGTTGCCGCTGATTACCGCCTGTGGGTGCGCGACCCCGAAGAGATGTATCGCGCCAACGTCGAGGGAACGCGCGCCATCCTCGAAGCTGCGCGCAAAAACAACGTCCGCCGGGTGGTATACACATCTAGCGTGGCGACCATGGGATTCTCATCCAATGGCCAGCCTGCGGACGAGAGTTCCCCGGTCTCGCTTGACAGCATGATTGGACCCTACAAGCGCTCGAAGTTCATGGCTGAGCAAGTGGCGATTGAAGCGGCGCGAGCTGGGCAGGGTGTGGTCATCGTGAATCCGTCAACGCCGGTTGGAGAGCGTGACATCAAGCCAACCCCATCGGGACGAATCATCGTGGATTTTTTAAAGAAGAAATTTCCCGCCTATGTGGATACCGGACTGAACCTGGTTGACGCGACGGAATGCGCGCGCGGACACATTGCCGCTCTCGAAAAGGGAAGAAGCGGAGAGCGTTACATCCTTGGCGGCGAAAATCTCACGCTTAAGCAAATTCTCGACAAGCTGGCAGCAATCACCGGCTTGCCATCGCCGACAATTCGCGTGCCATATGCGCTCGCATTGGCGACTGGCGTCGTGGATGAGATCGTGACCGGGCGCATTCGCGGGCGCGAGCCTCGGGCCACGATTGACGCCGTTCGCATGGGACGGAAGAAGATGTTCGTGTCGTCCGCCAAAGCTGAGCGAGAGTTAGGCTGGAAATGCGTTCCCGTGGATCACGCGTTGGGGCGGGCGGTAGAGTGGTTCAGAGCGAATCATTACGTGTAAGGGAAATCTGGCAAAATCCATGCTCACGTAGGGGCGGGTGCCCTCACCCGCCCAGCCGCGCCATGCGCGACAATTGGCGAGCGGGGCTCGCCCGCCCGGACGAGGGCGTCCGAGCCTACGTGTTCATTTCCGGTTTCGCGACTCCGCAGGATTGTCCGCTAGCGGACAATCCTGCTACGCTCGAATGACATCTCTTAAGTTGGATATCTATTCCCAAAATCGCAATCGTCGCTGCTCTCGAACGTGAACTAGCGCCTCTGGTTAAGAACTGGCATTCGAGCAAACTGACCCACGAAGGCCGAGACTTCACCTTCTACGAAGCCGAATACGCCGTCGTGGTGTGTGGCGGGATCGGTGCCGAATCTGCCCGTCGCGCCGCTGAAGCAGTGATCGCCAACTATTCTCCCCAGTCTGTCATCTCAGCTGGCGTTGCGGGTGCGCTGGTTTCAGACCTCCACGTTGGCGACACGATCTTTCCGGTCGTTGTCATTGACACGCAGGATGGCAGCCGGCACGAGAGCGGAATTCACAGTGCTCCGTTGGGGCAGAGCAGTCTGGGCCGGACCATCCTCGCGACGTATCCTGAAATAGCCAGCGTGGCACAAAAGCAGCAGCTTGCGAAATCTTACGGAGCGCATGCAGTCGACATGGAAGCGGCTGCGGTCGCGCGCGCCGCCGAGAAACACGGTCTGCCATTTATCGCAGTTAAAGCGATCTCCGACGACCTGAGCTTCGAACTTCCCGAGATGAACCGCTTCATTCGCAATGGCCGCTTTCTGACCCGAAACTTCGTTTTCCACGTCGCGGTTCGACCCTGGCTTTGGTTGCGCGTTCTGCGCTTAGCACGTAACACGCGGCTGGCCTCTGAGAACCTGTGCGCATGGCTGCGCGAAAGCGTTCTGACTAATACAATAGTTCCAGGCGCTCGACTGGAATAGGATCGTCGGGCGAGGGCGCCCGCCCCACACCACACTTCTGAATGGCTATAGCCCAACAATTGACCGCAAACCAAGTCGCAGAAAAAATTTCCTCAACCATGCTGGCTGCGGTTTACCGCGGCGTGAATGACGTTCGCCTTGAAACTGTTGCGGTTCCAGAGATCGCCCCGGGCGAAATCCTGGTTAAAGTGCATACCTGCGGAATTTGCGGAACCGACCTCAAGAAAATCGCGACCGGTTCGCATTCGGCCCCGCGGATATTCGGCCACGAAACTTCGGGCACGGTGGTCGCCGTTGGGCCGGAAGTCACCCGGTTCGTCACCGGCGATCGCGTGATGGTGTTTCACCATATCCCCTGCGGTCGTTGCTATTACTGCCGCCACAAAACTTTTGCACAATGCGAAACGTATAAGAAGGTGGGATGCACAGCAGGATTTGAACCTTCCGGTGGCGGATTTGCCGAATACGTTCGCGTGATGGACTGGATCGTTGAAAAAGGGACAGTCCCAATTCCTGAAGGAACATCGTTTGAGCAGGCCTGTTTCGTCGAGCCGGTAAATACCTGCATGAAGGGCATCGAACGAATGGCCTTGGAATCTGGCGAAACGGTTCTAGTAATCGGTCAAGGGCCCATCGGCATCATATTGAGTGTATTGGCCAAACGGGCAGGGGCGACGGTAATCACTTCCGATTTGTACGAACCGAGGCTTACAATGGGTAAAGACTTCGGACTCGACAATGCAATCAACGCCTCGCGCGCCGATGTGGTCGCGGAGGTGCGAAGCCGGACCGAAGGCCGTGGTGCCGATGCCTCCATTTTGGCGGTCGGAAGCAACGGCCTGATTCGGACAGCTATGGAGGTGGTGCGTCCTGGCGGCCGGGTTTTGTTGTTCGCGCAGACGCAACATAGCGAAACGGTTTTCGATCCGGCAGTGGTTTGTGTGGATGAAAAGACTTTGATCGGCTCCTACAGCGCGTCGGTGGATCTGCAGCAGCAGTCTGTGGATTTAGTGATGGGTCGGGAGATGGTGCTGGAACGGCTGATCAGCCATCATTTCCCTCTGACTCGAGCGGTGGAAGCGTTGCAGTTGGCGGCGAACCCGCAGCCTGATTCAATGAAGATCGTGATTCAGCCGGGGAGCAAAAAGTAGAAGTGAACGGCAAAATGACAGCAGCCGTCCTCTATGGCAAAGAGGACATCAAGATTGAGAAAGTGCCGATCCCCCGACTGGAGGACGGCGAGGTGCTGGTGAAAGTGCAGGTGGCCCTCACCTGCGGAACTGATCTAAAAGTTTATCAGCGGGGCTACCATGCGCGAATGATTGTGCCGCCAGCATTGTTTGGACATGAATTGGCGGGAGTGATCGAAGAGGTTGGTCCAAATGTTCGCGGGTTCAAAAAAGGCACCCGGGTAGTGGCGTTGAATTCAGCGCCGTGTCAGACCTGTTTCTTCTGCTCGCGCCATCAGGAAAATCTTTGCGAAGACCTGCTCTTTAACAACGGCGCCTATGCCGAGTACATTCGCGTGCCGCGCCGCATCGTTGATATCAACATGCTGGCCATACCGGCGCATGTGAGCTTTGAGGAAGCAGCGATGGTCGAGCCGCTTGCATGCGTGTTGCGCGGCTTGCACGAAGCCGGCGTGGAGATCGGCGATACGGTGGCAGTGATTGGAGCTGGCCCTATCGGACTTATGTTTGTGCACGTAGCCCAGGCCATGGGATGCAATGTGATCGCGGTGGTTAAGCGCGAGGGGCAGATCGAAGCCGCTCGACGCATGGGTGCACATGATGTTGTGGACCTGGGTGCCGTCAGTGATCCGGTGCAGGCGGTGCGGGCACTGTCCCCCGCAGGACGTGGCGCCGATGTTGTTGTTGAAGCGGTGGGACGGCCGGAAACCTGGGTTTGGGCCACCGAGATGGTCCGCAAAGGCGGCACGGTTAACTTTTTCGGTGGTTGCGCGAAAGGAAGCAAAGTTGAGCTTGATACGAATCGTCTGCACTATTCCGAGGTGACATTGAAAGCGACGTTCCACCACACCCCCGATAGTGTGCGCAAGGCGTTTGCTCTGATTGCCGAAAAGAAAATTCGTCCGACTGACTACATCACCGGCGAAGCGCCACTCTCAAGGCTGCAGCAGGTCTTGCAGCACATGATGAATCGGAACGGGGACATCAAGACTGCAATAATTCCGGGACAGTGAAACAGCTGTTAGCTTTTAGCTTTAGCTAGAGTCATTTGGATTCAAGCTAAGAGCCAAAAGCTAAAGGCTAAGAGCTTCATACATGAGCACCGCAAATCAAATCTGGAACACAGTCCCGGCGGAGTATGCCATTCCGGCCCATGCACCCTCTGTGCCGGAGGCATACGCCTATTGCGAGCGGCTGGCGCGGACGCATTACGAAAATTTTTCCGTGGCGACCTGGTTCTTGCCCAAGCGACTGCGCCAGCACTTCTTTAATGTGTATGCGTATTGCCGGATTTCGGACGATCTGGGCGATGAAACCGGTGATTGTGCTGCCTCACTGCAGTTGCTCGATGAATGGGAGACCGAGCTCGATGCCTGCTATAGAGGTACGCCGCGCCATCCTGTATTTGTTGCGCTCGCAGGCACAGTGCGCGAATTCGAAATACCTAGGCATGAATTTTCCGATCTGCTGACCGCATTTCGCCAGGACCAGACCACGACCCAATATCATACGTTCGAGGACTTGCTCGGATATTGCCGCTATTCGGCGAATCCGGTTGGACACCTCGTGCTGTATTTGTGCGGATACCGGGATGAGGAACGCCAACAGCTCTCTGACTTCACCTGTACTGCGCTGCAGTTGGCAAATTTCTGGCAGGACGTTAGCGCCGACTTTGGGAAAGGACGAATCTATCTTCCCGTCGAAGACTTGCGGCGGTATGGTGTGAGCGAAGACGAGATACGCGCCCGCCAAAACACAGGACAGTTTTGCGAGATGATGCGCTTCGAAGTTCAGCGGGCCCGAGAGTGGTTCGCACTTGGATTTCCGCTGGTAGGCAGAGTCAGCCAAGACCTTGCCATTGATATCGAGCTCTTCAGCCGGGGCGGGCAAGAAATACTCAACGCCATCGAGGGGCAAAACTATGCGGTCCTCGGAAACCGTCCAGTCATTTCCAAACGGAGAAAACTGGTCCTCGTTGCTCGTGCTGCCATGCACAAAATAATATGAGTACTCTCGTGCAAATGTCGCAGCCGTTTGCGCCGACGCCGTCGCAGTTGGCGGTCGCATATTCAGTCTGTCGCGGCATCACGCGTTCGCGCGCGAAGAATTTTTATTACGGATTTCTTGTGCTTCCTGAGCGCAAGCGGCGTGCTCTGTGCGCAGTTTATGCCTTCATGCGCCGCTGCGACGATATTGCTGACAATCCGTCGCTCCCCATGCGCGAGCGGAGGCAAAAACTCGATGCCTGGCTCAACGAATTTCACGCCGCACAAGCCGGTCATCCCACCGACGACCCGATCCTTATCGCCCTTACCGACGCGCAGCGCAGATTTGGAATCCCCGCCGGCCTGCTCGACGCCCTCGCATTCGGCACCGCGATGGACGTGGATGAGAGCCAGGAACAACCCGATACTCCCGGCCTGCAGGTGCAATATGGCAGTTTTGAAGACTTGCAACGCTACTGCTACAACGTTGCTTCCGTCGTCGGCTTGGTTTGCATTCGCATCTTTGGTTACAACACCGCTGAAGCCGAACCGCTGGCTGAACGTTGCGGTCTGGCCTTTCAACTGACTAATATCATTCGCGATATTAAGGAAGATGCCGCGCTCGGCCGCGTCTATCTTCCGGGAAAAGATCTTGCCGAGTTTGGCATCTCCGCAACCGACATCGCCAGCATTGACCCTGCCCGCATTCGTCCCCTGTTAGAACTCGAATCCCAACGCGCGTTCGAGAACTACAAAGCCGCAGAAGAACTTATCCCATTAATTGATGAAGACAGCCAGCCAGCGCTGTGGGTACTGGTGACGATCTATCGAGGCCTGCTCGAGAAGATCGTGCGGCTGAACTACGATGTTTTCACTCGTAAAGTCAGTCTCAGCGTTTGGGAAAAGCTGAGAATTCTGAGCCAGGGCTTTCTGCAACGAATCCTCTGATGGCCGAGAGCGCAAGCCAGCCCACAGTGGCGATTGTTGGAGGCGGACTGGCCGGGCTTGCCGCAGCCTGCGCGCTTTCTGACAGTGCTTTCCGCGTAACGCTTTTCGAGCGGCGTCCTTATCTTGGCGGCCGCGCTTCTTCCTACGAACATCCTGGGACCGGCGAAGTGGTGGACAATTGCCAGCATGTTCTGTTCGGCTCGTGCACGAACTTGATCGCGTTTTATCGGACCATCGGAATTCTGGAGAAGATCCGCTGGTTTGACTGCATGACCTTTATCGAACCTGGCGGTCGTCAATCACTCTTGGAACCCACGTTCCTGCCTGCTCCGCTCCACGTGGCGCCATCCTTCCTGCGCTTCAAATTCCTGAATGCACGCGACAAGGCCATGCTGAGCGGCGCGCTCGCCACGTTGATGTTCTCGACGCCTGAAGACGACGGGCGTTCATTCGAGCACTGGCTGATTCAGTATCGCCAGACGCCCGCCGCGATTGAGCACTTCTGGAGGCCGATCCTCGTCAGCGCGCTCAGCGAAGACCTGGACCTGATCTCCATTCCTTACGCCGCGCAGGTTGTGCGTGAATCCATGAAAGCGCCAATCGCAAGAAAAATGGGGATCCCGACGGTGCCCTTAACTCACCTCTACGACGCAGCCAGCGCATACATCGCGGCCCGCGCAGGGGAGGTGCGCCTGAGAAGCGGGGTACTGAGCATTCCGCCGCTCGATTCCGGATTCCGCGTCAAAACTCAAGACAAAGAAGAGTACTTCGACTATGGAGTTTTGGCGGTTCCATTCGATGCCGCGGGAAAGCTAATCTCTGATCTTCCTGATCGCGAAGCGCTGACCGACAAGATCTCGCATTTCGCAACCTCGCCCATCACCGGCGTCCATCTCTGGTTCGACCGCGAAATTTCCGATCTGCCTCATGCGATCCTTCTCGACCGTACCATCCAATGGATGTTCCACAAGTCCCAATTACTCTCCAGTCTGTCATCCCGAGCGGAGCAGGACCGTTCGCTGGCGAACGATCCTGTGCAGTCGAGGGACCTGCCGTTTACATCCGCCTTCCGAGGTCCTGCGGAGACCAATGCCTCCAAGACATTCCCAAGTGCGGTCTCAGCCCCGGAGGGGCGGCATTCGTTAGCCCAGGACGTAAGTCCTGGGACAGGCGCGAATATGACCGAGTCCCGTAGGGACGGCACAGCCAGCTACGTTGAGCTCGTCATCAGCTCCTCAAAATCCCTGATCAACAAATCCCGCCAGGAGATCATTGATCTCGCTCTCAACGAACTCCGCGAATTTTTCCCCAAGGCTCGCGAAGCCAATCTCGTCAAAGCCACCGTGATCAAAGAGGTGAACGCGACCTTCTCTCCCGCGCCCGGCATCGACCGCTATCGTCCGCCAAACGTAACTCCGTGGCCGCGCCTCTTCCTCGCGGGCGATTGGACAGCCACCGGCTGGCCCGCCACCATGGAAGGCGCCGTGCGCAGCGGATTCCTCGCGGCCGAGGCTCTGACTAAATACGCCGGAACGCCGAAATCTTTCCTGATTCCCGATCTCCCGGCTGCTGGCCTGATGCGACTCATCGGCTGAATCGCACCTGAAATCTGCTACTATTCCCGCGCCAAACTCATCTCAATCTGATGCACACGTTCGCGGCCATTTCCGGCATCGTTATCCTCCTTGCCGTCCTTCTCGACGCCTTCGAAACCGTCGTCCTCCCGCGCCGCGTGCGCCGTCAATTCCGCATCACGAGTTGGTTTTATCGCAACACATGGCGCCCCTGGGCACGAATCGCCAGTCACATCCAATCGCAGACACGCCGCGAAACCATGCTGGGATACTTCGGCCCACTTTCCATGATTGCCCTGCTCGGATTGTGGGCCTGCGGCCTGATCCTTGCATTTGCGTTGCTCCAATTCGCCGGCGGCGAACACCTTTCGCTTGCTGACCAGCCCATTACTTTTCGTTTGCTGCTCTATCACAGCGGCGAAACATTCTTTACGCTGGGCTACGGAGATATAACTCCCGCCAGTACCACAGCAAGAATCCTGTCGGTATCGGAAGCCGGCATGGGCTTTGCTTTTCTTGGCGTGGTGATCGGCTATCTGCCCACCATTTATACCGCGTTCTCCCGCAGAGAAATTGAAATCTCATTGCTCGACGCTCGCGCCGGCTCGCCTCCCAGCGCCACCGAACTGCTGACTCGCGCCGTGAAAAGTCTCGATCAAGGGACGCTCGATCGTCTCTTTCACGATTGGGAGCGCTGGGCGGCGGAAGTGCTCGAGAGCCATCTCTCATATCCCGTGCTCAGCTTCTATCGTTCGCAGCACAGTAATCAGTCGTGGCTCGGCGCGCTCACCGTTGTTCTGGATGCGTCGGCGCTGGTAATTGCTGGCATCGACGGCATCAGTAGCGAACAGGCATTGTGGACGTTCAAAATGGCGCGCCACGCAATCGTGGATCTCGCGCAGGTCGTGAATGCTCGTTACGACCCTAACGCGCACGATCGCCTGAATCCCGACGATCTTCAGCTCCTGCGCTCGCGTCTTGCAGAGAAAGGCCTGCAGCTTCGTTCGGGTGCTGCAGCGGAGCAAAAGCTCATGCAGCTTCGTCTGCAATACGAGCCGTACGTGCTGGCGATCGCGCGCAACTTATACATCTCTTTGCCAAGCTGGGTCCGTCACGATGGCGGAAAGGACAATTGGCAAGCGGGCCCGTGGGACCGCATCATTCAAGCACAGGGCTTAGGACGGATTAGCAGCCACCGGGCAGCCGCCGGTGCCGACGATCATTTCTGATCCGATGTCGAGACGTTGCTCGCAACGTCTCCTGCAGTCGCAGGAAACCGTTTCTGGTTCCATGCAAGACGTAGCAAGCTACGTCTCTACGAGGAGTGGCTCGCGAAACCCTTCCGTCGCTGCTCGCTATACCTGTGCAGGGCATCACTAATAATTGGATACGCCTCTGCCGCCGGACGAATCTGATCCACTTCGACTGCCTTTCCCTCGAGTTGCTTATAATCCTGAAAAAAGCGGCGCAGCATTAGCAGACGGTGCTGTGGCATCTCAGCGGCTTCGCGATAGCTGTTGAACTCGGGATCTTTGGTGGCGACGGCAATGATTTTATGATCTTTCTTGCCAGAGTCAATCATCGTCATCAGCCCAATGGCGCGCGCATAAATAATGGTGAGAGGCACAACGGTTTCCTGGCACAGCACCAGCACGTCGAGCGGATCTTCATCTTCCGCCAGCGTTTGTGGAATAAAGCCGTAATTCGCGGGATAGTAAACCGCTGAGTAAAGCACCCGGTCGAGCTTGATCAATCCGCTAGTCTTGTCGAGCTCGTATTTCACGCTCGAGCCAAACGGAATCTCGACGATAGTGTTGAACTCCTGCGGCAGTTTGCTGCCCGGACTCACATCATGCCAGGGATGGATCATGATCCATTCTAGCGAAACTATGAGATGGCAGTTCTGCGCTCACGCATTGTAAGCTTTCGTATCCTGTGGCCTCATGCGCCAGCCTCTGCGTGCACAGGTCTCTCGTAGGAGGTGAAATTGTATTCGTTCAGTCGGATTCACCGCCTTTTCGGACTCTGCGGACTCGCGGGAGCGCTATTGTTCTTCGCCGGCGATATGCTGTTTTACGGGCACCTGGGATCAGGGCCAGACTTTCACCAAGGCATGCTCGTCACCGTGATTCACGCATCGCGGGAGCGTCTGTTTGCCGGAGGGCTGGTTGGACCGTTCGCGGCTTGTTTGTGCATAGTTGGCTTCTGGCACGTGTACCGAAACGTTCGCCCTTCCTACATTGTTCTGGGACGGCTTATGTTTGCGCTCTTTGCGGTATTGATGGTGGCGGGAAGTGCGGTGCACACGCTCTGGACAGCGAGGGGTCTGGCGATCAAATATTGCTATGGGCAGAGTGCGCCCTGCGCAGACTTGCTGGAAGCTGTGAAATCCTATTGGAATCTCGCCTATAACCTCGGCGCTGTTCCGGGATATCTTGCGGCCTTATTGCTGCTGGGATTGGTTCTTTTCGGCAAGACTTATTACCCGCGGTGGACGGTGCTGGCCAATCCCGCCATTCTTCTGCTCCTTTCACCACTGGTTGACCGCCTGCCGTCCCCCTTCGGTGCCATCCTCTCTGGAGGCTTCACCAATCTCTCAATCGCCGTTTTCTTTGTTGTCTCAGTTTTGACAACTTGGAACACCAGCGGGGATGTGCGCGGGCAACGGTCTTGACCCTGTTTTCCGTCACGAGTAAAGTCTGAATAGGTTCTACGAATGTCCTCACAGACCACCAAGTTCCTCAAGTTCGGCAGTGCGATGGTCGCGATCCTGCTGGCGCTCGGCTACCTGGCCTACACCGGCGTGCAGGAGAGCAAGAGTTATTACGTCACAATCAAAGAATTGCGCGGCATGGGCGATGGCGCTTACACCAAACGCTTGCGGGTCGCAGGAAACGTCCAGCCGGGCTCAATCCGGCGCAGCGGGACGAATGTGAACTTTGTTTTGGTTGAAACGGATCAGACGCTCAATGTGGTTTACAACGGGACTGAACCGCCACCAGACACTTTCAAAGATGACGCTCAAGCTCTCGCCGAAGGAAAGTTTGACCGCGATGGCGTGTTTTACGCCAAGCAGATTCAGGCAAAATGCGCGTCCAAATACGCGCCGCAGAAGGGAACTCCAGCCGGGAGTTCAATGACTGCAATCCCTTCCAACAGTTCCGGCAACTGACGCGAAGGGACCATGTTTGGGCCTAGTCAGATGTAAAGTCTTCGTCATTCGATTGACCGGGCACGTGCAGGATGAGACACTTCTTGCCATCTGAGTATGGTTGGGAGTTGGTCATGAATCCTCGTTTCTGGTGCGCCTTCGTTCTCCTCCTAAGCTTCCAAGCCGTAGCCCAGTCTCTCAACTCGGACCCTTTTGCGACGGCAGGTGCCCCTACCGCAGGAACCAAGACCTACGAATCTACGGGCGCGGTTCTGGCGCTGAGGGTTTTAGACGATAAACGTATACCGCTGGATCGGCAATCGGTCATCAAACTGGAGAACAAGAACACTCAAACGGCGGTGTGGCAGACGACGGCCGATAAATCCGAAGCCTACTTCACTGACTTGGGCGTGGGCCAGTACGAGATCGAGGTAAGTGCTATGGGGTATCTCACAGTTCACAAAACCTATAGTGTGGTTGGCGCCTATACCACTTACAACGTGGAGATCACGCTTCAGCGTGATCCCACAAGTGTGGATATCAAGGAACCTAACGCGCCAGATATGCCTTCCAAAGCACGTAAGTCAACTCAGCGTGGCGTTCACGCACTAAAGTCAGGAAACCTCAAAGACGCGCAAAAGCAGTTGGAAGCCGCATTGAAGATAGCCCCGAACAGCGCCGACATAAATTTCCTCCTGGGCTATTTGTATTTTCTCAAGAAAGATTTTTCTGCGGCACAAGGATTCTTGGTTAAGGCGGTCACAGCCGATCCTCGTAATGCGCAAGCTCTGACTCTGCTCGGCAGGGTCAGGTTGCACACTGGCGATTCCGTAGCTGCGAAGGCTACTTTGGAAGACGCCGTTGCTACCGATCCCGACTATTGGATGGCGCATTACCTTCTAGCTGACGCTTATCTCCAGCAACATGAATACGAGAAGGCGCGCCAGCAAGCGGACATTGCGATTGACCGAAGCAAGGGAGCGGGTAACTCGGCCCGTCTGGTTCTGGGTCAGGCTCTGGCGAATTTAGGCAAGAACGAGGAGGCGATCGCCGCCCTCGAGACTTTTCTCCACCAGTCATCGGAGAACACACAGGCGGCCCAAGTCCGCGAGTTGATCGCGCAAATCAAAGCACGTGCCGCGGCCCCTGCAGGTGCTGTTTCTGCTTCGGTCATCACGAGGCTTGTCGAGTCTGAGGTTGACGATACTCAACTCCGGCTCTCCATCAAGACCTGGGAACCGCCCGCGGTGGACGATGCCAAGCCGACGGTTGCGGCCGGAGTTGTTTGCCCACAGGGTCAGGTGATCAGCGAAGCGGGCTCTGGAGTTAAGCAACTGGTGGACGACATCTCGAAGTTTTCTGCCATCGAGGAGTTGCTTCACGAGAATGTGGACGAATTGGGGAACGCCATAACCAAGGAAACGAGGCATTACAACTACCTTGCCGAGATTTCCGAAACCCAGCCTGGCTATTTGGAGGTCGCGGAGTATCGCACCGAGCACGGCGAGGTGCCGCAGTTTCCTGACAATATGGTCAGCAATGGGTTCCCAACGTTAGCGTTTGTGTTCCATCCCGCGATGTGGCCGAACTTTGACTTCAGTTGCGAAGGCATGGGTGAACTAAATGGCAAGGCCATGTGGCTGGTTCACTTCCGCCAGCGGGACGACCGTCCAAATCGTATACAGGATTTCAAGATTGGAAGCATGATCTACTCCATCAACCTTAAGGGCCGCGCGTGGATCACACCTGACATGTTCCGAATCGCACGCATCGAATCGGACCTGGTAAAACCGATGCCAAACATCCAGCTGCTCACTGAGCACCAAGTCATCGAATACGGTCCAGTCCGGTTCCCCAAGAAAGATGTCCAGCTTTGGCTGCCCAAGAGCGCAGACCTTTACTTCGATTTTCGCAAGCACAGGTACTACCGGCGGCACAGCTTCGATCACTTCATGCTCTTTTCCACTGATACTGATGAAAAAGTTGCAGGGCCGAAAGGTGTTCCGAACACGCAAGCTCCGAGTTCTCCAGAAACACGCTAGGGTTTGCGGCTTTTTCTGGTGTGATTAGCTGCTTTGACCGGCGGCGCTGGCAAAGCCTTGGTCAATTTTTTCCAGGTAGGCTTGCAGGCGATTTTTAATTTGCTCTTCGAGCGCGGTAAATTCAATTCCCATTCCGACACCAGGGTCGCTGGCCCGGACCACGCCGTGAGTCCTGATCTTCTCGGAATCAATCCAGAACGTGACAATTACGACTGTGCTGATTGCCAGCGGAACCAGAGACTCGATGTAGCAGCCGCGACCGCTCATGTCGGTCGCACTGCACTGCATGTGCGCGCGCTGTCCATCTGGAAAACTGACCGTAAGTG
>Ga0209056_10004185_pt1 | contig 15204 bp, 12 predicted proteins | sample GraSoiAngelo_114_FD_185876 | JGI IMG/M metagenome (GOLD analysis project Ga0209056, IMG submission 185876) | Grasslands soil microbial communities from the Angelo Coastal Reserve, California, USA - 14_0903_13_40cm (SPAdes) (version 2) | ecosystem: Environmental > Terrestrial > Soil > Grasslands... | reverse complement strand
TAAATGCCCCGATGTTCAAGCGGATCTGTGCCCAGAGTGGCTCATCGTTCGGCTCAAAAACGACCCATTGGGTGCCACGGAAGAGACTCTCTTCGATGTAGAGAGCCGTTCGACGCACGGGGATATACTTCCATTCTGAGGCGAGACGATCATTTCCTTGCAGCGTGCGCGATCCCCACACAACACGTCCAGTTGCCGGGAAGTTGCGCAAGCAGTTGACGCCGAGAGGATTCAACTCGCCATTTTCCGGATCCGTCAGGGAGACGCTGAGTTGTGAGACACCCACCAGACCCGCATCCAGACCTGCCGGAGCCTTCCATACTCCGCGCTGTGTATCGGTACGGGCAAAGATGCCAGCTACGGCACCGCAAGGAACAAATTCTGCTATCTGATTTTCTCGCAGAAGATCCGGTTTCCTGAGACGAGGGAAGAAAAGTGCCGCGTTCTTCAAAGTATCGCTATCGATTGTTATATCGGCAAGGCCTTGCTTGGTAGCACCTGTACTATTCCAGCTACTTGGTGGATCGACGAGCAGCATGGCACGACGCTCTTTGCAGTAAACCGCCGCCTGTGCAACCAGATCCTGGTCTACATTGTTATCATCTTTATATGGTGGGATGCACAGAATGTTGAAGAGGTCGGCTTGCTCCAGAGCAAAAAGTCCTGTCTTGTTAGCTCGCATGCCAGCGCCAACAAACTGCCCTTCGGTAAGAGCGCTACCATCAGTACCTCCCGATGCTCTGGGCGCAGGAGCCTGAGGAGTCACAGGCGGGGTAGCTGATGGCCTCACATTCGGTACCATCCATGGATCATCGGGATTAGTGATCTGGTTTGCGGGTTTTCTTTGCACACGTACAAGATTTGAACTTTGCCTGAGCACGCGGGGAATGTAACGGGCATCTTTATCGTCGATGGAGACGTTGAGGAATTTCTCAGTCGCACCATTCTCCTCGGAGACAGTAAGGTTGAAAAGGTTGGGATCAGGGTTGGGACTGGTTGAATCTTTGGTGTTGTGGTCTACAACCGCACTTAGCTTGTTGCCCCAACTTCCGACATTGGCAGCAATAAGCGGAAGCTTATCATTAGGTGCTGCTGCCCCTGTAGGCAAGTCGAGGGTCGCGGCTGTAGCGCCATTGTGAAGGCGAACGATAATGGCCTGACTACCACCGTTCAGGTAGAAATCGTTCACGGCGTAGCCAAGCGTGCTATCTAAGGACAGTCCACCAAAATTTCGCTCAAAGTCGGCAAAGCTGTTGATTGTCATCGCTGTGTCGGTCGATCCACGTAGGGCGCGACCGATGAATGCAGTGATCGAGGTCGCAACCCCAGTGATAGTGCGCACACCACTGGGAATCTCCTCGATATAAACGCCGGGATATGTCGGGGTGACTGGCATGAACAATCCTCCGTTCTCGAGATTACCATCTCAATATTGTCCGAGTTGTAAGAGAGATCGCTAAACATGATCTGTAATGTGTTGCTATCGGTTTCTGAATACTCTCCTTCACTCTTTTGGGGTATCAGCAGCTTCAGACCCGCCGCTTTGCAACAGGCAATCCTTGACAAAAGCACGTAAGTTTGGACCACTTTGAATGTACGCTTCACGTCCACTGGCGATGTGACGAATGAAGCAGCGCTCTACCTGCGAATGCTCATCCGTCGAGATTCGCAGGAGGAAGGACCCATCACGCAGGTGTACTTCTTCGGCTGTATCAGCGCGTACTACTCGCAAGTGACTGGCACCTGTCTGTAGATCATACCAGCACCACACGATGACGGAGAATGTCTCGCCACTCATCGCGCCTTCGTCGACACAGTGTGATAGAGCCTGGAAATAAGACGTAACATTTCCCTACCTTCCCGCGCTTTGCATGCTACCTCTGCGTTAAGTTTACTATGAAAGGCTCTATTTTCGCTCTATTTTCGCTCTATTTTCGCTCAAAGAGCTGAAGAACTATTCGGGGAGGGGAAGACCATTGGAGTTCAGAATTGATTGTAATAATTTCGTCGTTTCGGGCATAGGTTGCACGCCTAATTCCTGGGACAGGATACGTTCGCAACGAGAGTACTGTTGCAATGCCTCAGAGCGTCTACCCTGGCTGGTGTATATTCGAATAAGTTGCCTGTGGGCTGTCTCGTCACAGCGATCCTCTCTGAGAACAGCGCTGGCCCACTTCAATGCATCTTCATACTGCCGAAGCTCAAGGTAGTATCCAGCGAGAGTACGGCACATGGTAAAATAGATTTGTTTCAACTGCTCTCGACGAGTGAATGACCAGTCGGCATACGTATCCTCAACTAAAAATGGACCGCTACACATATTGCAGGCTCTTTCAAAAAGAATTGCCGATTCACTCCCGCTAGCTTGCCGCCCTGCTTGCCACAATGATAGGAATTTGTCTACATCCGTTCGAACTGTAACTGTTGAGTTGAACCGATATAACCCATCTTTGCAGATGATGTAGCCATCACCTTTATTGCAGCGGTAGTCGCCGTTGAGAGAGTGGCGCAGCGCGCTGACTGCAACCTGTAACTTATGACGCGCTTTTTCTGGTGTATCTTGGGGCCACATTATATCCATGAGTTTATCAATAGACGCACAATATTCCTCCTGAGCTATCAAATAGCGTAAAACAACCTGTCCACAGCGACTATGACAAAGGACAATTGGTTGATCAAAGCGCCTGACTTCAAAGCGTCCAAAGCAGGTAATGTAAAGATCGGGTAGAATGTCTCCGGCTTTTGAAAGATTTTCTGATGTCGTAGGGCCATTTGCAGCGAACTTAGAGTCTTTTTGATCAGAGGATAACAAGCGGAGAGGCACTCGTGGTTGTTGTAACTGATTTTTGGAAAGTTGAGGGGGGTTAGGCTTTAGATGAGACTGCATTGCCTGGTCGGTTTCTTCACTCAAATCTAGCAGTAGTTTTTCGATTGCCTGAATTCGGGTTTGCTGCTCAATATCCGCTTCTGCAAACCATTTGCTCGCTTCGTGAAGCGATTGTTGCGCCTGCCAATAGTTGGAATGACTTTGTAAGAACGCATCGAGCACCTCAGCAGCTTGCATCTGGTCAGCAGAGAGTTGTTCGCGAGCGAGTGCAAAGAAGGCCGCACCTTCAACATAGGATCTCTGACGAGTATAACCTATTCCACATTGGAGTAAGAATGCGAGAGAGAATGTCTCTGATGCGCCTGTAAGGTTTTCCCCATACGAAGAAAGTGATGAATCCATACACCCCTCCAAAAACTCATTCGCTTGGAATTTGGACGCAGTTCTACTATCTTGATGTGCTCAAATGCAATGAGCTTCGCTGGATTATTCGATACACTACCAGGGATGCACGACAGGAGTAGACAATAGAAAAGATATTGCCTTCAAATGAATAACGTCGTTACAACATATTTTTTGGAGATGAGTATGCTCGTTAATCTCATCTGAGCAGCTACTATATATTTTTACACTTAATCGACCCTGTTGAATTTCCTCTCTAATAGTAACAGATCAATTTGTATTTTACAAGCTTTTATGCATATTTTTTTAGAGCAAATATGCACTATCCCCCAACCCAAACAGACAATGTGTAAGGAATTACCTGGCATACTATTCGATCATGTCGTCTCGCAAACATTCCTGTGCTACAATGACCTGGAAAAATCGAGCAGGAGGAATTAACTATGGCTTTCAGACCTTTCCTTTGTATAAGGATAGATGAGGAGACGGTGCTGCGCATCTATGAAGAACGACATGCGCAAGAAGTCGCTGAACTGGTGGATCAGAATCGAGCATATCTGAGACAATGGCTTCCCTGGTTAGACAATTCGAGGACCGTTGAAGATAGTAGAGCGTTTATTAGAAGCTCTTTGCAACAATTTGCACAAAATGAAGGGTTTCAGACGGGAATCTGGTATAGGGATACACTTGCGGGTGGTATTGGTTACCATCCGATCGACTGGGCCGAGCGCAAAGTCGAGATTGGATACTGGCTGGGCGAATCATTTCAGGGAAAAGGGCTGATGACAAAGGCGTGTAGAACACTCATAACATATGCATTCGCTGAGTTGGGATTGAACAAAGTGGAGATACATTGCGCCACGGAAAATATACGCAGTTGCGCTATCCCTAAAAGGCTAGGATTTACGCAGGAAGGAATCTTGCGAGACGCAGAATGGTTATACGATCACTATGTAAACCTGGTTGTCTACGGTATGCTGGTCAGAGAATGGCCAGGCTAAATTGTGCTCTAGCTCATATCATCTGATACTTGCATGAGGTATAATGCTATAATAAACGGTTCCTTTTTAGAAAATATGAGCAAGGCTATAGATATGTTTATACATATGTCTGAATATACATCGGCAAAACGGTGGTACCAATTATTATCTGTTCTCGTAATGCTAGGAATAGTATGTCTCACACTACTGGGAGTGGCAGGTAACTCTCCAAAAGCATATGCTGACGGCATTCCAGGCGGTAATGTCTCTGATCCGGTGGTGCGCGCGGTTGATATCGCTAAACCCGCCGTCGTGCGCATCATCACAATGTTGAACGGACAGTTGACTGTGCATTTTGCTTCACCCGTCAATAAGGATGTTACGTTTCCTCAGACTAGCAGTAGCTATCAGATTGCTTTATCAGGTAGCGGCACTTTTATTACTGCAACCGGCGAAATATTGACTGCTGATCATGTTGTCACTCCTCCAAAACAAGACCTGGATCAATTTTTGCAACAGCAGGCAGCTCAAGATGTAGCTACCTATATGGACCAGGTCCTCAAGGCCAATCCACCGGTATCAGCAGACCAGGTAACAGCGCAACTGGCAAGCGGGCAGTTAAGTTCCACTTCCCAATATAGCTCTCCACAAAGCCGAGTTTACTTGAGTACAGCTTATACAGGTCCATTGAGCGTTACCAATTTTCAAGATGTTCCTTCAAATGTTTATGCACCGGTCGATCGCATTGAAAGACAAAGTTCTTTCACTGATAAAGATGTCGCTATCATCCATGTCAGCAATATGAATGATATGGCTATGGTTCAACTAGGTGACTCTTCCAGTGTACAGCAGCTGGATAACTTAACGATTATCGGCTTTCCAGGCAATGGTGATGTTGCTGGCAACACCGCAACAGATCTGCTCACATTGTCAGTGAATCAAGTTTCCGTTAGTTCGATAAAAACCACAGATTCTGGAGCACCTTTGATACAGGTAGGGGGCAATGTTGAACATGGTGATAGTGGAGGTCCTGCGCTTGACAACAATGGCACTATCGTTGGTATCGTCAGCTTCGGAGCCGCTAGTGGGCAAGGCAACACCAGTTTCTTGCAAGCTAGCAGTAGCGCAAGCGCACTTGTACAGTCACTTGGATTGAATACGACTCCTGGGCCTTTCCAGAAAGCCTGGTTCCAGGCTTTTACTGATTATTCATCCAATATACCTGGCCATTGGCATAAGGCGCAAAATGAATTCAAGCAAATCGCAACCACATATCCTCAATTCAAGGGTGTCCAACCTTACCTGGATTATGCAACAACACAAGCTAAGATTGAGAAGGCGCCTCAAACGCAGTCTACGCCACATCCTCAGCAGTTAACACAAACAGCATCGATAAGTTCGTCGATTCCCTGGATCGTCATTGGGGTTGGCGCTGTTCTACTTGCTATATTGTTGCTCTTTGGAGTGATTGTGTTCCGCCGGAGACGTGTCAAAAGAACTCCAGCGACGACAATGCCTGCATCTTCTAGCAATTCACCCACGCAGATTGCGCCTCCAGTAATGCAGAGTAGCTCTATCAGCCCTTCGCAGTCTGCATATGGTCGGCAAGTCAATGATGCTTTGACAGCATTTGGAGCGCCTCCATCCCCGAATCCTCAATCACCCAGGCCAGGGCAACCACCAGCGCAGTCATTTGCACCACAATATATGCCAACTCAGTCATCAACTGTTTCAACGAATAGTGCAACGGTGCCATCAACCAATTCCGGCGCCCTGGTGCATTGGCCATGCGGACATATGAATCGGCCTGTAGCGCGCTATTGTAGTGTGTGTGGTGAACCAGCTCCTCCCAAGCCACCTGTGCGTAAATTTGAGCAGTAAATTTTTAGTGAAAGTTGAGGCTTATGCTCCCATAATGTTATAGCCAGCGTCAACGAAGAGAATTTCCCCAGTGATAGCACGAGCAAGAGGACTACTGAGGAATAGTGCGGCATCGCCCACTTCACTCTGCTCAATATTGCGACGCAGAGGCGCAGCTATTCCCATATGCTCACGGAAGCTTGTGAAACCTGAGACTCCACGAGCAGCTAACGTATTTAGGGGACCGGCTGATATGGCATTGACGCGAATATTATATTCACCTAGTTCAAAGGCAAGATAGCGTACGCTACATTCCAATGCAGCTTTGGCAACCGCCATGACATTATACTTTGGCATGACACGTTCACTGGCCATATATGTCATGGTGAGAATGGAGCCACCACCGTTGGCTTGCATAATTGGTTTGGCCCGGCGCGCCATAGCAACCAATGAATATGAACTTATATCTAATGCTGTATGAAATCCTTCACGTGTTGTTTCGTAGAATGGATTCTCCAGTTCTTGTGGGGGCGCAAAAGCGACTGAATGAATCAGAATGTCGAGTTTACCACCAAAGGTCTCATTTGCCCAGGCGAAAGCTGCGTCGAGTTGTTCATCGCTCTGCACATCACATGAAAAGACGGGGGTATTGGGAATTTTGGCTGCGAGATCTCGCACATACTTCTCCATACGGTCCTGATAAGTAAAAGCCAGGTGCGCGCCTTCTCCTGCAAGCGCTTGAGCAATTGCCCAGCCAATGGAACGATGGTTGGCAATACCAAATATAAGCGCGTTTTTTCCTTCTAATAGGGGCATCTGTTGACTCCTCTCAGGTTGTTCTTTCTATTGTACGTTACATTAACGTTCAATAGGATATCGTTGTGTAAACCATCCATTCATACCATTAGCCAGGTTATAGACATTCTTCAAGCCTGCCACCAATGCAATCTCGGAAGCTGAAGCGCTTCTTTGTCCCACAGCACAGACAAAGATGACATCTTCGTCTTCAGGGAGATGTAAATCTTTGAGCGCCTTTCCAAAAGAGTAAATGCCATCGAGCGGCACCAGGGTTGCTTCAGGAATATGACCACGTTGCCACTCATCAGGTCGACGCACGTCAATCACACGGGCTCCCGCCTCGATCATGCTTTTGGCCTCATCAGTACCAATGGTTTGATATGGGTATGTTTCGTCTTGATCGTCACTGTATGGCATTTTCTTCTTCCTTGTGCTCGCTATCATACTGTTCTAACCAGAGACGGCCATATGTGGTTGGTATGAGTACATATTCGTCTCCGACGAAGTTCATTGTGAGTAGGCCCTGATCTTCCATCTCGCGAAAGTCATCTGTAATCAGAAAATAGCCTGCTACCAAGTGTGACGCGTCACTTTCTGGCAATTGTTTCCATATCAGGAGTTCACGCATGACAGCGGCATACTTGGGGCTGCTATCGTCAATTGCTCGCACGGAAGCTCTCCTTGATTTGCATTCTTACGAGTGGCAAATCTCTTGTATCGTCGACTTTGGATTCTTCGTCGTATTTGGCTTGACCTAAGTGTAACAAATCCAGGCTAGTTGAGCAAGTGACATAACCATATCCTGATTGTGTTCTGTACTCGACGGCAAGTACGATGTGTGCTATAAAAGGAGAAGAGATACATATCTTAAAGGGAGATAAACCTATGCAGCCCGATTCAACCCAGCCGCCAATTCAAGCAAGTACAGTCGTGCGCAATATCGGACAACTCGTTACTGTTGCGCAACAACCCATTGCTGGAGCAAGTGGTGTTTTACAGGTAATTTCAGATGCTGCCATTGCTGTACATGATGGAGTAATTGTCTGGATCGGTCCCGATGATCATGTAGAACTTATGTTTGATAGCGATCCTACGTCTGAAGATGATGGTATCACCATTGTTGATGCACAGGGTGTTGTGGTCACTCCTGGATTTGTAGACTCACACACCCACCTGGTATTTGCTGGAGATCGGTCTGAAGAATTTCATCTTCGGAGAGCTGGTCTAAGTTATGGTGAACTGCTCACACAGGGTCGGGGCATTCTTACTACCGTGAATGCTACGCGTAGTGCGGATACTGAAATGCTAACAGAAATGGCAATAACCAGGTTACATACCATGTGCCAATATGGCACTACAACGGTCGAGGCTAAGACAGGCTATGGTCTTGATATGATCACTGAAGAAGCTTGTTTACGAATTCTCAACAATCTCAATGCATTGGAAACCAGCCTTTCTTACCAATATATGCGAGTACGAGTTGTGCCGACATTTCTCGGAGCGCATGTTGTACCCCCCGAGTATACGGAGCGACGTAGCGCCTACGTTGATCTGATTGTTGAAGAAATGTTACCCTCATTTGTTGGGCTGGCACGCTTCTGCGATGTATTCTGCGAACGAGAGGCGTTCTCTGTAGAAGAGTGTCATCGAATTCTTGCACGCGCGAAAGAATTAGGTTATGAGCTGAAAATTCATGCAGATCAATTAAGTCCTTCAGGAGGAGCAAAACTCGCTGCTGAGTTGGGCGCAATCTCTGCCGACCATCTTGATCATGCCGACGATGCTGATTTAGATAGACTACGTGATGCAGGTGTGGTAGCAACATTGTTACCTGGTTGCTCCTATTCACTGAGAAGTCCTTATCCATCTGCGCGCCGTTTTATTGATCGTGGTCTACATGTTGCGCTGGCGACAGATTTTAACCCTGGAACTTCCTACTGTGAAAACATGCAAATGATACTGAGCCTGGCCATGTCTTCAATGGGTATGTCAATTGAAGAGGCATTGCAAGCAGTCACCATTAATGGCGCTCGCGGGCTAGCATTACACGAGGAAATTGGTAGTATTGAAGTAGGTAAACGTTGTGAACTTGCTTTGTGGTCAATTCGTGATTATCATGAAATTGGCTATCATTTCGGTGTCAATCTGATCCAATCAGTTTTGATAGTTTCATGATCTCTCTTGACGGATGTGCGTACCAAGCATATGAAAAATGTTTCACGTGAAACATTTCCGAATTTTCAATGCCATTCATGCTTTTTAACTTTTTTCATTGGAATATCCTAAACTCACGGATGGCCGATAAATCGGCGGTGCGCGCGATAAATCGGCACCTACAGTTGTTCGGATTATTTCGTTAATCACCATAAATCAAGTGAAATATTCTTATCTTTTCCTGGTACACTTATTATGCACCTAACAACTGACAGCGAAAATCAGTTCGTCGTCGATATACTGACGGATCTACACAATGGGAAGTTCAGCCGTCTGGCATGGATGCATTTTCTAGGAAGTTCCTGGAAGAGATCCTGCGCTACAGCTAGAGCCAATCCTGTGCTGAAACGTTCCTGGACACATACCACAATCTTTATTGGTGCGTTCGCACTTGCAGTATTTGTTGTCAATTTTATCTTTGAGGGACCAGGTGCAACGCTGCGCTTGCTGCCTGGTTTCCTATTTTTTGTTGGATGGCAGCAAAGTGATCTTTACTGGCATCTCGGGTTGAATCGTGAGAGTAGGACAGGAACACTGCTGCGTGTAATTGGAGCCGCCACTTCCCTGACCTGGTTGCGTGGATTAGGAGCTTCCTATCTGCTGGGTAGATTCATTGGCGGAATCACTACACCCTCCTGGCTGGTATTGCTGGTTTTTCTTAGCGGAATACTCACAGATATTCTTGATGGGCAAATTGCGCGACGAACACAGACTCAAACCAAATTAGGGCAAATTGCAGATGGAGAGGCGGACTTTTGTCTGTACCTGGCAATTGCACTTATCTTGATGCAGGATAGTATCCTTCCGCTCTGGTTTGGATTGCTTATACTTTTGCGTTTCGTGATCCCACTTTTCGCGGCTTTAGTCAGCTATTTTCTCTTTGCTCAACCAGTACGTTTCGGCTCGACCATTTGGGGAAGGATGGCAGGATTGGCATTGTGTTCCTACTTTCTTATATTGCTTGTGCCAGGCCAGTTGATTTTGCTTACCAGGTTGTTTAATCGTCCTCTATCAATTGTGACTCTGCTATTGCTAGCTATTGCGCCGCTTGCTCAAATCAAAAGCAACATTAGAGACACAAGATTCAGATAGTTTTCACATTTACGCTGTTGGTTCTTTTCTGCTACAATGCAACACAAAAGGCAGCGAAGCCCAGAAAGGATAATACTTGCATGATGAAGACAGAAAATATGCATGAACTTCCCACACATGTAATTATAGATGGGCAGGCTTTGTCGAGTGCCCAGGTAGTTGCAGTAGCGCGTCATTATGCAACAGTAACATTAGGTAGTGAATCCATTTCACGTATCCAGGCAGCCCGAGCGGTAATTGATACCCTGACCGCCGAAGATCAAAAGGTGTATGGAGTAACAACTGGTTTTGGGCACCTGAGCAGAGTTCGTATACCACACGAACAATTGCAAGACCTACAGCATAACTTGTTACGCAGCCATGCTGCTGGTGTAGGGGGACCATTAAGCGAAGAAGTTACGCGGGCAATGATGCTATTGCTCGCCGCAAGCCTGGCACGAGGCAATTCTGGTGTGCGCACTGAAGTGGTGCAATTATTGTTAGATATGTTGAATGCCAGGATTTATCCTATTATTCCCTCGCGAGGATCGGTAGGATCAAGTGGTGATCTTGCTCCACTTGCTCATCTCGGGTTGACTTTGATCGGCGAAGGTGAAGTTTTACTGGAGGGTAAGCATTTTACTGGCGAAGAAGCGCTGCAAAGGGTGGGATTAACTCTTCTTCATCTACAAGCAAAGGAGGGATTAGCGCTCATCAACGGGACACACCTGATGGAGGCAATAGCAATCCTGGCGCTTGCCGACGCTGAAATACTGTTGCGAGCTGCGGAAGTTGCATGTGCTATGAGTATCGAGGGATTAATGGGTAGTCATGTACCTCTAGATGCCCGTATTCACAAGCGTCGAGGTCAATACGGACAACAAATTAGTGCTGCACGATTACGAAATCTGGTTAGCGAAAGTGAGATCAATACCAGTCACGAAGATTGTCCTAGAGTGCAAGATCCTTACACTATGCGCTGTGCTCCCCAGGTTTTCGGTGCTGTTCGTGATGCCCTGGATTATTGTACTAACATTTTCGAACGCGAATTGGATGCAGTAACTGACAATCCGCTCGTTTTTCCTGAAGATGGTGAAGTACTCAGTGGCGGAAACTTTCATGGACAACCTCTCGCTTTAGCACTTGATATACTGGCTATTGCTCTTGCACAGATAGCAAGTTTCTCAGAAAGACGTATTTTCAATCTGATGGGTCCACATGATTGGGACGAAGCTGGTGCTACACTTTTTCTGACACCAAATCCAGGGTTGAATTCTGGCTTCATGATTACTCAATACGTAGCTGCGGCCCTGGTCAATGAGATAAAAATTTTAGCTCATCCTGCCAGTATTGATTCTATCCCAACCTCCGCCGGTATGGAAGATTTTAATAGCATGGGCGCAACTAGTGCTCATAAAGCCCTCAGCATACTTGAGCTAGCCCATCAAGTCATTGCAATTGAATTCATGTGCGCGGCACAAATGTTGGAATTCCGCAAGCCGTTGAAACCAGGGGTAGGTGTACAGAAAGCATTTGAAATCGTTCGTTTATATGTTACGAAACTCGAACATGATCGGGTGCTCGCGCCTGATATTGCCAATCTCGCCAGGGCTATAAAACAGGGGGCATTTGAGGTTGTGGAGTAAAGAGTAAGAAAGCTCACTTCAACTTGTCTTTGCCCTCTACGATGTGCTACACTTCATTCACCTAGTCGACGATGACTATGCATCTTCCTCTTATCTAGTGCACAAAGAAGAGCGCATCAGAAGGGAGTACCAGCTTTGATAACCCACAAAATACCTGTAAATATATCCAACTTCTCTGTTTATTCAGCCCTTTCTCTACAAGAGCAGCACAATACTGTTAGACAGCTTCGTCGAGATTTGCTTCTTCGATCCCGGTCCACTATTCAGCAAAGCGCAAGTCCAATTCGTGTAATGGCTCGTATGGTTGCTGAACTAGAAAAGCAATGTCGCGAACTCAATATTGCTGAAGAAGTGCTTCAATCTGAAATAGTCAACCGTACGATTGGTGATGTCGACTTGCGCAGGATCACTGAATGTGAAGGTCAACCAGGTGGATCTGGAGATTACAGACTCCTTGCTGATGAGTTAGGTGTAGCGCTACCGAATGAACAATTGCACGGTTATGTGGCCAGTGGTGAGACCTACATCTGGTTGCGAGATCAAATGCAGCAGTGCGAACGAGAGTTACTTCAACAAGGTATCGACTTGCGTATGTATGATCTTCAAGGTGTTGGTAATCCTATGCTACGCAGTTGGCTTGCCACGGAAATGCAAAAATTAGGTCTATTCGTCTCTGTTGAACAACTCTACCTGGCGTTAGGGGCTATGGATAGTATCGATAAAGTTTTTCGTGGTCTCAGTCAAATCTACCGCGAGCAGAACAATACAAATACCGCTGTCCTCTTCCCCGAACCTGGCTTCAATGTTCCGGAGTGGCAGGCAAAGTCATTCGGTTATCAGTTGTATCAATTTCGCACACGAGCTGAGGATAATTTCAAATTCACAGCAATCCAACTTGATGATATATTGCAACAAGCTCGTGATATTCGTATCATCTATCTAACAGTTACAAGCAATCCAACTGCATTTGCTTATACAGCAGATGAACTCATCAAACTTTTTGAAGTACTACGAAAATACTGGGAATCTGGACGAGAAATACATATCATCGCCGATCTGGCGTATATCGGCACTACGACACCTGAAGTGGACCAGGCGCGCATACAGACTTTTGCCGTTACTGATGTATTACTGCACACGATCTTTGTCAGTACCTTCTCAAAATCGCATACTTTGACAGGCGAACGCTTTGGTTGGGTGACGATTGGCGATCCCAAAATGGCTGCTGCTCTCATGCCGAGTTGGTCAAACACGATGGCTTCGTTACCAGCAGAATGGCAATTACGCTTCATGGCCTATGTCCGCCTTATACAATCCCGCCCCTGGATAGTGGAAAAACTGCGAGCGTTCTATAAGTTGCGCCGCAATCGTCTTATCGCACAACTTCAAAAATTCGACGATGAGCAACATTTGTTCACCAAGATTCATCTTGGTGACGATGCAACCGTTTATAATTGGAGCCAATTAAGGCCTGGAGAAGATGCTTTTTCACTCTTTGAGAAAACAGGCATCGCCGGTGTTCCAGGTTCCGGTTTTGGCTATACAAACGATTACATCCGTTTTTCAATTGGTGTAATTCCTGTACCAGTAACAGTAACAGAGTAAGCTCTGAATATCACACGCGCATCACGAGATCACGCTTTCAAAGTTGATGAGACTCAAATGTGACTATCAACCTTGATGAGGTACGCATGTTAATGATACTCTGTTAGTGGTGGAAGGAAGCTTATGATGCTTCTCTCACATAATGTTTCACGTGAAACATTATGATTTTTCACTAACTATTCGCTTTCCAACTTAAGTGGAGCCTGTTATTTTGTAATAACATCAAAGGAGAACACCTGCATTATGACTACACGAATAGGCATTAATGGCTTCGGACGGATCGGACGTCAGTCTTTAAAGGCAATGCTGGAGCGTTACCCACACGATCTCGAAGTAGTTGCAGTAAACGACTTGACTGATACCAAAACGAACGCTCACCTATTAAAATATGATTCCACCTACGGACGTTTCCCTGGTGAAGTTGAAGCAACGGCTGATTCATTAATCGTAAACGGCCATACAGTCAAAGTACTATCACAGCGTGACCCAGCACAGATTCCCTGGGCCAATCTAGGTATAGAGATCGTTATAGAGTCAACAGGTCTTTTTACTGACGCATCGAAAGCAGCAGCACACTTGCAAGGAGGAGCAAAAAAGGTTATCATTTCTGCTCCTGCCAAGGGAGAAGATCTCACGATGGTGCTTGGAGTCAACGAGGATATGTATGACCCCGCCAGGCATAACATCATTTCGAATGCTTCCTGCACTACTAACTGTCTTGCTCCCGCAGCGAAGGTCATCAACGATACTTTTGGCATTGAAAAAGGATTAATGAACACCATCCACTCGTATACCAATGATCAACGCATTCTTGACCAGGTGCACAGCGACCTACGTCGCGCCCGTACGGCTGGTGTTAACATTATTCCTACCTCTACAGGAGCTGCTCGCGCTCTCGCGCTCGTTATTCCTGAACTCAAAGGACGATTTGACGGCATGTCGCTGCGTGTGCCAACCGTGACCGTATCAGTAGTCGATTTTGTAGCAACTTTGCGCAAAGAGACCACCAAAGAAGCCGTTAACGACGCCTTTAAGCAGACTGCTGCTGGCTCTCTCAAGGGTATCCTCGACTATACCGATGAGCCACTTGTTTCGATGGACTTTCGTGGTGATCCTCATTCCTCGATTATTGACGGGCTTTCGACAATGGTTGCCGGCGGTAACCTGGTCAAGGTCATCGCATGGTACGATAACGAGTGGGGCTACTCTTGCCGTATTGCTGACCTCACCAATTTTATCTCTCAAAAGGGCTGGTAAGATTGAGGGATCATCACTTTTGGATGATCCCTTTTTAATGTGGGGAAAAAAACATGAATAAGAAAACAATCCGCGATATTGATCTCACAGGAAAGCGAGTTTTGGTGCGTGTCGATTTCAACGTACCGTTAGATTCCCGACAGCAAATCACCGATGACACTCGTATTCGGGCTGCTCTTCCAACCATCCGCTATATACTCGATCAAGGTGCATCTGTAATTTTGATGTCTCATCTTGGCAGACCAGACGGAAAAGTTGTCGATACATTGAGCCTGGCACCGGTAGCACAACACTTGAGTGAGCTACTAGGTAGGACCGTAGAAATGGCCAAAAACTGTATAGGGCCGGAGGTTGAAGCTCAAGCAAAATCATTGCAACCAGGTCATGTGTTACTACTGGAAAATCTGCGTTTCCATAAGGAAGAGGAGAAGAATAATCCGGACTTTGCCAGGCAACTCGCGACGCTTGGTGAAGTCTATGTCAACGATGCCTTTGGAACAGCTCACCGCGCACATGCATCAACAGAGGGAGTAACTCATTATTT
>Ga0209056_10004184_pt1 | contig 15206 bp, 14 predicted proteins | sample GraSoiAngelo_114_FD_185876 | JGI IMG/M metagenome (GOLD analysis project Ga0209056, IMG submission 185876) | Grasslands soil microbial communities from the Angelo Coastal Reserve, California, USA - 14_0903_13_40cm (SPAdes) (version 2) | ecosystem: Environmental > Terrestrial > Soil > Grasslands... | reverse complement strand
AAGCCCGAGGATGGGCGTCTCGCCCGAGATGTCCGCGTCGACGCCGCCCATCATGTAGTGCTGCACGGGGCGGACGGGAATCGGATCGGTGACGATGTCGATGCCGACGAACTCGCGACCGAGCTCGCGCATGAAGGGCAGCTTGCGGTCGATCACTTTCTCGCCAAGATGACGGACATCGAGGTGCATGTACTTGCCGTGCGGGCCCTCGAAACCTCGCCCTTCCTCGAACTCGGTGACCATCGCGCGGGAGATGATGTCGCGCGGCCCGAGCTCCATCTTGTTGGGCACATACCGCTTGAGGAAGCGCTCGCCCTCGCTGTTGAGCAGGTAGCCGCCCTCGCCGCGCACCGCCTCGGTGATCAGGATGCCGGTGAAAGGCAGCCCGGTCGGATGGAACTGCACCATCTCCATGTCCTTCAAGCCGACGCCCGCGCGGTACGCCAGGGCCATGCCGTCGCCGGTGCAGATGTTGCCGTTGGTGGTGAAGGCGTAGACCCGGCCCAGCCCGCCGGTCGCGAGGATGACCGACCTCGCGGTGATCGCGTCGAAGCGACCGGTGCGGATGTCGAGGGCGACGACACCGACGCAACGGCTGTCTTCGACCAGGAGCTTGGTCACGAAAGCTTCGTCGTGGCGGGTGATCTGGGGGTATTTGAGCGAGGTCTGGAAGACGGTGTGAAGCATGTGGAAGCCGGTTTTGTCAGCGGCGAAGCACGTGCGCCATGTCGTCATGCCCCCAAACGGCCTCACCGCGATCGTGCCGTCCGGGTTCCGGCTCCAGGGGCAACCCCAGTGCTCCATCTGGATGATCTCGACCGGCGCCTCGCGCGTGAACGCCTCGACCACATCCTGGTCGGCGAGGTAGTCGGAGCCCTTGATCGTGTCAAAGGCATGGGTGTCGTACGAGTCGTCCGCGGACATCACTGCGGCGGCGCCGCCCTCGGCGGAGACCGTATGGCTGCGCATGGGATAGACCTTGGAGACCATTCCGACCTTGACCCGCGGATTGGCCTCGACCGCAGCTATCGCTGCCCTGAGGCCGGCGAGCCCCCCGCCGACGACCAGGACGTCATAGCTCTCAAAGTCCACTTGCCTTCTGATTCTATTGGGACTCATGAGCACGCCGTTCTGGGCTCCGCCGCCCGAGAAGTACCCCGGGCGACCGCCTGCAAAGGCGGACGTGCTGATCATCGGCGGCGGGATCGCGGGCACGAGCCTGCTGTGGCACCTCACGAATCGCCGCGTCGACGCCGTCCTCGTCGAGCGCGAGCACATCGCGTGGGGCGCGAGCGGCCGCAACGCGGGCTTTCTGCTCGCGGGAGTTGCGTCGAGCTACGCGGAAGCCGTGCGCACATACGGCCGCGAGAAGGCGCGCGAGCTTTGGGAGATCACGAACGAAAACCACGACCGCATGATCGAGGCCGCGCGCGGGCAGGAAGTCGGCCACCGCCGGCTCGGCACCGCGATCCTTCCCTCGGGCGAAGACGAGCGGGCGCTGCTGATCGAGTCGGAGCAGCTCTTGCAGGAAGACTCGTTCCAGGCGAGATGGGACGGCAGGCGGTTGATCAACCCGCGCGACGGGGAGATCAATCCGGCCGCGATGGTCGGTGCGTTGGCGCGGCAGGCGAAGCCAGGCGCGATCCGCGAGGGTGTGCACGTGACCTCGATGACGCCTCGCGCCCGGGACGTGGTGCTCACCGCCGGCGAGGATGAGTGCGAGGCGGGTGTAGTCATCCTGGCCACGAATGCGTACACACCGCAGCTCGTGCCGAGCGTGAAGATCCAGCCCACTCGGGCGCAGATGCTCGCCACCGCGCCCGAATCGACTACGACCATCGACATACCCGTCTACTCCCACTTCGGCTATCGGTACTGGCGCCAGCTCGCGACCGGCGAGGTGCTGATCGGCGGGTGGCGCGATACCACGCTCGAGACCGAGAAGACGCTCGACGCCGAGCCCACTGCAGAGATCCAGAAGCAGCTCGACCGCGCGGTGCGCGAGCTGGGCGCGAAGGCTGAGGTCACGCATCGCTGGGCGGGGACGATGGGGTTCACCGAATCGGGCCTGCCGATGGCGGGACCGCTCGAGGGGATGCCGCACGTCTACATCTGCGCGGGCTTTACAGGGCACGGCATGGGCTTCGCGTTCATGACCGCGAAGCAGGTCGCGGAGATGATCTAGTCGGGGAGGCTGCGCTCCAGAAAGCTGAGCCAGTTTCCGCCCATGATGCCCTCGACCTGGGAGCGGTTGAAGTGCAGGCGCAACCGGGCTGGCAGCTCCTTCAGCTTCGCCAGGTTATCGATCGGCGCGTGGCGCGCGTCGAAGCCTCCGTCCAGGTCGGTTCCCAGCCCGACATGCTCGGGCGAACCCGCCGCCCGGGCGTGGTGGACGACGTGCCTGACGACGTCCTCGAGGGTCGCCCGGCCGAACCTGCGGAGATGGTGCTGGTAGAAGCTCACGCCCACCACACCGCCTCGCCGCGCGATCTCCGCCACCGTCTCATCCGTCAGCTGCCGGTCGCCGGGCACGATCGCGCGCGCGTTGCTGTGCGAGGCCATGATCGGTCCCCGCCAGAGGGCGAACGCGTCGGCCACCGACTGGTCGGCCATGTGGCTCAGGTCGAGGATCACCTTCTTGCGGCGCATGGCCTTGAGCAGCTCCCGGCCGAGATCGGTAAGGCCGCCCGGCGCGCCGGTCCCACCGCTGAACCGCGTCCTCCCCCACGCCGGGCCGATGATGCGGACCCGGCGGTCGCTCCAGGCGCCGAGCTGCGATGGCGTCTCGACGGGGTCGGCGCCCTCCATCAGGAGGATCGCAGCCAGACGTCCGTTTCGCCAGCCGCGCGCGTAGCCGGCGAGCTCCGTGCGCGTGCCCAGCAGGTCCAGCCCGGACGCCCGGTAGTAATTGACCTGGGCCGTGGCCATGAGGTTGGCCTCGTGGGCATTCTCGTAGACGAACCGGGTGCGCATCGAGCGTCCGGCGCGGGCCGGCGCCGTATATAGCGTGGCGAAGACCAGCCCCACCCCGGCGGCGACCAGGGATGACCGGCTGATGACGTAGCCCTGCGCCGGCCGCGCGAGGAAGCCACGGCCGGCCGAGATCGCGTTCCAACCGATGTCGAGGTGGGCGTCGACGATCACCGGCGGAGAATAACTTGCGCCCGAACCCTGTATTGGGGAATAATGAAGTCATTCACTATGAAGACTGATGAATTGAAGCATCCCGGCCTCCCCAAGCTCGGATTCGAGCTCGAGCGCGACGAGAACGGCCGGCTTTACATGAAGCGGTTCCGTGAGCTTTTCAGCCCGCTCAAGATCGATGTCGCCGCGGTCGAGGCGCTATCAGCACTGAGGGTCGCGGGGCGCCATCTCCACCTCTTGCAGGAGCGATGGGCCGACAAGCGCGGGTTGAGCGAGGGACGCCTTGGCGTGCTGTTCCGCCTCTACCGGTGCGGCGACATGCCGCTGGGCGACCTGGCCGACGACCTGGACTACACGCCGCGGAACATCACCGGACTGGTCGACCATCTGGAGCGGGACGGCCTCGTCGAGAGGGTGCCCGATCCAGCCGACCGCCGGTCGGTGCGGGCACGCCTGACCGCAACCGGCCGGGAGCGGATCGACGGCATCTGGAAGGAAGGACTGGAGCACCAGTTCGATTTGGTTGAAGGACTGAGCAAAGACGACCTGGCGCAGCTTCGACATCTGTGCCTGTTGCTGGTGGAGAACGCCAGGAAGGAGCTGGGGAAATGACCGAAGAAGCCGTAATGACGAGATCCCTGACTCACGGACTTTCCAGGGGCAGGGTGATCCTGGCCACGGCCGGGACGATGCTCGCGCTTCTGCTGGCCGCGCTCGACCAGACGATCGTCGGCACCGCGATCCCGCGGATCGTCGCCGACCTGAACGGGCTCGACCGCCTGGCGTGGGTCACCACGGCCTACCTGGTGACGTCGACCACGATGACCCCGATCGCCGGCAAGCTCGGCGACCTTTTCGGCCGCAAGCCATTCCTGCTCGCGGGCATGATCGGCTTCGTCGCGGCTTCAGCCCTGTGCGGTCTGTCGCAGGACATGACACAGCTGATCGTCTTCCGCGGCATCCAGGGCATCTTCGGCGGTGTGCTCTTCGCGACCGTGTTCACCGTCATCGGCGACCTCTTCCCGCCCGAGCAGCGCGGCCGACTTGCCGGCCTCTTCGGCGGCGTCTTCGGCCTCAGCTCGATCGTCGGCCCGACGACCGGAGGCTTCATCACCGATCACTGGAGCTGGCGGTGGGTGTTCGAGGTGAATATCCCGGTCGGCGTCATCGCCGTCCTGGTCGTGCTCGCCGGCCTGCCCTACGTGCGCTCCAAGGCGTCATGGCGTGACATCGACTTCTGGGGCGCGTTTACCCTCGCCGCGGGCATTGTTCCCCTTCTGATTGCGCTGTCGATCACGCGCGACCACGCGTGGACGTCGCCCCAGGTCAGCGGGCTGCTCACCATCGCGGCGGCGATGCTGGCCGCATTCATCTTCGTCGAGTCGCGCGTCGAGCACCCGATCGTTCCGCTGCATCTTTTCAAGAACTCGACGTTCAGCGTCAGCATGCTGGTCGGTTTCATCACCGCATTCGGCATGTTCGGGTCGATCCTCTTCACGCCGCTCGTGTTCCAGGGTGTCCTGGGCATCAGCGCCACCAACTCGGGCGCGCTGATCACCCCGATGATGTTCGGCCTGCTGGGCGCGAGCACCCTCACCGGTTTTGTTATGCGGCGGATCAAGTACTACCGCTTCCTCGGCACGTTGGGTGTCGCCGTGATGATCTTCGGCATGTGGCTGCTTTCTCAGATCACGCCTTCGGTGCAGGAGTGGCGCGTCGTCGCAGCCCTGATCGTGGTCGGGCTCGGCATCGGAGTCACCTTCCCCCTGTATCTGACCGCGGTGCAGACCGCCCTGCCCCGCCAATACCTCGGCGTGGCCTCGAGTCAGATCCAGTTCTGGCGCAACCTCGGTGGCACGGTGGGCAGCGCGATCCTGGGCGCGGTCCTCTCGAACAGGCTGCCCGACTACCTGACCACGCGCGTGGGCGCGGCGGGCATTCCGCCCCAGGCCCTCAACAACCTGCCGAACACGGGGAATGCGAACGCGATCCTAGACCCGACCCTGCTGGCCAAGCTGCCGCCGGCCATCATCACGGCCATCCGCGCCGCGCTGGCCGACTCGCTGCACGACATCTACGTCTTTGCCGGGTTCGTTCTGGTCCTGGCCCTGATCGCGACGATCTTCATGAAAGAGGTGCCGCTCAAGGCGGGCCGCACAGGCATGGGCTTCGAAGCGGCGCCAGTCGAGGTCGAGGAGGAGGAGCGCGCAGTCGCGGCAGGGTAAAGGCCTGTAAGGAGATACCTCCAAATGTTCGCCAACCGCGCTAGAATCGCCGCGCACGCTGGAGGGAGTCCGGCCGGCAATGTCCGGGCCTCGGCGCGATTTACAAGGGGAGGCCTGTACGGTGACGGTGAGCTTCGTGGATCGAACTTTGACGTGTCGCGACTGCGGGCGTGAGTTTCTGTTCACAGCCGGGGAGCAGGAGTTCTATCAGTCGCGGGGACTCCAGAACGAGCCCCGCCGCTGCCCGGAATGCCGGGCGGCCAGACGGGCGGCGGACGGCAACGGCCGCGCGCGGGTCATGCACGACGTGATCTGCTCGAACTGCGGCAAGCCGACGCAGGTGCCGTTCGTGCCCACAGGGGCGCGGCCGGTCTACTGCCTGGACTGCTTCCAGACCGTGGGGAGACGCTAGGGCCGGCAGTCACCGTCTAGGCGATCGCGATCGGGCGGACTGGCGAGCCGGTGGCCCCGCGCATCTTCAGCGGCAGACACACGAACAAGAACTCCTCGACGCCGGCGGCGGCCAGCTCCTCCAGGTTCACGTTTTCGATGATCGGAATGCCGGAGCGGACCAGGAGCAAGAGGTGGCCCGGCAGCGTGACCTTGAGCTCGGGGTCGGCCGGTCCCATGACGTCGAAGGCCATGTTGTCGGCGCCTACCGCACCGACCTTCTTGTCGATCAGCCAGCGCGAACCGGCGGCGCTGACGCCGGCCGCACGTAAGTACTCGTCAGGCTTCGACCAGAGCGCCCCGTAGCCGGTGCGGACCAGGACCGCGTCGCCCGCGCGGACCTCGGCACGCTCGGCGCGTTCCAGGTCGGCGGCCGTGATCGCGTACTCGGGGTCAAGCCGGCGCTCGCCCGCCACATCGAGCAGCACACCGCGCGACACGAGGGGCGCCATGGTTTCGATGCCCAGCTTCTTGAAGCCGGCCGAGGTCTGCACGCCCTCGTCGACATGGACGCCGCCATATAGGGTGAGGTTCTCGGCCTGGTGCGCCAGCGCGTCGATGTGGGTGCCCGAATGCTCAGGAGTGACGATGATGCCTGACGCGCCGGTTCGGGCCTCAGGCGCTCCGCGGGCGTGATGGCGGTGGAGGAAGTAGTTGAAGCCCGGCGTGTGCGCCGGATGCGACGGCGCGCCGGCGTAGCGCAGCTGCTCGAGGTCGAAGATCCTGGCCGCCTCGACCGCTTCGAGGAGCACTGGGATCAATCGCGGTAGCGGTAGACGATGCGACCCCGGGTGAGGTCGTACGGCGAGAGCTCGACGCGGATCCGGTCGCCCGGCGTGATGCGGATGAAGTAGCGCCGCATGCGCCCGGCGGCGTACGCGATCAGCTTGTGCCCCCCCTCGACCTCGACCTCGAACATCGCGTTTGGCAGCGCCTGAGAGACGACAGCGTCCATCACGACCGCCGGCTCTTTCTGGTCGCCGTCATCGCGGTCGGCCTTGCGGGCCTTCTCCGGACGACGCGGCGCTCTGCGGCCTTTGTTTTTTCCCAAAACGGTTGAAGTCTAAAGGCGCGAGCGCCGGGCGCGCGTAGGGCGCACGCCTAGGACACCTTGGCGGTGAGCTTCGCCTGGATCTCTTGCGCGAGATCCGCAGGCAACCGATCAGCCGCGACGAGCCTGTGTACGGTCTCGATCCACCGCCGGTCTTTGTGGACCGCGTGCATCATGAGCTCGCATCCGGCGTCGACCATGCCCGCCTGGGCCATGCCCAGACCACCCCAGAAGTGAATCTCGACCATCTCGGGAGCGAGCGTGATCGCCTGTTGAAGGCTGGTCGCAGCGTCGTCCTGGTTGCCCTGGTCCGCGAGGCGATCGGCGTCGTTCATCGCCATGTACGCGCGCTTCACGCGCAGCAATCGCCGCAGCTCGGCCAGTGGGTCGGGCGCGTCCTCAACGCGCAGCTCGATCACGCGGTCTTCCCACGCCCGGCCCGTCGGTTTTCCCGACACCACCAGCATGGCCGCGGACTGCTTGCCGCGGATGTCACCGCCCTCGGCTTCCGCGGCTTCGAGTGCGACCAGCATCCGCTCCGCGAGCGGAGCGTCGGTCGACAGGTAAGCCTCGTACATCGCGTCCCAGACGGTGCCCTTCTCCATCAGATTGGCCTGGACGCTGAAGCCGTCCCCGGTCCTATGCCCCGCGGCGGGAATGCATTTGCTCCCTGTGTGAGCGGCTACGTTGCCAGACGCGTCGACGAGCGCGACCTGCCTGGAATCGGGCTCGGAGTCGCCCGCGAGGAGCGCCTTCAACGCCTGCTCCGCCGTGTAGCCCGCCCGCATGTACTCGAGACCAAGCGGTCCAAAGCTGATGTTGACCATCGACTGCGTCGCCACAGCGCCGACGGCGGCGAGCGCCCACGGAACTACTGGACCGACCTGGAAGTAGTGCGACTGGACGGCGACCCCAAACTCGTCGCTTTCCTTGTCGCGCGCGACGATCGAGTACGTCACTGGTGGCCCTATCGTAAGACCCGATGGTCTACTACCGAAAACCCGGCTGGTTCACCAACCACATCTTCAATCCCATCGTCCAGGGTTTGACCAGGCTCGGGGTCAGCGTCTGGGGCTCGCGGATCCTACGCGTGCGGGGACGGAGATCAGGTGAGTGGCGCAGCCAACCCGTAAACCTGCTCACATTAGAAGGCAAGCGCTATCTCGTCGCGCCGCGCGGCCTCACGCAGTGGGTGCGCAACATCCGCGTCACAGGCGCGGGCGAGCTGGTGGTGGGCGGCAGGGTAGAGCCATTCAAGGCGGTCGAGATCCCCGACGATCAGAAGGTGCCGATCCTCCGCGCCTACCTCAAGCGGTGGAAGGCGGAGGTCGGCATCTTCTTCGGTGGCGTCAGCGCCGACTCACCGGACGGCGAGCTCCGCCGGATCGCGCCGGACCACCCGGTCTTCCGAGTCGACCCGGCTTAGGCGCGGGCGTATCGCGATGTGGCGCGCGATGTAGTTCGCGTCCCGACCGACGCCAGGCAGCACCTCCGAGACCGCGGCGTACATGTGCTCGAGGCCGACGAAGTAGAGCCCGGGCTCGGACGCCACGACGCCGCGATACTGGATCGGCTTCCCAGCGGGTGTGAAAGCGGCAGGCAGGTGAACCCAGTCGAAGTCCGTCCTGAAACCCGTGCACCAGATGACGTTGGCAACTTCCAGCGTGCTGCCGTCCGCCAGCATCGGCAGGCCTTCACGGACACCCGTCACCCTGGCCACCCGTTCGACGCCGGCGGCCTTTAAGTCGTTCAGCTTCATCCTGATCAGCGGCGTGCCTTTCATTTTCGGCAGCACGCTGCGGCCGACCGGCGTGTCCATCGTGAGGACGTGCATGCCCAGGAACTTGACGAGCGGCAACACCAGCGCGGCCATTGCGGGTCCGTGCGGCACCGGCAGCTGCCCAGCGGGCGTGCCTGACAGCAGCACGTGGTGTCGCGTCGCGAGGTCGAACGAGATCTCAGCGCCCGAGTTGCCCGCGCCGACCACGAGCACCGCTCCCTCGCGAAGCTGCTCTGGGTGCTTGTACGCGCTGGAGTGCATCTGGACAATCGACGTGTCGAGCCCTCGGGCGAACTCGGGGACCCGTGGAGTGTGGGTCGCGCCGGTCGCGATCACGATGTTGTCGGCAATGAGCGCCTCCGCGCTCGTGGTCACCACAAATCGGTTGCCGGCACGGGACACGCCGTCGACCCTGACGTTGTTGCGCACCGGGAGCTCAAACCTCGCCGCGTATGCGGCCACGTAGTCGGCGACCTCGTCCTTGGTCGGAAACGAGAGCCTCGGCGCAGGGAATCGCATGCCCGGAAGGCCATTGAATTTGGCCGGCGTGAACACGCGCAGCGAGTCCCACCGCCCTCGCCAGGAATCGCCGACCCGCGCGTTGGCGTCCAGAATCACGAACGATTGGCCGAGCAGTGCCAGCTGATGTCCGACCGCCAGCCCGGCCTGCCCGGCTCCGATCACGATTGTTTCGAACTCAACTTTCATCGCTTCCTCCAGCTGTTTGCTGGCGGTGAAGGTAGGTGTCTCGGGCCACAGCTCGCATCCGGCGAAATGTCCAATTTGTGTCACGGCCGCGATGGGTAGTTCTATGTACGCGCCGTAAGTCCGTGCTCGTACGCATAGGCGGTGGCCGCGGCGCGAGAGGAAAGGCCGAGCTTCGTGAAGATGTTGCTGACGTGGCGCGCCACGGTCTTCTCGCTGATGAAGAGATCTCCGGCGATGGCGCGATTGCTCTTGCCCGCGGCCAGCAGCCGCAGCACCTCCACCTCGCGCGCCGACAACCCTCCGGGAGCGGTTGATTCGCCTCGAGCTAGCACGGCGACGTGGGCCAGGTCAGGCGCCGCCCCGAGGCGGTTGAAGACGCGGCGTGCAGCGTCGAGCTCCATCGAGGCGGCATCCGCGTCGCCCATCGCGCGGCACGCGATCGCGATCAGCACGCGGGTCCGCGCGCCTTCATAGGGAGCTTCGACCTCACGCCAAAGCGCGGCCGCCGAACGCAGCGACTCCAGGGCGCGGCGATGGTCGCCGTTCGCAAGCAGCGCTGAGCCTTTGGCATGGCCGGCGAGAGCCCGCAGATATGGAGCCTGCAGTGCGCCGGCCGCGGCCTCGAGCTCTTCCGCGCCCTCCCCGGCCGCCTCGAGGTCATGCGCCGCGAGCATGATGTCGACGAACGCGGGCAGGACCGCGCAACGGTCAGGCAGCAATTGCGCCTCGTCACGCTCGCGGCGGATCGCGGCGGCGGCCGGCCCGATCTGGCCTTGGGCCAATCGCATCAGCGCCAGACCCGGCTGAGCCGACGTTCCAGCCTCGCTTGCCTGACGGAACGCCGCCTCGGCCCTCGAGAACTCTCCGCGCAGCCTGTACAGCTCGGCCAGTCGGTAGAAGGCGTCGCCCGCGGCAGGTTGAAGGTGGGGCTCCGAGAGCCGCACGCACGCCCTGTCCGCCTCGGCCAGGGCCTCGGACCATTCGCCGTGGATCTGCATGATCTGCGCCCTGAAAACGAGACAGTTGCCGCGGTACAGCACGAGGCCGGGCTGAGACTCGCACCAGTGATTCAGCGCTTCGGTCCACTCGTGCGCTCGCCGGAGGTCGAAGATGCCACGGCAGCCGTCGATGACCGCGCAGTAGATCAGGCCCGAGATGATGGGAGCGATCTCCCCCGAGGTCACGGCGACCATGTTCTCGTCGAACAGGGCGACGCCGGCGCCGATCTGTCCGAGGGCGAGCAGCGACTGGCCGCGGCCCAGCCGGCCCAGGGCCGCAAGGTCGGGATCACCAAAGCGTCCGGCGATGTCGATCACGCGCCCGAACATCTCGCTCGCGCCTTCGACGTCGCCCTGCATCAGGGTCTGCAGCGAGGCCGGGACCATCAGGTAGCCGAGCTCGACGCAGTCGCGCTGTCCGTCATCTAGAAGTCTCCGGCTTCGAGCGAGCCATCCGCCCGCCCTGGCCATCTCACCTCGATTGACGAGGTTCATGACCATGTGCACCGCGCAGCGGACGGCTCGCTCCACATCAGCGGCTTCGAGATAGGCGTTGTGCGCCCTTTGCCATACCTCAACGGCCTCTTCGTCGTGGGCGAGGAGCTGCGCCGAGATCGCCAATCGTTCCAGGTCTTCGGCCCCGAGCTGCGACTTCGCGCCGGCGGCCGTGAGGCTTGCATGCGCTTGCGTCCAGTCTTGCCGGTCGTATGCGCGGCGGCCGCGCGCGAGCTCACCCGCCGCGGTCATGGCACCGCTAGTCGCCGTACTTGAGCTGGCGCGGCTTCGATGCACGCCAGCGTTCGATCCAAGTGCCCTGCAGGTCGGGCTGCTTCGGCTCGCTCGCCAACGCACGAACCGCCTTCTCCACCCGGGCGGTGAACTCGCGCGTACCTTCGTTTGCATCCAGGGTCATGGGCTTGCCGATACGCACGCGCACCGGTCCGGGCACCGGCAGATTCTGATGTCGCGGCATCACCTGAAATGCGCCCTGAATGTGCAGGGGGACCACCGGCGTTCCGGTCTCTTTGGCGAGAAAGCCGACGCCCGGCTTGAACTCCTGGATGCGTCCATCGGGTGAGCGGCTGCCCTCAGGAAAGAGGACAAGGTTCCATCCCGACTTCAGGAGCTGGCTCGAGCTGTGCAGCTGGCCCTGCGCACCCCCGGTGCGGGAGAAGGGGAACGTGTTGAGGAAGAGGCTGACGATGTTGCCGAGGATCGGGTGTTTGAACCAGTAATCCGCGGCCGCCGCCACGACCGTGCGGTCACGCACCGCATCCGTCAGCGAATAGAGGATCAGCGAAGTGTCAGCGTGGCTCGAGTGGTTGGCGGCGAAGATCGCAGGACGCTTGAGCTCCCTCACCCACTCCCTGCCCTCGACCTTCGGATGGACCATCGCCTCGGTGAAGGGCATGAGCAGTAGACGCTGGATCAGGTAGCGGATCGAACGCACAGGTTCCACCCGCGCCCAGCCCAGGTCGCTGGGTGGAGCCGGCACCACCATACCCTGCTCGGGCCACGTGCGCGGCCGAGGGGCGTTCCATTTCCAACCCCGGCGCACGCGCATCACGTCGTCGAGGGTTCGGCCGGCGACGCCGGCAAGCCTGGTCACCGGGCCTTCGGAGTACCAGGCCACTAGTGGATGCGGTCGTTGATCTTTTTGCTGGCCGCCTGGCCGTCCGCGACCACCAGGTTGTACGCGATTATCGCCACCTCGAACTGCCTGTTCTGCCAGAAGGCGATGTAGAACGATGTACCGGCGATCGCCAACGAGACCGCGACGGAGTTGTCGCCGAGCCCCGTCGTCGCACCCTGGTCGACCTTGCCTCCGGCGGACTTGATGCTCTGGAGGTCGGAATCGCTGAGGTGGAAGTCCTTCGAGTTGGTCTTGAAGTTGGCGGAGGCGGATGAGGAGTCCTTGAAGCGCACCGCGTAGACGTCGACGATCTTGCCGGTCGCCTGGTCCGAGCCAAAGTTGCCGCAGTGCGAGGAGTCGTCGGCGTACACACCGACGTAGCTGTCGTTCGCGCCCGCGGCCTTCAGCGAATCCCAGTCTGACTTGTCGCTCTGGAACTGGGTCGGATCCTTGGCTTGCTCGGCTTTCAGGTAGTTGTCCCACGACCCGCTCTCAGGACACCTCTGCATGCCCGGAAAGTCCGAGGAGTTGGAAGCGACGCTCTGGGCGGACGTCTCCTGCTTTGGCTGCGAGCCAGAACCGCCGCCGCCGGTCGAACCGCCGCATGCCGCGAGCAGCAGGGCGCACGCGAGGACGGTGAGGCGGTTCATTGCTTCTAATCGACCTCGCAAAGCATTATCGGAGGGGTTCGAAGGTGGGTAATGCTCGGGTAACGGCCGACGGTCTGCTCGGCCATCTCGAAAGCGTCCTCGAGCGTGGTGGCGCATTTCAAGCCCAGGTGATGGACCACGTCACGATCGCCGCCGACGATGATGATGTCGCCCGCGTGGTCCATCGCGTGGGCGGCCCAGTAGAGCGCGTAGAAGGGATGCGCTCCGTGGTACGCGTGTGACTTCCGGTATAGCTGGCGAAACCAGGGGTCTTCCGCAAACCGAAGCTCGTACTTCTTCTCGATCTCGGCCGGGTCCTTGGTGTCGGCAAGGACCTCGTCATAGAAGTCGATGTAGCTCGGATGCTGCACGGCATCGAACTCGTAACGACAGGGATGCGTGAGAATCAAGACGCCGCCTTTCCTCAGGACCGGCTTGTTGCGGTAGAAGTTGAACAGGTAACCGGCGCCCATGCAGAGAACCAGGACGGGGTTCATCGCCGCATTGACGTTGTAGGGCCCGAGGTAAGGGACACCGATGGTGACGATGTCCGTCTGGCCCTCGACCCGCACTGCAATCTGGCGGTTGACCGCGTCCAGCGTCTTGTCGTGCACGGCATCGACCTGGCCGGCGTTGACGGCGGTCAATCCGTAGGGCGCTCGCATGGCATGAAAGACGTTGCGCTTGAATGCCGGGGGAGCCAGATCGGTCATCTGCTTGGTGGCGAGAAATATCGCTTGGTCCTGAGCGGTCCAGTCGGTCTCGCGCTTCTGCATGAAGTTGGCGATCGCCGGAAACGCGTGATTGTTGACGGTAGTCTCGATGTGGAACACGCGCACGGTGTCTTCGATCAGCTGCCCCTGGCGAATACAGGAGTGATGGAGCGCGGAGTCCGGCGGGTTCATGTACGAGCGCGAGCCCAAGAGCGTCTTGACGTTGTGATGCGCTCGGATACCCCGGTAGGACGCCAGTCCCGTCGACATCGACTTGTGGCCGCCGTCCATCGGCACCAGGGTGAGGTTGACGTAGATGACGAGGTCCGACTCCGCGGCGCGCCGGTTGAGGGTGACCTCCTCTCCCTGCGCGGTTTTGCCCACGTAGACGTTGTTCTCCGGGTCTTCACCATCGTGCTGGTAGAGGCGCTCGGGATGGAAGGTGCTGAAGATTCGGTCACCGACGATGTGGCGCAGCTCGTCCTCGGTCATGCGCCGATGCAGACCGAGCGCGGCAATGATGTGCAGGTCGTCGATGCCCGCCTCCGCGGCCATGTCGATGACCTCTTCCATGACCAGCTGGCGCACGTCGGGCGCCGCCATCGGCGGCAAGGGAAGCGAAAGATCGTCGAACGCGATCGTCAGCTTCATTCCGCGCCGCAGCAGCGACTTCAGCGGATCGTCTTCGAGGGGCTTGGCGAGCGCCCGCTTGATGGCGCGCTCCGGATGCCCGATGGGTTCGAGCGGGTCAGGCGGGTAGACGATGCGCGCACCAAGCGGCATCTTTTCGAGCCGGATGCCTTCGCCGAAATGGAAGAGCACCGGCGGCGTGTTGCGATCGACTTCTATGACTGCTCCGGGGCGAGGCATCTAGGCTCTCAATCGTCGCAGATCAAATGCCACCTTCACGGCGCCTAAGCGTCCAGCGCTCATCGCGTATGAGATCGCGTCGCGGTACTCGCCAAGCCCAAACAGCGGCCCGGTCAGCTCTTCGAGGTTGATCTCAGGCGCGGCCTCGAGCGCCAGCTCGAACGTCTTGCGGCCTTTGCGCTTCGGTTCGGCACCGTAGGCGTAGGCGCCCATCACGGTCAACTCGCGCTGCCAGATCGGAGCCCAGTCGACCTTCTCCTCGCCCGGCATCCCGACCGCGACCACCGTTCCGCCCTCGCGTGTGAACCTCACCGCGTCGTTGAGGCTTTCTGCGCGTCCGACGCATTCAAAGGTGACGTCGGCGCCGCCGAGCAGCAGGGAGCGGTTCATGCTGTCGAGCCGCCTGGCGCCTGTTGCGAATCGCACGCGCTGGAACACTTCGGCCGGGGCCACGACCTGGTCGGCGCCAAGCTTGCGCGCCAGGTCACGCTGGGTCGGATGCTTGGCGATCGCGATCAGGCGCTTGGGCGGGGTGAAGAGCTTCACCGCCGCGATGGTCAGCAAGCCGATCGTCCCCGCGCCCGAGACCACAATGATGTCGTCCTTGGTCGCAGCGCCACGCAGGGCCGCGTGGATGCAGCAGGCCAGGGGCTCGACGAGGACCGCCGCCTCGTCGCTCAGGGCGTCAGGCACGGCATGGACCTGGCTGGGGTGCGCAACCAGCACCTCGCCCCAACCCCCGCCGGTGTCGGCGCAGTAGCCGGTCTGGAGCCCGACCTTGATGGGGCCGTCCGTCACGTTGTAGCAAAGACCCGGGCGCCCTTCGGCGCATCGCGGGCAAGGCGGATCGATGCCCCGCACCACGCAGCCGAGCGCGGGCTCGATCACGACGCGCGATCCGTCTACGAGGACGCCCACGACCTCATGCCCGGGCACGAAGGGATAGCTCGTGAGGGGGTCGAGGTAGAGGGACACATGGCCGCT
>Ga0209056_10004182_pt1 | contig 15214 bp, 19 predicted proteins | sample GraSoiAngelo_114_FD_185876 | JGI IMG/M metagenome (GOLD analysis project Ga0209056, IMG submission 185876) | Grasslands soil microbial communities from the Angelo Coastal Reserve, California, USA - 14_0903_13_40cm (SPAdes) (version 2) | ecosystem: Environmental > Terrestrial > Soil > Grasslands... | reverse complement strand
CACAAGCGGCCTTTACACTGAGGTCTTCAATGAAGTCAAAAGCCTCGGGTTCATTAACAGCACAACCCGCACTGCCGAACAAACCGAGATCGGCCAGTTCTGGAACGGCAACATCCAGGACTTCTGGAACGAGATCGGGCAGACGGCCGCGCTGCAGCGCCATCTCAATCTTGAGCATAGCGCGCGTCTCTTTGCACTCCTCAATATAAGCTTAGCCGATACTGCGATCGCCTTCTTCGAAGCCAAGTACACGTACAACTTTTGGCGGCCGGTAACTGCGATTCGACTCGCAGACACTGATGGAAATCCGCAGACCGAGCCTAATCCGACATGGCTTCCACTATCCACGAAAACCGCTCCAGATCCTTCCTACCCCGGAGCACACAGCGCGATCAGTAAAGCGGGTGCGACCGTGTTCAGTTCTTACTTCGGCGACCAATTCACTTTCGATGTCAACTCCGAGTCGCTGGCGGGAGTGACGCGACACTTCACTAGTTTCTCCGCCGCGGCGGAGGAAGCGGGACTGAGCCGTATTTACGCAGGGCAACACTTCCGCACTGACCACATCGCTGGCAAGGATTTGGGCGGGCAGGTGGCAGAATCTATCGACGGTAGCATTCTGCTCCGACAGGAATAAAACATCAGAAAGTTCGTTACCCTAGTGAGACTCGTTTCGCGGGAGGTGGATGATGCAAAGGATGAGAAAAAGCATGTTAGTAGAGTTCAGGTCGAGCTTGATGGTATTTTTTACGACAGTGTTACTGGTCTCGCTCGGCTGTGCGTCGGCTGGAGGTAAGGATCCGTCGTCGCCCGGTCCGGTAAGACCAGGGAATTTAGATTATCGAGCTGAGTTACCACAAGGTTATCTGAAGGTCTATTCGGTGAGTGATGAATTCAACGATGGCCCTTACTACGCGCATAGTTCCTACGCCATCTATTCCGCTCACGGGACGCTCTTCAAGACGGTTGAAAACAACATTTCGCGCACTGATGAATTAATCCCCTGGGAGGTTGCCCTTCCAACCGGGGCCTACACGATTGTCGCCCGGTCGGCGAGAGCTGGAGAAGTCCGCGTGCACTTTGTTATCAAAGCTGCCCAACGGACGATTGTCGATCTGGATCTAGCAGAACAGGAGACATACATACGACACCTACAACCGAGTGCTCGCATGGTGAGTTCAAACGATTCGTAACCTTTCAATCTTGCGAAAAACCTGCGTGAACACCGAAGCGAGGAGCGAGTTTGAAGCAAGCTACGACGATCGCGTCGGGAAAATCCGCAAAGCGGCCGCCATCGCGCTAAAGGAATTAGACCAATTGCGTTCAGGCGGACTGATGACGCAAGAAGCACTCCATGCTGAGGTCGCGCGCATAGCACGAGAGAAGCTCCACCCGTACGGATGCGATCTCGTTGTTCATCAGTTGGATGATGGCATCATGCGATTCTTAATCGAGGTCCAGAGCACTGGGAGACGATACGATCTGATCAAGAGTTTTTTCCATCGTGACGAGGACGCGAAGGATTTTGGGAATAAAATCGCGCGGCATCGGTAAGGAAGGGGGCAAGGCAATATGCCAAGCACTAACTAAAACCAAACCAATATTAATCCATTCTATGAAATCTGACATCAAACCTACAGCTACTAATGAGCGCGACAGCGCTGAATCATCGAATCCTAGCCAGGAATTCCCGCAGCCTCGACGCCTAGCCAGGCGATCCTTTCTGCGCAATCTCGGCATGGGAGCCGCTCTTCTGGCCCCGGGAGCTGCGTTACTAGGCAATGCGAACAAGGCGCTGGGAGGTCTGGGCGATCGAAGGCATCTCCCAGATGGTGATGTCGCAATTCTAAAGCTCCTCGCCGCTGTCGAACTGATCGAAGAGGATCTTTGGCAACAATACAACGAACTGGGGGGAGTCGACGCGCCAGATTCAGGGTACAAGGCAGGACTCGTAATTCTGGATGGGGACCAGCCCCAGTATATTGCCGACAACACGGATGATGAGATGAGTCACGCGGCTTTCCTAAATGCCTATTTAGCATCCAAAGGCGAGCAGCAGGTTGACCTGAGGCAGTTCGCCACGTTGCAGCCCAGCCAAGTCTCGTTCGTACCGCAAACTGGACGGCTTACGAACCTTAAGCAGCTCACGGTGGATACCAGCTGGTGGACCCGCTACCGCAGCACCACCAACCCTGATTTCGGTGCGACTTTCCCGAACGCAGTCCCCAGTTTGGACACTGGGCTGCATACTGCAATTCCGAGACATAATAACGAACTGGGCGATCCGAACAATCCCAGCGACCACGTCAAAGCAATCGCCTTCACAGCGGGATTTCACTTCGGTTATATTGAACAAGGTGGCACCAGCCTCTACGCGACGCTGGCTCAGAAAGTAAGCAACTTGGAAGTGTTACGAATCCTCCTCAGTATCGGGGGATCGGAGATCATGCATTTCCAGACCTGGCAGGACAAGGCAGGCAATGCGACTCCGTTGACCGATTTTGACCCGATAAACAATTCAACGGTGACATTTATCGACCTGACCACAGGGCAACCGGAGGATTTGCAAGCCAATCTGATCATGCCCGAGCCGTGCGAATTCATCGGTCCAAACCTGCCACCTTGTTCAATTATTCGCCCGAGCGGTCCGGGACAGCTGGACGCAGAAGGCGTTATTAACAGCTTCATTGCCGACGGTTTGTTCAGGGGACAAATCCCCGCGTTCTTTACACTCATCAATTCGTTGGCGAGGGCCGCCGATGTGGCAAGACGGCCAGGACCCTAAGGCAGAGGACATCCCGGATTTCGAACGCCGCGCTGGGTCTCAAGCTCAGCGCGGCGTTTTCGCAAAGACAAGCGTCGAAAAGTAGCAACTGCAAAGCAGGAACTGCGGAAAATTACCGCGGCTCGCGCTCTGATGCCAAGAATTGCGGGAATAAAGTCGCGCGAAATCAGTAAGCACAGGTGAAAGACAATTTACCAAGCAAACCTAAACCTTAAGAAAACAAATATTATGTCCGATTACATTTCTCATGACCACGAACATGACGGCATCGATCGCCGCGGCTTTCTGCACTGCATGGCCTGGGCTGGCACCGGCCTACTCTGGACGATTAGCGGCGGCGTACTAGCGTCAAAGACCCTTGCAGAAATCGCGAAGGCGGGGGACTCGTTGCCATCGGCTACGGATCTCAGCTTTCTCCAGATCAGTGACAGCCATATCGGCTTCAGTAAAGAGGCTAACAAGGATGTCACTGCGACGTTCAAGATTGCGCTCGATCGAATCAACGCCATGCCTACGCCGCCGTCTTTCCTTATCCATACGGGAGACCTTACACAGCTGTCTAAACCAGAAGAGTTCGACACCTTTGATGAAGTGCTCAAGAGTTGCCGGACCAAGGACGTCTTTTATGTGCCGGGCGAGCACGATGTTCTCAACGATGGTGGAAAGTTGTACCGTGAACGGTACTTGAAGCGCGTCGAAGGCAAGGGTTCAGGCTGGTACAGCTTCAACAAGAACGGTGTCCATTTCATTGCACTCGTCAACGTGCTGGATCTCCAGGCCGGTGGCCTGGGACAGCTCGGAGACGAGCAGCTAGAATGGCTCGAAGGCGATGTGAAAGGTCTTGGCGCGGACACGCCTATCGTGGTCTTCGCGCACATTCCTCTCTGGGCGGTCTATCCGCAATGGGGATGGGGGACGAGTGACAGCGAACGTGCTCTTGGATACTTAAAGCGCTTTGGCTCAGTGACAGTCCTAAACGGTCACATTCACCAGGTGCTCCAGAAGGTCGAAGGTAACGTGACTTTTCATACAGCGATGTCTACCGCCTTCCCTCAGCCCGCGCCTGGAACCGCGCCGTCGCCAGGTCCTATGAAAGTGCCGGCAGAAAAGCTGCGCAGTATGCTCGGCCTAACGAGCGTCCAGTATAAGCAGGGCAAAACTGCACTGGCCGTCGTCGATTCCAACCTCAGTTAACGTAACTAAACCAAACCAAACCAAACTATGAACACAATGACTCCAAGAAATAAGAGAATGGCACTATTGTGCGCCATCAGTTTTCTCAATCTATCCATCTTCGCTCTCGCAGGCGAGATGAAGGACGCCGATAGCGCCAGCAGTATGCAAAACACAGTAGAGATCAAAGACTTTGCTTTCAATCCCCAGACCTTAACTGTGAAGTCTGGGGAGAAGGTGACCTGGATCAATCGGGACGAAGAACCGCATACCGTTGTCAGCGTCGAAAAGCAGTTTAAGAAATCGTCCGCGCTCGACACGGATGAAACCTTCACGATTACAGCTGGTGCTCCTGGCACCTACACCTACTTTTGCTCGGTTCACCCGAAAATGACGGGCACGATTGTCATCGTGAAGTCGTGAGGCGCGATGGATGCCTGAAGAGCTAGCTCGTTGACTAAAGGACGAAAACACCACAGGCGACTGCTACATAGAGTCGAAAGAATATGAACTCACTTCTCGGGATCGCGGTGAATCCCTTTGATCTCAAGGCTGCGCTCCTAGCGGGACACGCGCAGCATCCGGTCCTCATTCATTTTCCGATCGGGCTGTTTATCGCCAGCGTTGTTTTCGACTTGCTGGCGGTCTGGCGGAAACAACCAATTCTTGCAACGGTCGCCTACTACAATCTGCTGGGCGCCGCACTAACCGTCCCGCTGGCGATCGCAACCGGCCTGGGAGCCTGGCGATGGCAGCTCGAAGGCGCGACGCTGAAAGGCAATCTTCAACTGCATCTAATCTGTGCTCTGATTTCCGCGTCGCTAATCTTCGTTCTCTGCTGGATGCGCTTGCGCCTCCGCGCGAAAGGTAGGTCGCCGCGTTTTGCTTATTTCGCAATAATGAGTCTGGCGCTGATGGCGATCACGCTCACTGGCCATCTCGGTGGAATCCTTAGCGGGGTTGAAACACCCGGGTAATAGTTAGCTTTTCTCTTCGTCCAGCTTCGCTTTGACCGCCGTCTCAATTTCTTGATACAGCGCCTTATCGTTTTTCAAAACTTCTTTCGCGGCGTCGCGGCCCTGGGCTAGCTGCGTGCCCTTGTAATTCAACCACGAGCCCCGCTTTTCGACGATTTGTTTTTCCAAGGCCAGATCGAGGAGCGCACCGGTCGAGGAGATTCCCTCGTTGTACATGATGTCGAATTCGGCCTCGGTGAACGGCGGCGCCACCTTGTTCTTCACGACCTTGACGCGGGTACGATTCCCTGTGACAACGCCGTCGGTCTGCTTGATTGCGCCGATGCGGCGAATATCGACCCGGACACTGGCATAGAATTTCAAGGCCCTTCCGCCGGGCGTCGTCTCCGGATTTCCAAACATCACGCCAATTTTTTCCCGGATTTGATTGGTAAAAATGCAGCAGGTCCGCGCCTTTGAAATTAACGACGTGAGTTTGCGCAATGCCGCGCTCATAAGTCGCGCTTGCGCGCCGACCGTGGCGTCCCCGATCTCGCCTTCGAGCTCCGCTCTGGTGACCAGCGCCGCGACGGAATCAACCACGATCACGTCCAGAGCGTTGGAGCGGATCAGAGTTTCGCAAATCCGCAGCGCCTCCTCGCCGGAGCTCGGCTGAGAAACGAGCAGATCATCAAGATTAACACCGAGCCGTTTCGCGTAAGCAGGATCAAGCGCGTGTTCCACGTCGATGAAGGCAGCGAGCCCACCGCGCTTTTGCGCCTGAGCAATCACCGTCAGGGTAAGCGTAGTCTTTCCGGACGATTCCGGGCCGAAAACTTCTACCACCCGGCCCCTCGGAAATCCGCCAACCCCGAGCGCCCGATCGATCAAAATGTTGCCGGTAGGAATGACATCGATATCGACAATTTTCTCATCGCCAAGCCGCATGATAGCGCCCTCGCCGTAGTCTTTGGCTATCTGCTGAATCGCCAAATCGAGGTTTTTATTTCGCGCCGCAGTCAATTTATCAACGGCTGTTTTTTCTTCGGTCTTTATCGCCATAGCAGCAGCACTCTAAGTACGATGCATGCAGAGATTCGCCAAGCACAAAAAGGTAAGGGGCGGTTCACCCGAAGCGCCCGCCGCGTGTGCCACGCCGCCGACGAGGGGACGATTGAGGCCAATCGCCCCTACCTGAAAAGAAAGAAAAGAGGCCGCGAACCCTGTCGGGTCGCGGCCATGCCTTTCGACGAAGCTGACCTTATGAAACGGTGATCTTCCGCGGCTTAACGTGCTCCGCCTTGGGCAGAGTCAACGTCACAAGACCTTGGTCGATCTTGGCGCTGATTTTCTCGGCATCGATTGATGGATCGATCTCGAATGTGCGCCGGAAATTTTCCGGACGCGATTCGTGATGAATCAACGTTCCTTCGACTGCGGGCAGCGAACGCCGCCCGATAACATTCAGTTCGTTGTTTTCGACTGAAATATCCAGGCCGTCCTTTTTCACGCCCGGCATTTCGATCTCGAGCATGTAGCCGTCAGCCGATTCCGTCACGCTAGCCGGCGGCGCAATAAACTGTTCTGTTTGCGCGCGGTCACCACCGCGGGTTTCACGGGTTAGAGTATTCATAGTGAAAATCGTTTCAGTTGATTTAGCTGACCTGGATTTGTTTTGGTTTTGCTTCTTCAGCCTTCGGCAACGTCACCTTGAGGATTCCGTCCTTATACGTGGCGCTCACCTTACTTGCGTCCACGCGGGTCGGAAGCGCGATGCTGCGGCGGAACGCGCCAACATAGCGTTCGGTGCGCTCAGCTTTCTCGCCGCCCCTGCTTTCTCGCTTGCGCTCGCCGCTGATCGTCAGTGTCCCGTCATGCAAAGAAATGTCGATGTCTTCCTTACGCATTCCAGGCAATTCGACTACAGCGATTACGTTGTCGCTGCTCTGGTGAGATCGAGCGCAGGCGACCAACCGGTAAAGAGTTGCCCGCCGCGTCCGAAGCTCGACCACAAAGGCATTTCGAACAACGAGTTCAGTTCGTTCCCCAGATTGCTCCAGCGATCCAAGGCGGACCAAGGTGCCAGTTCCGGAGGTTGATAACGGATTAGATCCATAATTTTGAAGTCTCCTTTCTTGGATGAAGAATTTTTCGTTCAGCGCTTTGTAGTAGCTCGCATCATGCCACAAGGAAATTCAATGAGCGGATAAGAATAAAATCGGTAAAATCAGTTTCTTATCGGACCAGACAGCTGGTCTTTCGGATTAGTGCGTTGGTTTAATGTGACACATCCGGACAAGCGGCTCCCGCGCGAAGGCGAGACAAAATTGCGCTAATTGCTCATCATATTTCCGATCATCGGCTCCCATAGCATCTTGACAGTTTAATCATCGAGCGGTTACGAGTCGGCTCGTGACTGCGCCAACTGATGGTCGCCGCGAGCTCGACTCGGTCGTGATTAACATCGAGTTGACTCTTGTGAGCATAATCCAGGGCGTTGCACTCTTTTTCCTGACGGACAATGCCCGTGGGTTGCTGGTGACGAACCACATGAGCGCGTCTCTCTACGTCGCGGCCGGCTTGTGTGTGATCTTCATCTTTTGGTCGCGTTCCGTCATTCACACCCTCACGTTAATTCGATGGCCACTGGAGTTCGGTCACAACTTTTTCTACATCGCTTGCGCGCTTGGCGAAGCGATCCTTTTCAGCCGCTTGGATAATCCTTTGGCGTGGTTTCAACTAAGCACTACGTACGCAGGGATTGTTTGGCTGCTGTTTATTTACGACATGCGGCTGATTCGTGCGCGCATCGCTGAATCACGTGCCGATTCCGAGCGCGCCCTTTACGCCTTCGCCAGGTCGGATCAGTTGCTAAATATTCGTCTGCTTGCCCCTCTGCTAATTGCGCTCAACCTACTCTCTGCTTTCGTCATTTGGCGGTGTCCTCAATTCTTCATCGCTCGTGCCGGTCATATTTGGTTGATTAGCATCCAACTGCTTTCTTTCATCGGTTATCTTTTTTATACCAGCCGTTACTTCAGCGCGATCGCGCCACTTGTCCTGCGAAGCCGACAGACAAATTAGCCGACGTGGATAGGGATGCGGCGATCCCGAGTTCTCCGTCGCGACTATCGTTCGAGGTGAATTTTGCTGTCGAGATAGAGCACAACGAACGCAATTCCGAGCAACGGTTGAAGAATTTTTTGCACGAGATTCAAGACGAAAGCGGAAACATCAAAGCCCCGAGCTTGTTGAGCTTCAGTCAATCGTTGCAGGAGTGCCTGGGGGTCCTGTGTGGTCATCAATTGATCAAAATAGTGGTAAAGCGTCGTCCATTCGGAAACAAGCGTGACTGCCAGCACAAAGGCGAACCAAAGCGACGCAATGAACGCTCCGCGCCACAAGGGGCGTTTAAACCAAGGAAGATCGCGTCCGCTATGAGCGAGATTTCTGCTATCGCGCAATGAATCGATGAAGGCGGCGTTTTCCAGAACGGCAAACTGCTGCCAAAACAGAACGTTGACAAAGAAACGGCCGAACATCCAAACCTGGAGAAAGAGCAAACCCAGCGCGAAAAGGATCAACAACAACGAAGACCCACCGGCAAGAGCCATGGCTGCGATAACCAACCCGAATACGATCAGCAGGAAGAACACGCCGTAGACAAAGATGCAAAGCGCAGCGACACGCGGCCAAAATCTGACAGCTTCATTTAGCGCCGCGACCAAACCGGAGCGGCGTCCGCCGGCAATCTCAGCAGTGACAATTTGGATACCCGCGATATAGACCGGCCACATTACGGTCGACAGGACGAACATCAAAAGAGCAAAAGCCCCCGCGGCGAGGACACGCACATCGGCATCTGAACTGTGCCCGGTCTGTGCTACTGCGGTCATTGCCTGACTGACGAGCGACGGCAATAACACCAGCAAGGTAAGCCCAAGAAATCGAAAGAAGCCTTTGCGGTAAATCTGAAGCGTCTCCACCAAAATCTGACCGAAGCTGCGATGTCGCGTTTGTAGCGGCGGCTGTGTCGGCCGCGGGACGCTCGCCGACGCGATCGGCCCTACATTAAACAAGCCCGGAATCGCCGCCGCTGCGCTCCAAAGATCGGCACCCGCTTTTCGCGCTTCGTTTTCAGGAAGGAGCCTCCCCTCCCTCTTCCATTCACGCAGCGTCTCGATATCCGCTGGCCCATACTCCTTTCCCTCGACGCGCACGATCCATTCTTCCGCCATGTCTTGATCATCCAGCATCATGCATTCAGAATCCAGCATCAGCCTTTCCCAATGAAACTGTTGCTTATCGATGGTCATTACTACGTTTACCGATCGTTTTTCGCCATTCCGAATCTCTCCAATTCCCGAGGCGAACCGACCAACGCCATTTTCGGCTTTACGAAAACGCTGCGGCTAATGCTGAAACATTTGCAACCCGATTTAGGCGCAGTTGTATGGGACGAAGGCGTGCCGCAGAAACGAGTGGAGCTCCAACCGGCGTACAAGGAGACGCGCAAAGAGATGCCCAAGCCCATGATCCCGCAGCTCGATTTCATTCAGCAACTCACACCCTTGCTCGGTTTTCGAAACATTTCTCTCCCCGATACTGAAGCCGACGACTTGATGGGCTGTTACACCATCACCGCGTGCGAGCGGCCCGGGATGGAAGTCGTTCTCGCAACCAACGACAAGGACCTTTATCAATTGGTCGGGCCTTGCGTGAAAGTTTATACCACCGCGAAAGCTGACCTCGCGTCGCCGAAGGATGCATTCGCCTTGCTGGGTGAAGACCAGGTTACTGCAAAATGGGAGGTTCCACCGGGGCTGATCGGCGATGTCCTCGCCTTGACCGGCGATTCGGTCGATAACATCCCCGGGATCGGCCTGGGTCGCAAAACCGCCGCCGGATTGATTCGCGAGTTTGGCGGGTTAGAACCCTTGCTGAACAACATCGAAAAGGTGAAAAGCGCGAAAACGAGAGAGAAGCTCGCCAACGCTCGTGAGCAAGTTTTGCAAAACCGAAAAATGGTCGAGCTCGATTGTCGTATTGAATTGCCTGTGCCGATCGATAAGCTCGAAATCGAACCCGATTATCCTGCCCTGATCGCGGCGTTGGAGAAGTGCGAGTTTAAGTCGCTGCTTCAGGAGGTGCGTGACGAAGCGGCGCGAATCGGATCTGGCCGACAGGAGAACCTGCTGTAGTTCCAGGCGCGGCGATCTCTAGTCCGCGTGTGCGTGCATAATCCATTGAGGGCCAGGAATTACGGTCAGACACGAATTTTTCGTAAAAAATTCGAACGAACTCCGGGACCGGCTGTCAAAAGTAACAGGTTAAGGCGATTCGGGTGGTAGCACGATTTTCTTAGATTCGTTGTTTCTCCTTAGCGTGCTCTGCCCGAATCTTTTTTTTGTCCTTTGCGGGACAGGGCGGTGGGGTTACGACTCCAGCGTATTTGATACGTCGGTGTCAAATAGACCCGCTCGCATTTCGCAATTATCGTGGGCATCGCTGCTGAGCTCATGAAGCCAAGACAATACGACCCCATTGCCGCCGCTCTCAAGGAAGACATCGGCGACGGCGATGTCACGACTGACTTTTTCGTGCCTGAGACGCTGCACGCAACCGGACGCATTATTGTGCGTGAAAAGGCGATCGTTGCCGGCATCGGATCAGCCGCAGAAGCTTTTCGGCAGGTCGATCCTTTGACAGACATCCAGACAAATTGTCGTGATGGCGATGACGTTGCGGCTGGTGACGTCATCATCGAGGTGCGTGGCCTGGCTCGTTCAATTCTAAAGGCGGAACGCGTCGCGTTGAATTTTTTGCAACGTCTGTCCGGCATCGCAACCCTCACGCGCGAATTTGTTAACGCTATCGGCGATCATCCCGCCAAAATACTGGATACGCGCAAAACCACTCCTGGGTTACGTGCATTAGAAAAGGCTGCAGTAGTTGCCGGGGGAGGCAGTAATCATCGGTTTGGTTTGTACGACATGGTGCTGGTAAAAGACAATCATCTCGCCACCATCAGAGGACTTTCCAGTTTTGCCGATCAAATTCGTCAGCTTCGGCATGAGCGACCAAACATCCGCATTGAAGTAGAGGCTGATGGCCTTGAACAAGCCCGCGCTTTTGTCGAGACGCCCGGCATCGACGTTATCCTGCTCGACAACATGACACCGGCGCAAATTCGAGAAGCCGTGGCGCTGCGAAGGAACAGTATCCAGTTCGAGGCGAGCGGAGGCATCACACTGAAAAATGTGAAGCGCGTGGCAGCCACGGGCGTCGATTACATTTCCATCGGTGCCTTAACCAACGCCGCGCGCGCGATCGATATCGCGCTCGAAATGACGCATGTTCCCAGCTGAGATATTGGATCGGCTGGTCGCGGAAGAACTGGAAGGCCACTTCCCCTGTGCCACGATCGGCCGGCGCATCATTGTGCTCGAGCGAACGACCTCAACAAACGACGCGATCTTACAGGTCCCGACGGCAAACTCGGATGCAGGTCTGGTTCTTTTTGCCGAGCATCAAACTGCCGGCCGCGGTCAGCGCGGCAACCGGTGGGAAGCGGCTGCAGGCAAAGGCCTTTGGTTTTCAATTCTTTTGCGTCCAAAAATCCAGATAAACGACTCTGGACGGCTTACCATTTGGGCTATCGAAGCTATTTCGGACGTCATTCGAATGGAGTTTTCTCTCGAACCGGCGATCAAGTTGCCCAACGACATTCAGCTTTACGGACGCAAAGTAGCCGGCGTGCTGGTGGAGATGCGTGCGCAAGAGAAGGCGCCGCACCTGGCTGTTGTGGGAGTCGGAATTAATGTGAACCAGTCGGTAGAAGATTTTCCACCAGAACTGCAAAATCGGGCAATCTCGCTAGCGATGGCACTGCATCGATCAATTAATCGCCAGCAGTTCGCGACCGCCGTGTTGCGGCATTTAGATCGGACTTATTGTGAGCAATTCGTGCGCGCTGACTGTAGCCGAGGGCGCTGACCTCGGCCAATCGCAAGCTCGCACATGCAGTTGCCGCGCGTTCAGCACCCGCGGCTACAACTTTCACGACTCGTTTAACTTTTCGCCTGCTGTGCCAACCATTCGCGATAAACATGCGGCGAAATCTCCGATGGCTTGATCTCGCTGCGTCCGCCCCAGAAAACATTTGTGTACGAAACCGGGATATCCCTCGCTTGCAGATGCCGATCCATGGCGGCCTTATGATCGAGGAGCAGTTGCTTATCCGTGCCATGCGCCACAGCCATGATATTGACGTTCTTAAATTCCGGTCCCGCTTCGCGCCAATAGCAATGCGTTAGAATGTGATGACGGCCCACCTGCCCACCCGCTTCAATTTCACGACCGGCCGGCACAGCCCAGTGGAACAAGGCATTGAACCTCGTGACACGTACACCGCCAGCCGATGGTTTGACATGCTCGAGAAAAGTTGAGAAACGGCCGACGATTTTTCGGGCGCTCAGCTCCTCAGCAACTCGACAGAATTCTTCCAATGATAAATCAGCTTCGTTCGCGCGCGCAGACCACGGCGTTGGCGTGATCTCTTCCGGACTGAATTCGCGCTTAAGCGCAAGCAGAACATTCCATTCCTGTGAGGTGAGATCGACAATCTGCACCGGAATCATTTTTGCGGGCTCCTCCGCCTTACTGCCAGGCTCGATCGTCTTGCGGCGAACATGCCCCACTCCGAGCGTGAAAATTCCTTTTGCCGGCATGAGGCGAAAACGTTCCGCGCCGACCTTCTTCGCCAGCAATTCGCAATGTGCTTCCAACGAAAATCCCCGAGGAACCTTTAGAGTTGTCCAAAGTTTGTAGTCCGAGCCAGCGCTGAGCGTGTCGGTTGAGCGTAGCACGACGTGGCCAGAAAAAGGATCGCGCTGAAACATCCAATCGAACGCGCTATCGATTTTATCCTCGGGCACTTTCCATGCGACCAGCGCGCCCTGAGCCAGATTCGTTGCAAGCAAAGTTTGACGAACGCGCCTGATTGTTCCCGCGCGCAACATGGCGGCGATCCGCGCCATAACCACATCCACGTCTACACCTGATCGCCGCGCGATCTCCTCAAAGGGCTCGCGCACGAATCCTTCGATTTTGTCCTCTGAAATCGCGAGGATTCTCGCGTTGATTGGATCGTTGTGCTCAACGGGCAGCATCCCGATACTAATTAGCGCGCCACCGAGTAGATTGTCCAATACCGTGGTTCGATATCCTGATGGTCTCTCCCTGCTCGAAGCGCGCGCCTTGTTTTTTCGTGACGCTAAGCTCAGCCCGGACGGCGGCTATGGCGATCGCTGGGTGCGCGTCGAAACGAAACCGATTCCTTTTTATTTTCCAAATTGGCCTTCACGCGTGGCCGCGGCGCGGTTGCACGATCTGCATCACCTCGCCACTGATTACGAAACGGATTGGCCGGGTGAAGCAGAAATTGCCGCGTGGGAAATTGCGAGCGGCTGCGCGCGTTATCACGCGGCGTGGATCCTTAACTTTGGCGGATTCGGTGCCGGGCTTGTCGTTGCACCGAGGAGACTTTTTCGCGCGTTCCTGCGCGGACGCCGCGCAAAGACAAATTTATATAAGAGTGGCTTCGATGAATCGCGGCTTAATGATATCACGGTCGGAATGTTGCGCGATCAACTCGGGTTGCGCGCGGCGCTTCCATCCGCCGATGCCGCCGACGTTGGGCTGTTCCTTCTTTGGTGCATCCCGTCCGTGCTTGCCTGGCTGCCGCTTCCGTTTCTCACTCTCATCCTTTTCTGGCTGATCGTACGCTCGAAAGTTTTAGATTACGTTAAACTCAGGCCGCGCAAATAAGCACGGCCGCAAAGTGACAGCTAGTGCCCGCAAGCACGAACAGATGCCAGACAAAATGGGCATAGCGCAGTCGCTCATTCGCAAAAAATAAAGTGCCTGCCGTGTAACCAACGCCACCGGCGATTAACCAAACCAAGGCTGAGAACGGAATTGCCAGCGCGAGCGGACGTATGAAGATGAGTGCGATCCATCCAGTTCCGAGATACAGCGTCATCGAAAGTTTCCGATGCCGCAGCGCGCCGCGCGTTGCTTTCATCACGACGCCGAAAAGCGCGAGAATCCAGACGATGCCGAGCATGGTAAGGCCGCCGGCATCGCGCAACGGACCGAGCGCAAATGGCGTATAAGTTCCCGCAATTAGCAAAAAGATCGCCGAATGATCCATCACTTGGAGAAAGGATTTCACACGCGTCTGCGGCCAGGCGTGATAGAGCGTCGACCTGAAGTACACGAGCAACATCGTCACAGCAAAAATGATCGTCCCGACAAGAAAAAAGGGGCTGGCATGGCGGAACGCTGCCAGAAGCAGAATCGGCGTGCCGATCATCGCCCCCACGACTCCAATCGCGTGGCTGATACTATTCGCCAGTTCCTCACCAGCTGATTGGGTGCGGCTCGCAAAGGTCAGCGACTGCTCAACAACGTTCATTGCCCAGTGTCATGCAACGCGCATCGAGCGCTTTTGCCAAGCAAAATCATGAGTCGGTGCTAGGCGTTGAACTGCCTGCTCGCGAAAGCTTTCGGAGTTGAGCGCCTGCCACGCCGAAGTCCCGCGACCGCGGGACGCAGGCGGGTTGGGCGCTTGCTCGCGATTCTTTCGGAGTTGAACGTTTGTTCCCATGGTCAAAGCGATCTTTTTCGACGCAGTCGGTACGCTCTTCAGATTAACAAAGACTGTCGGCAATCATTACGCCTACGTCGGTCGCCAAGTCGGATTAAATCTCGATGCACGATCTCTCGAGCGGGCATTTCACACAGCTTGGAAACAAATGCCACAACGCGCCGCCATCGACAGGCCGCGTGAAAACGATGACAAAGGGTGGTGGCGCGGACTCGTCTACCTTGTACTCGATCAGATCACGCCTTCCTTAAGCGAATTTGATCGGGATAATTTTTTTGAAATCGCTTACGAACATTTTGCCGAAGCAGGCGTTTGGGAACTTTACCCGGAAGTTCCCGGAATCTTGGAACAATCACAGCCGCGTTTCCAACTCGCTGTAGTTTCAAATTTCGACGGACGTTTGCGGTTCATTCTCCAGCATCTCGGTATCTCGAAATTTTTCCCGAACGTTTTTGTCTCGAGCGAGCTCGGAGCAGATAAGCCCGACCCGGAAATTTATCGGCGGGCTGTGAGATTGATGAAGCTGCACCCTAGTGAGGTTCTCCATGTGGGCGACGATTCGCAACGCGACTGGGAGGCAGCTACCGCTGCCGGTTTGTCGGTCTTTCAATTGGATCGACCAAAGAATTC
>Ga0209056_10004180_pt1 | contig 15215 bp, 16 predicted proteins | sample GraSoiAngelo_114_FD_185876 | JGI IMG/M metagenome (GOLD analysis project Ga0209056, IMG submission 185876) | Grasslands soil microbial communities from the Angelo Coastal Reserve, California, USA - 14_0903_13_40cm (SPAdes) (version 2) | ecosystem: Environmental > Terrestrial > Soil > Grasslands... | reverse complement strand
AGAGCCACGCGGTGTCGATGTGGGCGTGGCCGACCGCCGTGATCAGGTGATCGGACTCGGTCGCCCGCGACAGGGCTTTGTCCAGCTCTCCTGGATCGCCGCTCATCACAAATCGGCCCAGCGCCTCGAGGATCTGGGAGCGCCGCTTGCCTTCCGGCAGGATCGAAGCGAGCTCGTAGAGGACTTTGAAATCGAGCGCCGTCTTCCGAGCGGCCTGGTCCTGGATTCGCAGCTCGGCCTGTCGCAGGACGAATGCCGGATCCGGGGAGCCGCGCAAAGCAATCATCGAAGGGGCGTTTTCCGGCCCTGACACCACCGCGGTGGCGTTGGCTGCGGCTTCCAGGTAGAAGTCAACCTCGGTGGAGGTGATCGGCAGCCAGCGATGGTTGGGGTCCACACCGCGCCACGGCTTGCCGTCCTGCCATGCGAGCGCCTCGCATGTGAATCCCGTGTGCCGGCCCTCGAAACCGATGTCGATGACGGCGACCACGGTCTGTCCGGCCCACCCGGAGGGAACGCGCCCGCGGACGCGGAACCAGGTCGTGCTCCAGGGCGGGCCCCAGGCATCGCCCACGTGGAACGGACGGTAGTCGCCCCGGGCGGCCTGGGCAAAGGTGATGGGTTCGCCCCGTACCAGGTAGGAGGTCAGCTCGAGCGGCGCGTGCTGTCGCTCGACTGCGGCCAGCAGCTCCTCCATCTTGCCGTCGAGGTCCGGGGCCGCGACAGTCTCCATCTCCTCGAGAAAGTTAGCCTGTCTGTCGGGTGACATGCTGTTGAGCGCTCCGGTCCGTTTGGGAATCGTCGGCTGCGGAATCGTAAGCAAGGCCTACCTGACGAACCTGAAAGCTTCGCCGCACGTCGAGGTGCTGGCGTGCTCCGATCAGGTGCCGGAGACGGCTCGGGAGCGGGCCGCGCAGTTCGAAGTGGCGCGCGTCTGCACGACCGATGAGCTGCTTGCCGATCCCGAGGTCGAGCTCGTGGTCAATCTAACCATCCCGACGGCTCACGCCGAGATCAGCTTGGCTGCTCTTGCGGCGGGGAAGCACGTTTACACGGAAAAGCCGCTGGCCACCACACGGGAGCTCGGTCGGCGCGTACTGGACGCGGCAGCCGAAGGCGGCCTTACGGTGGGTGGCGCGCCGGACACGTTCCTGGGGGCGGGGATTCAGACCTGTCTGCGCCTGATGGCGCAGGGCGAGGTCGGCGAGGCGCTTGCCGCCTCCGGGTTCATGCTCGAGGGCGGTCCTGAAAACTGGCATCCAAACCCGGCATTCTTCTATCAGCCAGGCGGTGGTCCTCTGCTCGACATGGGGCCGTACTACCTGACCACGCTCGTCTGCCTCCTGGGCCCGGTGCGGCGCGTCAGCGGGATGGCTCGTGTTCTCTATCCCGAGCGGACAGCTGACCGGGGGCCGAGGGCCGGCGAGACGTTCAAGGTCAACACCGACACTTTCGTGGCGGCTTTGATCGAGTTCCAGAGCGGAGCCCTGGCAACGCTTGTCACCAGCATGGGCATCACGGGCCACGACCTTCCGGACATGCAGGTCTACTGCACGAAGGGCATCCTGCGCGTGCCGGATCCGAATACCTTCGGCGGACCGATAAGGTTCCGTCCCGGCGACGAGAAGTCGAGCTGGGAAGAGGTGGGGCTGCAGTACGGTCACACCGACGGCGTCAAAAACTACCGCGGCCTCGGCGTCATCGAAATGGCCCAGGCCCTTCGCGAACGCGTGCAACCGCGGGCCTCGGGGGAGCTCGCCTATCACGTGCTTGACGTGCTCCTGTCGATACTCGAATCGAGCGCAAGCGGCCGCCGTGTGACGGTGTCGAGCACGTGCCGCCGGCCGCCGCTGCTGCCGCTGGATGTGGGACTCGTGGCCGCGCCGTGATCGCGGTTCAGCTCTACACGATTCGGGCGCTACTCCAAGATCCGTCCAGCCTCGGCGGCGTCCTGGGTCGCTTGCGCGAGATCGGCTACCGCTCGGTCGAGGTGGCCGGACTGGGCCCTGCCGTGGTCGATCGTTTCGGCGAGGAGCTGAAGCGAGCAGACCTGATCGCCTGCGCGGCGCACGTGCCGCTGGAGCGGCTGACGCGAGCTCTCGATGCCGTCGCTGCCGAATGCAGGGAATGGCACTGCGAGTACGTGGTCGTCCCGAGTGTTCCGGAGAGGTACCGGTCGGAGGAGGGCTATCGCCGGTTCGCGCAGGAAGCCACGGAGCTGAGCCGGCGATTGAAGCCGTCAGGTCTGCGGCTCGTCTATCACAACCACGCGCATGAGCTCGAGCGATTCGGCGCCCAGACCGGTCTGGACACGATGTTCAGCGCAGCCACCGCCGATTCGCTGCATGCCGAGCTGGACACCTACTGGCTGCAGTTTGGCGGCGCCAGCCCGGCTGCCTGGATCCGGCGCTTCAAGGGGCGAGCGCCGCTGGTGCATCTCAAGGACATGGCGGTCGATCGCGGCAACCCGGTCGACGCCGAGATCGGCGAGGGCAACCTCGACTGGATGGACATTCTCGGTGCGTGTCGAGACGCCGGTACCACCTGGCTTGTCGTGGAGCAGGACAATCCGCGACGCGAACCCCTGGAGAGCGTGGCCATCAGCTACGCCAACCTGACAAAGCTCACCGCGAAACTGGGATGGGGAGGATGACGATGCGCAAGCGCTTGCTGGGTCGAACCGGTGTGCTTGTATCGGAGTTCGCGCTCGGGACGATGACCTTCGGGCAGGAAGCTCCGGAGAGCGCGGCGATGCAGATCCTGGACGCCTACGTCGATGGCGGCGGAAACCTGATCGACACCGCCGACGTCTATCCGCCGGTGGGCCCCAAGGGCACGTCCGAGGAGATCATCGGTCGCTGGCTGAGCGGTCGCCCCGCGGTGCGCGACTCGATCATCCTGGCGACCAAGTGTCGCGGCCGGATGGATGGTTCCGGCAACTCCGAAGGTCTGTCCCGCCGTTGGATCATTCGCGCTTGCGAGGGCAGCCTGCGGCGACTGCAGACCGACCACATCGACCTCTATCAGGCGCACCAATGGGACCCGGCGACGCCGATTGAGGAGACCCTCGCCGCATTCGACGTGCTCGTCAGGTCGGGCAAGGTTCGCTACATCGGCGTGTCCAACTTCACGGGCTGGCAGCTCGAGCGAACGGTCATGACCGCTAGGCATCTCGGATTCTCCGTGCCGGTCTCCCTGCAGCCGCAGTACAACATGCTCGCTCGCGAGATCGAGTGGGAGCTGGTGCCGGTGTGCATCGAAGAAGGTCTCGGGATCCTGCCCTGGGGCCCGCTTGCCCAGGGATGGCTTTCCGGCAAGTACACGCGCGACATGGCGCCGAGCGGGGCGACGCGCCTGGGCGAAGACCCAAACCGAGGCGTGGAGGCATACGACCGGCGCAACATCGAGCGCACGTGGGGGATCGTCGATGCCGTGCAAGTCGTCGCCACCGAGCTCGGCGTGCCACCGGCACGGGTCGCGCTGCGCTGGCTGGCAGACCGTCCCGCGGTCGCCGCGCCGCTGCTCGGGGCGCGAACCGCGGATCAGCTGCGCGACAACCTGATGGCGGCCGACATCGCACTGAGCGAGGAGCAGCGCTCGCGCCTGGACGGGGTGAGCGCGCCGGCGACCCCGGACTACCCCTACCGGCTGCTCGCCGAAGGCACCGCTGAGCGGCGCAAGCTCCTCTAGCGACGAAGCCCGAGGAAGACTTTGCCCTCGGTGCTCAGGCAGTTGCTCTTGTAGTCGAAGCGCGGTGCGTGGGCGAATAGTAAGTAGAAGTACTTCATGTTCTCAGAGAACCAATACGCGGGTGTCAGGTCGCCCAGGGACATCGGCCTGCGGGTGACATCGGTCACGATCGTGTAACCGTTCGCGACCCGGCAGTGGGCCTTCATCGCCTGGTAGAGCTGATAGGCGCGCCGTCGGTATTCCTCTGATCCACCGCTGGTGATGAACATCGCCAGGCAGGAATCGGCGTACTCGGGGCGCAGCTGATAGCTCGGGTCAAGTACCGACATGTCTTCGTAGTCCCACTCCTCTGGAAACAGCACGAAACGATCGAGCACCGACTGATAGGAATCGAGAAATCGCCGGGCGTCGGTCGGCATGCCGGCCTCGGCCAGGCTGCCGGCCCAGAAGGCGGCGAGCTCGGACTCGTGGTTGTCCACGAGCGTTCCAGTCTGGAACTGGACCCTCCGGTACCATGCCCGGCCGTCCACCACATCCCACTGGCGTCTTTGGAGCGCCGAGCTCAGGGTCTGGAACCACGCCAGCAGATCGGCGTCGCCGAAGAGTCGATGACCGTCGAGCAAAGACTCGTAGTAGGAGTCGACCGGCGGCTGAGGGCCCGGGGACACCCCGTCGAGCCAACCCCCGGTCTCGACGTCGAGCGTCGTCCCAACCAGGTCGAGCGCTGAGCGCCGTTCGTAGACAGTCTGCGCTGCGCGTTTCGCGACCTTGAGATACCGGTCGTCTCCGGTCAGGCGGCTCAGCGTGCCGAGCTCGACCAGGTTGGTGCCGATCTCGGCCACATAGTTGGCAGGCGTGTCGACCGCGCCGGAGTGCAGGTTCACGAACCGGTAGGGCATCCCGGTGGGCGATCTGGTGAAGGCGGGAAGCAGGCGGTCGGCGAGCTCTTTCGCCTTGGCGAGCAGCATCGCGTCTCCGGACGCAAGGTGGCCGGCAAGTAGACCACCGAGCAAACGAATGACGGTCTCGAAGACCTGGAACCGTGCGTCGATGTCCAGGTCGAGGCTCGTCTCGATCCAGCGCACGCTGCTTGCGAGCTCGTCGTCGAGCGCCATCAGGTACAGGGTGTCGAGCGACTCGACGATGGTGAGGCCGACCGGGTGCCCGGGCGCGAAGAATTCCTGGTATGTGCCGGACAAGGGCTTGAGCTCGTCATGGCCCCAGGCGAACCGCCTGTATGACTCCCAGGCCCTGAGGAACTCTGCCCGCATGTCGGCCGCAATCTGGTACGGATCAGGCATCGCGGGCCCAGGCCAGGGCCCTCGAACGAGCCATGCAACCGCTGCGGCAGCGCCCAAACCCGCGGCCGCGAGCCCGGCCAGGAAGCGCCTGCGCGAGATCACATCCCTCGTCCGAGTTGACATCGAGTGGCCAGTCGCGAAAATTTACCTTTGGAGTACTTCGCGGCCTCACGCCGGCGCGCTCTCGCCCCGGTCTCGTCAGATCCGGGAAGAAGGCGTGGGGTACAGGTCTCAGTGACGGAGGAAAGGCCCATGACGTTACTTCCACGATCGAGCATCAAAGCCCTGATGCTCGGGATCCTTGTGATCACAGCTTGCAGCACAGGCACCAGCAACCAGGCCGGACCGCCCCTTGCGGGCTGTAAGTCGGGTACCAGCCTGGTCACGTTCTGGACCTCGCATACGCCGCCCGACTCCGACAGCCTGAAGCGCATCGTCGACGCATACAACTCGCAGAGCAGCGTCGGCTGCGTGAAGATGGTGCAGGTCCCCGGCTCGGAAACGGACATCGCCAAGCTCACCACGGCGGTCCGCAGCGGGACCGGTCCCGACGTGTACATGCTCGACCGGTTCACGGTTGCCGAGCGAGCTGCCGCCGGCGTGCTCGAGGACTTGAGCCAGTTCGGCGCTTCCAGCTTGAGCAGCAACTACCTCGACTTCGCCTGGGCCGAGGCAAACTTCAAAAGCAAGCCCTACGCGCTTCCGTTCGACACCGACACGCGCGCCCTTTACTACCGCAAGGACCTGTTGCAGGCCGCCGGCGTTGATATCAGCGCACTCGACCCGGCCAAAGGTCCGCCTACGATCGACACGATCCGGACGATGGCCAACAAGGTGAACAAGAAGGACTCGTCTGGAAAGTACACCCAGATCGGCTTTGTGCCCTGGTTCGAGCAGGGCTGGCACTACACATGGGGCTTCGTCTATGGAGGCAGCTTCTTCGACAAGAGCGCCTGCAAGGTCACACCGACTGACCCGAAGATCGTGCAGGCCTTCACGGACATGTTCACCAACTGGTCCAAGGCTCTCGGCGTGAGCCAGGTCCAGACCTTCCTCAGCACCTACGCTCCACCCAACCTGCCGGCGCAGCAGAACGCCTTCTTGCTCGGCAAGGTTGCGTTCATGGTCAGCGGTGACTGGGTGCTCGGCAACATCGCGACATACACGCCGAACCTGCAGTACGGGGTCACCTACATCCCCGTACCAAACCAGGGCGACCAGCCGGCGACGTGGGCCGGCGGGTGGTCGATGGTCATCCCGAAGGGCGCCAAGCAGTCCAAGGCCGGCTTCGACTTCATGAAGTACATCGCCGGCGAACCGGGCCAGCGCCAGTACACGAAAGATAGCCAGCACACGCCGACGATCAAGGCGCTGGACCAGGACGCGAGCCTCTTCGCCGGTGGCCACGCGTTCTTCCAGAAGCAGCTGTCGGCGGCTCACAGCAGGCCGCCACTTCCAGTCGGCGCCTTCTACTGGGACCAGCTGAGCACGGCGCAGGACGCGGCGGTTCGCAACACGACAGCTCCGGCGACAGCGCTTGCTGCAGCAGCGAGCGCGACCAACGCCAAGCTGCAGCAGTACTGTCCGTTGCCCTGACGGTTTACTTTGCGAGTTGACTCCGCAGTGACGTGCAGAGTCAGCGGGGGGCGGCGTTGATCGCCGCTCCCCGTGTCCACCTGACCGCCAGCGAGTGGCGCCAGCTGCGGACCGCGGCCCCGTTCGTACTTCCCTGGGTCATCGGCTTTTTTGCCTTCACGCTGTACCCGATCATCTACTCGCTCTACCTGAGCTTCCAGTCGTACTCAGGCTTCGGTGACGCGGTCCCGGTCGGTTTTGCGAACTACAAGCACATGTTCACCGACCCGCTCTTTTTCAAGTCGCTCTACAACACGGCGTACTACACCCTTCTCGCCGTGCCGATCGGCCTGGTGGTGGCGATCGTCCTGGCCATGCTGATGAACCAGAACGTGCGTGAGGTCGCGATCTACCGGGCGGCCTTCTACCTGCCTTCGATCCTGCCCCTCTTTGCGCTGACGTTCATCTTCATCGTTCTTCTGAACCCAGGTTTCGGCCTGGTGAACTTCTTCCTCGGCCTGTTCCACGTGCCGACGATCAACTGGTTGGGTGACCCCAGCTGGACGAAGGTCTCGGTGGTGATCCTGGCCCAGCTGGGCGCGGGGGGGCCCGCGCTGATCTTCCTGGCGTCCCTGCGCGCGGTCCCGACTGAGCTCTACGAGTCAGCGAGGCTCGAGGGAGCGGGTCCGCTGCGTCGCTTCTGGCACATCACCGTTCCGCTCATCACTCCCGTGATCCTCTACGACCTGCTGTACGGCACCATCCTCGGGCTCCAGATCTTTACCCCTGCGTACATCCTGGTCGGGGGGACCAGCGGTGGCGCCGCGTACACGGCGGGCCCCGACAACTCGCTGCTTTTCTACGTCTTCTACCTGTACAAGAACGCCTTCCAGTACAGCGACATGGGGTACGCGTCCGCCATGGCGTGGGTGCTGTTCTTGATCAGCATCGTCCTCGCGCTGCTGATCATGAGGTGGTCCCAGTACTGGGTCCACTACGAAGGAGCCTAGCAATGGCCACAGCTCGGGAAGCAAGAGAAGCCCCAGCCCCGCCGCTGACCGTAGCGCACTTCCCAAGGCCACGCCCGCCGCTCATGGACCGCTTGGTACCGAAGGGCGTGCTGGTGCGGATCGGCCTGATCATCGCGTGCATATTCTTCCTGCTGCCCTTCTACTGGATGGTGAACTCGGCGGTGAAAACCACCGCCGAGCTGACGAACTTTCCTCCGACGCTGATTCCCCAGGTCTTCGACTTCGGCAACTTTTACAGAGCTGTCACCTACATACCCTTCGGCACGTTCCTCCTCAACTCGGTCCTCCTGACCTCGGGCGTCACCCTGGGTGCGGCGATGTCCAATCCTTTGATCGCGTATGGCTTCTCGCGCGTCAAGTGGCCGGGACGTGACTTCGTTTTCGGCATATGCATGGCGACGATCTTCCTTCCGTTCCCGGTTTTGATCGTCGCTCTTTTCGATATCTTCGCGAAGCTCGGCTGGATCAACACGTTCCTGCCGATGATCGTGCCCGCGTTCTTCGGCAGCCCGTTTTTCATCTTCCTGATGCGGCAGTTCTATCTGAGCCTGCCGAACGAGATCTCAGAGGCCGCCCGGATCGACGGCGCGAACGAGTTCCAGGTCTTCCTGCACATCATTCTTCCCCTGGCCAAGCCGGCGGTCGCGGCAGTAACCATATTTGCCGCGGTTCAGGCCTGGGGCGAGTTCCTCGCCCCTCTGCTGTTCCTGCAGGACGAGTCGAAGTATCCGCTGTCGATCGGTCTGCAGTTCTACCGGCAGTCACACGACGTGGCCTACAACCTCCTGATGGCCGCGTCGACTCTGATCGTCCTTCCGATCGTGGCTCTCTTCATCGCCTTCCAGCGTTTCTTCATCCAGGGCGTCACGGCGGGTAGCATCAAGGGCTGATTGCCCTCGAGGGTTTCAGGGAAAGATCGGCTCGAGCTGCGCGCGCTCGATCAGGCGCGACATCTCTTCATCGCTTGGACGCCTCTCGAAACGGGATGCGGCGTCGAGCACTCGAGGCAGAAGGTCGACATCGCCGACCGTGTTGAGAAAGGCTGCCGGATGCCCGAGCACCCACCAGACTGCGAGGTCGATCTGAGATTGATCCTCTAACGGCTCGTACCAGGTCGTGCGGGTGTGGTCCCGTCCCATCCATGGCCGCAGCGCGATCGACTTGATCGTCTGCACGGCGACCTTGCGCTCGGCGCATGTGCTGACAAGCGCGTCGAAGTTCTTGGCGTAGTAGGGCTCCTGCATGGTCACGAAGTTGTAGGGCAGGAGGACCGCATCGAAGTCAAATCGCGTTAACGAGCGCCGGTGATTGGCAGCGATCTGGATGCCGTGCCCGGTGACTCCGATGAACCTCACCAAGCCCCGGTCGCGCGCTTCGACGGCCGCTTCGATGACGCCCCCAGGGCTCAGCGCGGTATCCCACTCGATCGGATCGGCGAGGCTGTGCAGCTGCCACAGGTCGACGTGGTCGACGCCCAGACGGTCGAGCGAGCGAAGTAGTTGTTCGCGAGCCGCGTCGGCCTTGCGTTCCCCGGTCTTGGTCGCCAGAAAGAAGTCGCCGCGCTGACGCTTGAGCCACGGCGCGATACGCAGCTCGGAATCACCGTAGCCTGCTGCCGTGTCGATGTGATTTACGCCGTAGTTCAGGAGCACCTCCAGGGTGCGATCGGCCACGGACTGCGTGACCTGGGACAGCGCGGCCGCGCCAAAGATCGCGCGGCTGCTTTCATGACCCGTCCGCCCAAACGGCGCGCGGGCGATCACAGGACCGAGAGCCCCGTCTTGGGGTCGAATAGGTGGACGAGCCTTGTGTCGACGGCGAGCCGAACACGTTCGCCCTGCGTCACCTTCACGTTCGGATCGATACGAGCCACGATTGCATCGCCTCCTACCAAGCCGTGAACAAACTGGTCCCGACCGACGTTCTCGGCCAGGTCGACCTCCATATCAATCATCGCCCCTCCGGCCGAGACCCGTTGGCTCAGCGCTTCCGGGCGAATGCCGAGGATTGCCTCGTCGAGATCGGGCCCGTACGGAAGCTCGAGCTCCAGAGCCCGCGCCTTCGCCGTTCTGCCGCTGACGCTGACGGGGATGAAGTTCATGGCTGGAGAGCCGATGAACCCCGCCACAAAGAGGTTGGCCGGATGGTCATAGACCTCTCGCGGTGTCCCCACCTGCTGAAGCACCCCGGCCTCCATGACGGCGATCCGGTCGCCCAGGGCCATCGCCTCGACCTGATCGTGAGTGACATAGATGAATGTCGAGCGCAGCGTCCGATGGATCTTTCGCAGCTCGACGCGCATCTGCTCACGCAGCTTGGCGTCGATGCTCGACAAGGGTTCGTCGAAAAGGAAGACCTGTGGATCCCGGACGATCGCGCGGGCGACCGCAACGCGCTGCTGCTGGCCGCCTGAAAGCTGGCGCGGCTTGCGATGCAGGAAAGGACCAAGCTCGAGAATCTCCGCTGCGCGGCCGACGCACGCTTCGATGTCCTCCTGAGCCATACCATGGAGCCGCATTCCGAAGGCGATGTTCTCGAACGCGGACAGGTGCGGATAAAGAGCGTACGTCTGGAAAACCATCGCCACATCGCGCTTCCTCTCTGGCACGTCGTTGACGACCCGCCCGTCGATCTTGATCACGCCCTCGCTGACGTCCTCCACTCCGGCCAGCATCCGCAGCGCCGTTGACTTCCCGCAGCCGGAGGGGCCGACGAGGACCAGGAATTCGCCGTTCCTGATCTCGAGGGATAGGTCATTGATCGCGATCTCACCACCGGGGAAGCGTTTGGTCACGTGCTCGATAGACGCGGAGGCCACGGACGCTTACTTTTCCACCTCAACCCATTCGCGCCGTTCCGTGGCCTTCACCGCGGCAGTCATGAACGCGACAGTGCCGAGGTTGTCGCGTCCGGAGGTTTCAGGCTCCCGGCGCTCGCGCAGCGACGATGCGAACTCGGCAAGGGACCCGGCGCGGTCGATGTGGGCGAGGCTTGGCAGCGCGACCGTCCTGGCCCTGCCCCGGCGTGGCCTCAGCACCACCTTGTCCTGGGGGACGTTGTCCTCCCCGCGACTGGTGAAGGAAAGCTGGCCCCTCTCGAACTCCATGGTCCACTCGCCAGCCCACGCCGTCTCAGGTCCGGCGCTGATCCAACTCCCCCGATAGCTGACCACAACTGCGCTGTCAAATCGTATCGACGCGACCGCCGCACAAGGACCCTGAAAACCGCTCCAGGGCCGGTTCCACGCCTCGCACGTGATGCTTTTCGGCTCGCTGCCGAGGATGAGACGTAGCAGATCGAAGTGGTGGATCGACATGTCGATCAGCAGTGGCTGGACGTCGTGGGTGTGATGCCGGCGGGACGGGTTGGGCGGCGACGGGTCGTTGCGGCGAAAGTCGATCGAGACCTCGTACAGCTCTCCAAGCGAGGCCTCTTTGACCAATGCGGCCGCGGTCCGGACGGCGGGGAAGAAGCGGTAGTTCTGGCTGACCATCAGCGTCGAGCCTTTGGCGGCGGCCAGGTCCACCAGCTCCTGAGCGCACTCGAGCGTATCCGTGAACGGCTTCTCGACCAGGACATGGAGACCCGCGTCCAGGGCAGCTCGGGTGATCGGAGCGTGTCCCGGCAGCGTCGTGGTCACGAGGACGGCATCGGCCGGGGTCGCGTCGAGGGCACCCTCGAGCGAGCTGAAGCATCGCCGCGGTGAGATGGGGAGCTGTTCCTGCAGCAGGCCGATGGCGCGAGCGTCGGAGTCGACGACGCCGACAAGCTCCACCTCGGGAATCTCGGGAATCACCATGCGCGCCCAGTCGCGGCCCCAGAAACCCATTCCGACCTGGATCACCCGCAATCGATCCCCAGCCAGTCGTGTCACGGGAATAGTTTCCGCCTCTGGTCATTTGCAATGGGGAGAAGGCAGGTGCTCCTACACTGGCATTACTGATGGCGGAACCAGCCGCCCAAACCGCCTTCGCGGAAGAGGCATTGACACATCTCGACACCTTGTACAGGGGCGCGCTCCGGCTCACCCATGACCCCGATCAGGCGCAGGACCTCGTACAGGAGGCCTACCTTCGCGCGCTGCGCTACCAGCACAGCTACCAGCAGGGCACGAACATGAAGGCCTGGCTCTTCGCGATCATGCGCAACCTCTTTTGGGATCGCTTCAAGGGCTCGCGCAAAGACGACGTGAGCCTTGACGACGTCGGCGAGTTCGTCCTCTACGACAAGCTCCGCGACGAGGGCGCCCGGCCCGAGTCCGACGTGCTCGACAAGATCGCCGCCTCGGAGGTCGTCGCGGCGGTGGACAAGCTGCCCCCGCTGCACCGCGAGGTCGTGGTCCTGGTCGATGTCGAAGGCTTCTCCTACAAGGACGCCGCGCAGGCCCTGGGCGTGCCCATCGGAACGGTCATGTCCCGCCTTCACCGAGCCCGCCAGCAGCTTCAAAAATCCCTCTATGACTACGCCGTCGAATCGGGTATCGTGCGGCCAGGCGGGATGACTCAGGTGTCACAGCAATGAGATGTGAAGAGTGCTCTGACAAGCTCGACCGTTTTGTCGACCGGGAGCTGACCAACACCGAAGCGCTGGAGGTTCAGCTCCATCTGGAGGGCTGCCCCGACTGCATGGAGCACTATGAGTTCCAGGAGCACCTGAAGCGCGTGGTAAAGCACTCGTGCGATTGCGACACGGCACCCAAGGCATTCCGGGACAAGCTGCGCCAGATCCTCTCCTGAAGCTCGGGACAGCCCGGCTCTACGTCATCACGCCCGACGCCACACGGGAGCGCGTCCTCGAGCTCGCGAAGGCCGCCGTCCGCGGCGGCGCCGACGCCATTCAGCTGCGGCACAAGTCGCTGCCGCGCGGCGAACTGCTCGCGCTGGCGCGGGACCTCCGCGGGATTGCCGGGGAAACGCTGTTCATCGTCAACGACCACGTCGACATCGCGCTACTCAGCGGCGCCGACGGCGTGCACCTCGGGCCGGATGACCTGTCCGTCGCCTCGGCACGCAAGGTCGCCGGGGACCGCCTGATCATCGGCGTCTCCGCGTCCAGCGCCGAAGCTGTTCAGCCCGGAGCGGATTACGTCGGCTGTGGGCCGGCTTTTGCCACGCCGCTCAAACCTCAGAAGCAGGTCATCGGCCCCGCCGGAATCGCGGCGGTCGCGGCAACGGCCAGCATGCCGGTCTTTGCGATCGGCGGCATCGATGAGACCAACCTGTCGCAGCTGACGGCGCTCGGCATCCGCCGGGCTTGCGTCATCCGGGCTGTGAGCGAGGCGGCCGACCCCGAGCAGGCCGTTCGCCGGCTGCGTGGCATGCTGACGGCGTGAACGTGCAGGGGGTAGGCGAGCTCGGGCTCCTCGAGCGCATCAGGCCCTACCTCGGCGCTGGGGCCGGGCTGGACGACGCAGCGGTCATCGCGGAGGGAAGCGGTTATCTCGTCGCCAGCGCGGACATGTTCGTCGAGGGTGTGCACTTCGACCTCGAATGGACGAGCGCCGAGGACGCCGGATGGCGGGCGCTCGCGCTGGCGCTCGGTGACCTGGCCGCGAAGGGTGCCCAGCCTGACTGGGCGCTGGCGTCAATCGCCATACCGAAACACTGGAAAGTGGAGGATGTCAGCGGTCTCTACGCGGGAATGGACGCGGTCGCCGAACGCTTCAACCTGCGGATCGCGGGCGGCGACATGAGCTCGATCGCCGGCCCGGCGGTGCTGTCGCTGACAGTCGTAGGCCGGACCGATTCACGTCCGCTCGCGCGCTCAGACGCGCAGGCCGGATGGTCGGTAGGTGTCACCGGCCCGCTCGGCGGCGCGGCGGCTGCTCTGCGCGAGCATCTGGCGCACAGGCTTGTTCCCCTGATCGATGAAGGCCGCCGGCTCAACCACCTGGGCCTGTGCTGCGGCGACATCTCGGACGGCCTGGTGCGGGAGATGGAGAAGTTCGCGGCCATGTCGGGCGTCGGCTGCGAGCTGCACGCCGACAAGGTTCCATGCGCCGCCGGCGCGACGCTCGAGGAGGCGCTCACAAGTGGCGAGGAGGCGGAGTTGGTCTGCGCGGGCCCGGAGAGTGCGATCGCCAAAGCCGGCCTGCACGTGATCGGCACGATGACCGCGGGCAAAACCGTGAAGGTCGCCGGCGCTGACCTCAAGAGCACCGGCTACGACCACTTTGCCTGAGGAGGTCACCAGCTCGCCCGCCGAAACCGAGCGGGTGGGGATGCTGCTGGGCGCGAGACTGAAGCCGGGCGACATCGTCCTCCTCACCGGCGAGCTCGGAGCGGGGAAGACCACCTTCGTCCGCGGCGTCGCCCAGGGGACGGGGTCAAACGCCCAGGTCGCAAGCCCGACGTTCCAGCTGGTGCGCATCTATCCCGGCCGCGTGCAGCTGGCCCACGTCGACCTGTACCGCGTCGAGAGCAGCACCGAGCTGCGCGACCTCGGACTGGACGAGCTGGCACAGGACGGCGCCGTGGTGGTGGAGTGGGGAGACCGGCTCGACGTCGACGGTGCGGCACTCATCCAGATCGAGCACCTGGGGGGCGACCGCCGCCTGATCAGGACGAAGCATGATCTTGGTCATTGACACGTCCTCGTTCCGTTCCGCGGTTGGAATCGTGGAATCGGGTCGCGGCCGGATCCTGGAGGAGACCTCGCAAAGGCCAGACCTGGCGCGCCTCTACCGAGATGAGCTGGCCGACAAGCACCTGACCAAGGTCGCGGTCGCGACGGGACCCGGCTCGTTCACCGGGCTGCGCGTCGGAGTCTCGTTTTCCCTGGGGCTTGCGATCGGGCTCCGGATACCGATCGTTCCCCTGCCCACCCTTGATCTCCAGGCCGCCCGCAGCGACGAGGCGGTGATCGCGGTTTCGGAGGCGGGCCGCGGCCGCGTCTACTTCCAGATGCCGGGCGGCCGGCCGCGGCTGGGTGAACCTACAGACCTCCCGACCTCGCACCGGCTCGTGGGTTGGGTTGCCCCCAGGACCGAGGCGGCGCTGACGGCGACGCAGCACGCCTTCCGGCCCGAGGATGAGCTCCGGAACCACGCCGAGGCTGCCGCAAGACTGCTCGAAACGGCGCGCGAAGTGGCCTATGGTAGTCTCGAAATCGAGTACATGCAGTCCTTCTCGGCTCGTTGATGGTTCAGATCAGGCACCAGCTCGCACTGGAGCTGATGCGCGAGGCGGACGTCAACACCGTCCAGGAGATCGAGCGCGAGATCTTTGCCACGCCGTGGCCGCGGAACGCCTATTACCGGGAACTGGCCTCACGCGCCAGCGCGCACTACGTCGTCCTGCGGCAGGAGGGGCCCGTCGAGCGGCCGTCCGGCTACCGCATCGTGGACTTCGACCCCACCATCATCGGCTATGGCGGGATGTGGCGCATGTACGACGAGGCTCATATCACGACGATCGGCGTCCGCCGCGACCTCCAGCATCAAGGCTACGGCCGCATCATCTTTGCCGGGTTGGTACAGGCGGCCTATGACATGGGCGCCAAATGGGTGACCCTCGAGGTCCGGACCAGCAACGACAACGCGATGAAGATGTACGAGGCATTTGGGTTCAAGGTCATCGGCCGGCGAAAGGGCTACTACACGGACAACGGCGAGGACGCG
>Ga0209056_10004179_pt1 | contig 15219 bp, 10 predicted proteins | sample GraSoiAngelo_114_FD_185876 | JGI IMG/M metagenome (GOLD analysis project Ga0209056, IMG submission 185876) | Grasslands soil microbial communities from the Angelo Coastal Reserve, California, USA - 14_0903_13_40cm (SPAdes) (version 2) | ecosystem: Environmental > Terrestrial > Soil > Grasslands... | reverse complement strand
AGGATTTGATCGTAAGTACGTTCTCACCGTGCTGGGCGTCTGGGAGTTGCCTTTCCATGGCCAAGCCGCGTGGATGAAGAGAGCGATGGGCGGATGGCAAGTCGCACCGATCGTCTCCGTGGCGACTGCGTTGCCGCTCCGGGTGTTGGATGGCTCAGGGCAGGAATTTGGGCAGTCGGGGTTTGGAGCTTCCTCCGAGGCCATTCGCATAGGTTCCGGCGGGACGGGCGCAGACGTCAACCACGTCGCTCCCACTTCGGGCGCGGGTTCCAGCGCCTCAGGGAAAGGATCTGGTCTGAATATCTTTGCTGACCCCCAGAACGTGATCAACGAATTTCGCGCGATTCAGTTGACCAACGACACGACCTCGCGCGGCGGCACGCTGCGCGGCCTTCCCGCGTGGAATCTCGATTTAGCCCTGGCGAAGAAGATTCCTCTGCCGAACGAGCGAATGAGCGTTTCGTTTTCGGCTCAGTTTTTCAATATCTTCAACCACGTCACTTTCCTCGATCCCGCGGTCAGTCTCCAAAGCCCGCAAACCTTTGGCGTGATTACGACTCAGGGGAACGACCCGCGACAAATTCAAATGGGCCTGCGCTTCGACTTCTAGCAGGGTTGTGGGAAGTTGGCTGACACTGGGATTGACCTTCCCACCTGACTGGTTAGTGTACACGTAGAAGTGACCTCTGTCGCAGCCGATTAGCGGCGACCTCTCGCGATTGTGCCTGGATCACGGGGAAACCGGAAGTAATGCCTCCGGGTTGGCAGATTGCTCCCGACAAACGCCCCAGCGTTTGCCGATTCGACTGCCCTTGACCGTATGGTAGGCGCCCCGAAAGTTGCACCGCCCCGGGCGGATTGCCGCATGCACCTTGAATTGCCAGAGTGAAGCGGCTCAGAGACCTGTTAGGCGGCGCACTCGCCGCGGCCCAGCTTGAGCGAATAGGTCTCCGTATCGCCCCAGTCCACGAACAGCTCCTCGGAAGGCTCCTGCACGTCGGCAAACGGACGAAGCCGGCTGACAATCGCCTCATCCGCAATGCGCGCAGTCCAGGCAGAGAAGGTCTCGCCGGGTTGCCGGGCTTCCTTGTAGAAGGCGAGAATCTCACGAATGACGGCGGGAATGGGCCGGGCCGGCAAGGGCATCACCTGTCGCGCAAATCGAACTCCGTCTGCGCCCACCTGGCCGCCGAGCATCAACTGATAGAACGGGGCTTGCTGTTCGCCGATTTTGCGCGCGTTGCCGTAGAAGCCGATATCCGCAATGTGATGCTGGCCGCAGGAATTCGGGCAGCCGCTGATCTTGATGTGGATCTTCAGGACTTCGGGGTCGGTCTCGCCGGCCAGCTCGCGCGAAAGCACTTCCGCGAGCGTCAGCGAGCGCGTAATGCCCAAATTGCACGTGGTCGCGCCTGGGCAGCCGGTGACGTCCGAAATGGTTCGCGCTCCGGGCGTGGCTAGGTCGAGTTCACGCAGCCCGTCATGGAGCCCGCGCGTGCGATCGAACGGCACCCAGGGAATCACGAGATTCTGGTTGATGACCGTGCGCACGCCCGTGAGACGGTTCTTTTCCAGCAAGTCCGCAAGACCGCGCATCTGATGGCTGAACAGCGTTCCCGCGGGCAGCTTGATCCATACCGCTCCGAACCCAGCCTGCCTCTGCGGCATCAGGTTGTGCTCGGTCCAGCGGGCATATTCCGGATCGGCCGCCCGGTTGGCCGGAGGCGCAGGCGCGATCGAGACCAGGGAAGGTTGAATCTTCGAGGCCACGGTAAAAACCTCGGCGGGCGCTTGAGAGATTTTGCGCTTCTCCGCCACGAGGTGGCGGAATTGTTCAATTCCTTTGTCCCGCAGGACGAACTTCATCCGCGCCTTGAATTTGTTCTTGCGGTTTCCGGTTTCGACGAAGACCCGCAGAATCGCTTCGATCGTGGGGAGCAGCTCCTCTTCGGGCAGGAAATCCGTGAGGAGAGAGGCTTCCGTAGGCAGGCTGCCCAGCCCACCCCCTACTAGGACCTTGAATCCACGATGCGCTGTGCCATTGCTGCCGCTCACCTGAGCAATGAGCCCAACATCGTGAATGCCCGCGACCGCGCAGTCCCCGTCATCTTCGCAGCCGGAGAAGGCGATCTTGAACTTGCGCGGCAGATCATGAAACTCCGGATGCCGGAGCAAATAACGCGACACGCCGAGGGCGTAGGGCGTCACGTCAAACACTTCGCCCGGGCAAATGCCGGCCAACGGGCAGCCCGTGACATTGCGCACCGTATTGCCGCAGGCTTCGCGCGTGGTCAGGCCCGCCTCGGCGAGCAGCCGCATTACCGCGGGAACGTTCTCGAGCTGCACGAAGTGGAACTGCACATTTTCGCGCGTGGTAACGTGCCCTCGGCCGGTCGAGTAGGTATCCCCAATCTTGGCCAGGGTTCGGAGCTGCGCCGGCGTCAGAATCCCCGCCGGAATTTTGACGCGGAGCATCTGCACGCCCGCCTGCCGCTGGCCATAGGTGCCATGCTTGAGGCGGAAGGGGCGGAACTGGTCTTCCGTAATGGCGCCGCTGCGAAGCTGCTGGATGCGCTCCTCGAATACGCGGATCTCCGCCTCGATTGCCTCGGGACTGTGTCTGGCTTCGACATCGGATTGTACGGATGGCGCCGAAACGCTCATTTTTGGCTCCTAAAAGCAAAAAAAAGGGCCACTCCCAGGTTCTTGTCTGGCGAGTGGCCCTTTCGGGTAAAATGTCGGTTAGTCTCTTAGCCCGCTAACCTCCACGCGCCAGAACATGCCTGCGCGCAACAACACACGCACATGCAGCAGACCTCCGCACGTGTGACCGCATAGCGGTCAACGCATCCGTTCTGGCGATCGTGAGTCAAAACCTCTTCTTCTCCTCGCCGCACCCGCCTAAGCGGCAGTGAACAGCTCTTCTTGCGACGAAAGCACACTATACCAAGCATCCTCCGGGCAGTCAACGAATTACGCGGGCCGAAATTCGGGAGTTAAAGCCCCCAAAACTCGGCATTTTCTTTTCGCTGCGCTGGAACAGGCCGGCCGCCACGCCGTTCGGGGGTTATGGTAGAGTTGCGCCCCGATGCGGATCTTCGTTCTGGGGGCGGGTGCGACCGGCTCCCTCCTGGCACAGCTTCTCGAACGGCAGGGGCACCACCTCCTGTGCGGCGACCGCGACCTGGAGCGCGCGCGGCGCTTCCTTGGGAAGAAGAGCAGGATTCCGATCGTGAAAGTGAACGCGCGAAACCTGCGCGGAATCGTGCGCGCGGCACGCGGCTGCCACCTGATCGTCAACGCCTCGGCGTCGGTTTACAATGAGATTGTCATGCGCGCCGCGCTGCGGCTCCGCGCGCACTATCTCGACCTCAGCTCGCACCTGACGCGGCATCCGTTCAAGGCCGAACAGTTGCGCTACGCCAAGCGCTTCGAGAAGAAAAACCGCACCGCGGCGATCAACGCGGGCGTGGCACCCGGGCTGACCAATCTGCTGGTGCGGCGCGCCGCCGACGCGCTCGACCGCGTTGAATCCGTGCATATCCGCCTCTACGAGTGCGCCGAAAGCGACGACCCCATCTCGCAGTGGTCGCCGGAAGTCTCGTTCGACGAGGCGGTCTCGCACCCGCGGGTCTATCGCAACGGAAAATTCCTCCTGAAAAAGCGCTTTGCCGAACTCGAAAAATTCCGCTTCCCCGACCCCGTTGGAAAGGTCCGCGTGGTGCTGGCGGCTCAGGACGAGGTGGGCACGCTGCCGCACTTCATTCCCATGCGGGAGATGGACGTGAAAATCGGAGGGAACGAGATTGACCGCCTGCGCCGCTGGCAGCGGCTGGGCAAACTGAACCGGTCGCGCGGATTGGTGCGGCTGCGCTTCCCGAAAACCCCGACGCCGCAGATGGTGGCCAAACTGATCCGCCAGGGAGTGCTGCAAAACGCGCGCTTCGCCCTCGCCGTGCTGGTGCAAGGGGAAAAGCACGGTCCCAAACACGACCAGCGGCTGCTGCTCCGCAGCGATTGCGCTTTCCCGACGCTTTACCAGATCCGCCGGTGGGGTCTTTTCACCACACCGATTGCCTATGCCACGGCGCACATGGCGGCGCTCTTTATCAAACATTTCCCGCGCGAGGAGCCGGGAGTCTTTGCGCCGGAGACGCTTCCGGCGGAGATTCGGCGCGAGATCCTGGCGGGCGTGCGCGCGGCCGGCTTTCAACTCACTCATAAGGTCACACCGCTGAAGCCCAAGGAAGACGAAGAGTTCTGAGCGGAGGGCAGCGGGTGAGACGAAACCCGAAAAGTGAGATTCGGGCGGCCGAATAGATTCCAGAGAGGACAAGCGAGAATTTTTTTGATTAGGCATACCAATGCTATCCCCCACACCCCCGTTGCGATGGAAAGAGTGCGGAAGCGATTGAAACAAAAGGAGTTGTGGAGCGCCCATTGCACAAAAGAGTGCGCAAGATGAAGAAAGAAAAGCGGATAGATGAAAATGGGGCGAGAGAGTTGCAAATGCGGGACTTGGCAAGGGGCGGGTAGGAAGGAAGAATTGCGTGGCGTATCATGTCGGATATTACCACAGAGGAATAGAACGCCGAAGTGATTTTCAGCGAAGGGCTGTGGAAAAGCGGCGGAAGGGTAACTGAGGTGACGAAAAGCGCGGCCGGTCATTTGTGACACCGGTGCTTTGCGTTTTCCTTCAGGTCGTTTTCATGAAGCATCTGGAGTCGCCGTACTTCGTAGAGGCATCGTTGCCGGTACCGGGCGCTTTCGAAGACCTGCTTTGAAGGGGCCTGTGTGCACACTGGGCATATTGCAAACCGCTCTTGCCCTAGGATCACAGCTTGCAACTTATCTTCCCACGCCTTACCCGGGTAGTACGGCTGACCACAGCAGTGGCAGATTAGCTGCACTTCTTGGGTGACGTTACACTGCGCTTCCAATCCTAACTTCAGCTTCATGATAGTCGCCAAACGTAGACCCGGATGCGGGTACAACTACTCATATTCTGCGCTGGGACCATCGGCGTCGCAAGCGACGTTATCGAAACGGCGGGACGGGCGGCCCACGGGGATTGGCCTGCAACCGAGAACGCAACCCGGAGCCTTATATCCTGGAAAACCAAACCCCAAGGGTGAGCGCGATAACGGTTAACTTCGGCTCAATCCGCCGCAGGCTGCCGCCGAATCATTTGCGGCGAAAGAATGCGCGTCTGGTTCGGGGAGATCAGTTCGTACTGAATTCCCCGCCAGCGGATCTTCCGCGTGAACAGGGAATTGACAAAATTCAGTACGTAAAGAAACGGCACAAACACGTTCAGGACCGTCCAGATCCACGCGGTTTGCACCAGCTTCGACTTCCATACTGGCAAGACCTCGGTTAATGCGCTCAGGCGCAGCGCGCCGCGAATGACAGAAAGCAGCACGGGGAGGAAGGTCAGAGCGAGGAGCTGGAAGGCCGGCCTGGACGCCAACACCGTCTCCAGAGTTGCGTAAACGCCCAGCGCCAGCGTCAGGCAATAGAGTCCGTGAGTGGCCGCCGCCCGATACCACAACCACGGCGCATAGACGCGAGTGATGACAATCTGGCGATTCGTAAATTCCATCAGCTCCGCAAAGCCGGTCGCCGCCAAAGATACCGTCAGGCATTCCGGCACGAAGACAATCGGCCGGCCGATGTGCTCGAGGGCGCGCGTCAGGGAATAATCGTCGCTCACCGAATTCTGCCACTCTTCGAGCACGTTCGCTTGCTCGAACACGCTGCGCCGGATCGCTGTGCCGCCGCCCCAGCAGAAGTTCCTGCGGTTCTCGCCGAGCAGCGTCACAATCGGCGCATTCCAGGCGGCCAAAAGAGCTGTGGCGAAATTCTCTCGATTCGGCAGGAACAACCGCATCGTCGTGGCCGCGCCCACCCTGTCATCGCCCAGCGGCGCGACCAGTTTCTGCAGCCAGTGGCGGCCGGGACGCCCGTCGGAATCCGCGAAGACGAGCGCCTCGAATTCCTCCGGCAACTGCTGCACCGCGCCGCGAAGATTGTGCACCTTTTCGCCGCACCCTTCCGGGAGTCCGGCGATGACGATATGCGCTTTTGCCCTCGAGCGCTCGGCAAGGCGCTGCAGCGCGGAATAGGCCGCGTCGTCCTGCGATGCCAGAATGAAGAAGATCTCGTAATTGAAGTTGCTGTAGTCGAATTCGCACAGAGCGGTCAGATTGGCTTCGAGCCCCGGCTCAGTTCCCTTGCAGGGGCAGAGCACGGCCACTCGTGGCGCGTAGAAGCCGGAATGCCGAAGCAATCGCCGCCGGGCATAACCAATCCATCGAATCCCCTCGTAGATGAGGTAGAGGCCGAACAGGATCTGCAACGCCGCCAGAAGATAAAAGAGCTGGATCACGTCATGAGGAGAATAGCAGAGGGAAAAGGGTCGCGCACGGTTCGTCAATACCGGTAGAATCGCAGCGGTAAACGCCTTCCAAGGAGGAGAATCTCATGCCAGGCCGCGTGGACTCGACGATGGTGACTTCAGCGATGGAATTGCCCGGATACCGGATCGTCCGGAATTTTGGCATTGTGCGCGGCATTATCGTCCGCTCGCGCAGCGTGATCGGCAACCTGGGAGCCGCGGTGCAAACGTTTTTCGGCGGCAACATCACCATCCTCACGGACCTGTGCGAACAAGCGCGCGAGGAGGCGTACGAACTGCTGCTCCAGCACGCGGCGGAGCACGGGGCAAACGCCGTCCTGGCCATGCGCTATGATGCGACCGAGGTCATGTCCGGCGTGACGGAAGTCCTGGCCTACGGAACTGCGGTCCAGGTGGAGAAGATTTCCTGAAGTAGGTGCCTGGCCTCAGTGGCGGAATCCTTTGCCATCACCGAGGTCGCGTTCTAGAGAAACGGAGCCGCCCTGGCTTGGCAGCAATTGTTTTCCGGCGCGACGTCACACAAGTAATAGCCGGCGGTCCGTGCGGGCGGTCAGTGCGGTGGGCCGCCGAGAAGATTTGCGGTCAAGGCAGTCGCCAGCGATTCCAGCTCTGCGAGCGCGCGGCTTGCAGCGATGCGCGCTTGCTCGATGAATGGCGGGTCCAGGAGGATTGCGCAGCGGTCCACAAACGGGTGGTCGGCGGCCTCGTAGGCCTTGCGTGCGCGTCTGGCTCCGGGACTGCGCGTGAACAAGTCCTCATAAATCCGCAATTCTGCCTGAAAATCCAGTGCGTCTCCCGCACTCCACTTTTGCAGCCGCGCGAGCGAAGTGAGGAAGTTGCGGCGGAAAGCCTGCGGATTGCCCGCGTTCCGGCGCTTTCCGGCCGACTGGCGCGCCAAGGACGCTTCTTCCTCCAGCGCGCGCAGCGTCATAGCCAGAAGGGCCTCGCGGTTGAGCAGAGCGAGCAGCTCGCGATAACGCGTAGGATGCGCCTGCAATGCATGGCGGCCGTGTTCGACGACATAGGAGTCCACGAACCGAGGAATCGGCCGCTCTCTCTGCAGGGCGGCGACAATTTCCGCCGCAAGTTCAGTTGCCAAATCCCGCGCCGGGCGTTTCGCCATGGACATGAAGGTTCCATGGTAGCAGGAGTCGTGCAGCGCGCTGCCCCGGGCAAGCCAAAAAGAAAAGGCCCGGCGCGTTCACCGGGCCTGGATTGTCTCTGCGATGTTCGCGTGTCAGTGGATGGCGCGCGGGCTTTCCGGGCCAGTCCTCTTTGCGCCCCGCTCCGATGGCGTTCCCAAAGGCGTGACGACGGGCTCCTTCGAGAGAGCATGTTCAAGTACTTCGTCGAGCGTGCGCACGTAGGTGATCTTCATGTCGCCGAGCAAATGTGCTGGAAGGTCTGCAACGACGTTTGGTTCGTTGTCCGCGGGGAGAAGGACTTCCCGGATGCCCGCCCGCTTTGCGCCCAGCACCTTCTCCTTGATCCCCCCGACCGGCAACACGACGCCAGAAAGCGTCAATTCTCCTGTCATGGCTACGCGGTCGCGGACCGGTCGTCCGCTAAGCAGGCTGACCAGCGCCGTCACCATCGCCGCACCGGCAGATGGACCGTCCTTCGGAACGGCTCCCGATGGAACATGGATGTGGATGTCCTGCTTGCGGAAGAAATCCGCATCGATTCCGTAGCGCTCGCCGTTGGAGCGAACCCAAGTAAGCGCCGCGGTCATGGATTCCTGCATGACCTCGCCCAAATGGCCGGTCATGGTGAACTGTTTTCCGCCGCGCATGCGGCTGGCTTCGATGAACACGATGTCCCCGCCCACGGGAGTCCACACCAGCCCGATCGCGACGCCCGGCAGTTTGACCCGCTCGTCGATTTCTTTTTCGATACGGAACTTCGGTACGCCCAGATACTCGCGCACAATCTCCGGCGTCACCAAGAGCTTTTCGGTATTGCCTTCGGCAATGCGCCGCGCCTGTTTGCGGGTCAGAGTCGCAATTTCGCGCTCCAGGTTGCGCACGCCGGCCTCGCGCGTGTAGCTGTGGATGATCTCCTGCAGCGCCTCATCCGTAAATTCAAGCTGCTCGCCCACCTTCAGGCCATGTTCTGCCACCTGCTTGGGGATCAGGTACTTCCGCGCGATATGGATTTTCTCTTCGCCGGTGTAACCCGGGAGTTCCAGAATTTCCATGCGGTCGCGCAGCGGTTCGGGGATGGGATCCATCCAGTTCGCCGTCGCGATGAAAAGCACCTTGGATAGATCGAATGGCACGTCCAGGTAATGATCGCGGAAGGCAACGTTTTGTTCCGGATCGAGCACTTCCATCAAGGCTGCGGAGGGATCGCCGCGGAAATCGCGCCCCAGCTTGTCCACTTCATCGAGCATGCAGACGGGGTCGTTCGTCTCCGCGCGCCGGATGCCCTGAATGATCTGCCCGGGCAGCGCGCCGATGTAGGTCCTGCGATGGCCGCGGATCTCGGCTTCGTCGTGCATCCCGCCGAGCGACATGCGCACGAACTTCCGGCCCAGCGCGCGGGCGATCGATTTGCCAAGCGAGGTTTTGCCCACGCCCGGAGGGCCGACAAAGCACAGTATCGGGCCTTTCATTCCCGGCTGAAGTTTTTTCACCGCGAGGTAATCGAGGACGCGCTCCTTCACCTTCTCGATGTCGTAATGGTCTTCGTCGAGAATCTCGCGCGCCCTGGCGATATCGATGTCCGCGCTGCCGGAAGATTTGGTCCACGGCAGCGAAGTCATCCATTCAAGGTAGGTGCGCGAAACCATGTATTCAGCGGATGCCGGCGTCATTTTGGCGAGGCGCTTCAATTCGCGCTCACATTCTTTCTTGGCTTCGGCCGGCATACCCGTTTCTTCTACTTTTTTGCGCAGCTCGTCGACCTCCTGCGCGCCGTCGTCGGACTCGCCGAGTTCTTTTTGAATCGCCTTCATCTGCTCGCGCAGGAGATATTCCCGCTGGCTCTGGCCAACCTGCTCCTGCACCTGTTCTTGAATCTTCGAGCGCAACTCCAGGACTTCGAGCTCCTTGGAGAGTTCGCGAATCAGCGTCTCGAGCCGCTTGCGGACGCTGGCCGTTTCGAGCAGTTCCTGGCGCAGCAGCGTCGAAAGCGACGGCAGAGTGCCGGCGATGAAGTCGGCCAGGCGGCCAGGGTCTTCAATATTGAGAGCGACCGACTGCAGCTCATCCGACAGCTGTGGCGAGTGGCTCACGACATCCCGAAACATTTCCTGCGCATTGCGATGCAGTGCCTCCAGCTCGCTGTCACGCTCGCCCAAAATGTCCGGCTCGGCCACCACGCGGGCGCGGAGGAATGGACGGAAACCGATCACCTCATCCACCCGGAAGCGTGCGATGCCTTCGAGGAAGACGACAACATTTCCATTCGGCATCTTCACCGTCTTGTGGACCTTTGCCATCGTGCCGACGTTGTGCAGGTCCGCAGCCGAAGGGTCCTCCACACGGGGATCAAGTTGGGCCACGACTCCGATGTATTTCTCTTCGGTGTTGAGAGAGTTCACCAACGCCAACGATGTTTCCCGGCCCACCGTTAGAGGCAGCACGGCGCCCGGAAAGAGCACGGTGTCTCGCACCGGCAGCAGGGGAAGAATCTCCGGCACTGCTATTCTTTTCTCAGCCATACGTTCACCTACAGCACCACAAAGTCTGAATCGGCGCTACAAGCAGTTGGATGCCGATTGCCGTAAAAGGATACAGAGCTTCAACAGAGTAGGCAGAAAATCTTAGCGTCCAACGCTAAAGTATACACCAGGGCAGCAGCCTTGGCAAGTTCTACTTTGTCGTTTATTATGAATGGATTACGATTTTCCTGAACCCAAACTGTGCTCAACGAAATGCCGCCGCACCCATTCCATAGCCTCCCCTTTGCTCGTTAGTTGACTATCGAGCTGGGCATCCTCGACCGCCTTCAAGATCTCGGCAAACCGTGGCCCAGGAGTGAGACCCAGTTCGAGGAGGTCGTCGCCCGTGATCAGCCGGGCGGGGCGAACCTGTTCCTCCGGCGTCTCTTCCAGAAATCTACGGACGAAGTCATGCGTCCCCAGATTGCGATGGCTCGACAGGCAATCCAGCCGGTGCAGTTCGAGATGTTCCGCAAATCGCGGAAGCCGTACAAAGCGCTTCAGCGTCGCCGGCCGCATCTGGGGGACATCCTTGAAACGCAGATGATTGGAAACGAGCGCCACAACTTGATCCGTGTCTTCGTTGGAGAAGCGCAATCGCCGGCAAATCTCCTCGGCCATCCTCGCGCCGACCTCAACGTGGCCGTCGAACCGAATCCGTGAGCCGGTAACCGATTCGGGCACGAAGGTCGGCGGCTTTCCGACGTCGTGGAACAGCGCGCCCCACGCCAGGGTCGGCGAACACCCCGCCGGAAGCATTTCGAGCATCATGCGCGTGTGAATCCAAACGTCCCCTTCGGGGTGAAACTGGGGCGGCTGCTCCACCCCCTTCATGCGCGAAACTTCCGGGAGCACTTGCTCCAGCAAACCGGTTTCGTCCAGCAGCTCAAAGCCGCGCCGCGCGGCGCCTTCCGTGAGGAGCTTGGTCAATTCCTCGCGCATGCGTTCCGCTGAGATCCGAGGAACTTCCGCCGCGTGATCGTGAATCGCCGCAAAGGTTCCAGCTTCGATCGCGTAACCGAAGCGCGCCGCGAATCGGACCGCGCGCAGCATGCGTAGTTTGTCCTCGGCGAAGCGCCGGCTGGGCTCGCCGATGGCGCGGATCAGGCATGTCTTCAGGTCAGCTCTGCCGCCTACGTAGTCCAAGATTTCGCCGCTCTCAGGATTCATCAGAAGGCCGTTGATCGTGAAGTCGCGGCGTTGCACGTCCTCCTGCGCGCTCCGCGCATACGCGACTCGGTCCGGATGGCGCCCGTCGGAGTAACCCACGTCGGATCGAAAGGTCGCGACTTCCACTCTGTGCTCGCCGTCGACGACGACTACAACACCAAATTGCGCGCCCACGGCAAGGCTGTTCGGGAAGAGAGCCAGAACTTGATCGGGCGTGGCGTCGGTTGCCACATCGAAATCGGCAGGCTCGCGGCCAAGGACCAGGTCGCGCACACACCCGCCGACAAACAGCGCCTGAAACCCCTGTTCGCGGAGGCGCCGGGATACCTGGAGAGCAAGCTCTCGACCGCTCATGCTTGAATTATGCGCCAGGCCCGGGGAAAGCGGGAACGGAAGTCTCGCAGACCGGACAGTTCCTTGCCAGTGTGACCGCCCCGATTTCGTCCGCGTAAACGCCGCAAGCGGTCAATTCAAGGGTGACCGCAAGCGGTCAACTTCTCACGCGGAGAACGAGGCAGGTGATGTCATCCGACTGGCGCGTCCGGCCCACAAACTCATCCACACGCTGCATCAGATGCCGCAGCATACTCGGTGCATCCGCCTGCGGAAGTCCGCGGATCGCCGCGAACCAGCGGTCTTCGCCGAATTCCTTGCCGCCTTCATCGAACGCTTCCACAACGCCATCGGTGTACAGGACGAGAGCATCGCCGGGGTGGAGTTCGACGCGGGCAGTCTGATGGGAGCTGGATGCTGCGATTCCCAGCGGGAGTCCGCCGGTGCGGAAAAATTCCAAATCACCAGAGTTTCGACGGAGCACCGGCGGGTTGTGTCCGGCATTCACATACTGGATGGCGCGCGTCGTGGGATCATATTCGGCGAGCACCGCCGTCGTGAAGCGCAGGCCACCGAGGCTGTGACCGCAGGTGTAGCGGTTGAGCCGTGTGACCATCTCCTCAAGAGATGCGCCCTCGCCCGCGATGGTCCGCAGGCTCGCTTGCAGCGTGGCCATGAGCAGCGCCGCCGGAACGCTCTTTCCCGCGACATCCGCGACTACAACGAGCAGCTTGCCTCCGTCCGCGGCGCTCGCGGTGGGATAAAACGCATCATAATAGTCGCCCGCGACCGTGTTCTGCGCCCGCGCGGCGAAGGCCATTTCGGCGCCGGGAATCTCCGGCGGCGAGGAAGGAACCAGCCAAGTCTGAATCTCTCTCGCGATTTCCAGGTCGCGCTTCATCGCCACGCGGTCAGCCAGCTCCAGCACCAGAAGGAAGAAGAACAAGAGCGTCGCGAGAAATTGAAAATTGATATCAAGATTCGCCTCGCTTCCAAACTTCACGTGCAGGCCGGACAAAACCAGCATCCCGAGTGCGATGAGGAGGAGGACGCGCCGCGCCGGTGAGAGCTTCAGCAGCAGCGCCCAGAAGAATCCCCGCGCGATGTGAAGCGCCCGCTGTAAGCCGGTTTTCTTATCCGCCGCGTCCCAGTCCACTTCGCGCGAATAGAAGCCGTAGGTGGCGCGGGCGTCCGCCGTGAATTGCGCCCAGAGATCGCCAATCTGGCGGCCCTCGCTGACACGACTCCAAAAATCGCGCAGGCGCTCGAGCCGTGGCGGGCGCTCGCGAACGGATTCGGGCTGGGCAGAAGGAGAAGCGTTCATAGTGGAAAAGTATAGGGCATTTCGGCGCTGGGGCTGCACTTCAGGAGTCGTCGCGGCGCAGCGAACCCCCAAATTGCAAGGCACCGAAGCCGAAGCGGTCGCGAAGGCGGTCGGCTGCGCGCGTAAGCTTCGCCAGTTTTTCGCGGCGGACGTGGTCGAGCAGATCAAGCTGCGTCGCGCCATGCGTGAAACCACTCAAAGCGGCGCCCAAAAGGCGCACCTTGCGGCGCGCGTCACGATGCGCGCGGAACAGAGCCAGAAAGATACGAAAAATGTCGGCATCGAGGCGTACGGGCACGGCAAGCGTGTGGGACCGCGTACGCGTGTCGAAGCCAGCGTATCGGATCGTCAAAGTGAGCGTCCGCGCTTCTAGGCTCGCCTCGCGAAGGCGCTTGCACGCTTTTTGGGAAAGCAAACTCAGCATGGCCTCGAGCGCTTCGGTGTCCTCCGTGTCTTCCGCGAAGGTGTGATTGTGTGAGATGGACTTCGGCTCCGCGTCGATGACGAACTCATAGGAATCGCCGCCGCGCGCTTTGCGATAGAGCGCCGTGCCCCACTGGCCGAAGATTTTTTCAAGCTTATCGAGAGGCAGCGCGGCGAGCTGGCCGCTGGTTTCGACGCCGAGAGCGCGCAAGGCCTTCTCCGTCACTTCGCCAATTCCCGGAATCTTCCGCACTGGGAGCGGAGCGAGGAACCGCTGCTCGCTTCCGGGCGTCACCCACAGCAGACCGCGCGGCTTGGCCTGATCGGAAGCCACCTTGGCGAGCAGCCGCGTGGCGGCCAGACCGCCGGAGCAGGGCAAGCCTGTCCCGTTCGTGACTTCGCGCAAGAGATGGTGAGCAGCCGCGAGCGGCGGCCCGTGGAGCCGCTCCGTGCCCGCCAGATCGAGATACGCTTCGTCGATTGAGACCATTTCTACGATCGGCGAATACTTCGCGAGGATAGCGGCGACGCAGTCGCTCCATTCCGCGTATTTCGCATGATTGCCGTCGAGAAATACCGCATGGGGGCAGAGCCGGCCCGCCGTGCGCAGCGGCATCGCCGATTGGATTCCGAATCTGCGCGCTTCGTAACTCGCCGCGGAGACCACACCGCGTTGATCGGGGCGGCCGCCCACGACGACGGGTTTGCCGCGCAATTCGGGCCGCTCGAGCAATTCCACAGAGACAAAAAAGGCATCCATGTCCACGTGCAGAATGGCGGCTCGCGCAAGAGCGGATTGCTCCTTGAGAGGGCCGTGCTTGGCTCGGAATCGCGCCAGGTCTGGCATGTTCAGAGCTTTCAGTCGGCTTTCCGTCCCTGCAATTGCTCGCGTTCCTTAGCGATTCCCGAATTTCCTTCGAAGTTGTCTGTAAAGACGTTCCGCAACTTCGGGAAGGATCTCGATGTGTATCTGAACCCTCTTTCGGCCCACTGCGATCCCTACTTTTGCCCTTTGTTTGCCATGCCTTTTGGTCCATAGATGCGTCCCTGTCTGCTTCATAGCTCACCCTCCTCGGAAAACATGGGCAACTAATGGCCCCAAGTGCAACTGCTTACCGTTCTACTTTTTCGATGCAACACTTTGTAGTGTCGCTAGAATATGCTGTGGAAGGCGATACCCCCAAGAATGATGCTTCTCGTCGATCCAATCCTCGACAAAGCGAGCCTCCTTGTATTTCGTGATCCTGCGGGCATTCCGAGTGATGCTGGACAACACGCCAGCAATTTTCGGGCCCCGGCCAAAACCGAGATGCTTTTGTGCATCGGCAACATCTACTTTCCCACCTTTATCCAGAATGAGCTGAACGAGCTTTCGCTGAGCACCGTAGAGACAATTCCACATTTCGGTCACTCTTTCTCGTGTCCAAACCGCGACCTTCGGACTAACGAGTGATGAGTTTGCGTTCGCGCCCGAGCCATTGGACGGAAGTCCCGGTGTATTCAGATGCGGCATTCTCTCGAGCAGGTCAGCAATCTCACCTGGCGCGCCCTCAAATACTAAGAGCTTCATAAATACCCTCCTCACACTCAAGAGCATACAAAGCCTCTTAAGACGAGTCAAGTACAAAGAAGAGTGGACACGGGTCGCTCGGCAGCGAGGACGCGGGGGATACCGGCGAGATCGTTGGTGACACTTACGTCGGTCCAAACAGGGCCGTCGAAGAGCGGCCGAACGGCGGGCAAGCTGTTGTGCCCAAGTTCGAGCACAAGCAGCCCACCCGGCTTCAATTTTGCAGCGGCTTGCGCGATCAACTCGGGATAAAGCTCGTAGCCCTCCGCGCCGCCGTAGAGGGCGACTTCCGGCTCATGTTCGCGCACTTCGCGGGG
>Ga0209056_10004176_pt1 | contig 15222 bp, 12 predicted proteins | sample GraSoiAngelo_114_FD_185876 | JGI IMG/M metagenome (GOLD analysis project Ga0209056, IMG submission 185876) | Grasslands soil microbial communities from the Angelo Coastal Reserve, California, USA - 14_0903_13_40cm (SPAdes) (version 2) | ecosystem: Environmental > Terrestrial > Soil > Grasslands... | reverse complement strand
TCGGCGTCCGGCCGTGTGACCTGGCGTCCACCATCGGCGTCCGGCCGTGTGACCTGGCGTCCACCATCGGCATCCGGCCGTGTGACTTGGCGTCCGCCATCCGCATCGGGAAGGGTGACCTGTCGTCCGCCATCGGCGTCCGGCCGGGTGACCTGGCGACCGCCGTCCGCATCGGGCAGCGTGGTCTGACGACCACCATCAGCGTCAGGAAGCAGGAACGTTCTCTTGAAATCCGCCGTGGTGACCAGCTGCCAGAACTCTTCGGTCTGGGACAGCTTCTTGAATTCCGGAGTCGCGATCACCTTGTGGAAGAGATCGCTTTGGAGCAATGCCTGAACTTGAGGATCCGCGAGCACGACATCCTTGTCGGTGATCTGCGTCGCCGTGTACCGCTTGGCGGCACCGATCGTCCCCTCGAGGCCCGACTTCGGCGGGATGATCCCCGCGAAGTGGGCTATCGCGATCCCGACGACCGCGACCACCACCAGCCCCAGAATGATTCCCGGTCTCTTTCATCGCCCCCTCCTTGCCTTCCCGGACAACCCCAGGCGATTCGGCGAACTCGGCTGCTTCGCCATCCGCTCTGTCACAAATACAGGCCTACTTGAAAAAGGTTGGTGACCCGCGCGCGATTTCCCGACCTCCTAGCTGCCGGTCCGGGGAGCTCCCGTATCGAGCTCGCCGTGGACGGTTTCATCCGAGGAGTGGATGTCGATGCGGAGCGGCGACCCGGCAGGTCCCCTCCGCGCCAGATAGAGGAGGTACTGGCTTTGGCCTAACCGCTGGATCCTAACGGAAAGTCGGCCAGAACCAAGCATTACCTCGTTACCGGCGGTTTCCTGGCGCACGGCCAGGGCGCCCCACACGTCGGGATCGAATTCCAGGAGCAGGTCGGTGCCCGCGGGAGCATCCAGGGTGAGCCGAGCCAGCAGCTTGTCCTTTGCGAGCAGCGTCTCGACGAGTACATGCCCTTCCCGTAACTTGAACTCTCTACTGCTGATCCGCCGATAGATCGTCCCCTCGGAGGGGGCCAGCATCGTGCCCGTGACAGGGCTCAGGTCGATGCCGGCGCGGTTCATGACGCTTCCGCTGATCACGGCGAACGCCAGGACGCCCAGCGCCGCCCCGGCGGCGAAGGAATAGGCGTAACGGAAAGCGGGGCGACCGCGAAACGCGGACACGATCGTCTCGAGCCATCCCTCGCGCGCCGGAGACGCCGCGGAGCGGAGGCGGATCTCACGCAGGACGTCTTGCTTCAGGCCGGCCGGCGGCTCCTCGGAGTGAGCCTGGCTCAGGGCCGTGAACACCTGGCCGAGCTTGCGGTATTCGACCTGTGCTCCCTCGCTCGACTGGAGAAGTTGCTTCAGCTGCTCCGATTCCTCGGGCGTGGCAACCCCGTCCAGCTGATCGTTCATGAGCTCTTGCCGTTCGCGGTCCTTCATGACAGTCGGATCCCATGCTTGGAGAAAATGTCCCCGAGAAGCTGCCGTGCCGTGTAGAGACGGGATTTCACTGTCTTCTCGGGCACCTCGAGCACACCGCTCATTTCCTGATACGTCAGTTGGGCGAAGTGCCGGAGCACGATCACCTGCCGGTAATCCGGCGTAAGCTCCAGCAGCGCCGCCTGGATCGAATCCCTCAGCAGACTTCGGGCGCACTCCTCTTCGGGGCCGGTCTCCCGGGACTGAAACGATTCGTCCAAGGGCTCGAGCCTCCGGTTCTTGCACAAGTGATTCAGCGATTCGTTGATCGTGATCCGGTACACCCAGCTGAAGAATCTGTGCTTCCGGTCGAAGGAACCGAGGTTCTCGTACGCCTTCAGAAAGACGGTCTGCGTGATATCCCTCGCGTCTTCCCGGTTCCCTACCATCCGGAGCGAAACGTTGAACAGCACCCGCTGGTAGCGGTCGATCAGCTCCCCGAATGCCCCCCCATCACCATCCAGGCACCGTACCAGTAGCTCCTCTTCCTCCTCGTTCACCCCAAGTACAGGAGAAGGGGCGGAAAGTTGGCGGGTGTCACTCAAGGCGCAACACCTTGTCCAGCCCGGCGTAGACGAACACCGACCGGATGCGGGGCTTCATGTTGGTGATCCGGAAACTGTGACCCGAGTCACGGAGTCGCTTGTAGGTCTGGACGAGCACGCCCAGCCCGGCGCTCGAGACGTAGTCCAGATCCGTGAGGTCGATCGTGGTGGGCTCGTTCAGCGACTGCAGCGCTTCTTTCGCTCGATCCGCTTGAGCGGCATCGAGCCTTCCTGAGAGCCGAACGCAGCCTCCCGGCTGCACGTCGATCTCGAGCATCAGCGGGGGAACCTCTTCGTCAGGGTGATGATGGCGCTACGGTCCCGGTACTCGTACCGGACCGAATCCGAGATCCGCCTGACCAATCGAAGGCCGGCTCCAGCGATTTCGCGGGAATCTACGCTCCACCATTCAGGTTTTCCCTCGTAGAGGCTCGCGCTCGACGCGATCTACCGCCCGCGAGGAAAACGGGCTCAGACCTTGCAATCTAGTCCGTATCGAAGGGCGATTCAAGGAGCGTGAACGTGGCGCGGCGGAGCCCGGAGATGGACCCTAATGGACAATGTTGCAGCAACTTAGAAACGCCGACGTTCGATCCAGAGCTTCGATCGTGACCCCTGATCCCGGGACCCCATTCCTCGCCGGCCGCACCATCGGGTGCACCCGAGTGTACGAGAGACAATGAAGCGCGAGACCAAATCAGCCGCGTGGGCACTGCCTCGCGTCACGTGGCTCTCGTTTGTCTGGGCGGGAGCCTGGGGCAACAGACACCAGATTTCGAGAATTCCGCGATGGGCATTCGCGCTTCTGGGCATCGGTATGCTCTTCCTCACACTCCACTGGGAGACACAGACCGGCATCCTCGAATCCCAATTCCTCTCACACTGGGCGAAGGGCATGAGGTTCTACATCCAGCCCGGCCCCGCCGATCAGGTCGTGTTCCCGAAAAGCGGACCGGCCGACGTGCGCCGGGGCTACACACGAATCCCCGAATTCACGCGGAACCTCGAGTCGCGTGGCTTCCGCGTCGCGGAACAGGCCCGCTTCTCCCCCGCCCTCTCGCTCGCGGCCAAATTCGGGATCTCGCCGCCCTACCGGGAGCCGGCGATCGCGGGGCTCGCGATCGAGGGAGCGGACGGGAGCGATCTCTTCGCCGCCCCGGACCGGGCCAGCGGGTTCGATTCCTACGCGGGGATCCCTCCGGTCGTCGTTCGCGCGCTCCTCTTCATCGAGAACCGCGAGCTGGACAAGAGCACGAGCCGCTGGAGCAATCCCGCGATCGACTGGGGGCGCTGGACGAAGGCGGTGCTCGTCTATTCCGCGAGCCGGATGGGGTTCCCGGTACGCGTCGAGGGAGGAAGCACCCTCGCGGTCCAGGTGGAGAAGTACCGCCACTCCGAGGAAGGACGCACCGGATCGCCTGTGGACAAGCTGCGGCAGGTGCTGACCGCCAGCCTGCGCGTGTACCAGGAAGGACCGGACACGCGGGAAGAGCGGCACCACATCATCCTGGATTACCTGAACAGCGTTCCTCTGGGCGCGACGCGCGGCCACGGTGAGGTCTTCGGACTGAATCAGGGACTCCGTGTCTGGTTCGGAGTCACGCCCTCGAAGGCCATGGCGGACATCCGGGCCGGAAAGACGCCGGCGGTCCGGGCGCGCGCCCTGAAGCACGTCCTGGCGCTCCTCTGCGCGGTTCGGGCGCCGAGCCGCTACCTGGGCGAGGATCGGGACGCGCTGGAGCGCCGCGCCGACCTCTACGCCGGACTGCTCGCCCGCGAGGGGATTCTCGATGGCGACCTCTCCGACCTCGTTCGCCACGTGCCCCTCGCCTTCGTCACGCGCGACGTGACGGGCGGGCGCAGCCATCGAATCCCCCCCTCGAGCAAGGCGACGAACCGGATCCGCACCGACCTGGAGCAGGCGCTTCAAGTCAAGGGCCTCTACGACCTGAACCGGCTCCACCTGAACGTGGAATCCACGATCGACGCCGGGCTGCAGCGCGACACCGAGGAGCTGATGGCGCGCCTTGCCGACTCCTCCTTCGTGGCGCGGCGGGGGCTCAAGGCGGAGCACCTGCTCGCTCAGGGGGATCCGCGGCGCGTCGTCTACAGCTTCCTTCTCTGCGAGCGGACCCCGGACCGGAACGAAGTCCGGGTGCACGCCGACAACGTTCGCGGTCCCTTCGACGTGAACGAGGGAATGAAGATATCGCTGGGAAGCACCGCGAAGGTTCGGACCCTGGTCCACTACCTCGAAATCGTGGAGCAGCTCCACCATGAGATCTCGGGGTTGAGCGACCACGCGCTGAACGATTACGGCCTCGCCGCGCGGGATCCGCTCACCCGCTGGGCGTTCGAGACGCTGCGCGACAACCGTTCGATGCCGGCGGAGAGCCTCCTGACGCGCGCGGTGGAGCGCACCTATTCCGCGAGTCCCGGCGAGCTCTTCTACACCGGCGGGGGGCTCCACGCGTTCGCGAACTTCGATTCCAGCGACAACCGGAGAAGGATGACGGTACGGGATGCCGCGAGCCATTCCACGAACCTCGTGTTCGTGAGGCTGATGCGCGATCTCGTTCGTTACCACCGAACGCGGCTTCCCTACGACACGGAGCGCATCCTCTCCGGGCAGGATTCGCTGAGGCGCCACGGGATGCTCACGGAGATCGTGAACGAGGAGGCGCAGTCCACGGTCGCGCGCGCCTACGAGGAGTACAGGGGGCTCTCCGTCGAGGAGACGCTGCAGCATCTTCTCGGCTCGCGGAGCCGGTCGTCGCGTCACCTCGCGATCGTCTATCTCGCGTGGAATCTCAAAGACTCGCCGGTGTCCCTGGATTCCTGGCTCCGCCGCTACGCCGCGCCCGACTCGATGCCGGCGGACCGCCTGATGAAGAGGTATGCGACGACCTGGCTCGGGCTCGAGGACTACGCCTATCTTCTCGACCGTAATCCGCTCGAGCTCTGGACCGCCGGCGCCCTGGTCCGAAACCCGGGGCTCAGCCGCGAGGCTCTCGCCGACGAGGGCGGGGAGGCGCGGCAAAGGGCCTCGAACTGGCTCTTACGCACCCGGAATCGCAAAGCGCAGAATCTGAGGCTTCTCACGCGGTTCGAGCGCGACGCCTTCGCGCGCATGACCCCCTATTGGCGCCGGCTCGGGTTCCCCTTCCCGCGGCTCGTGCCTTCCTATGCGACGGCCGTCGGAAGCTCGGCGGACCGCCCGGCGGCGTTGGCGGAGCTGATGGGAATCATCGTCAACGACGGCGAAGACCGGCCCGCCCAGAGGATCAACCGCCTCGTGTTCGCGAGGGGGACGCCGTATCACACCGCGCTCGAAGCCGGGCCGGAGCCCGGGAGGCCGCTCCTTTCCCGTGAGGTCTCGCGCGTGGCGCGCTCGGTGCTGAGCCAGGTGGTCGAGGGGGAGTCGGGAACGGCGCGGCGGCTGCGGGATGTGTTCCGGGACGAGAACGGCAAACCGATCCCGATGGGGGGAAAGACCGGAACCGGAGACAACCGGTACGACACCTTCGGCCGCGGCGGCTCGGTAATCTCCTCCCGCGTCGTGAGCCGCACCTCGGCATTCACGTTTTTCATCGGGGACCGCTACTACGGTGTCGTGACCGCCTCGGTCCTCGGTCCCCGCGCGGGCGAGTACAGCTTCACGAGCGCCCTCCCGCTCAAGTTCATCGAATTGCTGGCGCCGTCCATCGAGAAGCGGTGGCATGCGCCGCCGTCCGGATCGGGAGAGCCCCTGGTCTCACTTCAGCACCTCGACCTGAACCCGGCCGTGCCGGTCCAGAACGTCGACGCCGATATCCCGCTCGTAACGCCGAATCCGAGCCGACGGGGCTCCTGGCGCGCTCCATCGAGGGGGCGGCCTTCCAGACGATCCGGCCCCTGGACCATCCCGACCTGAGGCACGATCTCGGCGCGACACTACTTCATGCGCGTGTAGGTGATCTCCATGTCCAGATGCTCTTTTCCATCCTTCATGCTGATCATCGACATGGTGTGCTGATTCTCGTCGATCACCTTCGTGATCATCTTGAGATCCATCGGCTTGCCGGTCGCCGGATCGGGCATCTTGGACATCAGCGTGAAGACCTTGCCGCTGGCATCCGCCGTTCCGTCGCTCATCATGAGACCCGTCCCCATGTTGTCGCACCAGACGCTCACGAACTCCTTCTGCTGGTTGTCGTATCCCATGAGGCCCATCCCCTCGAACTTCCCGTCGAAGTCCCCCTTATGGGTGGACTGCATGTAGCGATTCCCCATGATCCACGTGTTCTCGCAGGTGCCTTCGGAGAGGATCGGCTCACCATGAGCCATCCACGACCGGCTCGTCGTCTTCCAGGCGCCCACCATGGGCTTCAGGAGCTCGTGCATCGGACCGGGCATGGCCATCTTCATCATCGCCGCCATCATTTCTTGGTGCTGCGCCTCCGGCTTCGCGGCCTCCGCCTTGGGCGTCTCTTTGGCTTTGGGCGCCTTGTCCGACGCTGCGGCGAAGGGCGCGCTCACGAGCGTGAGCGCGAGCGCGGCTGAGAGCGAGATCCGAGCAATGCGACGATCCATGGCTTCTCTTCCTCCTGGGTTCGGTGGTAGGTCCCGGTGATCGGAGCGAAGGGCGCAGATTAGCACGAAGCCCGAGGCGGAGCACGCCTACTTCGCGCCGGCGATCTTGAGCCACTCCCTCGCCTGTGCATGCCGCGGATCGAGGGAGAGCGACCTTCGCCACTCCTCCACCGCGCGCGCGTTCTGTCCCTGAAGCCAGACGATGGCGCCTCGGTTGAAGTGGAGCTCCGCCTCGAGTGTGGGGTCAGGGCGCTTCCTGGCCTGAATCTCGATCGCGCGATCGGTGGCCTGAAGCGCTTCGTCGTAGCGGTGGAGACTGTAATAGAGCACCCCCAGGCTCTGGTACGAGGTGACGTTCTCCACGGTCGCCGCGCGCTTCAGGAGCCGCTCGGCGTCCTTCCATCGCTTCTGCTGCATCCGGACGTCGGCGAGGTTGTTGAATACGCGGTAGTCGAGGCTCTTCGTCGCCGCGAACGTCCAGAGCGATTCGGAGTCCTTCCAGATCTTGGAGTAGGAGACCGTCCGCAGCGCGAATCCGGAGAGGAGAATCAATACGGCGAGCCCGGCGGCGGGCGCCCGCGGCGACCGGAGCGTGCGTTCCCAGGCCCCCGCTCCCGCCAGGCCCGCCGTGACCGCCCAGCAGAACCCGATGGAGGGGGCGTAGAGGTAGCGGTCGGCCATGTAGGTCACGAGCGGAAAGAGGAGCGCGGGCAGGAGCATGAGGAAGATCCAGGCGACTCCGAGGAATTCCAGGCGCCGCTTCCAGCGGAAGAGGACGTACGCCAGAGCCGGAAGCACCAGGAGTCCCGCGAGATCGACCGCGGAGGCCGCGGAACCGCCGATGCCCGGAAGATCGTAATCGGGGTTTCCTTCCCGTCCGAAGAGAAGCGCGAGGTAATTCCAGACCGCGTGCCCCTTGACCGCCAGATACCGGATCGGCTCGTGGGCGTACGCCGCCTGTGCGGTCACCTGCGCCCGGGAATTCACGAGGATCAGAACGCCCGCGATGATCGCGTAGGGGATCTTGGACAGGAGCGCGGGGACCCAAGGCAGGGGCCGGCCGCCCCTGCCGGGCGGCATCCGGTCCCAGAGGAGCAGGAACGCGGGGAGCGGAGCGACGCTCACCTTCGAGAGCATGCCGAGGAGGAACCACGCGCAGGAAGCCGCGACCGGAAGCGGACGCAACGCGCCTCCGCGGCGCGCCGCGAGATAGCTCCGGAGCGACAGGAGGAGGAAGGCCGTGGAGACCACGTCCTTCCGGCTCGAGACCCACGCGACCGACTCGACGTGCGCGGGATGCACGGCGAAGAGGAGCGCCGCGACGAGCCCGATCCCCGCGTCCCCGCTGAGCCGTCTCACCACGAGGAAGCAAAGGACGCTGTTCAGCGCGTGAATCAGGAGCGAGCTCAGGTGGTAGCCGCCCGCGTTCTCTCCCCAGAGGGCGTGGTCGAGCAGGTACGAGAAGAGGTGCAGGGGAAGGAAGTTCTGGAAGTAGGGGCGCGTGAAGATCGCCTGCACGTTCTCCCAGGTGAGCGCCTTGATCCAGGGGTTCGTGAGGATGTAGACCTTGTCGTCCCAGTTCAGGAACGCGTAGGTGCGGGTGCTCCAGAAGACGGCGCAGGCGCAGAGGAAGATCCCCAGGGTAGCGAGGATCGTTCCCGCGCGCGAGGCGAGGGCCGCCTGGAGGGGACTTACGGGCGTCTCTGGCGCGCGCGGCGCTAGGGAGGATTCTTTTCCCACACGTCCGCGCGCTCGTCTCTTCATCGCGGAGCGGCCCCGCCCTCAGCCGCCCCGGGAGGAGTCTGCGGATGCCCGGGAGGGAACCGGTGCGGCTGCCAGGGCGAGCTTCCGGCCGCCCGGCTCGAAGATCGGGAAGCGCGCGATTCCCCAGCGGTGGAGCCGGTACTTGGCGCAGACGCCCAGCACGCCCATGCCGTAGCGCACCGCGCGCGGGAAGGAGATGCTGGAGGCCTCCCCGAAGTAGCGCGTGGGACAGCTCACCTCCCCGATCTGGAATCCAAACGCCACGATCTGCGCCAGCATCTCGTTGTCGAAGACGAAATCGTTCGAATTCTCCTCGAGCGGAAGCGATTCCAGCACCGCCCGGCTGAACGCCCGATAGCCGGTGTGGTATTCGGAGAGCTTGCGGCTGAGGACGATGTTCTCGATCAGGGTCAGGAACCGGTTCGCAACGTACTTGTAGCGCGGCATCCCCCCGGTGAGCGCGCTCTTCCCCAGCATGCGGGACCCGAGCACGGTATCGTAGATCCCTTTGGCCACCATGGACGCCATCGCGGTCACGAGCGCGGGGGTGTACTGATAGTCGGGGTGCACCATGATGACCACGTCGGCTCCGTAGCGGAGCGCCTCGCGGTAGCACGTCTTCTGGTTTCCGCCGTAGCCGAGATTGCTCGGGTGCACGAAGGTCGTGATCCCAAGCTGCCGCGCGAGCGCCGTGGTCTCGTCCTGGCTCGCGTCGTCCACGAGAATGACGTGGTCCACGATCTCGTGCGGCAGCTCCTCGTAGGTCTGCCGCAGCGTGCGAGCCGCGTTGTACGCCGGAAGGACCACCACGATTCGCTTCCCATGGATCATCGTGAGCTCCCCATCGTTCCTGTTCCTCCTCGAACACTTCCCCCCGCATCCAGACGCCGCCGGGCCAGGTCCCGGTTGGCCCGGGCATCGGGGCTTTCGGGGTTGAATGTGAGCCCCTCCTCGGCCGCGCGCAACGCATCCTGGTCGCGCCCCAGCGCGAGGTATGCCGCGGACAGGTTGCTCCAGGTGGCCGCCCGCGCCTCCTTTTCCCCGAACCACTCCCGGCGCACCGCGATCTCGAGGGTGTCCTTGGCGTCGCTCCATCGCTTTTCCAGGAGCGCCACGTAGCCGAAGAAGGCCATCGGTTGTGCCAGCTCCGGGTACATGCGCGCGGACCGGAGCGTGATCGCACGCGCCTCGGGCGCCTGGCCGAGCGTGATGAGCGCCATCGCGGCCTGGTCCGTCACCTGCGCGTTCGCGGGATCGCGCCTCATGGCTTCCTCGAAGGCGCGGCGCACTTCCGTCTCCGTGGCGTCCGGTGGCCGGAGCATCGCCTGCGCCGTGGCCACCCTCCCGAGGTTCGAACGGTAGTACGGGTTCTGGGGCTCCCTCACGGTGGCCGCATGGATCGCGGAGGCCGCCTGACGGAGCAGGTCACGCTTCCGTTCCGGATCCGGCTCGATCCCCGACTGGACGAGGAGCGAATTGCCGAGGAGATTCGGGTACCTCGAATCCCACGGAGCATACCTCGACGCCTGGGTGAGCGCCCACGCCCGATCCGGGCTCCCCAGAGGCGCCTTCATCCCCCGTTTCTCGTAGAGCTGGGCGCGGAGCGGGAGGAGGACGATCTCAACGAAGAGAGCCGCCGCGAAGACCAGAGCGGCTCCCTTCGCCCAGACAGGGACCCGCTCCCGCTTCGGGCGCGCGCCTGGATCGCGCTCCGCCACGTCGCCGGCCGCCGCCGACGAGATCCAGCCGGCCGTCGCGGCCGCCAGGCATCCCAGCGCCACGACGGTGAAGCTCGCGAGATCCTGCGCCGCGAACGCGGCCAGGGAAGCCGTCGCGGCGATCGCGCCCGAGCGGACCGCGCTCTCCTTCCGGCGGATCGCCCGGAACGCGGCGATCGAGGCGAACAGGACGACGGCGAGCGCCGCGACCCCGCCCACGATCCCCTGGGTGGCGAGGATCTCGATCGGCTCGTTGTGGGCCTTGTTCGGGGTGTGCCCGAACTCGATCTTCCAGTACCGCGGATCCCGGTATTTCGAATACGCGATCCCGAACGCGTCCACGCCGACGCCCAGCACGGGATGATCGTGAGCCATGCGGAGCCCGCCCTGCCAGATCAGGAGGCGGGACCGGGTGGTGGGCGCGTTCATGCTCGCGATCTGACGGACACGCTCGGCGAGATGGGCCCCCATCGGCGCGCGCGCGAAGAGGAACGCGGCCATCCCGGCCACGAGGAGCGAGATCCCGAGCGCAGCCGGGATCGCCGATCTCCGCTCCGGCACGCGCGAGCCTCGGGAAACCGAAGTCCCGCCCGAGCGGAGCTTCACGACGAGACTCAGGAGCGCCCACGTGAGCGCCGCGGCGAAGAGACCGATCCAGGCGCCGCGCGAGAGCGTGGCGGCGATCACGATCACGGAGACCGTCGTGACCAGTCCCCACGCGATGCGCTCGACACCTCGCGCACCCAGGGCGAGCCAGACAACGAGCGGCGTCGTCATCGCGAGATAGGCGCCGAGCATGTTGGGATGCCCGAGCGTCCCGAAGATCCTCACCTCCCCTTCGAAGGTCGCCGTCCGCCCCCATACCAGAGGATCCCACCCCAGGAGCTGCATCAGGGCGTAGAGCGAGGTCACGAGGCTCGCGAAGCCCGCGGCCTTGGCGTACCGGATGAGGGTGGTGGGCTGCCCGCGGGAAATCGCGCGCGAGGTGAAGTAGACGGCGGCCGTCGCGCACGCCGCGACGAGACCCGCGGTGCTGTCGGGTGCCCCGTGGAGACTCAGGCCGGGGTTGGGCGAGGCGATCGTCGAGGCGACGGAGGAGCCGAGAAAAAGGAGCACCCCCGCTCCCAGGGGATCGCGCCGCGCCCAGGTCGCGAAGCGGCCCGGGAGCGCGGTCCCATACCGCGCCGGGCCGGGCCGGCCGATCGCGGCGAGCTCGCGCGACAGGACCCGCCAGAGAAGCACCAGGGCCGCGGTCGTGAGCAGCATCGATTGTGGGATTTCGAAGCATTCCTCGGTCAGCCGGGAAAAGACGACCGGGACGAGGGCGAGCACCAGGACGAGGATCGCGTCCTCGACCGGGAGCGGACTCCTGGGGCCCCTTCGCGGCTTCACGCGTGGCGGAGATTGAGACACCCCATCGCATCCGGGCGACGGGGTGTCTGGATGGAAGGACGACGAAGCGGTTTCGAGATTACTTGAGGTGCTTCGAGACGAGCTTCGTCATCTCGAACATGCTCACTTGGCGCTTCCCGCCGAACACGGCGCGCAGCTTTTCGTCCGCGTTGATCATGGTCCGCTTGTTCTTGTCCTGAAGCTTGTTCTTCTTGATGTAGGCCCACAGCTTCTTGGTGACCTCCGTCCTCGGCATCGCCCGCGATCCGATGACCTCGGAAAGCGTCTCAGAAGGCTGCATGGGCTTCATGAACGCCGCGCTCGGACCACGCCTCTTCCCGGCTTTCTTCTTCGCAGTCTTCTTGGCAGGCATGCACCTCTCCTTTCGTGAGCGTTCTGCCGATCCGGACTCGTCGGCACCGACCGAAATTACTAGCACGTACGAGGGAAGAGGGCAAGTTTTCATAGGTAAAATCCAGGAACAATCGCCCCGGGGGAAGCGGCGCAAGGGGCGGAAAGTTGGAGCGGAAGACGGGATTTGAACCCGCGACAGCCACCTTGGCAAGGTGGAGCTCTACCGGGCTGAGCTACTTCCGCTCTCGAGGAAATGTCGTAGGAACGGAGAGAATTCTAAACCCCTCCTGGAACCGCGTCAAGCAAGCGAGGCGCGCCCGGGCCCCGTCTCCTCCACGGTCTCCAGCCACTTGTGAAATCCGGTTCCCATGCGCCGCGAAGCGTTCGCCTGGCGGTAGAGCTGCAGATATTTGCGGGCCGAGGCCTCCCACGAGAAGTCCCGCCCCATGCCGTTCTGCCGCACGCGCGCGAGCGCGCGGGGCGAAGCATAGAGGGCCAGCGCCTCCTCCACCGCATGAAGCAGCGCCTCGGGCGTATAGGGAGTGAACACGATCCCCGTCCCCTCCTCCGAGGAGCCGGGCGCATAGGGCTCCACCGTATCCGCCAGCCCGCCGGTCCAGCGCACGACCGGCACCGTGCCGTACCGCATGCTCATCATCTGGTTCAGGCCGCATGGCTCGTACCGGGAAGGCATGAGGAAAAAATCGCTCCCCGCCTCGATGCGATGCGCCAGCGGATCATCGAAGCCCTTCCGGAACTCGAGCCGCTCGGGGTACCGCGCTTCCAGGGACTGGAAGAGCTCCTCGTAGCGCTTCGATCCGCTGCCCAGGACCACCCACTGCGCGGGAAGGGCGAACAGCCGGTCGGCCGCGGCCTCGATCAGGTCGAACCCCTTCTGCTCGGCGAGTCGCGAGATCATTCCGAAGAGCGGCAGGTTCTTCTCGCCGGGGAGCCCCGATTCTTGAAGAAGCGCCTCCTTGCATGCGCCCTTGCGCTCCAGGCTCTCGGCATCGTAGCGCGCGGCGATCATCCGGTCGGTGCGCGGATTCCAGATCCGGACGTCGATGCCGTTCAGGATTCCCACGAGGTCCGCGCGGCGCGCGTTCAGGACCCCCTGCAGCCCGAATCCGAATTCCTCTCCGGACTGGATCTCCTCGGCGTAGCGCTCGCTCACGGTGGTGATCACGTCCGCGAACTGGATCCCCGCCTTGAGATAATTCATCTTTCCCCAGAACTCGAAGGGGGAGAGCGGATAGAAGTAGGTCGGCGGGAATCCGGCGATGGCCATGGATTCCGCGTCGTAGACCCCCTGGTATCCCATGTTGTGGATCGAGAGGACCGTCGCGGTCATCTGGAAGAACGGATCCTCGGCGTAGAGGGTTTTGAGATACGCGGGGACGAGGGCGGCCTGATGGTCGTTGGCGTGGATCACCTCGGGCACGAACGCCAGGGCGCGCATCGCCTCCAGGCACGCGCGCGAGTAGAAGGCGAACCGCTCCGCGTTGTCCGGGAACGCCTCCCCCGTCGCGGGATTGTTGTAGATCCCGGGCCGGCCGAAGTAGCGATCGTTCGCGATGAAGTAGTTCGTGAGGTGCGGCGGAGAACCGGGAGCGCGGAGCGCGTAGACGAGCGCCGGCGTGTCCTCGCCGCGCACCGGCACCTCGATCTTCGATACCAGCTCGAGCTCGCTCCCTTCCGGGAGCTCGAGGGAGGCGTAGCGAGGAAGGAACACGGCGACCGAGCATCCGAGGTCCTGGATCGATCTCGAGAGCGCCCCCACCACGTCGGCCAGCCCCCCCACCTTGGCGAAGGGAACGGACTCGGCGCTCAGCATCGCGACGCGAAAACGCTGGGTCACGTCAGGGCTCGATGTCGCGCAGGTATTGCGCCGCCTCTTCGGGAGACGTCGGATTGATGTAGAAGCCCGAGCCCCACTCGAATCCGGCCACCTTCGTCAGCTTGGGCATGATCTCGATGTGCCAGTGGTAGTAGTCGAGCCGCGTGTCGCGGCACGGGGCGCTGTGCACGATGAAGTTGTAGTGCGGACGGTTCAGCGCCTTGTTGATGCGGCCGAGGGTGTCCTTCAGCGACTGCGCGAGCGAAGCGAATTCGCTCCTCTGCGAATCCTCGAACGCGGAGATGTGGCTGCGCGGCAGGATCCAGGTCTCGAAGGGGAACCGCGGCGCGAAGGGCTCGAAGGAGACGAAGTGCTCGTTCTCCGACACGATGCGCTTCCCCTCGCGCTGCTCCTGCTCGATCATGTCGCAGAAGACGCACCGCTCCTTCATGCGGTAGTGCTGGAGCGCCCCATCCAGCTCCTCCGTCACGACCTTGGGAATGATGGGCGTCGCGACCAGCTGCGTGTGGCTGTGCTCGAGCGAGGCGCCGGCGTTCTCCCCGTGATTCTTGAAGATCAGGATGTACCGGAACCGGTTGTCGTTCTTGAGATCCATGACCCGGTCGCGGAACGCCCAGAGCACGTTCTCGATCTGCTCCTGGCTGAGCTCGCTCAGCTCCTTCGTGTGGTCGCTCGTCTCGATGATGACCTCGTGCGCGCCGATGCCGTTCATCTTGTCGTACAGACCCTCGCCCCGGCGGTCGAGTCCTCCTTCGATCTGGAGCGCGGGGAATTTGTTCGGCACGACGCGCACCGTCCAGCCGGGCGTGTTGGGGAGCGTTCCGGGCTCACGGTAGGCGAGAACCTCGGGCGGGGTCTTGTCCTCGTTGCCCGGGTCGAACGGACAGACTTTCGCGTTCGAGACAGGAGGATGCGACCCGTTGAAATCGGACGGGCGGCGTCCTCGCTCCGTGGAGATGATCACCCAGCGGCCGACGACAGGGTCTTTACGAAGCTCGGGCATAGCTCTCCATTCTAGTGTGGGTTCTGTTCGCCTCGTGGTCAATCCAGGGCCCAAGTCTCGGAGTAGTCGTAACTCTAGTCCATTTTGTACGTTACCGCAGCACGCAAACACCGGACCCGGAACGCTCCGGGAAAACCCAGGCGCACCGCCTTGTCTCGGAGGGGCGCCGCCTCCTGCTCCGATCTGTAGTCTCCGAGCCGGACCTTGTAGAGCGGGGTCTCGAAGGCCACGTAGGCTGCCGAACGCAGCAGAGCGACCGCCTCTCCGGCCATTCGGTCCGCCAGCACCCGATCCTGAGTGGCAAAGATCTGAACGCGCCAGAGCGGCCCTTCTTCCCCGGGAATCGCCCTGGTGGCGCTGGAATCGCCCCGCGGAGCCGCCTGAGCCACTGGAAGCGGCGCCCGGCGCTTCGGCACCGGTTCCGCCGGACGGATTCGCCGGGACAGGCTCGGGGAGGGTCGAAAGCTCCTCCGGCGTGATCTCCTCGGAGGGATCCAGGCCCGCCGTCACGGGCGGCGCGGGCGAGGCCGCGGAA
>Ga0209056_10004175_pt1 | contig 15225 bp, 13 predicted proteins | sample GraSoiAngelo_114_FD_185876 | JGI IMG/M metagenome (GOLD analysis project Ga0209056, IMG submission 185876) | Grasslands soil microbial communities from the Angelo Coastal Reserve, California, USA - 14_0903_13_40cm (SPAdes) (version 2) | ecosystem: Environmental > Terrestrial > Soil > Grasslands... | reverse complement strand
GCCCGCGCGCTTCGCCGCGGCCACCACGGTATCGAGCTCCGGCGAGCTGCACTCATACAGCCGTCGACACGATTCGTGCGACTCGTACAGCAGCCGCCCGAACTGCTTGAGCTTCCCCTGCTGCAGCAGCTGCGCCGCGAACCGGGTGCGCGCCGTCTCGCTCACCACGTGCACCGCGCGCGAGCGCAGCGGCTCGCGCAACGCCCGCTTGAGACGCGCGAGCCACTCCGCCGGCCAGCTCGCCAGCCACACTAGCTCGGGGAGATCGACCCTGAGGCGCTTCACCGCGTCCTCGCATTCGGCACGGCGTTGGTTCAAGCCGCCACGGGACAGATCATGGCGCTTCCCCGTGTCCACGAGCAGCAGCCGCGCACCAAACGGGATCTGCGTCGCCTCGAGCGAGGCGCATTCGAACAGCAGCGCGTGCTCGCGCTGGCCCAACGCCGCAATCGTTTGATCCATCACGCCGCACCGCACCCCAACGTGATCGTGCTCGGCGCGGAATGCGACGCCGGCGATCTGCCGCGGCCCGAGGGACGGCGCGAGCGCTGTGGCGGAGGCGACCGCCAGTGCAGCGGACGACGAGAGCCCTGCCCCGACCGGCACATCGGACGCGATGGCGATCCGCACCGAGCCATTCCGCGGCACGGCCTTGAGCGACCAGAGTTCGCGGAGGACGCCGGCGACGTACGCTGCCCAGCCTTTGGGAAGCTCTTCCTGCCATTTGACGCGGACGACTTTCTCGTAGCGCGTCGAAACCGCTTCGAGCACTCCGGAGTCGCCCGCTGCGCCGGGCCCGATCGCCGCGGTCGTACGCTGCGCGATCGCGATCGGCAGTACCGGACCGCCGTTGTAGTCGGTGTGCTCGCCGATCAGGTTGACACGACCCGGCGCCGACGCCGCGGCCCTAGGGGTTGTCCCAAATGTTTTTTGAAACAGGTCTATCGCGGGTCGTGGCATGGGTTTGACAATGATTCCACGCAATGCTACCGTATCGCGGCCGGATTCACCATCTACCCAATTTCCGATTGCGGAGAATACGTATGCGGCGGTTTGCGTTGTTGCTGCTCGCCGGTGCCCCCGCGCTTGTCGCCGCCCTCCCCCCCCTCGCCGGGCAAGGCTTTGGCGTCTACGAGCACAATACGTGCGCCATGGGTCGCGCCGGCGTCGCCGCCGCCAGGCCCTGCGCCGACGGCTCCGCCATCTTCTTCAGTCCGGCGGGACTCGCGGGGCTGACGGGGACCCATATCAGCGCAGGCGTTACGCTGATTGGCGCCCAGGGTGGCTTTACCGATGACTTCCTCGGCACCCGCAGCGACCTCAAGAATCCTTTAATCCCCGTTCCCAGTGTTTACATCACGCACGCCGTCAGCCCGAAGGTGACGGCGGGCATCGGGTTATACGTGCCGTACGGCCTCGAGACCAAATGGGATAGCGCCAACTTCTCCGGGCGCCTTCTCGGCTATAACACCGTCGTGCGGTCGATCTACATTCAGCCGACGATCGGCTATCAGGTCAGTCCCAACCTGAAACTCGGGATCGGCGTCGCCTACATCACCAGCCACCTCAAGCTGCGCCAGCGGGCGGACCTTTCGACGGTACCGATTCCGCCCACGCTTGCGGCGCTGTTCCCCGCGCCACCTCCACCTGGGACGACGTTCGGGGCGCTCGGCGTGGCTACGGGCACCGATTTCGCTGACGCCACGCTCGACGCGAACGGCAGCGGCTTTGCGGTCAATTTCGGCGCGATCTGGCAAGCGACCGACCGCCTCAGCATCGGCGGGCACTGGCTCACGCGGAAGCGGATCAGCTACGACGGCGACGCGACATTCAAGCCCGTCCCGACGGGCCTGGTTCTCCCCGTTACCATTGGAACGTGCCCCGCATGCGTACCAGCAGGGACGCCGGTCGATGCGCTGCTGGCACCTCAGTTCGCGAGCGGCGGTTCGCTGTCGAATGGCCCCGTCTCCACGGCGATCAACATGCCGCCCCAGGGGTCGCTGGGCTTCGCGTACAAGATGAACGACCAGTGGTCGTTCATGGCCGATTACCACTACGTCGTATGGGGCTGGTTCAATGATGTGAAAATCGATCTCAACCGGTTCCCAGGCGATTCGCTGGCCGATATCAATTTGCACCCGAGCAACAAGGATACGCACGGGTTCCGCTTCGGCACCGAGTACCAGTACAACTCAAAAGTCCAGCTGCGCGGCGGATATCTGTATCACACCGGCGCCTCGCCGACGCAGTTCGTAACGCCGCTGCTCCCCGAGGGCGCGCGTAACGAGGTCACGATCGGCGCAGGGATTGCGTTGAACCCGCACTGGCACGCCGACCTGGCCTACCAGTACATCAAACAGCAGGATCGGCGCGGAACCGTGAACCTGGCCGCGGGCAATACCGGTCTCTACCAATTCTCGGCCCATCTGTTCGCGGCTGGTGTGGCGATCACTTTCTGAGGAACTGCGACTCATGATTCGGACCCATCGACTCTCCGCCGCGCTCCTCGGGCTCGTCCTCGCTGCCGCGGCGTGCAACAACGAGCAACTCAACCGACCGTTCGCCAACACGCCGGTCGACGCGCTGTTCGACCGCTACGTCTCGATGGGGAACTCGATCACGGCAGGCTTTCAGTCGGGCGGAATTCTCGACAGCACGCAGCAGCAGTCGTATGCCGTACTGCTCGCGCGTGCCATGCGATCACCTTTTTACTCGCCGCTGCTGACGAGGCCTGGTTGCCCACCGCCGTTCACCAACGTATTTACGCAAACTCGGTTCACACCGGCTGGCTATCCCCCCAGCACGGGGACGAGCTGCTACCTGCGTAAGATCCCGGCGATCCCGCCGCCGTTCATCAGCAACACAGCCGTCCCCGGCGCCGAGGTGATCGACATTTACAACAACCTTGCTCCGACCTCGCACCCGAACTCGCTGACGCAGTTCTTCCTGGGGGGGCTGACCCAGACGCAGATGATGGTGCGAGCCCAGCCGACATTTGTGAGTGCGTGGATCGGCAACAACGACGTGCTGGGCGCCGCGACAAACTCCGCAAACGCGGGAGACAGCACACTCATCACGCCGGTTGCGACGTTCCAGGCCAATTACGGCGCGATGTTGGACTCGATCGCGGCCGTCGTCCCCCAGGGCGTCGTCCTGATCGGCGTGGCGAATGTTGCCACGGTCGCGAATCGCACGGGGCTGCCGCCGACCCAACCGCCGGCGAATGGCGTCCCGTTCTTCTCCTACGGGTCGACCTATTTCGTGCTGGATCAGGCGGGGCAGATCCCTGGACCGTTCACGGCAGGAGCCGCGTGCGCGCCGCCCCGCGGCGATTCGGTACTCGTGCCGTTCCCATTCGGAGGCGCTCTCATTGCTGGTGGCGGGACGTTGAACTGCACCGAGCCGGAAACCATCCAGCCAGCGGAACTCGTGAAGCTCAGTACAACCGTTGCGGCGTACAACACCTACATCGCGGCGCAGGCAACTGCGCGTGGTTGGGTCTACGTTGATCCAAACCCCGCGCTCGACTCGCTGCGCCGGATTCCGACGCAGATCGCGTTGTTCCCGAATTTCGGGCCACCGACCGCGCCTACGCCCTGTTCCAGCAGCCCCTTCGGGCTCGCATTCAGCTGTGACGGGATCCATCCGAGCGCGGCAACGCATCGGCTCCTCGCGCAGAAGCTGCGGGACGCGATCAACGCTGCCTACAAGACCGCGATTCCGCCGATCCCCTGAACGACGACGGGCGGCGATAAAAACGACGGCGAAGGGCGGCGAAGGGCGGCGATTCATCGCGCTTGGCGCTCTGCTGCTGCTGCCCGCGGTAGCTCAGGCGCAAGCTGGCCCTCGCACGGATACCCCGCCCGCCGGGAAGCTGCGCGTCACGTTCGAGCCCGTGTTCACCACGTGGGAGCGCGAGTTCACGGACAACGGCCATGAACAGCGGATCGGCGCGTCGCTGTTTCGCGAGACCCATCCCCCGTTTGGTTGCAGGCTGGTCAAGGGATTTCTCGTGTGCCGCTACAACTTCACGCCCGTGCTCGTGCACGCCGAGCGGCGCGTGACGCCGCTCGCCCTCGACTTCGGCATCACCAATCGCATCGCGGTGGGCGTCTACGTGCCGCTCGTGCGTGTGAACACGCAGGCGGGATTTCCGCTCGACAGCGCCGGCAAGCCGGGCGCGCCCGGCGCCGCCCAGAGGCTCGACTCCATCCTCTCGGATACGACCGTCGCGTTCGACACGATCGTGGGGACATCGCGGCGCTCGCGCTTTTTCGCCGGCGACGTCGAGCTGGAGGCCAAGTACCGCATCCTGGAATCGCACAACTATGCGTTGAGCGGCGCGCTGGTCGTGCGGTTGCCGACGGGACACCAGGACTCGCCGAACAACCTCTTCGATTTGTCGACCGGCGATCATCAGACCGACATCGAGGTCCAGGTGGCCCAGGAGCTGACGTTGTTCGACCGGGTGTGGCTCAATGCGCTCGTGCGCGGCGGGCGCCAGCAGCCGGGCACGCGCGCGCGGCGAGTGGGGCCGCAGTCGGTGCTGCTGATCCCGCACGCCGCTTTGGCAACGCTCAACTGGGATCCGGGGGACTACGCGGCGATCGATGTCGCGCCGATGCTTCGCTTCTCGAAGGCGTTCGCCGTGGGATTCACGGCGGGATACTGGACCCAGACGCGGGACCGCTACACCTACCGTTCAGCACAAGATTCCATCGATGTCGCGACGCGGCTCGGCGCGCCGGTCTCGGCCGCGGTCCTGGACGCCGGCACGGCATTCCGGTGGACGCGGTTAGGCGTCGCGATGACCTACCAGGGAGGGGATATGGAGGGTAGCCTGTCGATCGAGCAAACGGTCACGGGCTCGGGTGGGCGCGTGCCGGTGGCGACGGTGTTCCGGATCGTGATGCGGGCTTCTCGCTGGCCGTTTTGAGGAGTAGGGCCGCGTGACGCCGCGCGGTCGCCATATCGGCATCGCCTAACATCCGCGCGATCTCCTTTACCCTCGACTCACCCTCGACAACCTCCACATCACTCGTCGCCACGCCACCTTTGTTGCCCTTTGCCACCACCAGGTGCTGATCGGCATAGACGGCGATCTGCGGCAGGTGCGTGATCACAAGCGCCTGCCGGCCTTCCCGCGAAACATCCATCAATGCTTCGCCCACGCGGCCGCCGACTTCACCGCCGATCCCCTGATCGACTTCGTCGAACACGAGCGTCGGGACGACGTCGTGCGAAGCCAGCACGACCTTCAACGCGAGCATCAGGCGCGACAGCTCGCCGCCCGACGCTACTCGCGCCAAGGGACGAGAACCGAGTCCCGGATTCAGCTCGACATCAAACGTGATGGTTTCAGCACCAAAGGCGTGGGGCGTGGGGAGCGGGGTGAGGGACACGGCAAACTTGCCCCCTGGCATCCCAAGCGCAGGGAGAAGCTTGTTCACCGCCCGTGAGAGCTTTTTGGCGCCTGCGATGCGCTTTGCCGTGAGCGCTGCGGTGGCGCGAGTGAACTCGTCGGCGGCTTTTGCGCGATCAGCCGCGATGTTGCGTAAATCGAGGTCTGCGGTGTCGAGTAGCTCCAGCTCGCGCGCCGCGGTGTCGCGCGCGGCCAGCACGTCGGGAATCGTCGGTCCATGCTTCTGCTGCAACCGAAACAGCAGGTCGCGCCGCTGCTCCACGGCGCTCAGGCGCTCGGGGTCCGCCTCGATTTCGCTCGCGTACCCGCGGGCGGCCTGCGCCAGCTCGGCAGAGCTGGCAAACGCCGAGTCCAGCAGCTCCTGCCATTTGCCGAGGGAGGGATCGACGCGGAGCAGGCTCGCCAGGATCTTCTGCGCTTTGCTGAGTCCCGCCGCGTGCACGGTCGCTTCCAGCTCGCGCGCCAGGCGGCCCAACTCCTCGGCGTGCGCGAGGCGCTTCGCCTCGATGTCCAGCGCTTCGTCCTCTCCGAGCTTGGGCTTAGCGCGTTCGACCTCCTGGAGCACGTGCCGCAAATAGTCGGCCTTGCGACGCACGTCGGCTTGGCGCGTCGTCAGCTCGGTCTCGCGCTGGCTCAGATCCCTCAGTCGCAAGTGCGCATCCCGCACCGCCACGCGCTCGACGTCGGCGTCCGCGTACGCATCGAGCATATCGCGCTGCGCGTCGGGGCGGAGCAAGGACTGCGTCTCGTGCTGACCATGCAAGTCCACCAGCAGCGCGCCGATTTCGGCGAGCACCCCGATCGTGGTGGGTGAGCCATTCACCCACGCGCGGGACTTGCCCTCCCGCAGCACTTCGCGCTTCAGGACGAGCCTCCCGTCCTCCAATTCAACGCCCAGCGCGGCGAATGGTGAAAGCAGATGACGATGCACGGCGGAGGCAAACTCAAACGCCCCTTCGACGACCGTCTTCTCGGCGCCCGGGCGCACCACGTCGGCGGAGGCCCGCTCGCCGAGTAACAAGGAGAGGGCGTCGACGACCATCGATTTCCCGGCGCCCGTCTCCCCGGTGAGGACGTTGAGGCCAGGCTGGAATGGAAGGGTGACGTCGGCGATGACGGCGAGATCGCGGACGCGAAGCTCCGTCAACACCTACTTTCGCACCCGGTCGCTGAGGTCGCCCCAGTGCAGCTTGCGCCGCAGGCGCTTGAAGAAGCTCTCCGGGCCGAGCCGGATCAACAGGATGGGACGCTCCGCGCGACGCACTTCGAGGCGCTCTCCCGGCTGAATCGGCGTGCCCACCTGCCCATCGAAGGAGACGAGCACGTCGTCGCTCCACGGAGGAATCGGCTGGATGGTGACGACGGCGGTGGCCGCCAAGACAAGCGGGCGCACCGCGAGCGTGTGCGGGCAGATGGCGGTGACGACGATCGCATCGACGGTCGGCACGACGATCGGTCCTCCCGCGGACATCGAGTACGCCGTCGAACCCGTGGGCGTGCTGACGATGATGCCGTCCGCCGAATACTGCGCGACCTCGTCACCATCGACGGCCACTTTGAGACGGACGACGCGCGCCACACCACCTTTGTGCACGACGACATCGTTCAGCACGAGGGGCTCGACTCTGCCGCCTTTGGCGCCCTTGCCGGTAATTGCTGTTCGGAGCGCGAGCCGCGGCTCGGTCGTGTACGCGCGGCGCACGATGGAGTCGAGCACAAAATCAAGGGTGTCGGGTGCCGCGGTCGTGAGAAAGCCTACACGGCCGAGATTGAGTCCGAGGATCGGGGTATCCGCCCCATTCAGAAGACGCGCACCGCGCAGCAGCGTCCCATCCCCGCCGAGCGTGATGAGGCAGTCGAGGGCGGACGGCGCTTCGCTGATGGGCGGAGGAGCCCCGCCATCGCCCGCCGGCCACAGCGACTGGATGCGGTCCTCGGTAAACAGATTGAGTCCGGCGCTGGACGCTTTTTGCTGCAGCGTCGCGAGGAAAGCGCCAAGATCCGGGTAGTTGGGGTTTCCGACGACCCCGACGTTCATCGCGGGGTGAGCGACTCTTCCGCCGCGAGGGCGCGGATGCGGGCGGCGATCCCCGCGCCCGTCAGGCCGACGTCCGCGAGCTGCTGGGCACGGGGCGCATGCTCGTACGTCCGGTCGGGCACGCCGAGCGCGACGACGCGGGAGTCGGGCGCGGTCGTCTGCACCAGAGCGGCCAGCGCCGCGCCGAAGCCGTTCACGACCGTGCCATCCTCCACCGTGACGAGAAGCTTATGGGTCTGGGCCAATGCATCGAGCATCTCGCGATCCATCGGCTTGAGGAAGCGCGCGTTCACCACCGACACATCGAAGCCGTCGGCAGCGAGCAAGTCCGCGGCCTCGAGCGCCGGCTTGCACATCACGCCAACCGCAAGGATCGCGCAGTCCTTGCCCTTTCTGAGCAGCTCCCATGTCCCATAGGGAATCGTGGACACCTCGGCGGCGGGCGGGGCCTCGCCGGGCGCCTTGTCGCGGGGGTAGCGGAGCGAAAAGGGACCGTCCGTGTGCTTGAGGGCGCAGCGCAGCAGTCCGATCAGCTCGGCGGCATCCTTCGGCGCCGTGACCGTCATGTGGGGCACGGCCAGCATATAGGCGATGTCGTACAGCCCCATGTGCGTCTGCCCGTCTTCGCCCACCATCCCCGCCCGGTCGAGCGCGAAGATGACGGGCAGCTTCTGAATCGTGACGTCGTGGATGATGCTGTCGTACGCGCGCTGCAGGAACGTCGAATAGATCGCGACCACGGGCCGGACGCCCTGGGTGGCGAGGCCCGCCGCGAAGGTCGTGGCGTGGGCTTCAGCGATGCCGACGTCGAAGAAGCGCTCCGGCCATTTCTTCTGGAAGATGTTGGTCCCAGTCCCGGAGGGCATCGCGGCCGTGATGACGACGAAGTTCGGATCCTCAGCGGCGAGCTGTGTCAGGGCATCGCCAAACACCCTGGTCCATTGCGGCAGCCCGGGACTCACCGGCTTGAGCTTGCCGGTGATCGGGTCGTACGGCGCGCGCGCGTGGTACTTCTCGAGATCGGGCTCGGGGAGCGGGAAGCCTTTGCCCTTCTCGGTGATCACGTGGACGACGCGTGGTCCCTTGAGCGTCTTCACGATGTCGAAGGTGTGCAGCATCTGCCCGATGTTGTGCCCGTCGATCGGCCCGAAGTAGCGGAAGCCCAACTCCTCGAACAGCATGCCGGGCGACCAGAGATTCTTGATACTCTCTTCGACGTTCTTGGCAAAGTCGACCAGTTTCTTGCCACCGATCACGTGCGACGCCCGCTCGATGACGTGCTTGACGCGCTCGCGCATCCGGACGCCCATCGGGCTCGCGATGATGGAGCCGAAGTATTTGCTGATCGCGCCGACGTTGGGCGCGATCGACATGCCGTTGTCGTTCAGCACCACGATGATGTCGCGGCCGGAATCGCCCGCGTTGTTGAGCGCTTCGTACGGCAAGCCGCACGTCATCGCCCCATCGCCGACGACGGCGACGACCTCGAAGTTTTCCTTCTTCAGATCGCGCGCGGTCGCCATCCCGTACGCGGCGGAAAGGGCGGTCCCGGCGTGGCCCGCGCCAAACTGATCGTGCTCGCTCTCGTCGCGGCGCAGGAAGCCGGACAGCCCACCGCGCTGCCGCAGCGTGTGCAGCCGGTCGTTGCGGCCGGTCAGGATCTTCCACGGATAGCCTTGATGGCCGACGTCCCAGACGATCTTGTCGCGCGGCGAGTCGAAGGCGGCGCAGAGCGCGACCGTCAGCTCGACGACGCCCAGGCCGGCGCCGATGTGGCCGCCGGTCTGCGACACGACGTCGATGAGGCGCTGTCGAACTTCGTCGGCCAAAGGCTGCAGCTGATCCGCTGGCAGATTTCGTACGTCGACGGGACTGTGGATTGTCTCGAGAATCACGGTGTCCTCAATGCGAAACTCGAAATGTGGAATGCGAAATTGAAAGGTACGCTTCCATTGCCCATTTCGAATTGCGCATTTCGCATTTAGTTAGGCCTCGTCACGATGTAGTGGGCGAGCTCGACCAGTATGGGGGAAACTAACCCGGCATCCCGCAGATGGTCTACCGCCTGCGCCGCCAGCCGCTCCGCTTCAGCGCGGGCGGCGCCCACGCCCAGCAGCGTCACAAACGTCGCTTTGGCGTGCGCGGCGTCCTTTCCCGCCGTCTTCCCGAGCTGATCGGAGGTGGCCGTCGCATCGAGCACATCGTCGGCGATCTGAAAAGCAAGGCCAATGGCTTCTCCGTACGCGCGAAGCCCGCCAGTGTGTTTTGGCGAGCTATCTGCAGAAAGTCCCCCGATGACGCAGGAGGCGGCGATCAACGCGCCGGTCTTTCGGGCGTGCACCTCCTCGAGCGCGGCCACCGGCAGCGCCTTCGCTTCGGCCTCGAGATCGAGCGCCTGGCCGCCGATCATCCCGCCGGCGCCCGCCGCGCGAAACAGCTCCAGCGCGATCTCGCGGCGGCGCGCATCCGGCAGCGCGAGTGTCGTGAGTCCATGCGACAGGACGCGCGCCGCCAGCGCGACCATGTCGTAGCCGGCGCGCGTCGCGCGCGGCACGTCGAACGCGCGGTGGGCGGTCGGCCGCCCGCGCCGCAGATCGTCGTTGTCCATGCACGGCAGATCGTCGTGCACCAGCGAGTAGGCGTGGACGACCTCGACGGCCGCGGCCAGCTCGGCGACGCCGGCGGACGATGCACCGTTGAGGGCTTCGTGCGCCGCAAAGACCAGCGTCGGGCGCAACCGCTTGCCTTCGCCGAGCAGACTGTAGCGGACGACCTCGTCCCCGGTTGTTGCCGCCGCCAATACCTTGTCGACCCGGGCGCGGGCATCCGCGAGGTATTTAGCTAGGGCTTTCAATCTCGAGAACTTTTTTGACCTTGAGCTCCGCCTGTGAGAGCTGCTCGCGCGCGACACGCAACCGCTCGACGCCTTCCTCGAACAGCTGCAGCGCTTCGTCCAGATCGAGGTCTTCGGATTCGAGGCGGCGCACGATGGCTTCGAGGCGCTCGAGCTGCTTACTGAACTCGGCCATTGACCTCTCCGTCGATCACGCGCAACCGGAATTCCTTTCCAGATGGCAGCTGTGCGACCCGCTTGAGGATGCGGCCGTCCTCGTCGCGAGCCACGGCGTACCCACGACCCAGCACCCGCAGCGGACTCAATGCATCGAGGCGTGCGCTGTGCGCGGTGAGCAGTGCGCCGGAACGCTCGATGCGATTCTGGATACTCGACACCAAACGATCTCCGGTTCGGTCGAGCCGCTCCACGACATGTTTCGACGCAATTCTCAACGCTCTCGCTAGACGATGTCCTAATACGTCGCACTTAATACGCACTTCAGCTCTATCCGGCGTCGCGGCCTCCGCCGCCGCGGACGGCGTCGGAGCGCGCAGATCGGCGACGAGATCGCACAGCGTCACGTCGGTCTCGTGCCCGATCGCCGAGATCACGGGCATCGGCATGGCGGCGACGGCGCGGGCCACGCGCTCGCTGTTGAACGCCCAGAGGTCCTCGACGGACCCGCCTCCTCTGGCAACAACCAAAACATCCACCGGCAATCGCGCGATGCGATTCAGCGCCGAGCACACTGATCCCACGGCCTTGGCGCCCTGCACCTGGGCCGGCACGACGATCAGCTCGGCGACGGGCCAGCGACGGCCGATCACGGCCTGGATGTCGCGCAGTGCGGCGCCGTCGGGACTCGTGACGACCGCGATGCGGCGCGGGAAGGGCGGCAGGCGGCGCTTTCTGGCCGGATCGAGGAGTCCGTCTTTGGTGAGCGACGCCTTCGCTTTCTCGAACGCCAGCTTCCACAGACCACCCTGGTCGGTCGACAGCAGCTCCGTCACCGTGAGCTGGAATTCACCCTTGTCCTCATACATCGTTGGTCGCGCGAAGACGAAGACCTGCATGCCGTCGGTCGGTGCCGGGAGCATGAAGTTCTGTTTGGCGAACATGACGCAGCGCACCTGCGCAGCCTTGTCGCGGAGGGAGAAGTACCAGTGACCGCTCCGCCACGCTTTGAAGCCGGCGATCTCGCCGCGGACCCACAGCGGTGGCAGGCCCGCTTCGATCACGGTGCGGGCGCGGCGCGTCACCTCACCCACGGTCCACGCGCCCTCGGCGGACGCGGCCGCGAAGAGGTCTAGGGGTTGGCCCATTGCCGCGCGGCCTGGACGGTGTTGTAGAGGAGCATCGTGATCGTCATCGGGCCCACGCCGCCGGGCACCGGCGTGATCGCCGACGCCACCTGCTTCGCTTCCTGGAATTTCACGTCGCCGACGAGGCGGTAGCCCTGCTTGCGCGAGGGGTCGTCGACGCGATTGACCCCGACGTCGATCACGACGGCCCCCGGCTTCACCATGTCGCCAGTCACAAACTCCGGTTTGCCGATCGCCACGATCAGGATGTCGCCCTGGAGTGTGTGCTGTTCGATGTGGCGGGTGCGGGAGTGGCACACGGTGACCGTCGCATTCCCGCCGGGAGCGTCCTGGAGCAACAGCGCCGCCATGGGCCGGCCGACGATGTTGGATCGCCCGACCACGACGGCGTGCGCACCCTTCGTCTCGACGCCAGTACGGATCAAGAGCTGCTGCACGCCATACGGCGTCGCCGGACGAAAGGCCGTGGGGTCGCCGACGACCACCTTGCCGACGTTTTCGGGATGAAAGCCGTCGACGTCCTTGCGGGGGTCGATGCGATGCAGGGCCCGATTCGTATCGATCTGCTTTGGGAGCGGCAGCTGCACGAGAATCCCGTGGATCTTGGAGTTGGCATTGAGCCGTTCGAGCAAGGCCATCAGGTCGGCCTCGCTGGTGTCCTTGGGGAGCTTGATCGTCTCATGGTACAGACCGGCTTCGTCGCACGCCTTGCCCTTCATCCTGATGTAGACCTGCGACGCCGGGTTATCCCCGACGAGCACGACGGCGAGCCCCGGTGTGACTCCCGTCTTCTTGAGGTTGGTGATCTCGCTCTCCAGCTCACTGCGCATCGTGGCACCGATGGCATTACCGTCGATCAGGCTAGCGGGCAACGCCCACCGCCCGTGTCTCCCGAATCACGACCACCTTGATCTGTCCCGGGTACTGCAGCTCGCGCTCGATTTTGCGCGCGATCTCGTCCGTCAGCCGCGCCGCCGCCGCGTCGTCGACCGCATCGGGCGTCACCACGACCCGGACTTCCCGACCCGCCTGAATCGCGAAGACCTTGTCCACGCCCTTGAATTCCGACGCCAGCGTTTCGAGCTGCGAGAGCCGTTTGACGTAGGTCTCGAACGCCTCGCGCCGCGCGCCCGGCCGCGACCCCGAGATGGCGTCGGCCGCCTGCACGATGACGCTCACCGGGGATTCGTGCGGGACGTCGTCGTGATGCGCGGCGATGCAGTTGATGACGGTCGCATTCTCGCCGTACTTGGTGGCCACCTCGATGCCGAGCTGGACGTGCGTGCCGTCGTGCTCGTGGGTCAGGACCTTGCCCACGTCGTGCAGCAGCGCGCCCCGCTTGGCGAGATTGACGTCGAGCTTCAGCTCGGCGGCCATCATGCCGGCGAGGTAGGCGACTTCCTTGGAATGCTCGAGGATGTTCTGGCCGTACGAGGTACGGTACTTCATCCGCCCCACCAGTTTCACCAGCTCGGCATGCATGCCGCGAATCCCGGTGTCGTACACCGCCTGCTCCCCCGCCTCGACGATGCTGGCATCGACGTCCGCCTTTGCCTTTTTCACGATCTCTTCGATGCGGCCTGGATGGATGCGGCCGTCGGCGATGAGCCGCTCGAGCGCCAGGCGTCCGATCTCGCGGCGCACCGGCTCGAAGCAGGACACGACGACCGTATCGGGCGTATCGTCGATGATGACGTCCACGCCCGTCGCGGCCTCGAAAGCACGAATGTTGCGGCCCTCGCGGCCGATGATGCGCCCTTTCATCTCGTCCGACGGCAGGACGACGGCTGACACGCTCGACTCGGCGGTCTGCTCAGCGGCGATGCGCTGGATCGCAAGCGCGATGATCTTCTTCGCTTCGCGATCGGCGTTCTTCCTGGCCTGCTCCGTGATATTGCGGACCAGGGCCGCGGCTTCGTCGCGCGCTTCGTTCTCGACGCGGTTGACGAGCTCGAGCTTGGCTTCCTGCGCGGTCAATCCCGCGACCTGCTCGAGGCGCGTGCCGATCTCCTGTTGGCGCTTGTCGAGCGCGCGCGTGCGCTCCTGGAGCTGCTGCTCGGTCTTGCGCAGCTCCTGCTCACGGTGGTCGACGCCGGCAAGCTTCTGGTCGAGACTCTTGTGGAGGTTTTCGCGGACCGACATCAGCTCTTCTTTGGCCGCGAGGACGAGACGTTGGCTGGTGTCGGCCGCTCGACGCTCGACGCGCCGGCCCCAGACGTAGAAGATCACCGCTGCTAAAAGCACGCCGCTCAGAACGGCCGCGACTAAACTCGACCACTCTTCCATAGATCTATCTCCGACTCGCACCCCGTATTCGAGGGTACGCTATAGTCAGCCTGCGATTGCCTTCCGTTTCGCCGGCGGTAGCATTTTCGCGAGATCGTCGGCCACGGCTGCAAGGCGCGCCGCGACCTCACGTTCGGTCTGCTTGGCCTGAAACAACTCGTTCGTGATATCGAGGGCCGCCAGGATCGCGGCCTTATGCGTCTCCACCAACGGTCCCTGACTCAACACCTTCTTCAGCGCCTGGTCCAGATAGGCGGCAACTTCCCGCGTGTACTCGGGCGAGAGGTCGGAGCGGACGGTGTACTCTTCGCCTCCGATCATCACCCGGACGGCGTGCTTCTTCGCCGTCACTTATGCCCTCCATTATCTCGCGCCTGTTCCTCCAAAAACGAGAGTCGTTGCACGAGATCGTGGACGCGCGTGCGCGCCCCCTCGACCCGCTGGCGCAGCGACTTGTTCTCCGACTCCAGCTCGGTGTTCTTGACCGGGCTGCCGCGCGATTTCAGCTCCGACTCGGCCTTTTGGGCGCGCGAACGCCAGCCCGCCAGCTCCTCCGCCACGTCGCGGACGATGGCTTCGAGCTGATCGATCGCGTCCCGGACATCAGGCCTGTCGCCGGCGTACGTCAAGTGTTGCCTCCGCTGCTCGCAACATCCTTTCCAGTACTTCAACCGTTTCGCGTTCAGTCAACGTTCGATCGGGCGCGCGGAACGTGCACCGCCACGTGACGCCGCGCGTCCCCGCGGGCAAACCCGGTCCACGGTACTCGTCCAACACATCGAGCCGCTCGAGCAACTTGCCGCCCTCACGGCGTAACACCGTTTCCACCGCCCCGGCGGTCACGGTTCCCGGCAGCACCAACGAAATGTCGCGCACGACGGGCGGCTGAGTCGGCAGCGGCTGATAGCGTACCAGCCCGAGCGGCGCAACTACGATCCTGACCTCGAGCCCAAACAGGGGCGCCGCCCACCTTGGGGCGTCCGCCTCAAGCGGCCCGGCCGTGCCCACTGGCGCCACCCAGCCGGAGCCATTGGCGGCCGGTTGCACGTCGTCCGGCGGCCCTGCGAGCCCTACAGCTAACTCAAAGTGCTGCTTTAGGTCCCATATGTCCATATCAGGTAGTTTCGCAGCGTTGGCACTATCGGTCCAATGGGGCGGATGACGCGCCCCCGTCAGCACAATCGCCAGGTGCAGCTCCTCCTCGGGCCGCGGGCCTGAGCCTTTCCGAAATACCGTTCCGACCTCGAAGAGCCGGACATCCCGATTCCCCACGCTCCAGTTGTGCTCGACGCACCGCACGAGACCCGGTAGGAGCCGGCTC
>Ga0209056_10004174_pt1 | contig 15225 bp, 12 predicted proteins | sample GraSoiAngelo_114_FD_185876 | JGI IMG/M metagenome (GOLD analysis project Ga0209056, IMG submission 185876) | Grasslands soil microbial communities from the Angelo Coastal Reserve, California, USA - 14_0903_13_40cm (SPAdes) (version 2) | ecosystem: Environmental > Terrestrial > Soil > Grasslands... | reverse complement strand
CGAAGAACGTTTACGCTCGATACAGCCTCCCTACTAACTGCTCTGGTTTGACGCGAAAAGTGTCACAAATCCGCAGAAGTGTGGTGAGCGTGATCGGTCGCCCAGCTTCAATTTGCTGCCAGTGCCGCGCTGAAAAGCCGAAACCAATCATGTCCTCTTGGCTGTAGCCCTCCTTCTTGCGTAATTGGCGAATTCGCTGCCCCAATGCGCGGAAGAATTCTACTTGACGTGTCACGCACTGGTTTGTAGAGTTTTACACGCAAATTCACCACGAGCAGATTAGCGGGTCGATTAATCCAGTGTAGTTTTCCATTGGAGGCTTTCGGAGGCCAGCGGTGAAGCATTCTATGATCTTTATGCTGTTCCCAGTATTATGCGCCCTTCTACTTGCGGCTCAGTCTGCGACCGGAGGAGAAATTGACGCAATTCCAGAAGAAGTCGGCATTTTTGCAGTCTCTCACGGTTCTCTGACGGAGCTTCCAGCAGAAACAGTCGAAATGGGGCGCGGCGGCCTGTTTGGGTTGGAAGGAAGGATTTCCAAGCCGCAGAGCGTTCTTCGCGCTTCTCAATCACCATGGTTCATTATCCGTGCAGCGGAAGGCTCCTCCGCTTTCGAATATCATTTGCTGAAATTAGATGCGAAGCGCGACTACCGCCAGTTCCGCGCCCTTACAGTTCGCGTTGGTGGAGCAAGGGATGACGCATCAAAAAACGCAATCGTGTTCACGGCTGAAAAGATTCACGAACGCACTTGGCGCATCCGATTAAACCTTGACAAAGGCGAATATGCATTCTTTTCGCCGCAGGTTCACAACGTAGGCTTGGGAAAGAGTCTGAGCTACACCTTCGGAGTGGATGCCTCGCGGGAAGAGCCAGGATCAAGTAGGGTCGTTTCAGCTGCCGCAACTCTTCCAGAACCAATCGACCGGCAGCACACTTTAGGTATTTCGGGTGCGCATTGGGAAGAAGGAGGCGTGCAGGGACTTCAAATTTTAGAAGCTCCAGCGAACAGTGCTGCTGCGGCAGCAGGACTGCACCAGGGCGATGTAATCGCTCAAGTAAACAGCAAAAGCGTGGCGTCGAGCATTGACCTCGCAAATGCTCTCGCGGATTTTCAACCCGGGACGTCAGTCAAGATTGTCTACTTCATCAAGACTAACCTTGGATGGATGCCGAAGGAAACAGTCGCACGATTCCGAAATGAAGGGACGATGTGTTACGGCAAAGGTTTGACCAGTGTGCCGCCGTCAAACTCGCGCAACACCTGATCGACCTTCAAATCGTCCTTCCGGACTTGCTCATCTATCGCTCGCGCAAGAACAGCAGCGTCGAAGTCGTAATATCCTTGCCCGACTTTCGCGGATATTTGTTGCTTACCCTCGAACCTCCATTTATCGCACAGTCAATCCGCAAACTCTCGCGCAGCGAATTTTTCGCCCGACTTCATTTCAATTTCGACGGTACCGGCGTCCGTTCCCCTCAGTAGCGGAACTGGTGTCTTGAGCCTGATGGTCGCGTCTCCTGGAGTTTTTGTTTCCTTATCATTGCGGAGTATTTGGCCGAACAGAATCCAAACCAACGAATTTACGTCATCGTTCCTACCAGTTAGCCCGATACTTAATTCAGCCATGAATCCTCCTTTTTCTTTGGGTTGCTCCGCGCGGCACGACTTCAACTTCACAGAAGTTGGGGGCTGGCTACTCGCCAAGGGGTCTGCCAGTCGAGGACTCCCGCGCTATTTCGCCGCTGCCGGTGCTAGCAGCCCCATTTACCTGCTTACCTTCGCCACAGCTCCGCGGACGACCGCAGAGCCAAGTTTAAACCTGGGGTAGCACCCGGGTAGCACGAATTCCGTCATAAGCAATGTAAATGGTGGGCAGTGCAGGACTCGAACCTGCGACCTCCTGCTTGTAAGGCAGGCGCTCTAACCAGCTGAGCTAACCGCCCGCGTTGTGGGCTTCACTGATTCTAAATCACTTCTCTGAACAGCACTCTTCATCGAGTGCCCCTTCTTGGTGCAACTATGCTGCAACCGTGTTAAAACTGTGCCAAAACCTCATCAGTTGGTCCGTGTTGTGTTGGGTTGCCCTTCGCTTTCCTTGTCATCCGGGCGATTCCCGTCCAGTGGAGACGCTTCCGGGTACCGTACTTCACAAGGTGAGCAAGGGGAAGATGCTGTCGTGAGGACAATTCCAACGGTATAATTGTGGCATTCTCATCGGTCATCAGCGCCCGATCTGAACGGGCCGAGCGTGGGATTGTCTCCGACCGTCGTATTCGTAGCGTTGTGAGGTTCAATGGCAGGCTCGAAAGACCAGGAACGAGTCCATCCCAAGACTGGTCGCGGCTCGAATGCCACACCTACGACTCCCGGAAAAACCGCAGAAGCGGTCCGGACTCCGCCTCCGCAGACGGGCGCATCACAGCCGTTCGACTCCGAAGCTCCCACGATTCTGCACGAGGAAGCCGGCTATGATGCGGCAACGCTGATCGAACTATCTTATCCGTCGGAAGCGCCGACGGTACTGGAAACGCCGGCCCGGGCGGCAAGTCGTCCTGTCTCCAAAGTTCCGGCGAGCAACTGGAGCAGCGCCTTTCTGCTCCCGACTGGCAGCATTCTGGCGAACCGTTACGAGATCCTGCAAATGCTTGGCGAAGGCGGAATGGGTGCGGTCTACAAAGCCCGCGACAACGAACTCGACCGCGTGATCGCTTTGAAGGTAATCCGGCCAGAATTGGCGAGTAATCCTGAAATTCTGCAGCGCTTCAAACAGGAGCTGGTCCTGGCCAGGCAGGTCACGGACCGCAATATTATTCGTATTTTCGATCTTGGCGAGGCGGATGGAATTCGATTTATCACCATGGAGTACGTGGAGGGCACCAGCCTCTATCAAGTCCTCCAAGAACAAGGCCAGCTCCCGGTAAAGGATGCGGCGGAGATCATTGAACAAGTGCTGACTGGTTTGAAAGCTGCCCACCGCGAAGGCGTCATTCATCGCGATCTGAAGCCGGGCAACATCATGCGCGATCCGCAGGGGCGAATCCTGGTCATGGACTTCGGACTTGCCCGCTCTCTCGAATCCGATGGAATGACCAAGACCGGCGCTGTGCTCGGCACCATGGAGTACATGTCTCCCGAGCAGGCGATGGGCGGGGCTATCGACCAACGGTCCGACCTGTTCACCGTCGGTTTGATCTTCTTTGAGTTGCTGACCGGGAAGATGCCGTTCAAAGCAGAGACGGCGCTGGCCAGTTTGCTGAAACGCGTTCACGAACGCGCCGTTCCAATTTCGAGTCTCAACAGCGCAATTCCAGTCGCAGTGGGGCAAATCGTCGCGAAGTGCCTTGAGCGAGATCCGAACCAGAGATACCAGACCGCCCAAGAATTCATCGACGACCTCCACAAATGGGAAGGCGCAGGAGTCGCGGCATCTCTGCATTTTCCGCCAGTACATACCTGGGGACGGGATATCCCCTGGCACTGGATTGGCGGCATCGGCGCAATTCTTGTGCTCGCCGTTGCCACCTTCTTCCTACGTGGAAGGGTTTTCAATTCAAATTCAGCGGGCCGACTTGAGAAGCCTCCCTCTGGTTCCACCCCGGTCTCAGTGCTGGTAGCCGATTTTCAGAACAATACCTCCGACACCATATTTGACGGAACGCTGGAGCCGATGCTTAACGTAGCCCTGGAGGGAGCCAGCTTCATTGACGCTTTCAATCGGGGCGCAGCGCGCCAGTTCGCGGAGAAGCTTCCGAACCCGACCAGTAAGCTCGATGAACAGACGGCACGGTTAGTGGCTGTGGACCAGGGTATCAGCGCGATCGTGACCGGTTCTCTCGATCGCCGCGGCAACGGTTACGAACTTTCAGCGAAGGCCATCGATGCGGTGACCGGCAAAGTCCTCGCTACCGACCACATTATGGCTGACAACAAAGACCAACTTCTCCTTGATGTTCCGAAACTAGCTGCCCCGATCCGCCAAGCATTAGGCGACAACACGCCAGAGTCAGTGCAGCTCGCCGCGTCCCAAGGAACGTTTAAAGTTAGCAATCTCGAAGCGGTGCACCAGTATTCCAAGGGCATGGAACAACAGGCTGCGGGCAAAATGGATGAGGCGTTGCAGTCGTTCTCGAGCGCCGTGCAACTCGATCCGAATTTCGCCAGGGCCTACTCCTCCATGGCTGCGGTTGCAGGAAATCTTGGGCAAACCCAGAATGCTGAAAAGTACGCAAAACTGGCCATGGAGCACGTGGACCGCATGACCGAGCGCGAGCGCTATTTCGTGCGGGGCATGTACTACATGAACGCCACAAACTGGCAGAAGTGCGTAGAAGAATATAGTGACTTCGTGAAGCAATACCCAGCCGATCAGTTCGGGGAAAACAACCTCGCGATCTGCTATGCCCGGTTGCATAACATGCCCAAGGCGATGGAGGAGGGAAAGAAAGCCCTGCAGCTTGCGCCGAAGGATGCTGCGGCACGGTTGAACTCCGCTCTGTATTCCTGTTACGCAACCGCTTTCGACAGTTGTGCGCAGGCGGCGGGCAAAGTATTCGAACTCAACCCGAACTATGAGGAAGCATTCCTTGCGCTGGCGTATGCGCAAACAGGGGAGAACCAGCTGTCCCAAGCGACGGGGACTTATCAGAAACTGGAGAAGGTCAGTGAATGGGGAGCCTCCCTGGCGGCTTCTGGCATGGCGAATCTTGCCCTCTATGAAGGAAAATTCCGGGAAGCGGTACAGGTTCTTGAAAAGGGCGCTGCTGTTGATCTAGCAGCAAAGAAACTTGATGCAGCCGCAGATAAGTTTGCAATGCTCTCCTATGCGCAGCTGTTGCGGGGAGATAAGACCTCTGCATTGGCCGCCGCGGACAAGGCGCTGGCCAATAGCCATTCCGTAAAAATTCAGTTCCTCGCCGCGCGGACCTTCGTCGAGGCGGGTGAAACTGCGAAGGCGCGAAAGCTGGCTGCCACTCTGGCTTCTGAATTGGGCGCTGAGCCACAAGCTTATGCCAAATTAGTTCTTGGCGGAGTCGCGTTGAAAGGACATGACGCAAAGTCCGCCATCCAGCTCTTCAGCGGAGCCAACGATTTGCTCGATACCTGGATCGGACGTTTCGATTTGGGACGAGCGTATCTCGATGCGGGCGCATTTGCAGAGGCGGATTCTGAGTTTGACCGTTGCAACCGACGCCGGGGCGAGGCCCTGGAACTCTTCATGGACGATATGCCTACGTATAGCTACTTTCCGATCCTTTATTACTATGAAGGGCGCGTCCGCGAGGGTCTCAAGAGTCCCGGGTTTAAGGATTTCTACCGCAGCTATCTTGATATCCGGGGTAAGAGCTCCGAGGATCCGTTACTTGCCGAGATCCACCGCCAGCTCGGCCAGTAAGCACCTCGTCTGCAGAGTCACCGGTTCTTAGAGAATGTAGTGACACACGAATTCGCTCTGCGCCTTCCGAGCGATGTAAGCCTTCTGGTCCCAGTTAGAGTCATACAAAGAAGCGAGCGTATCGCTTGCGGCGATACGCTCACTTTCTTGCCTGAAACGGTTCCTTAGAACTTCACTGTTACTACCAGCGGAGCGGAAGCCGTGCTGTTGGCGCCGAACTTGTTTGAATCGGCAACGAAGTAGGTGTAGGTCCTGCCGTTCTTCAAGTTCGCATTGTCGATGAACGATGTTTTTGGCGGAGTACCGGTTAAAGTCGTCAGCTTTGCGAACTGGCCGATATTCGCCAGCGCCTGCTGCATCGTCGGGAAAGATCCCAAAGCGCGCCAGACAGCATATGAGCGAATCTGACCGAAGTCCGGAGAAGTCCAGCTGAGCGGAACACTCTTGGAGTTTTCCACGAATGGCCCTGCACCGGTGCACGCTGGGATGATCGTACCGTTTGTGGTTGTCAACGGCTGGTTGCAGTTCAGAGCGGACGGCGGATCAACTGTGGCATTCGCCGTCTCTGTATTTTGCTCGATGCCTGAGCCCGGGCTTTTCTGGAGCCCGCTGCCGGGACTTTTCTGGAGTCCGCTGCCGGGACTTTTCTGGAGCCCAGCGCCATCCGGGTCTACACCGGAGCCCGGGCTTTTCTGGAGGCCACTGCCGGGGCTTTTCTGGAGCCCGCCGCCTTCGGAAAACCCGAAACCACTGGATCGGGCGTTCATTTGCTGGAAATCAAGTGTGTTCCAGTCATTGAAGCCTGCGAATGGAATGTCGCCGACAACCCCGTTGTGATTAAGGTCCAGCCCCGGATCTGCAATTGGAGTCGGAACCATCAAGTCGTTATTCCAGTCAAACGGTGCCGAGAAGTCACCGCCAGGCCATACCGTGCCTTCCACCCGTACCCATGGGTCTTTACTTGGATCTTCCGTGGAAGCAAGCGGTGAGCCCTCGCAATGACCTAATGCGAGATCTTGCAGAGTTGTATCACCGATGTTCGGTCTGGAATACCAACGCGTGAGATGGGCCGCGACATTACCGCTGTCATAGCCTAAACCAGTGGATTCGCTTAGAGGGAAAACACCATTTACCGTCGAAGTGGTTTCGTTCAGAGCCGGCAACGTTTGACCGGAATAGTCGAATCCGCCATCCCCGAAACCGCGGACCTGGAACAAATAATTCATTACGCTAAGAAAATTGGGCTTGCAGTTCAGGTCGTAAGTTGCGACGCTCGGATAGTTTGCAACGTTGTAATAGGTGCCGCCATGCGCAAGCGTAAGAGTGTGCCCAAGTTCGTGCATGAGCGTGCCGGTCTGCACTTTCAAGCTGCCGACCTGATCATCGCAGTACACCTGATTTAACCCAAGCGTTTGTGACGCATCGGGCTGGCAGTTTGGAGCGTTGTCCGCCCCCCAGAGCCCAAGCGTAACCTCCAGGTCTCCGCCACCTCCGAAGTCGCCGTGTCCGGAGCTACTCGTGGGCCCGAGATAGCTGACGCCTAGCTGTGGCTCATTGCTGAAGTCATAGGTCCCGTTCGGTACGCTTGCAGTCGTAATCTGAAATGTCGTAGTAATCATTCCGGTCGTTTGGTCCGGCTTGCTCGAACTGGCGTTGCTGAAAATGTAGCTTCCATTCAATGGAGAAATCGGGGGTGTAGTACCTGGCGTGAATGAACCAGGAAGAAGCGCACCGGCGATCGTGACCCGGTCATGACTGGCGTCGAGGCAGACTGTAGGCTGAGAAGCAGGCTTGCAGTCACCGGGTTTGACCACTAATGGGGAATTGAGTGGTTGGACTCCGTTAACCAAAGAAGGAGATTTTATCTTCACGGTCGCCGTGTTGTTTAATACCACGACAGAAACTAACTGTGGCATGGAAGAGGCGAGATCCTGGGGATCGTTTGTCGCGTATGCACTCCCAACCGTGCTCCAATAGGACCTGGGTTCTCCCATCGAATGCCCAAATAGTGCGTAATGGTAACTCTGGGTTCGACCAGCTTGGAACGCCCCGACGCCGTTCTGGAACGCCAACACGCCGTTCTGTACCGCAAGCAGTCCTCCCTTCCAACTGACTGCAGGTTGGTTGGGGAACGCGCACAGCTGACCGGGACCCGGCTGAGCCGGATCGGTGCAAACCAAAGCGCTTTCGGAAATCTCATTGCCGCCATGGCCTGTCGAGACCACGTACTGGTCTCCTGAATAAATGCTGGAGGGTAGATCAAAATGCAGATTGATGTTTTTCCCGGCAGCACCAAACGCATCGCCAACCGCATCCAGTGCAGCCTGCTTAGGAAGATGCGAATGCAAGATATTGTTATTGGCGTCTCGGAGCGCTAAGTAATCGATCTGGACGAAGAGATCTTTTTTGAATGGATCAGCTAGAGGTAACGCAATCGGATTTCCGCTGACTTCGTCCGTGTACCCTTTATTGTTTTCCCACGTATCCAGCAAACCATCCCCGTCGGTGTCCTGCACAGTTGTGCTGAAAACGATCGCTCCCCAATTGACACAGCCGCTGTTGGTGGAAGTTGGTGTTACGGAAGTCGTCTCGCTCGTATCGAAGGCGTTGAGAGATCCATTCACGAATTGACCGACGCTCCAAGTCGGATTGTCCCAAGCCCCATAGACGCCGGGGAAGGGAGGAGCGTTCAGGCCGAGAGTCGCGGTGTACAACGAGCCAAGCTGGTTTAGCGCATTCGGATTAGCGCCAAAATACAAATTCTCGCCCTTGTTGGCCTGCCCATTTGCCACAATGTGCGTAAGCTTGGCGTTAGGGTTATTCACAGCTGCGGGAATACCAGGCTCGTAGAACCCTGCCAGGGTTTGGGTCATCGTCGGCTGGCCATTGCTGGGAGCATAGGATCCGTCATAAAGAACAACCGCGGTAAGGGGAACGTGCGGCGACAGCACGCGGTAGACAATCACTAACGTTGCACCGAGAGCGTTTGGCTGTGTGTTGCCGTTGCTGCCCGAATCTGCGATCTTGACAGGAACCGCGCCGTTGGCAACCAGGGCTCCAAATGTTGGAGACGAGGAAGTCAGGTCGAGCGGCAGGTAAGGCCGAACGTCGGCGCGATAGAACCGCATTGTCTTTGATCCAGTGGAGGATCCTGTACAACCGCCCGCGCTCCAGGACGTAGGAGCATTAGGATTCCCCAGCACGTCCCCAACAATTTTGTATCCATTGAAGAATGCCTGCTGTCCAGCGAAGAGGGACTGGCTGCCCTCGACCGTGCCCCAATACAGGTAGGCTGAAACAATGTCGGCGCCCACTTGCACCGGAGAAGGCGGACACGTGATGCCCATATATTGGGCTTGCCTACAGTCGGGGACGGTGATAATGCCTGTAGCGAGACCATTCGTGCTCGAATTTTCTACCCACCCCGCCACTACATAATCGCCAGTGACAAAGTAATTTTTAAAGATCTTCAATGGCGGCGATTGTTGCGCAGACGCAGTCAGCGCAGACCCAATGGCGAACATAAACAGAACGACAATGAGCGGCGGGTTAACGCGCTTGTATGGGGTGTAGATATGAAGCGGCATGGTAATTTCCTTTTGTTATCGAGGCACGTTGAAAAAAACACAAATTAATACCCAGATCAGAACTAAGTGACGTCTCTCCGCCCGATCCATCAGGCTGCAAAGTTGGCCGTGCACGAATGCTGCAGAGCTTCTTCAGCCAAGCGCAAGAATCCGAGGAAACAGTGAAAGGCGTGGCCCCTCGTTTCGGAATACACGGCGTCTAGATCGTTCGCGACGACCCTAAAATATCAGCCATGGAATTCGGCGTTCTGATAGAGCCCTGGGTGCACCGAATACGCGAAAGACGAAGCCGTGAAGCGGCAGACTTGTCGAGATTATGGGAGCTGGAATCCCGCGTGTCAAGCGGTTGATTTCGAATTCTGGGCTAATCCCAAATGCAACAAATTTCGTACAACGAAAGTTGTAGCTGCGATGATGATCGAGATCTTGAACCAAATCGAACTAAGAAAACGAGGCCGCAGCGGCCTGCGTGTCGGGGAATATTTCGAAGAGATTGAGCAGCCCGACCAGCTTAAGCGTCTGCACAACAAATTTGGAAGGGTTGACCAGTTTCAGCGACCCGCCCTGCTGCTTGGTCGAAGTTAAAAATCGGCTCAATAGCCCTATGCCACTGGAGTCCATCGTAAAACCCTCTTTGCTCCGCGCCGAAGCGCCTCGTTGACGAAGCCCATCCGATGCCCCGGTTGGCGCCGGTGATCAAGATTGCCTTGTTCTGAATGTTCATGACTTTCTCCTTTGGAATTTTTCGTTGAGTTTGTGTTCTCGTTGTCTGTTGCGGCCTGTCGTTGCACTGGAGACGACAGGCCACAGTTGCGGTTGAGGCTTGCGGATGATGAGGGGTTAAACAGCTACGTTGGGCCAGTAGGGACGATCGGCATCGGCTAAGTGGCCGGTCTCATAGCGATCGTGATGGCGGAGCCATGACATCGTGAACTCCAAGTTCTCTTCATCGCGGCCTTTGGGAACGAGGTCGAGGTAGTTGTAGGTGTTGATCGTGTTCTCGCTGCCGCGAGCGTACGCGGAATAGGTGTGGAAGATGTTGCCGGCATTGTCCCTGTAGAAGACGCTGACGCCGGGCGCTTCCGCACTCGGGAATTGCACGAGATCGAAGTTGTATTCAACTTTTCCCGCCGCCATTTGCTCAGGGGTGAATGAAGCTTGGTAGTCGTAGTTGAAGTCACCGTTGTACGACGAAAGCCAATTGAAGTTCCACCCCATCCGTTTTTTGAACGGCTCGATTTTGGAAATCGGCGCTCGGGAAACTGCCGCAAAAGAGACATCGCGCTGCCCAAGATGCACGAGCGCGCCGTCGGTGTGATCCATATTGAAGGAGCAACTGGGGCAGCCCTCCTGCCACTCTGGGCCAAACATGAAGTGATAAACGATCAGCTGGCTTTTGCCGTTGAAGAGGTCGGCGAGGGTTTTCTTGCCGCTCGGCGAATCGAAGACATAGTTCTTTTCGACTTTGACCCAGGGAAGCTGGCGGCGTTCGGCGGCAATGGCGTCGCGCTGCCGTGTGAGCTGCTTCTCTTTGGCCAATAATTTTTTGCGAGCTGCAAGCCACTCATCTCGGGAAACTACTTTCGGGTTATCGACTGTGCGTGTTGACATTTTCACTTCTCCTTTTCATTCGTGTTTGGAATCGTTTCTGCTGTGTGGTTCTTCTTGCGAGAGACTTTCACGGCAACCGCCGCCAGTCCGCCGGCCGAGACCGTTTTAGCCACTACTAGTCCGAGAGCTGCCAGACAAAATGGGCACATGTTCACCTCTCAGGCGGCGAAGTTCTTGATTGTTACGCCGCTTCTATGGAGGTGACGGGTGAGGTGGGGTGATTTCTACAGGGCTGAGACAAAAATTTAGCGATGGTACCGGAGAGATGGTGTTTCTCGTGGGGTGTCGAAGCGAGTCAGACTGTTAAATTCTCGCGAACCTCCGCTTTGTACCTAATACGCCGGATTTGCGGATGGGCAGGGTCTTGGAAGGTGTGCCAGCTAATTTGGCAGGTGCCCTTTTGGTCGCGAGCTCGATTGTACAGCTGAGGCCTCGACCAAATGTGGCTGAATCAGCGAATTGATGATCCGATACAGTTCGGACTCGATCAGGGCAGGGCTGTTCTCACGCATCCGATAGTAGCTCCGTTGGCCTCGTTCCCATACGTCAATCGTGAGGCACAGTGTGTCGCTCGCTTTATCCCTTGTAATCGAATTGGCAGGTTCGCTGCTATCTGCCCAAAGCTCATCGGTTGAAAGACACTCCTTCGGGAACCGGATCGGCAAATTGACCGCATCATTCAACACGGCGGCAACGAGTGAAGGCTCCAGTTGGGTGCTATATTCCCTACGTCGCGTGTGTCTCCAGGTCATTCCCGGTATCGGGAAGTAAAGTCCAGCGCCGCAGCGCCCATCTTCTGAAAGCCCAAATTGCCAACGAGGCTCTTTGATCCGCACAACGACGTGAAGACCTCGGTGCCATGGTTTAGAAACATCCTGACATTTACAACGACAGCCTTCCCTAGGACGGCCTCGTCACCGGTACCTATTGTCAGGTCTCGGACTTCAATTCCTTTGGTCATTTGGTTATGGCTGGGCTAACTCTTCACAGAGTGCTGCACTGCGTATTCTTGTCAATTCCCGTTTCGCGGGCGTATAGTCGCGACTCGGAAATTGAGAACTCTGGCCAGAAATCCCGAGCATGTCCGCTAGTATTCCATCAGAGCAACTCCAGACTCATTGGGCCCGTCTTTCGAGCAGAAACTCTCTTACTGCGGGATCTTCAGCCAGCCCGATCGCCCGGTCGTAAGCGTGCTGGGCTTCGGGGCCTTTCCCAAGAAGCTGCAGAAGGTGGGCGCGAACCGCCCAATAGGGTTGATAAGCCGAGACTGCGTCGTGGTCGATTGCGTCCAGAACTGCCAGTCCCTCTCCTGCTCCATTCGCCTCTGCAAGCGCGGCGGCGTATCCAGTTTGGCGGCCTATCGTTGGCGATATGCGGATGAGCTGTCGGTAGAACTGAACAATCGCTCTCCACTCAACACGGCGGCCACGTGCCCGCTCGGCATGTACCGACTGAATCGCGGCTTCCAGTTGAAAGCGGCCTAGATTTCCAGATTTCGACGCGTCCGCCAGATGCCCTTCCGCCTCTTCTATTAAGGGAAGCGACCACAGATTCGGATCCTGCTCGGAGAGAGGAACGTAGTGGCCATCACGATCGCGCCGGACGGCCCGTCGCGCTTCGCAGTGGAGCATGAGCGCCAATAATCCTTGAACCTCTGCTTCATCAGGTATTTGCTCAAGAAGAACTCTCGCGAGCCAGAGAGCTTCTTCGGCGAGGTCGTGGCCGTGCTGATCGGCGCCCGCCATGTGATCCCAGCCGATGCCAAAAGCAGCGTAGATGGCTTCAAGGACCGCATCCAGCCTCGGCGGCAGTTGCTCTCGTTCCGGCACTTCGAAGCGGATACCGCCGTCACGGATCTTCGTCTTGGCACGCACCAAACGCTGTCCCATAGTCTTGGGTGAAACCAGGTAAGCGCCGGCGATGCGGACGGCATCGAGGCCCAGAACGGTTTGCAGCATGAGAGGCGTGTGCATCGCTGGATCAATTGCCGGGTGCGCACAGACGAAGAGTAACTTCAAACGCTCGTCGGGATAGTTCGTTTCCAAAGGGTCCTCCCCTGAGTTTTGCGTAAAGAGCAGGAGGTTAGGTTCGCTGTCTGATACGACCCGCTGATGTCGGAAAAAATCGATCAGCGAGTTGCGCGCTGTCGTGAGCAACCAGGCTTCAGGATTTTGGGGCACGCCGTCTCGTGGCCAGACGGTCAACGCCTTGAGCAGAGCCTCGCTCAGCGCATCTTCCGCGCCCGCCAAGTCCTGGGTGTGTACGGAAAGATAGGCCACCAGGCGACCGTATGACTCGCGTGCCACTCGCTCGATCGTTCGTTGAACCTTCTCTCCGTCACCTCCACTCATTCCACGATCCTGCGCCTGGTTTGGGGAGCGAGTGGACGCACCTCGACAGCACCATACGAGGCAGCCGGGCAGCGCGCTGCCCACTCGAGGGCCGCGTCAACGGATGGCACCTCTATGATCGTGAATCCTCCCAGCTGTTCTTTGGTGTCAGCATACGGACCGTCCTGCACGCCGCGCTTTCCGTCCTTAATTTTAATCGTGGTTCCCGTTTCCGGAACCTCTAGGGGATCGCCTCCGACGAATACGTCTGACTCGACGAGCGCCTTGTGGTAGGCGCGCCAGGCGCCGGTGTAGGCGTCACTTCCATCACTTTTCCGTGACGCGAAAGCGTCCGGTGATTCGTAGATCAACAATGCGAATTGCATGAACTTTCTCCTTCTCGAAGACAGTTTTACGTGTACCTGATCTTATGACGTACACAAAGCCGAGATTTCGACAGCGGATTATGAAGAATCTGACTACAGATCGCTCGCCAAGTCAGCTAGGGCCGGGGAGAAAGATTGCCCGACACTAGACCGGCGAGGGCTCCGGCTCTGGTGGAATGAAGTCTGGCTCAGAATTGGGCTCGGGGTCGGGATTCACGCCGGGCAGCACATCTGGCGCCGACCCTGGCCGTGGTTCAGGATCAGGCTCAGGACCCGGCGGGCTTCCCGGGATCGGAGGTACCGGCGGAGTCTTCAAATGAGCAACTCGCATCCCTGTCCGATGCCGTACCGAAGAATTCAGATGGCCAAGCAGTTGCTTCGCTCGGAATAGCAAGGTGTTGAGCTACGCTTGCCTGAGTCTGTCCCTCGCCCGCCTCCTGCTAAACTCCGAGCATGCGGCGGCTTATCGTCAACGCGGACGACTTTGGCCTGACTTCAGGCGTGAATCGCGGGATTCTAGAAGCGCACTCGCGCGGAATTGTGACCTCCGCCACGCTGATGGCCTGCGGAATGAAGTTTCAAGAGGCCGCATCGCTGGCCGCGCAAGCCCCTGATCTTAGCGTGGGATGCCATGTTGTCCTGGTGGATGGCATGCCCACGCTGAACTCAACCGATGTGCCGTGCCTGGGCGCCGGCCCAACTTCGCACTTTTGCCAGAGTCTGATTCGCTTCGCCAGTAGGGCTACCACCGGACGTCTGGATCCCGAGCAGATCGAAGCTGAAGTTACAGCACAAATTCGTAAGCTGCAGGCGGCTGGACTTCGCGTTTCGCATCTTGATTCGCACAAGCATACCCACATGTTTCCGGCGGTGTTCAAACCCCTGCTTCGGGCGGCTAAAGTGTGCGGAGTGCGCGCGGTGCGAAATCCATTTGAGCCGCTGGTGTTTGCTACGAACGGAAATTGGAAACGGCGTTTCAAGCTCGGCATCATGCGGCGCTACCGGGCGGGTTTTACCCAGCATCTTGCCGAAGGCGGCATGGTCACCCCTGACGGCTGCATTGGCATCGTCGCAACCGGTGGCCTCTCGCTGGCGACGTTCGCATCGTTAATTCAGAACTTGCCTGACGGCACCTGGGAGTTCGTCAGCCATCCCGGCTACAACGACGCCGATTTGGACAAAGTCACGACTCGATTGCGTCACTCCAGAGACCAGGAACTCTCCATTTTGACATCAGATACCGTCAAAGATCTCATCCGTAGCGAGGAGATAGAGCTGATCTCGTACCGCCAATTCGCAGAAAGCTGATCCCGCACCGGAGGTACATTCACCTTCGACTGGCGCGTGTGACTGACGGTTACTTACCGCGTCTTTGCTCATCAGGATATGATTGGGCAACTTTTATGGAACAGAGACCTGGAAACCGGGTTTCCGCCGAGATCCCTGTGCGCATTTGGGGCATGGATGCCAGTGGAAAGCCGTTCTTTGGCACCGCGATTGCCGGTAACCTTAGCGCTGCTGGCGCTCAACTATCTCACGTGCGCCACAATCTAAAAGTTGGCGATACCATCGGTGTCCAGTACGAAAACATGAAGGCCCGGTTCGAGGTGATGTGGGCTAAAGCCTCCGTAGCTCCGGGGCGCAATGAAGCCGGCGTTCGAATTCTTGCGAACCAACCGGTCCCATGGGGGGAAGTCACCGCTGCTGTGATCGCGGGCACTCCCGCCGCACCGAGGCTAAACCACGGTGCAGAGAAGCGCCGGTTCGCCCGCCACAAAGTTCAATTTCCACTTACGGTCAGTTTTCCAGATGGACAGCGCGCGCACATGCAGTGCAGTGCGACCGACATGAGCGGTCGCGGCTGCTACATCGAGTCTCTGGTTCCGCTGGCAATCAGCACAGTCGTAATTGTCAC
>Ga0209056_10004173_pt1 | contig 15226 bp, 11 predicted proteins | sample GraSoiAngelo_114_FD_185876 | JGI IMG/M metagenome (GOLD analysis project Ga0209056, IMG submission 185876) | Grasslands soil microbial communities from the Angelo Coastal Reserve, California, USA - 14_0903_13_40cm (SPAdes) (version 2) | ecosystem: Environmental > Terrestrial > Soil > Grasslands... | reverse complement strand
GTAAGGTGCGGTCGCGCCAAGCCATTCTCTTCTTCTCGCCGGCTGGACGGTCCGTACCTGACTTCGTGACCGCTTGGGTCAACGGGAAGGGGTTGCCCATAATCGCCCTTCCGCAGGCGGCGGGGGTGGAAGAGCGGGTGCTGCGCGGGCTGCCGACCCTGGTAGTGATCGACGCCGACAGCGCGGGTGACGAAGGGATGCAGCTCTGTGCCCGTCTCAAAGGCGACGCGTACACGGCGATCGTACCACTGGCCGTGGTGACCAATCGCCACGCGACGGACGCGGTGCGGAAGTGGTTCGCGGCGGGGGCGGACGAGGTGATTACGCCGCTGTTCGAGCCGGGCGAGCAGGCGGGGCGACTCGACGCCCTGGTGACCCGGGCCGAGCGCGACGTGGCGGTCAATCCCTCGACGCGGCTCCCGGGGACGACGGAGATCGAGCGGGAGATCAAGCGGCGGATGGAGCTCGGCGAATTTTTCGCCGTCTGTTACGCCGACCTCGATCACTTCAAAGAATACAACGATCGCTACAGTTATTACGACGGCGATCGTGTGATCTACCTGCTGTCCCGCATCCTGCACGACGTCGTGCGCGGGATGCTCGCGAAGCAGGGGTTCGTCGGGCACATCGGCGGCGATGACTTCATTTTGGTGCTGCCGATCGAGAACATCGCGGCGGTGTGCAGCGAGGTGCTCGACGTGTTCGACACGCTCGTCCCGTATCAGTACAACGAGCAGGACCGTCGGGCGGGCTACTATTTCGGCAAGGACCGGCGCGGCCAACTGCACCGGGTGCCGCTGATGACGCTGTCGATCGGCGTCGTGACCAATCAGCATCGCCGGTTTACGCACCCGGCGCAGGTCAGCGAGCTGGCGACGGAAATGAAGAGCTACGCGAAGACGCAGGCGGGATCGGTCTTTGTCGTTGACCGGCGCCACGATCGCGAGCAGAGTGAAGAAGCGAGCGGAGACAACGAGGCCTAGGGCGTGAACGTCACTTGTCCGTCGTGCGAAACGGTGTACCGTGTGGACCCGGCAAAGGTTCCCGCGCGAGGCCTGCGCGCGCGCTGCAGTGTCTGCAGCAACGTCTTCGCGGTGAGTCCCGACGGCGCGGGCGCTGCGGCCGCGGCGCCCCGCCCGGTCGCATCCGCGCCCACTCCGATTCCGCCGCGCGCGCCCGCGCCGCCCGCGCCGCCCGCGCCGCCGCGCGCGCCCGCGCCGCCCGCGCCACGCGCCGCGCCTCCGATCGCCGCCCCGCCGCGTCCGGCGATGGCACCACCTGCCGCGCGACCGAGTCGCCCCGCGATGCCTGCGGCACCGCCAATCGCTCGACCGGCGGCACCAGGTCGTCCCGCGCCGCCCTTCGCCGCGCCTTCAGCTCCAGCGCCTGCGCCGCCGCCCCCGCCCCCGCCCCCGGCCCCGCCCCCGCCCCCGGCCCCGTCCCCGCGCCCGGCCCCACCGCCGGCACCAGTCATGTCGGCTCCGAGGGCGCCCGCGCCGCCTCCTGCGGCCGGAGTAAGCATGCCGGGCAAGCGCAGCACCGGACCGTTGCGTCCCGTCAACCCGTTTATGGTGCAGGATCCGAAGCAGAAGGCGCGGCGGCTGGCGCGCGCGCTCATCTCCGACATGCTGGTTTATCATCCAGAGAAGCGGCAGCAGGGGATCCGCGACGGTACCTTGGTGCAGTTGTTCAAGGATGAGATCGAGAAGAGCTGGCAGGAGTATGTCGACCAGGTCGGCACCGACCTGGCGCAGAGCACGCCGTTCTGGAGCGAGGCGTTGAACGAGATCCTCGCCGGCGGCCACAAGCTTTTCTAGAGGAGTGACGTGTGTCTTTAGCGGAACGGTTTCAGGACTTCGATCGCCGCCTCGTCGAGCTCAGGAGCTTTCTTTGACGTCGACGGAAAGACCGCACGCCTCGCGGAGCTGGAGCAAAAAATGGCGGACGGTGCTCTCTGGGCCGACTCCGAGCGTGCCCGCGCGACCGTCGCTGAAGTCAAATCCCTGAAGCGTTGGCTCGAGCCGTACCACGCCCTGCGCAAGCGCGTGGATGAAGGCCGCGAGCTGAACGACCTGCTCGAAGCCGAAACCCACATCGATCTCGCGTTGCAGCATTCCCTCGAAACCGAGGCGGAGCAGATCGCCGTCCGGCTCGAGGCGCTCGAGATGCAAAACATGCTGCGGGGTCCCGACGACGCCCGCGACGCGCTGCTGACGATCCATCCCGGGGCCGGCGGCACCGAGTCACAGGACTGGGCGGAGATGCTCGTGCGCATGTATACCCGCTGGGCGGAGCGGCATGGCTTCGCCGTCAACGTGCTCGACATCCTGCCGGGTGAAGAAGCCGGCATCAAATCCGCCGAGATCGAGATCCGCGGGCAGTACGCGTTCGGGCTGCTCAGGGCGGAGAAAGGGGTGCATCGCCTGGTACGCATCTCGCCGTTCGACTCGCAGTCGCGGCGCCACACGTCGTTCGCATCGGTCTTCGTCTATCCGGAAGTCGACGACGAGATCGAAATCGAAATCAAAGACGACGATTTGCGCATTGACGTGTTCCGCGCGTCCGGCAAAGGCGGCCAGCACGTCAACAAGACGTCCTCGGCCGTGCGCATCACGCACCTGCCGACGGGCATCGTGGTGTCGTGCCAGCAGGAGCGCAGCCAGGGAAAGAACAAGGCGACCGCCATGAAGATGCTGAAGGCACGGCTCTACGAGCGCGCCGTCGCCGAGCGCGACGCGAAGAAGGCGGAGGTGGACAAGCAGAAGACGGACATCGCGTGGGGGAACCAGATCCGCTCGTACGTTTTCCAGCCGTACACGATGGTGAACGATCATCGCACCGAGCTGAAAGTGAGCGACGTCCACAAGGTCATGGACGGTGATCTCGATCCGTTCATCGAGGCGTTCTTGAAGCGCTTCGGGAATAAGGCCGCGTAATGACCGGTTTCGTGGAAGCCGCCCGGCGCGAGAAGCTCAAGGAGCTGCTGGAGCGCGGCGTGACGCCGTTCGCCTATCGGTTTGACCGCACCGCGACGGCGCAGCAGGTGCTGGCCGCCTACAAATCGGACGACGATCCAACCGTTCACCGAGTCGCCGGGCGCCTGGTCGCGTTGCGGCCGCACGGCAAGACGACGTTCGCGCACCTCGAAGATCCGACCGGAAAGATCCAGCTCTATTTCAAGGGCGACGAACTGGGTGCGGACCGCTACAGTCTCGTCGAGCTGCTCGATCTGGGTGATCATCTGGGCGTCGAGGGACGTCTGATGAAGACCCGCACGGGGGAAACCACCGTGCGCGTGGCCCAGTTCACCCTCCTCGCCAAGGCGCTGCGGCCGCTGCCGCTCGGCAAGGAAGACGCGAGCGGCGTGAAGCACGGTGAGCTGACCGATCCGGAGCTGCGGTACCGGCAGCGGTACGCGGATCTCGCCGTGCATGCCGAAGTGCGCGAGGTGTTCCGGCTGCGCACGCGGATTGTGCAAGCGATTCGCGCCTTCCTCGATGGCAAGGGGTATCTGGAAGTAGAGACGCCGGTGTTGCAGCCCCTCTACGGCGGCGCGACGGCACGGCCGTTCAAGACGCATTACGAGGCAGTCGACACCACCTTCTATCTCCGCATCGCGGACGAGCTGTATCTGAAACGCTGCCTCGTGGGTGGTCTCGAAAAGGTGTACGAGATCGGCCACGACTTTCGCAACGAAGGATTGTCGCGGTTTCACAATCCTGAGTTCACCATGGCGGAATGGTATCAGGCGTATGCGGACTACAACGACATGGCCGCACTGACCGAAGAGATGCTCGCGGGTCTCGTGCTCGAGCTGTTCAACAGCAGCGTGCTGGAGCGCCACGGCGCCACGCTGTCGTTCGAGCGTCCGTTTGCGCGCAAGGACTACTACGCGCTCGTGCGCGAGCACGCGGGTGTGGATCTCAACGAGACCCAGGACGCCGAGCTGCGCGACGTCCTCAAGCGTCACAACACGCCGCCGGCCGACATCGCCGGCCTCAGTGGCCCGAAGCTGGTGGATGAGCTGTTCAAGACCTGCGTCGAACCGAAGCTCGTGCAGCCGACGTTCGTCTTCGATTACCCGCTCGCGCTGTCCCCGCTTGCCAAGCCCAAGCGCGGCGACCCGGCCAAGGTCGAGCGGTGGGAGTTGTTCGTGCAGCACCGCGAGCTCGCCAACGCGTTCAGCGAGCTGAACGACCCCGACGAGCAGCGCCGCCGCTTCGAGCAGCAGGCCGCGCTGCGCGCCGCTGGCGACGAAGAGGCGCAGCAGCTGGACGAGGATTTTCTGCGCGCGCTGGAGTACGGCATGCCGCCCGCGGGAGGGGTGGGCATGGGGGTGGACCGGCTGACGATGATTCTCGCTGACCAGACGAACATCCGCGACGTCATTCTCTTTCCCATGCTGCGGCCTGAGTGATGTCGATCGCGACGGTCGTGCTGAAAGTGCTCCTCTTCGGCGCCGCGGCGGCCGCCATGTTCGTGCTGGCGACGAACTGGCCGTCGCGGCTCGATCTGCGCGTGGCAATGCGCTACCTGCGAAGTCGCCGCTCGTCACGCCTTTTGTCGCTGATCACGGTGATCGCCGTCGGCGGCGTCACGATCGGCGTGATGGCGCTGGTCATCGTGCTGGGCGTCATGAACGGGATGCAGAACGACCTGCGCGAGAAGATCCTCGTCGTCAATCCCCACCTGCGCGTGCTGACCTACGGCGAAGGGCTGCGGCTCGACGACTGGCCCACCGTGCTCGCCAAAGTGCGGCGAACCCCGGGCGTGGAGGCCGCGGCGCCGTTCGTCATGACGCAGGGTCTGGTCTCGGCGGGCCACGACTATGCCGAAGGGGTGATGGTGATCGGCGTCGAGGCGGACACAGGGAGGCGTGCGGTCACGAGCCTGCCGCACTACTTCACGAGGGGCGATCTGTCGTTCCGGACCACGCAGGCAGGCGTGGAGGGAGGCATCGCGATCGGGACACGCCTGTCGACCAAGCTCTCCGCGTATCCCGGCGACGTCATCACGATGGTTGCACCCGCCGGTTCGCAATTCAATCGCAGTCTCGGCGCGTTCATCCCAAAGTATCGCCGCTACGAGATCACCGGCTTGTTCGAAACGGGGATGTACGATTACGACAACAGCTACGTGCTGATGCGGCGCGAGCGGGCCCAGGACTTCGCGGGCCTGGAGGGTGCGGTAACGGGGATCGAAGTACGGCTCGCGCATCCGGAACGTGCCACTGAGGCGGGACAGCAGCTCGAAAGTATCCTCGGCTACCCCTATCGCACGATCGACTGGCAAATCCAGAACCGCTCGTTGTTCTCCGCGCTCAAGCTCGAGAAGTTGGCGATGGGGTTGGTGGTGTTTCTCATCTGCGTGGTCGCGGCCTTCAACGTCGTGGGGACGCTGACGATGGTGGTTCGCGACAAGACGCGGGAGATCGGTATCCTCCTTGCGATGGGAATGCAGCGCGGGCGGATCCGGAGGGTCTTCCTGATCCAGGGTGTCTTCATCGGCCTCGTCGGGACGGCGCTCGGCGCGGTCTTGGGCCTGATCGTCGGCGGGAGCGTCAACCGCGGTCATCTGATTCCGATCGATCCGTCGATCTACTTCATCGACCACCTGCCGGTGCTCAACAACCCGCTCGACGCGCTGGCCGTCATCGGGGCCAGTCTGGTGATCGCCACATTGGCGCCGCTGTACCCGAGTACGCAGGCTGCCCGGCTCGATCCGGTGAGCGCCATCCGCTACGAATGAACGCGCTCCTCATGGGCAAAGCGATCCGGCGCGTGTTCGCGGGCGGCGATGGACAGCTGCTCGAGATCCTGCGCGGCGTCGACGTCGAGGTACGGCGCGGTGAGTTCGTCGCGATCGTCGGGGCGTCGGGAGCGGGGAAGAGCACGCTGCTGCATCTGCTCGGCGCGCTCGACAGCCCGACCACCGGAGACATCTGGTTGGACGGGTCGCGCTATGCCGACCTCGACGCGCGGGGCGCAGCGGAACTCAGGAACCGCAAGCTCGGGTTTGTGTTTCAGTTTCATCATTTGCTGCGCGAGTTCTCGGCGTTGGAAAACGTCATGATGCCGCTGCTCATCGGAGGCGCGTCGCCCCGGAAGGCGCGCTCGCGCGCCGAAGAGGTATTGTCCGAGGTGGGCCTGGCGGGGCGGATGACGCATCGGCCGGCCGAGCTCTCGGGGGGAGAGCAGCAACGCTGTGCCGTCGCGCGCGCACTGGTGCATGATCCCAGCGTGGTGCTGGCGGACGAGCCGTCGGGCAACCTCGACCATGCGAATGCCGAAAGGCTGCACGAGATCTTTTTTCGGCTGGCGCGAGAGTACGAAACGGCGGTGGTGGTGGTCACGCACAACCGCCAGCTGGCGGGACGCGCAGACCGGGTCCTATTACTGGAGGACGGCCGGCTCACCACGGTGAGCTCGGTCGATGCGATCCCCTGATGCTGTGCGATAACTGCAAGGAGCGCGACGCCATCATCAATCTGACCCAGGTCGAGCACGACTCGAAGGTCACGCTCCATCTGTGCGAGCAGTGCGCCCAGCAGAAGGGCGTGGAGACGGGTGGCGCCGTGCTGAAGAGCCCGCTGGGCAATTTCCTCGGCGCCGTGGTAAAAGGGGGGGGAAGCGCTGCGGGTGCGCTCGTCCCCGCATCCGGCGACGCATTGAAGTGCCCGGCCTGCGGGAGCACGCTGCGCGATTTCCGCGACTCCGGCCGCCTCGGCTGCGATCACTGCTACGTCTCCTTCGACACACATCTGCGCGACCTGCTGCGGCGGCTGCACGGCTCGAGCCAGCACGTGGGCGAGCATTACGAGATTCCGGGCGCCGCCGCCGGCGACTCCGATCCGCGCAGCCGGTTGCTCGATCTGAAGGCGCAGCTGCGGCGCGCCGTCGAGGGCGAGAACTTCGAGCTCGCGGCCGAGCTGCGGGACCGCATTCGGGTGCTGGAATAATGGATCTCTCACTGCTTCCCGACGGCGGGATGCGCTGGCTGGACGCCTCTGGGCCGAAGTCCACGATCGTGCTGTCCACCAGAATCCGGCTGGCGCGCAACGTGCGCGGCATTCCCTTCAGCCAGCGCGCGAAGGACGCCGATCGGACGGCGGTGCTGGACCGCGTCAGCGAAGCCGCGGCGTCGTCCGACCATCTCTCGTCGGCCGTCGCTTTCCACCTCGACCGGATGGACCGCCCCGAACGGCAGGTGCTGCACGAACGTCATCTCGTCAGTAAGGAGTTGGCTGGGCTGGAGCGGGAAGCGCGGCCCCGCCCGGGCGCGGCGTTGCTCGTCCAGGACCAGGTTGGGGTGATGGTCAATGAAGAAGACCATCTGCGATTGCATGGAATGTGGTCGGGATTCGATTTGGAAGACGCGTATGCCGCTGTGGAAGCGGTAGATGCCGAGTTGGGCCGGCTCGTTCCTTTCGCCTTTCATCCCGAATTTGGCTATCTTACCTCCTGTCCGACGAATGCAGGAACGGGGCTCCGGGCCAGCGTACTTATCCATTTGCCGGGCCTTGTTTTGACCAAGGAAATCAACAAAGTTCTGCAAGGACTCTCGCAGGTAGGATTAACCTTTCGGGGCTTATACGGGGAAGGCAGTGAAGTTGTCGGGAATTTCTTCCAGCTGTCCAACCAAACAACCTTGGGGAAGACTGAAGACGAGCTGATCGATCACCTCGGGAAAATCGTCCGGCAGGTCGTCGAATACGAAGAACAGGCACGGGACGTGCTGTTGAGAACGGCACCCGAGGAAGTGGAAGACAAGACGTGGCGTGCATACGGACTGCTCAAGCATGCGCGCCGGCTGTCTTTTGAAGAGACGATGAATCTGTTGAGCGGAGTGCGGTTGGGCGTCGGTCTGAATCTGCTTCCCGGGCCGGGGGTATATACGCTCAACAAACTGCTGATTTACACTCAACCCGCGCACCTGGCGGCAATGGATGGTCGGTCCACCGGCGACCGGGAGCTGCCGACGGTGCGCGCTGCCTTTGTGCGGCGCCTGCTCGAAGCGGAATCCAGCTGAACGGCGAAAGGTGAGTTCGGAAACGCGATGAACGGTTACAATTTCACGGATCGAGTTCGGAAAGTTCTGCAGATGGCCCGCGAAGAAGCGGCGCGTCTGCATCACGAGTACGTCGGCACCGAGCACATCCTGCTCGGCTTGATCCGCGAGGGCGAGGGCGTCGCCGCGGCGGTCCTGACCAATCTCAATGTCGATCTGGAAGAGATTCAACAGAAGATCGAGGAGACGGTTAAGAAAGGGAAAGCGGCGGCCGCGGCCGGCCCCGATCTGCCGTATACATCCCGCGCCAAGAAGGTGCTCGAGCTGGCCATGAGCGAGGCGCGGGAGCTCAATCACTCCTACGTGGGCACCGAGCACCTGCTGCTTGGCCTGCTGCGTGAGGAGAAAGGGATCGCCGCGCAGGTCCTGACCGACGCGGGCGTGAACCTCGAGCAGGCGCGCGCCGAAACGCTGCGGCTGCTCGGCAGCGAGATGCCCGCGACGCCGGCCGGCGGTGGTACCGGCGCCCAGCCGACGCCGCCCAAGAGCGAGAAGAAATCGAAGACGCCCGCGCTCGACCATTTCTGCCGCGACCTGACGCAGCTCGCCGCCGAGGGATCGCTCGATCCGACGATCGGGCGGCAAAAAGAGATCGAGCGCGTGATGGAAATCCTGTCACGCCGCAAGAAGAACAATCCGGTGTTGATCGGCGAGCCAGGCGTCGGCAAGACGGCGATCGTCGAGGGACTGGCGCAGCTGATCGCGAGCGGGCAATGCCCCGACGCGCTCAAAGACCATCGCGTGCTCTCGCTCGACATGGCCGCCGTCATCGCGGGCACGAAATACCGCGGCCAGTTCGAAGAGCGCCTCAAGGCCGTCATCAACGAGATCGCCCAAAACAAGAACATCATTCTGTTCATCGACGAGCTGCACACGCTCGTGGGTGCGGGTGCGGCCGAAGGCGCGGTGGACGCGTCCAACATGCTCAAGCCGGCGCTGGCGCGCGGCGAGCTGCAGTGCGTCGGCGCGTCGACGCTGAACGAGTACCGCAAGTACATCGAGAAGGACGGCGCGCTGGAGCGCCGCTTCCAGACCGTGATCGTCGATCCGCCGACGGTCGAGGAGACGATCGAAATCCTCAAGGGCTTGCGGAAGCGCTATGAGGACCATCACCGGGTCGTGATCCCCGATGAGACGCTGGTCGAAGCGGCGAAGCTGTCCGAGCGCTACATCACCGACCGCTTCCTGCCCGATAAGGCGATCGACGTGATCGACGAAGCGGGTGCGCGCGCCCGCCTGGCGGCCCAGGTGCCGCCGCCCGAGGTCGCCGAGCTGAAGGACAAGCTCGAGGGGATCAACGGCGACAAGGAAGCCGCGGTGCGCGACCAGAACTTCGAGCGCGCGGCGTCGCTGCGCGATTCCGAGCGCGAGCTGCAGGCCGAGATCCGGCGCAAGCAGGAAGAGTGGGAGCGCGAGCGGCAGACCCGCCGGCCGACGATCAGCGAAGAGGGCGTGGCCTTCATCGTATCGCGCTGGACCGGGATTCCCGTCACGCGGCTGCAGGAAGCGGAGACCGCACGCCTGCTGCGCATGGAAGACGAGCTGCACGAGAGCGTCGTGGGCCAGAACGAGGCGATTCAGGTGATCTCGCGGGCCATCCGGCGCAGCCGGGCGGGGCTCAAGGATCCCAAGCGTCCCATCGGCTCCTTCATCTTCAGCGGCCCCACGGGCGTGGGCAAGACCGAATTGGCGCGGGCGCTGGCCCGCTTCCTGTTCGCGGATGCCCAGGCGCTGATCCGCGTCGACATGTCGGAGTACATGGAGAAGTTCTCCGTGAGCCGGCTGATCGGCGCCCCGCCGGGTTACGTCGGCTACGAAGACTCCGGCACGCTCACCAAGGCGGTCCGCCGCAAACCGTATTCGGTGGTGCTGCTCGACGAGATCGAGAAGGCCCACCCCGACGTGTTCAACATCCTGCTGCAGGTGCTCGACGAAGGGCACCTGACGGATAACTACGGCCGGCTGATCGACTTCAAGAACACCGTCGTGATCATGACGTCGAACGTCGGTGCGCGCGACATGGTCAAGGGCAAGACGCTCGGCTTCGCGCAGTCCGACGCGCGTACCGACTTCGACCGCATGTCCGAGAAGGTGAAGGAAGAGGTCAACAAGGTCTTCAATCCGGAGTTCCTGAACCGGCTGGACGACGTGATCGTGTTCCACGCGCTCAACCGGGAGCATATCGCGCTGATCGTCGCCATTCTGGCGCGCGACGTGCAAAAGCGCCTGGGTGAAGAGGAGCTGACGCTGCGGCTGACGCAGGGGGCGACCGACTTCCTCGTCGATCACGGCTACGATGAACACTTCGGCGCGCGGCCGCTCAAGCGCGCCATTCAGAAATACGTCGAGGACCCGCTGTCGGAGAAGATCCTCGTCGGAGATTTCGCAAAGGGTGACGAGATCGAGGTGGACGTCGCCCCCGACAAGGAGCGCCTGGCGTTCCGGGCACTCTCCGGCTCGAAGGCGTGATCCGCCGGCTCACTCTTCCATACTTATTGAGTCTCGCCGCCGCCGCCCCTGGCCTGTGCGCCGCACAGGCCGGAGTGGCCGGGGGCGCGCAGACGCCTGTCCCCGACTCGATCGCGGTGGTGGGGCCGCGCCGCAATAGCGCCATCAGCATCATCCAGATCAGCGGTCTCGTGCCGGGCCGCGCCATCAACTATCGCGACCTCCAGCGGGCGATTCAGGCGCTCTACACCAGCGGCCAGTTCGACGACGTCGCCCTGACGCAGACGCAAACGGCCGGCAAGAACGTGCTGGTGATTCGCGTGCACGAGCGACCCCTGCTGGTGAAATGGGCGGTTCGCGGCGTGCAGCGCCTCACCGAGCACAGCGTCCGCGACAAGGTGGCCCTCGCGGAAGGCCGGCCGCTCGATCCGGCCGGCGTGGCGCGCGCCCGCGCCCGCATCGATTCGCTGTACCATGCGAAGGGCTATTACCTCGCCCGCACCAAGCCGCTGTACGTCTACGAACGGGATTCGTCGGGCGTCCGCGTGATCTTCGACATCGACGAGGGGAACCGGGTTGCCGTCGCGCAGGTGGATTTCCAGGGCAACACGCATTTCACGGATGAGCAGCTCGTGGCTCAGATGAGCTCGCGCCCCGAAGGGTTCTGGTGGTTCCGCTCAGGCGAGTACAACGACGACAAGCTCGCCGAGGATCTGCACCAGAAGCTGCCCTCGTTCTACGGCAAGCAGGGGTTCGTGGACTTCCAGGTGCTCGACGACACCCTGATTGTCCACGAGGGGAGTGGGAAGGTGACTTTGGTGGTGAAGGTCAGCGAGGGCGAGCCTTACCGGATCGGCTCATTCGAGATCGTGGGCAACCGGCGCTTCTCGACCGAGGACCTGCAGACGTTCTATCCCTTCGTGGGGGAGCAGCGCACCGGCTTGCTGGGCCTCGGCGGCAAGCGGCACATCGTCTACTTCGACGACCAGTTGTGGCAGGATGCCACGCGCAAGCTGCAGACGCTCTACTACAACAACGGCTACATCTACGTCAACGTGCGGCCCGACGTGTTGCGCCGCACCGCACCCGACGGCAAGCCGGTCGTGGACCTCCGCTGGGTGATCACCGAAGGCCAGCCGGCGATCGTCAGCCACGTAGAGATCCGCGGCAACGACGTCACGCACGACCGCGTGATCCGCGAGGCGATCGTGATGGTGCCCGGCGACGTGTTCCGCCAGGACGCCCTGATCGCCTCCTACCAGCGCGTCTCGAACCTCGGCTTCTTCAATCAGCCGCTGCCGTTCCCCGACACCAAGCCGGCGAACGAACAGGGCGATATCGACGTCGTGTTCCGGGTCTCGGAGAAGCGCACCGGCAACATCAACTTCGGCGCGTCGGTCGGGCAGGGAACCGGTGTCGGCGGCTTTCTCGGCCTCGACGAGCCCAACCTGTTCGGCCAGGGCAAGCGCGGTCGCTTCCAGTGGCAGTTCGGCAAGAACATCAACGATTTCGACGTCTCGTTCACCGATCCGGCCGTCCGCGAATCGCGCATCTCGGCCACCATCGGCGTGCACAACACGCGGGTGCGCTACGTGATCGCCGACGTCGGCCGGCTGCGGCGGCGCGGGGCGAGCCTGCAGCTGGGCTTCCCGGTGTTCGGCGACAACTACACGCGGTTGTTCGTTTCGTATGGCATCGACCAGCAGAGTTTCACCGGCTCGTCCACGAACGTGGCGTTCTCCAGCGCGTTCCGCTGCAACGACTGCGTGCGCTCGACGGTGGGCGCATCGTTGATGCGGGATACGCGGATCGACCTGCCGTTCCCCACCGCCGGGACGATGGTCCAATTCGGGCTGTCGCAGAGCGGCGGCCTGCTGGGCGGGTCTGGCAACTTCCAGCGGGTGGATGCGGAAGGGCACTTCTACGCGCCGATCGGCACGATCGGCAATTCGGCGACCTCCAACGTGAAGTTCGTGCTCGGCTTTTCGACGCGGTCGGGGTTCGTGTTTGGCAACTCACCCTTCTTCGAGCAGCTGTTCACGCTGGGCGGCACGCAATTTTTCATCCCGCTGCGCGGCTACGACGAAGCCTCGATCACGCCGTTCGGCTACGACCCCAACGCGAGCGGCAGCGGCGCGAGCCCCAACGCGTTCGGGAAGGCGTTCTTCTCGATGACGGGCGAGCTGGGGGTGCGCCTCTCACAGATGTTGTATCTCTCGACGTTCTTCGACGCCGGCAACGTCTGGTCGCAGCCCTCGCAATACGATCCCACGCGCCTGTTCCGCGGCGCCGGGATCGGCGCGGCCGTCATCTCGCCGCTGGGACCGCTCGGCATCGATTACGCGTACGGGTTCGACCGGGTCGATGTGTTCGGACGGCCCGCGCCGGGGTGGAAGCTGCACTTCAAGCTCGGCAATTTCTTCTAGGCCTCGGGCCCACTTTCCTACATCGGGAGTTCCAGCGTTATGCAGCGTTTCGTCCTCGTGTCGCTCGTCGCCGTCGCCGCCGCCGCCCCGCTCGCGGCGCCCACCGTCTTGCTCGGGCAAGGCGCCTCGTCCGCCACGGCGCCGACCAAGATCGCGTTCATCAACTCCCAGGACATCCTCAAGAGCACGCCCGGCTACGCGGTTGCCGAATCGACGTACCGGAAAGAGCTGCAAGCGTCGCAAAATGAATATCAAAAGCTGCAGCAGCAGCTCGATTCGGCGGTGCAGGTCTTCGACCAGCAGTCGATTGCGCTGTCGCCCGCGGCGCGGCAGACGAAGCAGAAGGACCTCCAGGCGATGCAGCAGCGGGTCGAGCAGCGTTCCACCGAGCTGCAGGATCACTTGCGCCAGCGGGAACAGGATTTGCTCGGACCGCTCCGCACGCGCATCACGTCCGTGATCCAGGGCATCCGCGCGGAAATGAACTATGCGCTGGTGCTGGATCTCGACGCCGGCGGGGGATTCGTCGCCGCCGCGGACCCCGCGCTCAACATCACGGCTCGGGTGCTGCAGCGCCTCTCGCAGGCGCAGTAGCTCACCACGCGTACACTGTCCGCTAGTGAGATTGCTGCGCTCACCGGCGGCAAGCTGGTGGGCCCAGGAAGCACAACAGTCGCCGGGATCGCGCCGCTCGAGCGCGCGGGTCCCGGCGACCTCTCTTTTCTTGCCTCGCCCCGGTACGTCCCCTACTTTGAGCGCACCAGCGCTTCCGTAGTGCTCGTCGCGCCGGCGCTCGAGTCCGCGACGGGCGGACCCGAAACGCGGATCATCGTCCCCGAGCCCTACGCCGCGCTGCTGGTCGTGCTTCCCGTGCTGTATCCGCAAGCCGTTTGGGAAGCCGGCGTCCATCCCACGGCGGTCGTGGGCCACGGCGCCACCTGGCAGGAGCCGGTCGCGATCGGCCCGCATGCGGTCATCGGCCGCGAGGTACAGCTCGGGCGCAACATCCGCATCGGCGCGGGGTGCGTGCTCGGCGACGGCGTCGCGGTGGGCGACGACACGCAGTTGTATCCGGGCGTCACGCTCTATGCGGGTACCGCCCTGGGGAAGCGCGTAATCGTGCATGCCGGCGCGGTGCTGGGGAGCGACGGGTTCGGATACATCCCCGGCAAGGTCGGCGAAGCGGGGGGGCACCGCAAGATCCCGCACGTCGGCCGTTGCCTGATCGGGGACGACATCGAGATCGGCGCGAACACCTGCATCGACCGCGGCAGTGTGGACGATACCGTGATCGGATCGGGTACGAAGATCGACAATCTCGTTCACATCGCCCACAACGTGCGCATCGGCGCCCGCTGCCTCATCATGGCGCAGGCTGGCGTCGCGGGCAGCGTGCAGGTGGAGGATGATGTGATCATCGGCGGTCAGGCCGGCATCTCGGACCATCTCACCATCGGACGCGGCGCGCGCCTGCTCGTGCAGTCGGGACACATCGCCGATGTGCCCGCCGAGGCCACCATGTTCGGCACTCCGGCACGCGCGCATCGCGAGTACCTGCGCGCCCAGGTGGCGATGTATCGCCTCGCGAAAATCGTGGGCGAGCTCGAAGACCTGGTGCAATCAAAAGCCGAGACTCCGCCGGAGATCCCCGCTGGCCCCACCGAACGGTAGACGTTCCGTAAGGCGCAGCACGGCGCTGCGCGGCACCGGGTTGCACACCGGCGCCGCGACGGAAGCGACGTTCCTGCCGGCGCCCGCGGGGCAGGGAATCGTCTTTCGCCGCACCGACCTCCCGGGCAAGCCCGAAGTCCCGGCGCGGCTGACGGAGGTCGAGGCGGTCGAGCGCCGCACCGCGATCGGCCATGGCGAAGCTACGATTCATACAGTCGAGCACGTGCTCGCGGCGGTCGCCGCGCACGTGATCGACGACCTGACGATCGAGCTCACCGGTCCCGAGCCGCCCATCCTCGACGGCAGCGTGCAGCCGTATTTCGACGCTCTCACGAAGGCGGAGCCTGCATCCGTGGGCGGGGAGGCAGCGGTGCTCACCGTCACGGCGCCGTTCACGGTCACCGACAAGGATGCGGCCTATGTGGTCGCGCCGGCCAAGACCTTCCGGCTGACGGTGTCGATCGAATGGCCGCATCCGTTGATCGGACGGCAGGCCGGCGCCTACGAGGTCACACCGTCAAACTTCGCCGCGGAGCTCGCGCCGGCCCGGACGTTCGGTTTCACCCACGAGGTGGCCGAGCTGCAGGCGCGCGGGTTGATCAAGGGTGCATCGG
>Ga0209056_10004170_pt1 | contig 15227 bp, 34 predicted proteins | sample GraSoiAngelo_114_FD_185876 | JGI IMG/M metagenome (GOLD analysis project Ga0209056, IMG submission 185876) | Grasslands soil microbial communities from the Angelo Coastal Reserve, California, USA - 14_0903_13_40cm (SPAdes) (version 2) | ecosystem: Environmental > Terrestrial > Soil > Grasslands... | reverse complement strand
TGGGCTCTGCTTGCCAAACACGCCTCATTTCCGCCGAGTTCTCTGAGACTCCTCCGCAAAAAACGCCTATATAAGCATAGTGTTACCATCGATCGCTGTCACTGGTTATAGGCTGCTCAGGTTACACTATTCCTATATCCGAGACTGGCCTATTCTAAATCGATGATGTGATAATGAGAACATGCGACAAGAACGATTGTGAACAACCGGTCAAGTGGACGCTGATGTTTCGACTAGGCGAAACCAATCTTGACTATTGCGAGCTACACTATACACAGGCTCGGCAAATCTTGGAACAGTGGAATGCAAAGGGGGAACAGAAATGATGGTTCCTGAGCCCGACATGAGACAGGGAGAAGCGATCGACAAGTGGCTAGACACGAGGCGGCCAGAATGAATCGTGAGAAACTAATACGCGATTGTGAACGGTTAGCTGACGTTTTCAAAGCTGGCCGTACTGGTCAATTCGTTCATTGGCAATTGTACATTGAGGGAGAACGACTAGCTCTCGGATTTGCGAATATCGTCGGATATGCTGATCACCCTAAACTTGTCACGCTCGAAATCTCTAGACTCTTGAACATTCTCGCCCTACTTTCACCTGACATTGAATCTAAGGAAGGCTTCACGCGCTATACGAGGGTAAAGACATGATAGTGATCATTAGGACTACTCAAGCCTCGACAATCCGGGAATTGCTGAGGCTGATCGAAGCGATCCGATACCAGAATCTCTATCAGCATTTGACCGATCTGAAACAGGTGGCAAAGAAATGACTGTTTTCCAAATCACCGCGGAAGAGGCCGCCCGCATGGTCGATTATTTAGACCGGCAGTTTATTGAGTTGAAAAGGAAGAAGACGGAAATCGAGGCGGAGATTTCTCTTAACCTAGACTTACGAGACCGTTACCACAATCTTTGGCTTAGTCTAGAGAGGGAAGAGAAGGCGGCCAAGACATGAGCTGTCCTTTTTGTGGACGACCGGATGAACAGATCGGGGAGAGACATTTCGAGAGGCATAAGATAGAAGCTTTACGGAAAATCCCTAAAGCTCTCGAAACCATGAATGCGATTCTCGAAGAGAGACTCCAAGATTTACGGAGAGAGATCAAGTGACCATGGACCGGGATATTCGAGAATGGCTTGAAGAGGTACGCGGAAGATTCCGGGAATTGCTAGAGATGGATGACGGGACACTGTTACAACATATCCGTTCTGATGGAAGGATCACGCTTCCCGCATTTGTACGGAAATACCGTGGCAACGAGTCATGATCGACCCCGGGATAAGCCTGCTTCCCTAGAGGCCCCGGGGACATTTCCCATTATTCGACATTCCCTTGACCTTGGCTAAGTGGGCTAGACCGAACACTCACATGAACAGTGAGGAGATCGGCATCGAGGGCCAGTCGCCATTCTATTTCTTGTAAAGGTTCTTGGTTGGCTTCCGTATGGTCCAGCCTCGGACCTGTTCCGATTCCAGATCGATTATTTTGCACATGTAATTGTCCTGGTCCTTATCATGGCGCGTACCATCCCGGACCTCATTACCACAGTTATCGCAGAGAGTCATTTCAAAGCCTCTTCAGCTTATCCTTTCTTGAACTTCAACGATTCGAGCCATTGTTCCTGAGTCATATCGCAAGACCCGCTAGTCTCAGGAATGTCATTTGCATTCAGAATCTCCCAAGTATGATCTGTATAATGCCGCAGTTTCATGTAGGTATAGGGAATCGGCACGTCGTCCAGAATAGTCGGAGCCTCTGAAAGGAGGGGAGCCTGGGTTTCCAACGCTATCTCCCATTCTGATGGTTGGTTCCCAGCCTTTCTTCATCGGCGATAACGAACATACGACGAGATAAAACCCGTCGTACTCCCTTCCACGCCTCTGCTAGAAAGCCAGTGGGGAGTCGTATGCTCCTACGATTTATTGGAGACCGGTCATCTTCATGCTCATAGAAGGGTCTGTAGTGGTAGAGCGTTGTCATGTGCCCTATCAAAGAGTAGGCTTGCCCCTCTCCGGCAGGCATGGCTACCGCTTTGTATGTCGAGCATGGTTATTAGGCTTGTGGGGCCGCGCGTTGGGATGGTCGCGTTCTCGGCCCCTATGAACATCGAGCCATTCAGGAATGACAACAGCTCTCAGCAACTCCTGAACATGGACTATGCCGCGTCTCTTTGCTGCTTTCTTTAGGCTCCGTAAGACCGGCGTCTCCAAGGCTTGCATGAATTTGACTTTGATTGCTGGACGCATCGGCTTGTAGCGTGTCATTTCTTGCTCCTTTTGAGAAACTCGTCCATGCTGTCCATGACTTGATGAAGCAGCGCGACATCAAGCGGTATCATTCTCAATGCCGAATGGATAACATCGCGCCATGTAGCCACGAGCAGGTCCCTCGCCTGTCGCTCCGACGCGGCGGCTATCTCATATCGGACCAGATTACTCTTCAACGCTCCATATTCAACGTCGTAGGTCTCGCCTGTTTCGCTCATGGCTCAATTGTCATCTTCGTCTCTTATAATTGTGGTGGTTTCCGGTAGTGTTATTAGCATGTTCAGTGCAAGATGCGCGCTGTGAATAGCCTCATCGCTGTTCTCGCGCCCTTCCTCTTTGCGCTTCTAAGCCTTGTTCTTGGAGCGTGGAGTATTGCGACACATTCCATGATAGGACTACTGGTCCTAGCCATCATCGTGGCTCTTGTCGCCTTTGCCGTTGCTGAGGTGCATGGTCGTCATCAGCATCCCGCATTTGATGATAGGCTTTCCCAGGCGAGGATCGATGAGGCTATTGCAAGAGAGATCAGGAGGTGTTTAGCCAAGTGTGGAAGATTAGAATAGTCCGGTATGCCCCATTGATTATCGCCGCAGCCCTACTCGTCGTCGCGCCGTTAGGATCAGGATGGCATGAGTGCAGCGCTCACGGCTGCCAAGCCTAGGGCCCATCAATTCCATGTGATAGTGTTCCCATTTATTGTTGGAATCCAGCTTTTGTAAGTGTTCCCATCGTAGTAGACGAGCTTGATATCGTTGGCTGGGTTCGTCCCTGATGGGAGGCAGATGTTGATGAAGCTGATCTGCATCACCACCGGTATCGCCTCGGGGCTTGGAGGGAATAGGATGATATGTGCTAGCTGGTTGTTGGGCGAGAAGAATGATGTGTTGGTCGTATTGCCTACGGGCTGGTTTGGTAGAACGATTACTATGTAGAAGCTTTTGAACGAGATTGTGCGGATCGTCGTGGAATTGTTGGTTACTGTCATGTTGACTATTGCCGAATAGCATGATGGAGCAATCTGCTTGAACGTTGTGACGCCCGGGGTCAGGGTTACGCTAATATTCTCTAGGGTCTGAGCATTGTTGGCCGATGCGATCATGGAGACTGCTAGTAGTGGCAGGAGAATGATTAGTATCGGGACTGTTTTCAGCAGGTATTGCCGCCTTTGACGCATTCGATGGCTATCCAGCTTACAGTCTCTTGCATAGGTCCGAAAATCGCCGGAACGACGTATGTAGTGAAAAAGCCTATGTTGAAGCCTGTTGTAGTCGGCAGAGGCACATAGTATCCGGTGAAGGTAGATTGCGCTTCTGACAACCATGTCACGGTTATCAATCCGAATGATGGGCTTGCAACCCCGTTACCATTCTTTCCGACTATTCTCATCAGATTGGAACAACAAATAACACTGTTGACGAGTCCACAGTTTGTAATCTTTAGACCTGTAGAGCCGATTGGGGAGTCTGCTCCTCCAGGTGAGCCGCATGGATCAACCCATGTTGCACCATTATCACCTGATACCTGAACCTCTAATACTGTAGAAAATGATGCTCCTGCAGTCACCACGTTTACTGTGAAAACTTCAGTGCCTGCAACATTATCTTCGAATACATTTCTATTGCTTGTTGTTCCAAACAGTTCTGTAGTTGCGGCAGGCTGTGCAGTCCAGGTCTCGCCAAGATTTCCTCCTGCCACAATGGTGATAGCATCGGTGAAGCCCGCCAGGGTATTTCCACCATAATCATCTCGTACAAACGTCACTGTTACATTGGGTGGTTTATTGAATGTTCTATGGAAAAATGCATCTACAATACAGTTTTGTTGTCCTACCGGTATTATGCATCCAACTATTCCTTGGTCGATGATTTGGGCGTCTCCGGTTGACGTGGCCGTGGTTAGAGACATAGCGCTAAGGACGCCGAGCAATATTAACACGAGTGCCGATGCATACCGTCTCTCACTGCTCAGATTATGCGCGCTCCGAGAAGGACGCCGAGGAGAAGCATGAAAAGCGACCAGGCTAGGAATCCGTCTCGTCTAACCCTGCCGATGTAGGGTAGGTCCAGCATCGGAATCGGCCGTTTCGCACCTATGACAAGCTCCGGCCCGATGCCTTTGATCTCGACCACATGCAATTTGTGGCCGGATTCGATGTGCTGGGGATAGAAAGCCTCGTCGATGAACTGGTCGCATCCTGGACAGCGGATAGTAGTCGTCTTAGCAGAACTCATGATGACCCCTCACTATTTCCTCATCTTTTTAAACGCTTTGCCAACCGGGTCTTCGCGTCCGAGAGTCTGCATCAGATGCGCGCCCGTGAAATACATCAACGTCACATTCCACCACAGAAGATTAACCAATAGAACTGTAGGCAGCCAACCTTTCATCACTGTGAGCGTCATGCTGCCAGACGAGTCGTTGAGACTATAGAGCGAGACCATCCAGAGAGGAAACATGAAGATTGAAGATAGTACGGCGAAAAACTGTCTCAGCTCCTCGCCCTCCCATCCCCAGACGATGCCGAAGAGGAAGAGGACGGCGAGGAAGACGTTCAGGGGAAGAAACGCCACTAGTCCTCGCTCCTGACCATCGCCACGTCATTGTAGAGGGGATAGAAGCGGTCCGGATGATGAATCCATCTCACACGCGACTGGACATTACCATCGCCCCTCTCATCAGTCGTCAGTTCTAACCGTATCGCCTGCAAAGGCTGTTTCCAGTTGTGCGGGAAACGTTTCGAGTAGATGATCCAGTCCGGATTCAACCGTACCCTGTTGTAGATGTTCTTTGCTCGGACCGTATCATAGTGCCATGCCAAAAGCCGCTTCTTGGCCTGATAGCCGAAATATCCCATGTTGCGGACTGCCTTGGTGGGCGCGGTAGCGTCCATGAATTGTTCAGCCTGGTCCGTCATCACGAAGACTGAACGTAGACTGAGCTGCATCAATTCGCCAGGAACATAGTCAATATGGGGAAAGTTGAGGATGTGTTCTACCTCATTCGTGAACGGGTTCGTGGAGCAGTTCGCATAGACTTCTAACCCTTTCCGGTATGCTTTCCATGCTTCTATTGCCATCGACATACTCTTACCTGAACGGTTCGGGCCAACGTGCTGGAAGATGCCCCAGTCCTGAAAACTCATGGGGGACACGCCTTCGAGTGTAGGGCACAGTTGGCGTTGATTCCGAAATAGTAGTTGTACCAGACAGAGATGATGCCGAGGATGATGATGAGCAGGATAGCAAAGCCGAACATGCCCCATTTGGTACGGTCCGTTCTCTTGTTCAGCCCGTTGAAGGCTTCAATACTCTTGTTCTCGAACGCGCTGTGGATAAGAGTCGGATCGATTGGTCCCCCGGTCTTGTCATAGTCGAGATGTTCTAGCGGGACTGGCCGTGCATCGTTGTAATTGTACACCCATTGTGGACCACCATAGACGCGGACCGTCTCTTTTGGACCGCCCACAAACCATGTCTTGTCCCTGACCGTGTATGATGGTAGGCTGTGTGTCTTGATGATCTTCCAATTGTAGGCTTTCCGTATGGCGCTTCCATCCGGCTGCTTCTCGACCCGCATGAACCATTTTACGCCTCTCAGCCGCCAATAGACAATCTTGGGCCCGCCCTGCTTGCCAATCTGGACTATGGCGATGATGACGATGGTGACGAAAGCATAGAATGTGGTCTCGTCTATCACAAACGCCATTATCGAGATGTCTCCATGACTCTAACCCATACGCTCAGCACGTCTCACATGACCCGGCACTGGGCACGAGCGAGCATGAATCGCCGGATAGCGGGCTTCAACCTTCCGGCAGATAGTCGCCCGTTCTGATGGCGTGGCAAACCGTGAGCCTCGAGCCAGCGCGTTACGGGCTCTTCCAGGCGTATCAATCGGATAACGCCTTCCTGGAAGGGCAAACTCGGAGGCGGGAAGACGTGCGCGTTCTGATGCTGTCAGCTTTGCCATATTTAACTATTCACCTCGCTCGGCGCGTCTCACATGGCCCGCCAACGGCTGCATCCGATTGACCGACTTGCGCTCGTTTTCGAGTATTTGCAATTCGGCTTTGGTCCTACGCTTCTTTTCCACGGTTCCACCATGCTTGATCTGATACGCGTACTTGTGGTTGACTGTGGCGATACGTCTCTGTAAACGGCTCAGAACATCCTGCTTTTCAGCAGGCGTGATTCTTGCAGGCGTCGGCTCCGGCTTTGCCATCTTAGCTCATCCTCTCCGCCCGCCGGACATGGCCCGGCGGCGACATGGCGACCTTGAAGCCCAACCGCATGTTCTCAACTTTTTCCCGCTTCTCCTGCTCCTTGTAGGCGTCTGGATCACGGCTTTTCAGATCGTCCAGTAGCTTCTTGCGCTCTTCAAGAATCTCTGCATGTGTCATCCCGCTGCTCCCTGTTTCTGCTGTTTCAACTGTGCCTCCCGCGCCTCCAATGTCCGCGTCCATTGGGTAAGAGCATCAATGACCTCTTCCCTGCTTGTCCCATGCCCCTCCTTGCTCGTGACTGAAACCTTGGCTCGCATATAGTTGATGACTACTTTGCCAATGTATGGGATGGGTCGGTCCAGAGATTTCGGCGTGCCGATGCCATGCTCTGCCAGCCGCATCAGGTCCACGATGACCCGTATCTCTTCATTGGGCAGATTGGTCCGTTCGATGATCGCGTAAATGTCCTTGTTCTGTAGTCCTATCAAGCCGCCGAAGACTGCGGGGAGGGTCGAGGACTGGTCGTCGAACGCGCTGTAAATGCTCTGATCGTCTGCTGGTATCGTCTCTTCCATCTTCTTGACCTTTTCAGCGACCTTTTCAGCATCTTCTGTCATGTCAGACTACTCCGATGATTCTGAGAATCGCGAAGATTGCCAATGGCATCGGCACTGATGCCAAGAGAACATAGGTGATCTTATCATCATTTGTCATGTTCTATTCTTCCCAGTCGTTTTCGCATGTTGAAACCGGCGCATATAAGTATGAAGGCCAGATACCCAGCCAGAGGGTCGCCTGCGAATAGTACCATCCCCGACGTTTGCGAAGCGATGAAGGCCAATGCGACAACGACAACGAATATCGTGACGTGCTCCAATCATACTCCTGAGGATGATCCCCGGACGATGCGGAAGACTTCGAAAATCACGCCGACTTGGAGAGCAAAGAACATCAGTCCAAAGTAGGGCACTCCATTGACGACAGGGTTGAAGGCGATTGTGAGGATGACGTTGGCGAAGATGAGTATGATGCTGATAAAGTAGATGATGAGCACTGGCAGGTTGATGAAGGCCCATCCAATATACGCCGTAGCGGATATGATGTCTGTCACCTTTGGTGGGGCGGGGGCGAGCTGTGGAAACGGTATTGTTTGGAGTGCGGCAAAGCTGGCTTGGTTGCCGCCGAAGCCGAAGGCTCCGACTAGCATGATGAAGATGGCGTCGAAGAAGACTATGTTTTCTGCCTTGCTCATACTCCGACGTATCCCCTGACCGTCTTTGCTGAGAGTGCGGCTACAATGAAGAACGTGAGGAGCAGAACATAGATGGAGAGCAGATTGAAGGATGTAAAGATGACGACCCAGCCGACGAAGATCAGTATAGCCAGCTCTCCGATGCCCATTCGTCCAATATTGGCTTCTGGTAGAATCTGAGCAAAGCTGAAGACTATGGCAACGACTGAGATTATTGTGAGGACGATGATCCAGAACAGGGATGAACCTGTCTGGCAGGGTGTCGTCACAATCGTACAGAAACTATTGACCGCATTGGTAAGGATACAGTCTAGTCCGAAACAGGATGGGGAGGATGGTACTGGCGGCGGCTGACTGCTGATGATGTTTCCCTCTATCCAAGCCCAGAGTCCAATCTTTGATGCGCCATTGAAAAGAGCCGCCTGCGTGATGGTGGCTGGCGGCGGACATGCGCATCCACCACCTTGCGTCTGGAAAATGGCAACATTCGTGTTCGTGTCGTTCAGGTCTAGGCCACTGAATACTGCGGTAATCGTGATTCCCGCCCATTGACCATTCGCTATTGGAATCCTATAGTTGCCATTTGTCAACCTTCCCTTTCCAGGGTTTCCGATGACGTTCCATCCGCTTGCCAGATAGCCGGGGCATTGCTGTGTGAATGGCGTCTGACCAAATGGGCATGATGGGACCGTGTAGATTGCCTCGATGACTCCCTCTCCATTATTGTAGGTCTTGGCCATGTTGGTTGTCACGTTGAGGATGAAGCCCGTAAACGGCGACTGAAACTCATAGAGCAGCGTTATCGACTGGTTGAAGTTGATAGTATGAGTCGAGTTAGTGTTCGCTAGGGTTATCGCAGGATTGCCACAGTTTCCGAGACATTGCAGAACGGTTGTTGTCGCCGCCGTGGATACTCCCGTCAACTCTAATGCGCTGTGTGATAGGGGATATGGAGGGATGCCGCCTGTCCATGAGACGGTTATTGAGAGGGCGAAGGTCGTCGCGGCGGCTGGGAAATCTGTGCTTTCGCAAATAGTCTGGGCGTTGAACGCGCATGGGTTTGTTCCACCACTGTCCCGGACTGTCTGGCCCTGATTATTGGTTAGAACGGCTGATGTTCCGCCACCCCCGAATCCCGTCGTGAAAAGATTTTCGACTATTGCGCTTCCGCTGCCCTGAGTATTTGTCAACGTGACGGTCGAGACTGCGCTGGCTCCGGCCGAGTCTTGCTGGTCCGTCGCGGTTACTCCGAATCCGAGCACGTTTGAATAGTCCATGAAGCTGTATCCGAATATCCGGCTGGCGCCGCCAGTCGTGACTGTGAGAACGTCGCCTCCGGCTCCATTGGCAAGCGTCGTAAAAATGTAAGTGCTTGCGGCCGTGCCTGAGCCCGCGATAGACGAGACCCTTTCCGTATAGCTGTTGCCTTTTGTATCGCTCAGCGCGAAGTTGTTGAAAGCGCCCTCACCATATATTGCGACGATGAGGGCATCGCCGCTGACCGCTATAGTTAGCGATGGGCTTACAAGCGATGTGCAGGGATTACAGAAGTTCTTGACAACGCTGCGGAATGTAATGCTCGTCCCTGCATGTGCAGGGTTGACCACCCAAGAGAGCCCTGACAGCCCGCTAAGGACTAAGAGGACTGTCAGCAGTAATACTTTACGATGGAGGCGCATCCACTATATTCCCCTACTCTCCTCCGCGAAATGTTTGGCGGCCCAGAACAGTCCTATGAAGGCGAAGACGAGAGGATAGACCGTCAGAATTGACACTGTTCCGGGGCTGCCAGTAATGTTCGGATTCGGAGTAAAGCCTGTATGGGCGATAGTGATGCCAGTCGTCACGTTTGCCACGTTCCTCACCAATGTTGCGACCAAGATGATAACCAGTGTGATGATGATAATGTCGCTCATCACGCTTGATGAGCGTCCAATCATTCCTATCGGCGCGAACAGGAAGGCGTGGCTGTAGGGCCGTGCTGGAATAACATCGTTGAACATGATGTCAAAAATACCAGCGCCTACCGTAGCCATCACTAGGACGGCCAGCAGTAGGAGCCTACGGGAGTTTGAGCGTCGCGCAGAGGTTCTCCTCCGCGCTGTTTAGATTCCTCTTGACTCTTCGCCGAAGTGCTTGGCTAGGAAGATCAGCCCGATGAAGACGAAGAACAGCGGGTACGTCTGCAATATCGGCGCGAGACCCGGTGTTCCAGTCACGTTCGGGTTGGGCGTGAAGCCGGTGTGCGCGATGGTGATACCCGTGGTCAGGTTGGCCACTGGGGCGACGAGGGCGGCGATGAGGAAGATGGCGAGGACTGAGATGATGACCATGCCGAAGATACCGACGTTAGTCAGCATCCGGAGGTATTTGCCGAGGATTGTTGAGAGATCAGGCAGTGGCAGACCAGGCGATGCGCTGTTGCGGAGTTCTCGAATCTGAGCGTATCCAGGCGTTCTATATGGTCCGAGCATAGTAGTGTACTATGGACGGTCGCTGGGTATATAACACTTGCCCTAAATCGCCCATTTTCTGCCCAGAACGCCAAAAAAAGGCGGCTTTGCCCGTGCGATTATTTGGATTCTTTCTCGCGTCTCTCGAAGTCTTTGACCCAGGCATCGACAAAGACGACCATCTGATTCTTTGCATCGAAGAGTTTCGTGTGATACACCACGTTCTCGGGACCATACGCGACGAAGCCGTTGTCGATCTTCTGGATCTTGAAGACTACAACATCAGACATTTTCTTGAAAACCTCCTTAGCGAGTCACAAATGGGAGGATGGCTATAACTGTTATGGCAATCGTGACAATGATGGCTGTGAGCGAGAAGAGGGCGGGGAACGAGCCGACGATTCGATTCATCGTCCTGCCATATGTGTCGCTCCAATCCAGAAGAGCATACTCCTGGCAGTAGAAACAGGCGGCATAGACCCGTTGCGGATGCGCTCCATAGTTGACTACATTCAGATAGTGGCCACAGTTGAAACTGGCAACGCGTTGGAGCCGTAATGCCTGATTGTCAGGCTTCCTCTTCCATAGTCTCATAGATCATCGAATTATTGTAGCATGCACCTCAGAATTGTCAATTTGCTCGGGTCGAAGATTACAGCGACTATAGTGTCGAGGAAGAAGACGAATCTGACGAGACGGGGATGCATCGACCATTTCTCGACAAATCCGATCAGGCCGTGTTTACCATAGAAGAGTGCCAGTCTCGTCTCCAGACTGATTTTCTGGCTGGAAACTGCGCCCGTGTGGAATACTTTCGTCGCTGACTTGTAAACGCGTATGTTTTCTGCCTTGGCTCGCATGGCCAGATCGACATCGTTCCAGTAGACGGGGAACTGTTCATCGTAGAATGTCGGCTTTGCGAGATATTCTGCGATGTGTTTTGGCATCATCAGAAAGGAACCGCCCGGCTGTTCTACCCTATCACCTACGTTGCAATAATCCCTGTCAATCGGATTTAATCCATGATGGCTGAAGAGTCTGCCGACGAACGTATGGCTTGCCAATATCCGCATAGTTGTTGGGAACCGTCGGTCCACATTGAGCCCGATATACATGGGAGTCTGAGGCTGGCCGAACTGTCTGACATTATCGATCATCGCGTTGATTTCCTCGCCAAATTTGACGTCTGGATTACAGAACAGGACCAAATCGCCGTGTGCTTGCGTGAGAAGCTGATTAACGGCTTTCGAGAGGCCAATGTTATGTCGCGTGTTGTCATGGAATAGAAGTTCGACCGACTCTTTGATTTGACCAATGCTCTTGTTCAACGTCAACATGTCATTCTCGGAATGGAATCCTACGGTGATGACTGAGATCATTCGTATTCTCCGATCATCTGCGTCTGGTAAAACTCCGTTTTCCCTTTAGGTTGCATTAAACGCTGATTCGTGGTCCATTCATAGTCGGGTAGAGTCTGCATGATTCTGTTTTCGTTCTCTGGATGGTGGATTTCCACGAAGAGTTTAGGATGACATCGGACTATGGTCGCAAGTGCTCCCTTTATCGCGTCATACTCTGCACCTTCAACGTCCAGTTTTATCATGGTCGGATTCACGTTGAGCGAGTCGATTGTTATCGTCTGGACGAGTGACGGTTCTATGCCACGTCCATAGTCGCGCGTGTAGGTAACTGGCTCGTAGTAGAGACTGTTGCCCATTGGCCCATCAGGCCAAGTCCAAAAGGCGCGGTAGCCGTTCTTGTCGCTTATTGCTGCCTCGATGACTTGGACGTTTCTGATGCCGTTGCTACGGAGATTTGCTTTCAGCGACTTCGCGGTTTTCCTTGTAGGCTCGACGGCGATGATCCAGTTATAGTATTTGCTGGCTTGGAGACTCCACATTCCACAATGAGCACCACCATCTATAAACAACTCTCCCGACGCCAGGATGGCCTTCTTGGCAAAATCCTCTGAATGATCGAAGATAGTGTCGAATGTTACTACGAATCCATTCTCCCATTTACGATTAATGATGTGTTTTGACACTATCCACCGCCAGTCTATGAGCATTTTCCGTCACATCCTTTCAAGCCAGTCTTCGGCGGTTTCCTCTCCGACCATCCACCCAAGCTTTTCCAGCCTCCGTCTCTTGCTAATCTCGCCTCTTCTCAAATATCCAATCACTAACGGTCTGACATGTTTTGACGTGAGAACGAATCCTATCATCACGGCCAGCATGGCAAGTATTCCAAGCATGACCAACGACAGATCAGGGCTTCGGATGTGTTTCATTCTTGTTCCTCGACGCGTTTTTGCATCCACTCGTCGAACTGGCCTCTCCTCCGGTTGTTTTCGCGTATCCATTCCCGAACGTCCATCAGGCATCTTATCCATCGTTTGAGCCTACCATACGCGCGGATCATAATGTCCCCGCGTCAGAATGTCCTTTATCTTCTTGCCTGCAAGCCATAGATTGAAGGCTCGACCATGAACAGTCGTGATGATGGGCCCCTGATGATTGTGGATGATCGGAATATCGATAAGCCCTGACGGTGAGCCTTTGATTCTCTCATGTATTTTCCCTATATAACGGACCTTATTGCTGACGAGGACTCGCCAGAAGAAGGGGTTGATCGCCGGATGGTAACGGCCGTTCCATAAATTGACGACCCTGATCGAGTAGTACCGGGCGTCTTTGGGCGGCTGGAAAGTTGCCAGTTTGTCCAGGAGCATTTTCGGAGCCTCCGCATCATCATCCAAGAAGAGTATCCACTCGTCGTCTCCGAGCGTTCGTATGAAGCTGTTACGGGCTTCTGCAAAGTCGTCAATCTTCCCCGGATAGTCTCTTCCGAGCCTGACGATTTTCAGCTTCATCGAGAATCCGCATGATTCTCACTATCAGCCGGAATAAAACGATTTTGTAGCGGTGAGTCTTCTTTGCCAGTCTCACAATCTCGCCCCGCTGCACGTTCCGGAGAAACTCTGAGGCTTCAAGCTGTTCCCTCTGCCAGACCATTGCTCGAAGCTCACGCACATAGTCATTTTTGAGACTCTCTCTTTCCGAATCCTTCATCCAAGTCCTTCCAAAGAAAGAATATCGCTACAAGCCACAGAGCCACTATTCCCGCGATTATGATGCCAAGCAGCAGGCTCAAGACAGCCGTTCCCCCTTGGCGGTCACATAACAGTCTGAACAGACATAAGTCGTCTTCCCCATGCCCTTCGAGTTGCGATGATACGCCCGCTTCACAGTATCGCCTCGGACAATGTCGCGGAGACAGACTCGACACTGGCGTGTACGATAGTCTCTGACCTGGAAGAGCAAACTGACTCTTGTCATTTCTTGCCGTCTCTCGCCAGCTTTTCGACTATCGCCTCCCGTACCCAGTCGGTCCGGTTCTTGTTGTCTCGGACAAGACGGGCTTCCATCATCTGCTCGATTCTGGGGCTGATCCGTATGCTGATCTTGTACATACCATCAGCCAATGCCGGCTTGTAAGGACCATTACCGGGCCTCATTTGTTGGCCTCTATCGTGTTCTCTGTCACATCCAAGACCTTACGGACCGACATGAATTCGACGTTTTTTCTCAAAAGCAGTTCGAGAATGTATGCGGCAGCCTTGCGCGGTTCGTCGAATTTCTTATTTGCGACTGGCCGAATCCTGTGTGTGTTAAATCCCACAACAGCGATTTTCTCGCCGTATTCGTCGGCTGTCATGCTGTCTGGAATATCTCCTCGACCCTGACATTCTCAGCCCACCATTTCTTGGTCACACCACTCTTGAAGCCGTGCTTCTCGTCAATATGGTCCCAGATGTCCAGTTCAAAGCTGGACTCAACCGTGTAACCGTCGATGAGACAAGTATAGCGCTTCATCTGTCGAAAATTTCCTTGAGAATGTTAATGGTTTCGTCATTCCATCGTAAAAATTCTGCAAGCCTGAACACTTGATCAGGAACCTCGATTCCCAAGAAGATTTCTTCTTTTCTCATTCTGCGAATCTGAACTCCTTGCCATTCTTGTCTTCCCATGATAGAGCATCAACGATCAGTCTGACATATTCGCGCTCTGTCGGCTGGCCGAATCCGAGGGGATGCAACATCTCCGCGACGCGGTCCGCGACTGCTGGTGTCCGATAGCCGATCCTTGTCTTGTGACAGGCTTCGAGCGCGTTATTGAGAACTGCTAGCTTTTCACGTCTTGTGCTCGTCGGCAGGAATCTTCTCTCCATCAAAAGTGTCTTCACGGATCGTGTAGAACATTGTCAGATTCATGTCGTGCATCAGCTTCAGCTTCCTCGTCAGTTGCTCCATCGACAATTTTGCGAAGTTACAGGCGCGAATCTCGATGCGGAAAGTCGGCTCTCTCTCGACCATGTTCTGAGACACGCGCACACGGAGTATTTTAGCTTTTACAGACCCTTCTTGGACCGTCGATAGAAATGGTGTTCCTTCATTCGACGTTCACGCGTCAATGCTTGCCGGAGAGTCTGTGATGGTCGATTCTTGCAGTTGTGGAAGCCGCCAGAATCGTATGGAAGCCAGAGACCAGAGCTGTTTCGCATCATTGTGATCATTCTACCGCATCGATCACATGGCTTAGAATACTGTGACCGTTCCTCTCTCATGAGTTTGAGAGAAGGGAATGGCTCTTATAGTCTAGCGGTTGATGCTGTCGGCCCCCTTTGTGGGCTTTCCAAACGTGGTTTAATGGAGCGTCTTCGGTGACGATGAGATCAGCAGGAGTAGATTCTCGGCAAGCAGCCACAATGCTCACCTCCGCGCTTTGCTGGGAGGAGATTGTGTGGTCGGTGCTGCCGTGTAACCCAGAGATATCCAAGGCTATTACCCAATCTGGATATCTCTGACTACCTCGAAAGAGCAGGTCCGAGAGAGCCGACTCCAAGAAGCCCGTTCCTACAAAGGTAGCGCCAGCTACATAGTAGACTTAGTAGAATATAAAGCTTCAGGTCGGACTCCCCTCCCCGTTTCGGGCAAAAACAGACACACGGGGCGCATTCTAAAGCG
>Ga0209056_10004168_pt1 | contig 15227 bp, 10 predicted proteins | sample GraSoiAngelo_114_FD_185876 | JGI IMG/M metagenome (GOLD analysis project Ga0209056, IMG submission 185876) | Grasslands soil microbial communities from the Angelo Coastal Reserve, California, USA - 14_0903_13_40cm (SPAdes) (version 2) | ecosystem: Environmental > Terrestrial > Soil > Grasslands... | reverse complement strand
GCATCTGGACCGGCGTGCCGGCGCACGGCGTCGCCAAGTTCAGCTTCTGGCACATCATGTTTTTCGCGTGGTTTTGCAACATGGCCATGCACATCGGGATGGCCGACATGACCGTGCTCCGCTACGCAAAGCGTTGGCAGTACGGTTTCTTGAGCGCGTGCGGTATGTATCTGGGGCACTTCGTGGCCTGGATCGCATCCGGCATCCTGTGCGCCGCCGCGCTGGGTGACGTGGCGCCGGGGCCCATCGCCTACCTGGGAGCCGGAGTGACCGGGGTCGTCACCGTGGTGATCGCGTCGTGGACCACGGCGAACCCAACCTTGTACCGCGCCGGCCTGGCGCTGCAGACGATCTCGCCCAACTGGAAGCGCTGGAAGGTGACGCTCGCGGCCGGAGCGGTGACCACGGCCGCGGCGATCTTCCCTGCCCTGATGATGCGGCTGCTCGACTTCGTGGCGCTGTACGGGCTGATCCTGATGCCGATGGGCGCGGTGATCTTCGCGGATTTCTGGCTGCTGCCGAGGCTCGGTTTGCGGCAGCGCTATGCCGAGTGGAAGAGTCTGCTGTTCAGTTGGCCGGCCGCATTGACCTGGGTCGTCACCCTCCTCGCGTGCTGGGCGATCAACGCCATATGGGGCCTCGAGATCTTCTTCCTCGGGCTGCCCGGCTGGTTCATCGCGACCGTCCTCTACCTCGGCCTGAGCGCCTTGCAACAGCCAGCCCGGGTCCGAGCGGCGCAGGAGGCGTAGCCGACCATGCGGTCCCTGCTCAAACTGATCTCCTTCGCCGGCCTCGGGCTCACGGTGGTTCCGTCCTTCCTGGTGTTCGCCGGGAGGATCGCCTGGGCGACCCACGCGGCGTTGATGCTCGTGGGTACGGTGCTGTGGTTCGCGAGCGCGCCGTTTTGGATGCTAGAGACCAAGCCCCACGCGTGAAGCAGCGGCTCTCGCGGGCGCTTCTTCCGCTGTTGCTCCTGGCCCAAGTCGCCGTGGGACAGTCCGCGAACTTGGCGTGGCCCGCGACGACCTCCGAAGCCAAGCCGTGGACCCGCTGGTGGTGGATGGGCAGCTCGGTCGACAGCGCGAATCTTACTGCCGAGCTCGAGACTCTGGCCGCTGCCGGCATCGGCGGAGTGGAAGTAACGAGCATCTACGGTGTGTACGGATACGAACACGCATCCGTTCCTTACCTGTCCGACCGCTGGATCAAACTGTTGCTCCATGCCGCCACCGAAGCCCGGCGCCTTGGCCTGGGCCTCGACATGCCGCCCGGATCGGGGTGGCGCCTTGGTGGACCCGGTGTGCGTTTGGAGGATGCCGTCGCGTCGTTACGCATCGCGATCGATACCGCGCGCGGCACCTACGTAGCGACAGTCCGTCCGGTCGGCGACAAGGTGAAGCGGGCGGCGCCGGGTGGCGAGGGGAACGCCCTCGATCCATTCTCGCGCGTCGCGGTGCAGCGTTATCTGGATGCCTATGGCGAGCGCATCAAGACCCTGCCCCGCGGCACGGTGCGCGCGTTCTTCCACGACTCGTTCGAGTACACCGGGAACAGCTCGGCCGAATTGTTCGAGGAATTCCTGCGGCGGCGCGGTTACGACTTGAGGGGCTACCTCCCTGCCCTGCGCGGCGAGGGCGATCCGGACGTCGTGGCGCGCGTGAAGTCAGACTACCGGGAGACGCTCGACGCGATGCTGCTCGAGCATCTGCTCCGCCCCTTGACCGCCTGGGCGCACCAGCGCGGCAGCCTCAGCCGCAACCAGGCGCACGGCTCGCCCGGCAACCTGCTCGACCTCTACGCCGCCAGCGACATTCCGGAGACGGAAATCTTCGGACCGCTGGGCGACTCCGGCAGCGATCCCCTCATCAGCAAGTTCGCCTCTTCGGCCGCGCATGTCGCCGGGAGACGACTCACGTCCGCCGAGACCGGCACGTGGCTCGGCGAGCACTTCACGGTCACGCTGGACCAGCTCAAGCAGGAGGTCGACCAGCTGTTCGTCAGCGGCGTGAATCATGTGATTTATCACGGCACGGCGTATTCGCCGCAGGATGCCGCCTGGCCGGGCTGGCAGTTCTACGCCTCGACCGAGCTGAATCCGCGCAACGCGATCTGGCGCGATCTGCCGGCATTGAACCGATACGTCGCACGCGTCCAATCCATCCTGCAGTCCGGCCGGCCCGACAATGACGTGCTCCTCTACTGGCCGCTTTACGACAATTGGCACGACACGACCGGTCTGCGGTCGGACTTCGAGGTGCAGCAACCCGGTTGGTTGCACAAGAAACCTGTCGGTGCGGTCGCCCGGTTGCTGTGGCAGCGGGGCTATGGCTTCGACTATGTATCGGACCGGCTGCTCCAGACTAGCGTCGCGTCGCCTGACTACCGCGCCATCGTCGTACCGCCCACCGACCACATGCCGGACGAAACCTTCGGGCGGCTGCTCGATCTCGCGCGCGCCGGCACCACCGTCATCTTCGTGGACCGGCTCCCGCCGGATGTGCCGGGTCTGAGCCGGCTGGCTGAACGACGGCGCCAGCTCGAAGACGCGAAGCGGCGACTCGGGCTGGGAGAGGCTGACGGGAAGGGGGTGCGCCGGAGCTTGGTCGGAAAGGGACGCGTGTTGGTGGGACATGACGTGGAGCGACTGCTCGACGCCGCAGGCGTCCGTCGCGAGAGTATGGTGGATCACGCGGGAGTGCGGTTCATTCGCCGGAGACAAGCGGGTGGCCGCCACTATTTGATCAGCTACAGCGAAGCGACTCCCCTGGACGGCTGGATACCGTTGGCCGTGCCCGCCGCCGCGGTAGCGATCATGGACCCCATGAGCGAGCGGACCGGCCTCGCGCAGCTGCGCACCGGGACGGACGGCCAGGCGGAGGTGTACCTGCAGCTCGAGCCGGGCGCGTCCCTCATCCTGCGCACGTTCGACCGTCCGGTGACCGGCGCGCCCTGGACCTCTCTGCGGCCGGTCGGGGCAGCGGTGGAATTGCGGGGAAACTGGTCGGTGACCTTTCTCGCCGGTGGACCGGTGCTGCCAGCCTCGTTCCGCACAGATACCCTCGTCTCCTGGACGGAGCGCGGCGATGAAGAGGCCAAGCGGTTCGCCGGCACCGCACGCTACTCGATTCGTTTCGACGCGCCCGGGGAAGGGAGCGCGTACCTCCTCGACCTGGGTCGAGTCGCCGAGAGCGCGCGCGTGCGGCTCAACGGAAAGGAGTTGGGTGTGCTCTTCGCCAGCCCGTTCCGGGTGGAGACGGGACCGCTGCGGCGGACCGGCAACGAGCTGGAGATCGAAGTGACGAACCTCTCGGCGAACCGTATCCGGGATTTGGATGTGCGACGCGTACCGTGGAAGGTGTTCGAGGATATCAACTTCGTGGGCATCGACTACAAGCCGTTCGACGCGTCAGGCTGGCCCCTCAAACCGTCCGGCCTGTTGGGTCCCGTACGCTTCGAGCCACTCGCGTCCCCAGACCGATGACGATCCTCAACGGAATCGCTTCGTCGTAATGATGATGACGCCATTGGCGCCGCGTGAGCCGTAAACGGCCGCGGCACCCGCGTCCTTCAGGACGTCGATCCGGGCCACGTCGTATGGCGCGATGCCGGCGAGCGCGCTGGCGAAGGACCCCGCTGGAACCGTGATGTCGTCGATTACGAGGAGCGGCTCGTTGTCCCCAGCGCGCTCGCGCAGGGTCGTGAAGCCGCGAATCCGCAGCGTGAAGTCGCCCCCCTGCGGGATGACCTCCAGTCCGGGAATGTGGCCCTGGAGCATGGTCTCGACGCGCGCGACGTGCGCGTCGGCCTCGGTCGGGATGTAGGACGACACCGCGCCCGTGATATGGCGCCGTGACTGGGTGCCGTAGCCTACCGAGACGACGTCGCCTTCAGGCCTGGGGCGGGTTGCCTCGGCCGATCTTCGCCCCGTTCCGGCGCACGCCACCGCTGCGACCGCCAGGCCGCATAGCATTGCTCGCCACATGTCTCCCTCCTACGGGCGCAGCTAGGGCGTGTGTCAGGTGCTGCACGGACGCACCAAGATAGTACATGATGAAAGAATGAGCCCCGCAACGACTTAGCCTCATGAGAACCGCCCGACGAATCCGCCGCCTGGCCGGAGATCGATCCGGAGCGAGTCGGACGCCCGCACGGTGGCCCGCTCGACGCGCGCGGCCGCGGGCTCGTCCATTTGATCTCGTACCAGCAGCGCGTCGTGCGATCCGCCGTCGAGAAACGCGAGCGGCACGTCGAGCGAGCGGGCGGCCGGCCCGTTGGCGATCGCAAGGAACCACGTCCGGCCCGCGCGCCGCGCAAACGCCGCGACCTCACCGATCTCGCTGAACGGCAGGACCAGCGTCTCGTCCCATACGCTGGGGATGCTCTTGATCAGGTCCACCGCGGGATTGTCCAGGATGCTCTGGGGGTGGGCGCCGTAGACGAGCAGCGGCGCCGTGAAGATGGCCGCGGTGGCAATCTGGTGGGGCCACGACGTCTCGCGCCGGCGCTCGCCGAACAGCATCGGCGTGAAGTCGAGATGCCCAGCGAGCATGCGCGTGAATGGGATCGTCGTGTCGTGCTGTGCCCACGTTGGCATGCTGCGCCGCTCCATCCCCGACACCGCCTCCCGGTTCAGCTCGTTCGGCCAGGTGCGCGATTCGCCGGTCGGCTTGTTCGCGCCGTGGAAGTCCACGAGCAGCCGGTGGTCAGCGGCGTCGTGCAGGCACGCGCGGTAGAGGTCCATGACCTCCTTAGCCTCGTGATCGAAGAAGTCGAGCTTCACCCCCACGGCGCCGACGTCCTGCACGTGCGCGAAGAACGCCGCCCGGGCCGCAGGATCGTGCAGCTCCTTGCTGTGCTGCCACAGCCAGATCCCGACGCCCTGCTGCCGAGAATACTGGACGAGATCCCGCAGGTCGCTCTCGGGCCACTGCCGCCAGAAGCCTTCGACCAGGTTGTACTCGAACCCCAGTTGGCCGGCGAGGCGCGAGAACTCTTTCATCGTGGCGAGCGAGTTTTCGCCGCCGCCGTCCAGGTACTTCCAGACCGCCCGGCCCGGCTTGATCCAGTCAGTGTGCAGGCCGTGTGGGAAGAAGCGCCGGTCCGGGGGCGGCGAGAGATCCGCCACGATGTCGCAATTGACGAGGGTGTTGAGATCAGCGCCGATCATCACGAGGCGCCACGGGCTCGTGATACGATCCTCGATCGCCGCCGGCTGTGCGAGCCGCACCGCTTCGGCGTCGCCGTAGCGCAGCGTGAAGGGATGGTTCGGCGGCTGCGCGTGGCCGAGGCGCGCCCGGAAGCCACGCTGGCCGTCGGCTTGGAGGGCCATGCCGGCGTAGTCGATCACCGCGGCCTCGGTGATCGAGGCGTACCCGCCGCCGTCCGGTAGTTTGAACGTCAGGGGCGGTGCGGCCCACTCGCCGGCCTGCACCTCCGCGATGTCCTTCCGGGTGTGCGTCCCCTCGTAATGCCCGTTCAGGTCGTGGTACCACACCGTGGATCCCGCCGGCAGGATGAAGGCGGTGGCCTCGTCGGGGACCCGGCTGCCCGTTCCGGGCACGACCCAGCGGAACGCGATCCCATCATCGAAGGCCCGGACGTCGAGAATGCACTGCGGGAGAACGATTCTCGCGCCGCGGAACCGCGCGACGGCCTCGGCATGCACACCGCGCGACGCGAAGCGGTCGTTGCCATGGTAGGACTCAACTTTGCCAAGCGTGACCTCCTCGCCGAGGTTCGCGCCGTCGACGAGGATGCCGAGTGGTGACGACTCGATGACCGGTCGCCCCCGGAAAGTGACGCTGTAGGTCAGGCGTGCGGAGTCCGCAGATAGTTGCAGATCGATGGCGCCGTTCGGGCTCGACACGCGGGCGCTGCCGGTGCGTGCCTGCCCCAACCGCCCGAGCACAGGAGCGACGAGCGCCGTGGCAATGAACTCTCGGCGCCGCATCACCGGAGACATACGATCGCCGTGCCTCACGGAACCCAGAGCAGCGGCTGGCGCACGGGGTAGTTGCGGATGACCTCGTCGATTGTGGGATCAGGATTCAGCGTCTGCCACAGCGCCACGTACCGCGGCTCATGCAGCGCACGCCCCCCGAAGAACAACGCGGGGTGTCGAATCGGCCAGGCGTCGTGGTACATCACGTCGGGCGGCTTGGGCCACGTCGTCTTGTCCTTGATGAACGGGTACATGAACTCGAGTGCCCGGCGCATGCCGCGCCCATCGCACGTCATGAACGTCCAGAGATTGTCCTGCGGGGTCGACAACGCCTCGGCCACCATCGCCATCACATCGAGTTGGAACAGGGAGTAGCCGTAGGGCTTGGTCCGGGCGAGCTCGCGCGGGAAGCTGCCATCGGTAGCCATCTGCTCGGGGACCAGCGTCTCCTTGAAGAATCGCCGCATCGACGCGAGCTGCGCCTCGTCGCCCACAAGCCGCGCGAAGGCAGCCACCTGCAGCGCCCACGCCGCCGCGTGGTTGTTGCTGCTCTTCCGCTCATCAAGTCCGTACTGATGGGCGGTGATCCACTCGAGGTAGCGTCGGAACCAGTCCTTAGTCCCGGCGAGCACATCCCCCTCCAGGTACCCGAGGCGTTCGAGCACCCAAGCGGCCTGCGCGACCTCGACGAGGTGAATCGTATCGATGATCCCGGTGCCCCGGCCGGTGGCCACGCCCTTGATCGCTTGACCGTACAGCAGGTTGGGATTCATACGCGTCCGCTCGTCCACGAACCACGCCCGCAAATGCGCCGCGGCCTGGCGGGCGTAGCGCGCGTCGCCCGTGATGCGGTAAGCGGCGACGAGCGCGGGCACGATCACGCTGAGTCGCCGCATCGCATCGCGGTGGGCGACGAAGTTGTCGGGGTTCGTCTCGCCGTCGCGCCGCACGTACGGGCCGCCAGGGTTCGCAGAGTCGGGCCACCAGTAATCGCCCTCCGAGTAGAAGTCGTGCGGTCCTGCCTCAGGCGCGCCGCGTCCCGGCGGCACGGGGAACGCCGTGATCGTGACGGGCGACTCGCCCAGATACCGATCGGCGGCGGTGAGCACGCGGCGCCGCTCGACAGTGGCGAGATCGTCCTTGAGCGCGGGCCACGAGGGCTGGCGCAGCGGTGTGCGTGGGAGGGGGACCGGCGTCACGCCGGGCAGCGACGTTCCCACCTCGGGCGCGAGCGTCACCGATGCGCCCTTTGACAGGTCTATTACGAACTCTCCCGCCGACGTGCGCGTGAGTCGCGGCGCCGGCGCCCCCCCCGTGCTGGCACGCACTACGCCAGTGTCCCAATCGCTGACCACGAGACGGCAGGTTTGACCGGCGAGACTCTCGATTCGCACCCACGCGGTGCGCCCGTTGTGACGCACGGCGCTCACCAGGAACGCCCCATCGGCCCGCAGATGATCGAAGGCCGCCTCGCTCCAAGCGCTGGGGATAGCGGGGAATACTCGCAGCGCGCCACCCCAATCTTGGAGCAACAGGTCCTGGATGCTGGTCGCGGCGGAGAGCGGCGTCTCGATCACCGGCCCCGCCTCGGCATAGAACGTGTTCGGCTCCATGTAGCGCGGGGCGTCGAGATACTGGTTCAAGCGGGCGAGCGCCGTGTCCCCCTGGCCGAGCCATGCGTGCATCGCGGCGCCGCCCGTGAACGAGTAGCCGCGAAACAGCGCCACATCCCGCTCCCAGGTCCTGAGCGACTTCTCGATGAGTGCTCGGTGCTCCGGCCGGTCAGGTGCGATCAGCGCGAGCGGATAGATCGCCAGCAGGTGCGAATAGTGGCGATGCGATTCCTTCCAAGGCCGATCGCGTCCGACCATAAGCCCCGCGGAATCGCTCGGGAACGGCGTGAGGTTCGCAAGCACGTCGCGCCAGCGCGGCAGCAGCGGGTCGTCGATGCGCAGGCGATCGGCGCTCGCGATCAGCGTCTCGAGACCCCAGCGGAACAGCGCCAGGTCGTAGTTCGCATCCGGAACGGTAGCCAGCTCGGGGGAGTGCGTGGCGGGGAGATGCCAGCGACCATCGTCCCCGTGCTCCACGTACGCCAGGTAGTTCCCCATTGCGCGCCGCAGCAGCGGATAGACCCGCTCGCGCAGGATGCGGTCGTCCATCTGGTAGCGATAGTGGAGCCAGTAGTAGTAGAGCGTCCACGGCAGGTCGCCCATCTCGTGCGCGGCGTCGCTCTGCGCGGCCCGAAGGTCGACGGGGCGCACGAGGTCGGGGCCGGAGCTGCGGCCGATCGCCGCCGCCTCGCCCCGCAGCCGCTCGGGAACGTTGTCGATCAACGCCTGGCGGTTGCGGTCGAGGTTGCGGAACAGCGATTCGGCGAGATCGAGGCGGTTGGCGCGGAAGAGCGGCGAGTAGGTGAGCTGAATATTGAGATTCCACCAGATCGCCGGCCAAGGCGTGGCGTTGAACCAGGGGCCGTTCAGATCCAGAATGGGCCCGTCGGCGCGCATCGCGGAACCGAGCTTGTAGATCTGAATCCAGTAGTACGCTTCGAGACGCGCGTCCGGGAACGAGAGGAAACTCGCGGGATAGTAGCTGTGCCACCACGCCCGATGCGCCGTGACCAGTTTCGCCAGACCGAGCCGCGCTGCCTCTGCCGTGGCACGCTGCGCGTCGCCCTTCGCTTCCTCGCCCGTGTTCCCGTACCCGATGCTGACGTAGAACACGGTCCCCTTCCCCCGCCTGATCGACTCCGCGTGCGCACCGCCACCGATGAACGGCTGCACGCTCGTCACCTCGGCACCCGAGCGTGTGACGGTCGGCGGCGGATGCAGATCCTCGGGCGCGAACGCCTCCTTGCGGGCGACTTTGCGGGGCGGCCGCGCCTCGGCGGGTACCCAGTCGAGCGCTACAGCTCGCTCCCCTCCCCTTCCCTCGAGCACGATCACGATCACTGAGGGATCCGTTGCCGTGAAACTGCGCCAGCGGATATCGCCTCGATCGGTCGTTACCGTCCCGCTCGCCTCTGCGTCCCAGAGGGCCAGCCGCGCCGTCCCCCCGGTCAGCGTCCCGGCGGTTTTCAGGACGACGCGCCCGATTGGGAAACGCGACTGGTCGTGCACGACGTCGGTGCGGTTGATCGTCCATCCGAGGGCGCTGTCTCGCGCATCGATCGTCGCGCCGAGCCGCCCGTTGCCGATGAACGCGCTCTCGCCCCACCCAGTCGGGAGGCGGTCCCACACTAAGTCTTGGCGCGCGAGGAACGCGGCCCAGTCGACGGGGCCCTGCAGGGTCAGGAGTGCTGTGAGCGAGAATTGGAGGATCATGGCAGGATGCTCGCGACGACTTTTGTCGTCCACTCGCCGTGATTGTTCTTGTATGTCCCGCGCATCCACACGAGCGCCGTCCGCGGGTCGGTCCACTTCGGCACGATCGGCCGCAGGTTATCCGCGTCGGAGTTCGCGGTAATCGGCTCCCACTGCCACGTCGCGCCGAAGTCCCCGGTCGTGCCCCGGTACAGCTCGCGGTGGCGTTGGCCATCGGCGCGGCTGACGAGCGGCGCGCCCGTGACGGGGTCCGCGTCTGTCGAGATGTAGACCACGTTCGGATTCTTGGGGTCGAGCGCGGCGAGTCCGGTGTAGTCGTCTTCCCCGGCGTACAGCCGCCTGCCGGCGTAGGCGATCTCGTGCACGCGCCACGCCGATCCGTCCCAACGCGCGTATTCGAACCGGTGGTCGAAGCCTCCCTGGCCGCGTGGCAGGCCGCGACCGTCTTTCTGAACGGTGAACGCCACGTACGGCCGCTGAGCCGCATCCAGCTCGAGGTCACACATCCAGGCCACGTTGTCGGGATCGCCCTGAAACACCTTGGTCAGGTCCCACGCGTTCAAGTCCGTCTCCGTCGTCTCGCTCAGCTTGCCACGGCGGGTTCCGTCGGACAGGTAGATGGCACCGTCGCGGATGAACGCGTGATACAGGCTGTTGTCGTAATTGCGCGGATGGTTTTCCGTCATCACAAAGTGAATCGTGGCCACCCCGTCGAAGGCGTACTTGAGATACGGGGTGTACCCGCCGCTCGTGCCGTGAGCCAGCCGGCCGCCGTAATGCCAGGTGCGGCCGGTGTCGTCGGAGTACATGTAGTTCGGCTCGAGGCCCACGCCGCGGAAGAAGTTCACGACGCGCCCCGAGGCCAGCCGGAACAGATTCGAGTACGTAACGTTGTCGCCGCGCAGCGCCGGCGCGGCGCTCCCCGGCGTGTCGAAGGTCGCCGCCGGTCCCCACCGCAGCGGATTGCGGGACTCCGAGAGCCGGTAATAGATGCGCCGCTCCACTCCGTGTTGCGAATACATCGCGAGGTAGCGGCCGTCCGGGAGCGCGAGGAATGCGGGGCTCGCGTGGTCGTCCTGCTGCAAGTGGCGATGCAGCACCGTATGCCGCGCAATACCCGACGCGAGGTCGTAGACCGATACCTCCACGTTGCCCCAGTCGGGATCACGATCGTTGCGATAGTCCCCCACGGCGCGCACCGATCCGACGATGAGTTTGTCGTCGTCCACGATGGCCCGCTCGTCCATGAACCACGACCATGCTCCGTTGTCGTTCAGCTCGATCAACGGACCGGCTACGTAATTGACCGGGCGGTCGCTCCCACCCGCGGCGCACACGACCAGCAGACAAGCAATCGTCAGACGCATGCGAGATACCGCTCCTTGATCAAGGGGAGCAGCGTATCGAGCGGCGTATTCCACACCGCCTCATTCATGATCTCGACCTCGATCGGCCCCGCCGCGTAGCCCGCTTGCTCGACGGCTGCGCGGAGGGCGCGCAGCTCGATGACGCCGTCGCCCATCACGCCTCGATTCATCAGCACGTTGTGTACCGGCACGAGCCAGTCGGAGACGTGGAAACCCACGAGGCGGCCGGCGGCGCGCGCGATCTCGTCGAAGACTTCGGGATCCCACCAGATGTGATAGACGTCAGCCACGATGCCGACGGTGGTTGGGTCGAATCGCTCCGCGAGGCAGCGGGCCTCGCGCAGCGTCGTAATGCAGGAGCGCTCGGCGGCAAACGCCGGGTGCAGGGGCTCGATCCCGAGGCGTATTCCGCGCTGTTGAGCGTACGGGACCAGCTCGGTGATGCCGTCGGCGACCATGCGGCGCGCCGCCGCGATGTCCTTATCGGGCGCGGCGCCGCATACCAGGATGAGGACATCGGCGCCGAGCGCCGCAGCGTCGTCCACGGCCCGCCGGTTGTCCTCGATCCGCGCGGCGCGCTCGGCGGCGGTGGCCGCCGGAAACATGCCGCCGCGGCACAGGCTTGAGACCCGGACTCCGGCGTCGCGGATGAGGCGCACGGCCCGCGCCACGCCCGTCTCGGCGAGCTTGTGACGCCACACAGCCACGTATGGCACGCCGTGCCGCGCGCACGCGTCGACGGTCTCGCCGAGGCTGGCGCGCTCCGTCGTGATTTGATTCAGGCTGAGGCGGGTGATCGAGTCCATCAGGCAAACACGCGCCCCATGCGCTCGGCGGCGCGCTCCCGGTCCGCGAGGACGCCCGCGGCGGCGGCGAGCCGGAACAGCTCCGTCAGGTGTTGCCGCGATCGCGCGCCCTCCTCACCAGCCAACATCCGGAAGTGCGACTGGTGGCCGTTCAGGTACGCGAGGAACACGATGCCCGTCTTGTAGGCGTGCGTGGGAGGCGCGAAGATGTGGCGCGCGAGGGGGATGGTCGGCGCGAGCGCCGCCCGGTAGGTCGCGACGTCTCCGTGATCGAGCGCACGCAACGCCGCTGCCGCAACGGGCGCAATCGCGTCGAAGATGCCGAGCAGCGCGTCGCTATGGGCACCGTTCTCGCCCAGAATCAGCCGGTCGTAGTTGAAATCGTCGCCCGTGTACATCCTGACGCCCGTGGGCAGGCGGGCGCGCATCGCCACCTCACGCGCCGGATCGAGCAGCGAAATCTTGATGCCGTCCACCTTCTCGCGGTGCTCGCAGATGATCCGGAGGCAGACCTCCATCGCCTCACCCAGGTCCCGTCTGCCCCAGTAGGCCGCGAGCTGGGGATCGAACATGTCGCCCAGCCAGTGGAGAATGACTGGTCCGCGAACCTGGCGCAGGATGGTGCCGTAGACCCGGGCGTAGTCGTCTGCCGAGGAGGCGGCCCGTGCGAGCGCGCGGCTCGCCATCAGAATCACTCGCCCACCTTGCCCCTCGACGTAGCCCACCTGCTCCTCGTACGCCCGCTCTACATCCTCGAGGGTGACGCGCGGGTCGGGCACTAGCTGGTCGGTCCCGGCGCCACATGCGATCAGGCCGCCGACCGCGCGCGCCTCAGCCAGTGAACGACGGATCAGCTCACGCGCTTGGGGCCAATCGAGGCCCATGCCCCGCTGCGCGGTGTCCATCGCCTCCGCGACGCCGAGACCGAGCGACCACAGGTAACGCCGGTAGGCGAGTGTCGCCTCCCAATCGATTTCGGTAGGCGATTGCGGATCACAGACGACGTGCGCTGCGGCGTAGGCCACGCGGCTCGTGATCACGGGACGTCCACCCAGCGCCGCTCTGCCCACGACTTGAGCCCCAGCTCCGCGAGCTGCACGCCCTTCGCTCCTTCGTAGAAGTCGTGGACGAACGGCTCGTCCCCTGCGACGTGGCGCAGAAACAGCTCCCACTGCACCTTGAAGGCGTTGTCCGGCTCGGCGGCGTCCCGGAGTTCCTCCCACTGCCTATAGAAATCGAAGGGGTTCGGCTCGTCGGGGTTCCACACCGGGCGCGGCGTCGCGGCGCGCGACTGCGTCTTGCACGTGCGCAGGCCCGCCACGGCGCTCCCCAGGGTCCCGTCGACCTGGATCTGCAACAGGTCGTCACGATAGACGCGGACCGTCCACGAGGAGTTGAACTGCACGATGATGTCGCCCCCGCCCTGCGGACCCTTCAGCACGAACGTGGCGTACGCCGCGTCGTCCGCCGTCGCCGTGTAGCGCCGGCCATTCTCGTCCACGCGCGTGGGGATATGGGTGGCGCCCGTGCAGTGCACGGCCGTCACGCCGCCGAAGGTGTGGTCGAGCAGATATCGCCAATGGGCGAACATATCGAGGATGATCCCGCCACCGTCTTCCTTGCGGTAGTTCCAGGACGGTCGCTGCGCCGGCTGGTCGTCGCCTTCGAACACCCAGTAGCCGAACTCGCCGCGCACGCTCAGAATCCGACCGAAGAAGCCGTCGTCGACCAGCTGCTTCAGCTTGCGGATGCCAGGGAGGAAGAGCTTGTCCTGCACCACGCCGTGCTTCACGTTCGCGCGCTCCGCCGCGCGCGCCAGATCGAGGGCCTCGGCCGTGGTCGGCGCGAGCGGCTTCTCGCAGTAGACGTGCTTGCCGGCGGCAATCGCTCGCCGCAGGTGGTCGACGCGAGCGCTCGTGAGCGTCGCGTCGAAGTAGATCGCGTCGGCGGGATTCGCAAGGCAGCTATCGAGATCGGTCGAGACACGTGCGATGCCGTGCGCACGAGCGATCTCGCGGAGCTTCGCCTCACTGCGCCCGACGAGGATCGGATCGGGGACCACCGTCCCGCCGCTGGGCAGCGTTACCCCACCCTGCTGGCGGATTGCGACGATCGACCGGACGAGATGTTGGTTCAACCCCATGCGTCCGGTGACGCCGTTCATGATGATGCCGATCCTCACGGCCTCACCCCGCGTGGCAGCAGAGCCACGGCGATCGCTCCGGTCAGCGCGCAGCCGATGAGCGCCAGGAAGCCATTCGTGTAGCTGCCGGACGCGTCATGCATCCGGCCGACGACCCAAGGCGCGACTGCTTCGGCGATCCCATCCCCCGTGAGCACCACGCCCATCGTGCGCCCCAGCACGCGCACGCCGAACAACTCGCCGGCCATCAGCGGGATGACCATGTATTCGCCGCCCAGACCAAGGCCGAAGACGACCGCAAACAGATAGATCGTGCCGCGGGCGCCCGTCAGGAGGAGCAGCGGGATGCCCGAGACGACAAGCGAATAGATCAGCAGCATCACGTACTTCTTCGCGAAGCGATCCGCGAGCCACCCGGCCCCCAGGCGGCCAACGAGGCTCGAGGCCAGGACGAGCGAGGCGATCTGCGCCGCCCCGGCCTGTGAGTACCCGTGGTCGAGGCTCAGGAACAGCTTCAGGTGCTGGTTCGTGCCTCCCACCGCGGCGATCGAGCACATGCTGCCGACGAGGAGCAGATAAAACGCGGGCGCACGGAGGACGGGACCGATAGAAGCGGGGCTCGGGGCTAGGGGCTCGGCGCTTGGAGTGTGCCCAGCCGAGCCTGCTGGAGACTCTTTGACGACGAGCGCCAGCGGCAGCGCCACCACGACGATCAACGCGCCGAGCACCTGCAGGGCGCCTTGCCACCCGACCGCGCGCGTCAGCCACACAGCGAGGAACGGCACCAGCGCACCGCCGAGGCCGATGCCGAGGTAAGCGAAGCCCATGGCGCGGCCGCGGGCTGCGGTGAACCAGCGCGACAGCAAGACCTGGTTCGGGAGCGGGCCGCCGCAGACGTTGCCGAGCGCGTTGAAGAGATAGAAGAGATAGAAGCCGGCGAGCGTGTGAATCAAGCCGAGCCCGACGAGCGCGATGCCCGCCATGAGAATTCCGGCCACCATCAGGCGGCGCGGGCCGAAGCGATCCACCAGCCACCCGGCCAGAAAACCGAACAGCGGTCCCACCAGGAGCTTGCTGAGGGCGTTCCCGGAGGTCACCTGGGCGCGCGACCACCCGAAGTCGCGCACCATGAAATCATAGAAAAACGGGAGGCCGTAGAGCGCGAGCCCGACGATGGCGAAGAGCGCGAGGAACGACGTCGCCGCCACCCGCGCCTGCGCCTCGCGCGCGCTCACAGATTGCCGCGCTTGAGCTCGCTCACGGCGTGGTCTGCGGCGCGCGCAGTGATGGCCATGTAGGTCAGGGAGGGATTCACGCACGACGAGCTGACCATGCAGGCGCCGTCGGTGACGAACAGGTTCGGCACGTCGTGCGCCTGGTTATGCGCATTGAGGACGGAGGTCTTGCGGTCGCGGCCCATGCGCGCGGTGCCCATCTCGTGCACGCTAAAGCCGGGTGGTCCGTCGTCGTCGTACGTCTCCACCTCGCGGCACCCGGCGCGCTCGAGCATCTCCGCCGCTTGCGTCTTGACGTCCGCGCGAATGGCCCGCTCGTTGTCGCTCCACGCGCACTGGATGCGGAGCAGCGGAATCCCCCACTGATCCGTCCGCACCGGGTCCAAGTCCACGTAGTTTTCGTGGCGCG
>Ga0209056_10004165_pt1 | contig 15232 bp, 9 predicted proteins | sample GraSoiAngelo_114_FD_185876 | JGI IMG/M metagenome (GOLD analysis project Ga0209056, IMG submission 185876) | Grasslands soil microbial communities from the Angelo Coastal Reserve, California, USA - 14_0903_13_40cm (SPAdes) (version 2) | ecosystem: Environmental > Terrestrial > Soil > Grasslands ... | reverse complement strand
GCCGGACGGTAGCGACCGACGCTCGCGCCGATTCATTCCGTGCCGCAGCGTTCCGAGGACAGCCGGAACGATCGCAGCGCGTGCGGCGGCACCACCGCTTCGAGCCGCCCGTCGACGAGCCGGAGGGGCGGCCCGTCGGCTGTCTCGTCGAGCCGGACAGGGGCGACCTCCGACACGGGAAACCCGAGCACGGTCGTCGACGCGACCGGCGCATCGGTCGGGTTGAGGAGGCGGAGGATCATCCCCGGGCCGCTCGCCGCCGGCTTGAGCGCGCTCACGACGATCTCGCGCGGCGACACCTCGAGGAGCGGCCGATCGGGAGCGACCAGCGGCGTGTCGCCCGCCGGCACCGCGCGCAGCCCGAGCTCGGCGTCGCGCGCCGTGCGCGGGTCGACACCGGCGAACAGCGACAGAGCAGCCTCGATCGTCTCGAGACACTGTGCGCCGGGAACCGCGATCAGCGGCCCGGCGGGCCGGGGGCGGCTCCGGACGTCCATGCGCGCGAGCCACCCGACGGCGCGCACGAGCGTCACCGCGATGACGCCGTCGGCCGTGACCTCCGCCTCCGGAAGCCCCGGGGCGGCGACGGTGAGACCGTTCGCGCAGACGAAGCCGTGGTGGGGAAACGTCGCCGGCGCCGGATGCACCCAGCGGCTCGCGTCGCGCGGCGCGGTGGCGCGACGGGCCACGTCGAACGTGGTGGCCGCCTGCAACGAGGTGACGGGTCCGCCGGTCGGAAAGAGCAGGCGCAGCCGGTGGTCGCGCGCCGTGTTGGCGAGCCGCACGTGGAGGTCGACACGCTCGGTGCCGGGCACGAGCCGCACGGCTATCTGTACCGGGAGCGGCACGGATTCGGCCCCGCGCCGGCGGCGATCCGTGCTGAGTGCCGCCGGTACCGACAGCACACGACTCACGAACAGATGCCGGACGCCCGTCGGATCGAGCCGGCGACGGACAAGGACGGCGGTGAGCGCCACCTCGCCGTCGCGGACGGCGTCGAAATCGTACGCATCGCCGCGGTCGCCCGTGTCGTCGAGGGCGGTGAGGCCCGCGTACCGCCGGTCGCCGAAGCGAACGGCGAGCGTACCATCGTCGGCGACCGTGACGCCGATCGAGCCACACGAGATCTCGCGGCCGAGGTCCTCCTGATCGGCATGGCGGCTCGACGGCGCGAGCCGGAACCGGCGCCAGCCGAAGGCCGGCACGTCGGCGGCCACGAACTCGATGCTGCGCGGGGGAACGTCAGGGAGCAGCCAGATGCGCTCCGGTCCGTCGTCGACGGCCAGCCGCGCCGGCTGCCCGTCAACCGTGTAGCCGTCGGCGGTGAGACCCACCTGGAGCCAGGGATGGACCGCCACCTCCCCTCCGGAGCGAAACTCGATCCAGCTGTGCGGCACGGGAGCGAACCGCACGACGTCGGTCCGCACGTGGGGCGACGGGTTGAAGACGCCGACCTCGAATGCCTCGCTCCATGGCGACCGCCGCTCCGCGCCGAGGCCGGCCAGCCGCTCGAGCATCCGGGTCGCAGTCTCGCCGCCGAGCTCCTCAGCGGCATCGTAGCGCGCCTGCATCTGCTCGTGGACGCGGTCGAGCGAGCACCCGCCGATCGAGTCGTGGGCCTGATTCTGGAGGAGCGCGCGCCAGGCCGCGCGCAGCGACGGTCGCTCGTCGGGCGCGCCGAGCGCGGCGCCGAGCGCCGCCCACGGCTCGGTCCACCCCTCGAGCAGCGCCTCGGCGCGGCGGTTCCGGAGCTTCAGCGGCAGCCGGGCCGACCACACGCCGGGCAGCAGGTTCGCTGTGCGCGCGCCGACAAGATCGCCGCGAAAGGACGCCGCCGGAGCGGGCAGCAGGGAGGCGAAATCCTCCAGGAGCCCGCGCGTCACCGTCCACCCCGTCGCGTGCGCCAGCGCATCGGCGACCGCGCCGGCCTGCGGTTCGGGGAGCGCGTGGTCGAACCCGTTCATCAGCAGGACGGGGCCGTCCTCGCCGGGCCCCGCGAGCGCGCGCGCGAGCTGCTCGAGGCGGTGCGTGGCGGCGTGCGGGTCGACAGGCAGCCCCGAGGCCGCGAAGTAGCCTTCCGCCAGGTGGTACGCCATCACCGCGCTGCCGTCGGGTGCCGTCCAGAGATACGCCGCAGGCAGCGCGTGCACCTCGTCGTCGGCGCCGCGCCAGTGGACGAAGGGGCCGAGACCGAAGCCGGCGAACAGCTGTGGAAGCTGCGCGGGATGGCCGAACGAGTCGGGACAGTAGGCGACGCGCGACACCGATCCGAGCACGCTGCCGGTGCGGCGTCCCTCGAGAAGATTGCGGACGTGCGCCTCGCCCGATGGGAGCAGCGAGTCCGGCTGCACGTACCACGGCCCGATGGCGATCCGTCCCGCGCGGCACGCGGCTTCGAGGTCGGCGCGGCGTCCGGGACGGATCTCGAGGTAGTCCTCGACGATGATCGTCTGGCCATCGAGCAGGTAGCGGAACCCCGGGTCCTCGGCCACGAGATCGAGGACGCGGTCGACCAGGTCGACGAGGCGCGCACGGAAGGACTGGAACGTCCGGTACCACTCGCGGTCCCAATGCGAGTGCGAGACGAGGACGCACTTCATCGCCGGTCGGCGGTGTACCAGAGCGCGCGCGACCTTCAAACCCGCACGGATTCAACCCGCGGCGGCGACCCGGCTCGGCGCCGCCGCGTCCCGGCGCAGCACGTGACGGTAGACGTCGACCAGCCGCGCGACGCTCGCCTCGAAGGCATAGTCCCGTGCCATGGCCCACGTCCGGTCCCGCGCGGCGGTCAGCGCGCCAGGATGCTCGACCTGAAAATCGAGGTGGCTCGCGAGATCGGCGGCGTCACCGCTCGCGAAGCGGAACTCGGGGCCAAGGGCCAGATCCGACGCCGCGCTCTCCGGACTGTCGGCCACCAGGACCGGCAAGCCGCAGCTCATCGCTTCGAGCACCGCCATGCCCTCGAGCTCGACCTCGCTGCAGTGCACGAGCAGGTCGGCCGTGTTGTACAGCCGCTCGAGCCGGCGGTCGGATACGAAGCCGATCTCCGGTGGGTGGGGCAGCCGGGCCGCCGCACGCCGGAGCTGGCGCTCGCGCGGGCCGGCGCCGGCGACGACCAGCCGGATCCGGTCCCGGTGCTTCGCGCGGGCGAGCGCCTCGAACATGAGGTCGTGCCGCTTCTCGGGAGCGAGCCGGCCGACCATCAGCACGACGAACGTTCCCTCGTGATGGGGCTCGCGCGGCAGCCGTCGCCGCCGGATCGCCGGCGAGATGCCGTTCGATACGACGAACGCCGGCGCCGTGAGACCGTGCGACCGGAGCTTGTCCTCCGCGAACGGGCTCGGACAGACGACCGCGTCGGCCCGGTTGTAGAGCCGCCGCACCCAGAAGCGGTACATCGCGTCGGAGATCGGCCGGGAGCGGAGCCCGACGTTCAGCAGCAGGTTCTCGGGCTGCACGTGGAAGGCGGCGACGACGGGGATGTGCGCGCGCCGGGCGCGGGCGAGCGCCGCGAAGGAGAGCCAGAACGGGAACTGGAGGTGGACGACGTCGGCGCCGTCGAGCGCCGCCTCGAGCGTCGACCGGCGCGGGAACGCCATGGTGAAGCCGCTCGCACGCATCGCACGGACGGGAAGCTGGAAGCCGGGGAGGACGCGCCGTGCCGGCTGCTCCTCACCGCCGGTGGTCACCACGACGACATCGTGCCCGTCGCGCAGCGCTTCCACGAAGCGGACCGCCGAGCGCGTGCCGCCGGAGACCGCGCCGTCGAAGGTGTCCGTCACGAAGGCGATGCGCAACGTATCGCTGACCTCCGTCCGCGCCACGGCCCGCATGCTGCCTCCTAGCATCAACAACCTCCCCGCATGCATGCTAGCAGAGCCACGCCGTTTAACACCAGCAACACCGGCCGTTGGGCACATGATGCACAAGCGGATCGGCGCGTTCAATCCTGCACGCCGGTGTACGGACGTGCGCCGACGCGCCGCGTTCAGCCGGGCTGCGCCGCGGGAACCACGCGGGTCACCGCGTCGGGACCGATCTCGGAACCGAACTCGGCGAGGCCCGCGCCGACGAGCGCGACGTTCGCGGTCTTTCCCCCGGTGACGCGCACGACTACACCGCCGGACTCGACCTGGAAGCTCGCGTGCACGAGACCGCCGTGGACGTCGTGCAGCCACACGAGCGGGCCGCGGTCGAGCGCCGCAGAGCCCGTGACGCCCGCCACGCGGAGGCCGACAGCGTCGTCGACGATGAGGGCCGAGCGCGCGTCGGGTTGATCGACGAGCAGCTGGACGTTGCCGAGCGTGACGTCGCGCGCGTGACGGACGTACAGCCCGAACGCGGGCAGCGTGCCGAACATCGACACGGTCGGATAGTCGTCCTCGCGCTCCGGAACATCGAGCGTTCGTGCCGACGCCCCGCCCGCCGCGATGATCCGCACGTTGTCGAGCGTGATGCCCTCGACGGGCGAGTCGCGGAGCCCGCTGATGGAGCCGGTACCCGTGGCTCCGGTGGCGAGCAGGCCGTTCACGGACACGTTCCGCAGCCGGCCGGGCCGCCGCTCGCGCTGGTCGCGCCCGCGATTCCCGAGGCGGACGAACAATGGCACCGCCACACCCGTCATCACGATGTTCGAGATCATGACACCGTCGACCGTCCCGCCGTCGACCGTCTCGAGCGCGAGGCCGCCGCCCTCGGCGGCGACCCGGGCGGCGGCGTCCGCCGGCACGGGTCCGTCGAACACGCAATTGGAAACGACGATCCGCCGGAAATCGCCGGTGCTCTCGCTGCCGAGCTTGAAGCAGTTCGACGCGCTGCGCATCCGGCAGTTCGTCACCAGCACGTCCTCGGTGCTGCGGACATGCCCGAGCGCGAAGCTCGCCTTCAGGCAGAGGGCATCGTCGCGCGACTCGATGTCGCAGTTCGCGATGCGGACGCGGCGGCAGCAGTCCGGGTCGATGCCGTCGGCATACGCGTCGCGGATGGTGACGCCGTCGAGCACGACGTCGTCGCAACCGGCTAGGCTGACGCAGTAGTTCGGGGAGTGGAGGATGGTGATGCCGCGCACGCTCACGAAGCGGCAGCGCCTGAGCGCGATGGGCTTCGGACCCCCGCGCGCGCGCCGGCGCATGTCGATGACGCCCTCGCCGGCGATGGCAACCCGCTCGAGGTCGCATCCGGCGAGGAGCGCCCGGCCGAAGTCGGTCGTCTCGGTATCCGAGGACGTCGCGAAGGACAGCCTCTCGCGCGGTGCGAAGTCGTCGTCGTCGGGGCTCGCGAGGAGGACGGAGCCGGCAGGGATCTCGAGACGCATGGCGCTCCGGAGACGCAGCGTTCCGCTCCGCCACGTGCCCGGCGGCAGGACCACGGTGCCGCCGGCGGCAGCGTCGATCGTGCGCTGGATCGCCGCCGTGTCGTCGCTCTCGCCGTCGCCGCGAGCCCCGAACTGGCGCACGTCGAGCGCCATACCGCGGGCCGTCGGCGGCGCGCCCGACTCTCCGTGCTCCGCCGCAAGACCGGGCGCCGCCACGCCGATGACGCCGCCGCCGAGGAGAGCCACTCTCCGGATGAAGCCGCGCCTCGACAGCGCACTCCGCACATCCGCGTCATCCGCGTCGGCTGGCTTCCGGACCATCGTCTCGAACGCGACCTCGGTGCTTACCACCGCCACACGCCCCGGGTCCACAAGCGACGGCATCGGTGCAACGCGTGCTCGCAGCCGGTTGCGAACGCGACTTGCGGGCACCTGCAGAGGCGTCCCCGCGCCGTGGCACCGACCTTGCTCACCGTCGCACGCCATCCCCGATCGAGATACCGCCACGGCGGTTCAGCTGGACGGCGCCTGCCGGTCGGCAGTACGTCCTGTGCATGGCACCGAAGCGGTGGACGTTCGCCGTCGCTCTGTTGTGCGCGACGCGTGCGGTGGGACGCGACACGGCCGGAGTTGCGGCGATCTTCATGAGCCCGGAGGCGCCGGTCGTGGGCGGACCGCTGCGCGCCGTCGCCGTGTCGGATCGCCCCCTCGACGGCGGCCTCGCACTCGTCGCGCCGGGTGGCGAGCAGCTCGGTCGGACACCCGAGCCGCACGGCGGTCCACCCTACTGGTGGGAGGTCGAGGCGACGACGCACGTCGCCGGCACCCACCGTGCCTGCTTCGGGGAGGCATGCGTCGAGGTCTCGGTCGGTGGCGCCCCCCGCACACGACCCGCCGGCGCCGGCGTGTGGCCCGTCACCCGCGAATGGACCCATGCGACCGAGGCGCTCTACTCGGCATGGGTCGAGAAGCTCTTCGACGACCCGCTCGACACGGAGCCGAGCTGGCGCGCGCTGCATGAGCTGACACGCCAGCCCCAGCGGAATTTCCTCCATGATCACCTCCAGCTCGGCGAGGACGGCGAGCGCGGCCTTCGGCTCGAGCCGGATTGCGCCGATCTGCCGTACTTCCTGCGGGCGTACTTCGCATGGAAGCTCGGGCTCCCGTTCGGCTGGTCCGACTGCAGCCGCGGCGAGGGCGGACGGCCACCGCGGTGCCCGCGGTGGCACTCGAACCTGGACGCGGCGGAGGCAGGTGGCGACGTGCTGGCGCGACTGCAGCGCTTCTTCTCGCGCGACCTCGCCTGGGGCGTCCAGTCCGGGGCAGGGCGCGCGCCGGCCGAGGACGACCGCACCGACTTCTACCCGACCCGACTCTCTCCGGACACCCTCACACCGGGCACCGTCTACGCCGATCCGTACGGGCACACGCTCGTCGTCGTGCGCCGCGTGGCGCAGACGCCGTCGGCGCCGGGCCTCCTGCTCGCCGTCGACGCCCAGCCCGACGGGACGGTCGCGCGCAAGCGATACTGGCGCGGTAACTTCCTGTTCGCGCTGGATCCGGCGCTCGGCAGCGCCGGCTTCAAGCACTTCCGGCCGATCGTGGATGACGGTCGACGGCTCCGGCCCCTCGCGAACGCCGAGATCGCCGCACACGCCGACTGGGGCGACTACTCGCTCGAGCAGTACGGGGCCGACGTCGACGCGTTCTACGATCGCGTGGACAACGCGATCTCGCCGGCACCAGTCGATCCGCCCTCGGCCTTCCGCGCCACGATCGATGCGCTGGACGAGCAGATCCGGACGCGCATCCGCTCGGTCGCGAACGGCGAAACGTTTCTCGCGACGCACGCCGGTCCGATCCCGATGCCGGACGGCGCCGCGATCTTCGAGACGACCGGCCCGTGGGAGGACTACGCGACGCCGGCTCGCGACCTGCGGCTGCTGATCGCCATCGACGTCGTGCGCGGCTTCCCGGCCAAGGCCGCGCGCCGTCCCGAGCGTTTCCTGGTGCCGGCAGACCGGTCGGCGGGCGACGTTCGGGCCGACCTCGAGCAGATCCTCGGCGAGGCGGCGGTGGCGCGCCGCTTCGAGTACACGCGCAGCGACGGCTCATCCTGGACGCTCACCCTCGGCGACGTCCTCGCCCGGACCGAAGCGTTCGAGGCGGCGTACAATCCGAACGACTGCATCGAGGTGCGCTGGGGCGCACCCGCGGGTGGAGACGAGATGGCAACGTGCCGGCGGCACGCGCCCGCCGAGCAGGAGGCCCGGATGGCGCGGACCCGGGCCTGGTTCCACGAGCGCTCCCGGCCGACGCGGTAACGCGCGTCGGCCTTGCTTCGGCCGGCGGCTCTGAGCGAATATCCGACCCATGGCCCAGACGGCACAGCTTCGGCGGATCGACGTCGCGGAGAACGAGGCGCAACGCGTCTTCACCCTCCAGCGCCAGGCGTACCTGCGACATCCATACCCGAGCTACGAGGAGCGCCGCGCGAACCTCGACAAGCTCGAGCGCGTCCTGGTCGACAACTCGACCGCCATCGCCGAGGCGATCAGCGCCGATTTCGGGCACCGCGCGTTCGAGGAGTCGATGATCGCGGAGCTCTTCACGAGCGTCGACGGCCTTCGCGACACGCGGAAGCGCCTCCGGAAATGGATGCGCCCGCAGCGGCGTCACGTCTCGGTCCTGTTCGCCACCGGCTCGAATCGCGTCATCCCGCAGCCGAAGGGCGTCATCGGCGTCGTCTCACCGTGGAACTATCCCCTCTTCCTCACGGCGAGCCCGCTCACCAGCATCCTCGCGGCGGGCAATCGCGCCATGGTGAAGATGGCGACGAACTCGCAGCACCTCTGCCGCCTGCTCGCGGAGAAGTGCGGGGCCGTGTTCCCGGAGGACACCGTCGCCTTCCTGCCCGGTGTGCGCGCGCAGGACTTCTCCACCCTCCCCTACGATCATCTGATCTTCACCGGCTCGGCGGACGCCGGCCGGACGGTCATGCGCTCGGCGGCGGAGAACCTCACCCCGGTGACGCTCGAGCTCGGCGGCAAGTCGCCGACGATCATCTGCGAGGACTTCGACGTCGACGAGGCGGCCGCGCGCATCCTGTACGCGAAGTTCCTGAACGCCGGACAGACCTGCCTCGCGCCCGACTACCTCTTCGTCCCCGAGGCAAAGCGGGACCAGCTAGTGGCGACTGCCCGCCGGATCATGCCCACGCGGTATCCGGACACGAACCAGCCGAGCTACACCTCCGTGATCGACGACAAGTCGTACCGGCGGCTTCGTGCGACCCTGGAGGACGCGCGCCAGAAGGGCGCGCAGGTCGTGCCGATGATCCCGGGCACGGACTTCAACGATCAGCTCCGGAAGATCCCCCCGCACCTGGTCCTCGACGTGACCGACGACATGGTCATCATGCAGGAGGAGATCTTCGGGCCGTTGCTCCCCGTGAAAACGTACCGGACGCTCGACGAGGTGATCGCGTACGTGAACGGGAAGGACCGGCCGCTCGGGTTCTACGTGTTCACCAACGACAAGGCGACGGAAGAGAAGCTGCTCTACTCGACCATCTCGGGCGGCGTCACGATCAACAACTGCATGCTGCACGTCGCTCAGCACGACATGCCGTTCGGCGGGATCGGCGCCAGCGGCCTCGGACACTATCACGGGCACGAGGGGTTCCTGGAGTTCAGCAAGCTCCGGCCCGTGTTCACCAACCCGCGTCTATCGCTCCTCCACCTCTTCTACCCGCCGTACACCGCGATGACCCGCCGGTTGCTCGGTCTTCTGATCAAGTACAAGCGGTAGCGGCCGTCATCTCGCGATCTGCCGTGCCGGCGTCATCATGTCGCGCAGGGCGGCGACCGCCTCCCCAGGTGCCCCTTCGCGCACCTCGAGCACGTAGCAGGGGATCCCCGCGAGCAGCCGCTCGAGCCGAGCGGCTCGCTCGTGCGCCTCGGCCTGCGCAGCCGGCTCGACCATGCCGAGGATCGCGCCGAGCACGTGATACCGACGCACCTCCTTCGCGACCTCGTTGATCGCGAGAAGGCTGCGAGCGCACGCCGCGGAGTCGATCGGCGTCAGGCGGGTCTCGCGCCCGCGCGCCAGGATCACCGCCGCCCCCGGAGGGAGCCCGTCGGTCCGGTGCGGCGCATGGTAGGCGTCGCGCTTGAACACGTGGCGTCGACCGAGCGCTCGCAGCGGCGGCGGCTGCGGCAGCCAGGCCCGCGTCTGCTCGTCGAGCAGCACCGGCTCGAAGCAGCCGTAGATCTGCCGGCCGTCGTGCAGGACGACGTTGTCGGCCAGCAGCTCCGCGCCGGGCACGGTCAGCAGCGAAGCAGCGAGCGTCGACTTCCCGGCTCCCGGGAGCCCGGCGAGGACGAGGGCCCGCCCGTCCATCGCGACGCCCGCCGCATGCAGCGGATGGCCCGCGGCGCGCGACTCGAGATGCCACCAGACCGGGTAGTAGACGGCATAGTAGGTGAGCGTGCTGAGCCGGCTCCGCCGCAGCGCCGAGACCTTCTGCCGGTAGACGGCGCGTTTCAGCCGCTCGCGCCATCCCTGGCTGCCGAGGCTGAAGTGGAAGCGCAGGTCAAACCGGCGTGTGGGACCGCCGTGCTCGCTCGCCAGCGCCAGCGCGGGGACGTCGTCGACCCGCAGCCACACCACGCGGTTCGGACCGACGTACACGTGGCGGTCGATCATCGTGTCGACGGGCCAGTCGGGAAAGACGGTCTCGGGCCGGGCGGTCTCCCGCGGCCCCTCGGTCCATCGGACGCGGACCGAGACGTCGGCGGTGGCCGACGTCGCGTCCGGCGCTTGCACGTGTCCGAAATGACCGCGGAGGTACCGCGCCAGGTCGGCATGATCGGTCTCGACGTCGACCGTGACGCCGCAGAGCTCGATCCGCTGGGGGCTGGAAGACGACATCGACCACGGAGCGCAGGGACGGGCCGTGAGCGACCGACTGTAGCGACCGCCCGATTCCGGTGTCAAGAAAAACCATCCACGTGACCATTGCGACCGTGCACGGTCGGATGTTAGATGCGCCGGCGACTCGCATGATTCTCCTGAACCCGAAGCACCACCGGCGGGCATATCCCGACGAGCGCTCGCGCCAGGTCATGCTCCGCACGATCGACTTCTTCGAGCGCAAGGGGAAGCGCCGTCTGAAGGCCGACGACCACGCGCGCGTCTGGTACGCGGATTTCCTGGACTTCGTGAAGCGCGAGGGAATCTTCGCCACGATGTGCACGCCCGCGGGCTACGGCCGTCCCGGGTCGCGCTGGGACACCTGGCGGATCTGCGAGTTCGCGGAGATCCTTGCATTCTACGGCCTGCAGTACTGGTACACGTGGCAGGTCTCCGTGCTCGGCCTCGGCCCGATCTGGATGAGCCGCAACGAGGCCGTGAAACGCCGCGCCGCCCAGCATCTCGAGGACGGCGGCATCTTCGCGTTCGGGCTCTCCGAGAAGGAGCACGGCGCCGACGTGTACGCCACGGAGATGAGCCTGGTCCCGACGGGTGAGGGAACGTACAGCGCGCGCGGCCGGAAGTACTACATCGGCAACGCCAACCAGGCGGCGATGGTCTCGACGTTCGGGAAGCTCGCGGGGAGCAGCGAGTACGTCTTCTTCGTCGCGGATCCCGCGCACGAGAAGTACGAGTGCGTGAAGAACATCGTCAACAGCCAGAACTTCGTCGCGGAGTTCGCGCTCCACGACTATCCCGTCACCGAGGCGGACATCCTCGCCAAGGGCGACGACGCCTGGAACGCGGCGCTCAACACCGTGAACATCGGGAAGTTCAACCTCGGCTGGGCCTCGATCGGCATCTGCACGCACGCCTTCTACGAGGCCATCAACCACGCCGCGCACCGCCGGCTGTACGACCGGTACGTGACCGATTTCCCCCACGTGAAGCGCATGCTGGTCGACGCCTACGCGCGGCTCGTGGCCATGAAGCTCGTCGCGCTCCGCGCGGCGGACTACATGCGCGTCGCCTCCACCGACGATCGGCGCTATCTCCTCTACAATCCCGTCGTCAAGATGAAGGTGACGACGCAGGGCGAGGAGGTGATCGACGGCCTGTGGAACGTGATCGCGGCGAAGGGCTTCGAGAAGGACACGTACTTCGAGATGGCGGCGCGCGACATCCGCGCGCTACCGAAGCTCGAGGGCACGGTGCACGTGAACATTGCCCTCATCGTGAAGTTCATCCCCGGGTACTTCCTGAATCACGCGCCCTACCCGCCAGTGGGGCGGCGCGACGAGGCCGCGAACGACGATTTCCTCTTCGACCAGGGCCCCGCGCGTGGGCTCGGGCAGATCGCCTTCCACGACCACGCGCCGGTGTTCGCCGCCCACGAGGCGCCGAACGTCGCGCTCTTCGTCGAGCAGATCGCCGCGTTCCGTGCGCTCATGACCGAGGCCCCGCCGGACGACGCGCAGCGCCGCGACCTCGATTTCCTGATGGCGCTCGGCGAGATCTTCGTGCTCGTCGTGTACGCCCAGCTCGTGCTGGAGAACGCGCGTCTCTACGCCGTCGACGATGGCCTCGTGGATCAGATATTCGACTGCCTCGTGCGCGACGTGAGCCGGTTCGCGCTCGAGCTCCATGGCAAGCCGGCGACGACCGCCGCCCAGATGGAGCACTGTCTCCGCATGATCCGGAAGCCCATCGTCGACCCGGCGCGCTACGAGCACGTCTGGCAGGACCACGTGTACGCGCTCAGGGACGCGTACCAGATGAACGACTGATTTCGTCGAGCTCGTCGAGGCTGCGCGGCCAGTCGCTCTTCAAGAGCCGCGACAGCGAGCGGTCGGCCAGCAACACGCCGCCCGTCTGGCACCGCGCACAGTAGTTGGTCTCGTTTTCGGCGTAGACGATGCGCTGCACCGGCGACCCGCAGTCCGGGCACGACTGGCGGTACCGGCCGTGCACGGCCATGCCGTCGCGGAAGGCGGTGACGCGCTCCGGAAACTTGTTGCCCGCCTCGCGGCGGAGCCGCTCGATCCAGCCCCGGAGCGTGTCCTGCGTGGCCCGGTAGAGACGCGCGATCTCGTCGTCATCGAGCTGCCGCGTCAAGCGCACCGGCGAGAGACGGGCGCGGTGCAAGATCTCGTCGCCGTACGCGTTGCCGATGCCGCTCAGGAGCCGCGGGTCGGTGAGCGTGCGCTTGAGGGTGTGGCTCTCGCGGGTGAGCGCCGCGCGGAAGGCTCCGAGGTCGGCGTCGAGCACCTCGAGGCCGCCGGCGTCGAAGGCCGCCACGGCCGCCGCCCCGCGCACGACGTGCAGCGAGGCGCGCTTCTTCGAGCTCGCCTCCGTGAGCATCAGCGTGCCGGTCGGAAACTCGAACGCGGCGAGTCCGACCTTCCCCGGGACGCGCGCGCCGGGCGGCCGCCAGTGAAAGCGGCCCGCGATCATCAGATGGAAGACGAGGAAGAGCTCGCCCTCGAGCTCGAAGACGATGCGCTTGCCGACCCGGCGGAGTCCGACGACGCGTCGTCCCACCGCCTCCGTGAGCGGCGGGTCGACCGAGCGGACGAGGAACGGCGTGCCGAGCCGCACGCGCACGAGGGGCTGGTCGAGCACTCGCGCCTTCAGGTGCTCGATGTAGAGGACGACGTCGGGCAGCTCGGGCATTGCTGGAACGGGCGCCGGCCGAACGGTAGTCTACGCCCGTCGTGGGCGCCATCCGGCCATGAGGCTCCTTCTCGTCCAGCCGCGGCTGCGCGCGGCGCTCGATGCGGACAACCTCGCCACCGTCCGCCTGCTCGTCCGCGCGTCGGAGCCGACGCTCTCCGCCGACGACGTGCTGCTGCTCCCCGAGCACGTGGTGCCGGCCGGCGGTGCGCGGGCGTACGAGGACTCGGTCGCCGAGCTCGCGCGCGGGCTCGGCTGCCACGTCGTCGGCGGCTCGCATCATCAGGAGCGCGAGGACGGCAGCGTCAATGCGGGCGTCGCGTGCGCACCCGACGGCGCCGTCGTCGGCCGCTACGAGAAGGTGCGGCCGTACGCGCGCGAGCGCGAGTACGTGCGCCCGGGCCGCTGTCTCGGCGAGCTCGTGATCGCGGGGCGACGGATCCTCGTGCTGCTCTGCGCCGACTTCTGGTTCGCCGACGTCATCCTCGGAGCCAGCACCCTCCCCGACCTGCTGCTCGTGCCGGCGCTCTCCGTGACCCGGAAGCCGACGCCCGAATACTCGCGGGCACTCTGGCGGCATCTCGCCGTCGCGCGCGCTTACGAGTACGGCGTGTACGTCGGGATCAGCGACTGGGCGCACGACTCCGACCTGCCGCTCCTGCCTGCGGCCGGCGTCGCGGGCCTCGCGGACCCGACGGTCACGGAGCCGGAGCGACTGTTCCGCCCGCTCGGGACGTCGCCGCTCGCGGTCCACGAGCTCGACTTCGAGCGGCTCGAGGATTTTCGCCGCGACCGCCGGAGCCGGGGCTTCTTCTGGAAGAGCTGATTGTCAGGCGACGAGCTTCCGGTACTTGATCCGGTGCGGCTGCTCCGCCTCGGCACCGAGGCGGCGGCGACGGTCGGCCTCGTAGTCCTGGTAGTTGCCCTCGAACCACACCGCGCGGCTGTCGCCCTCGAAGGCGAGGATGTGGGTCGCGATGCGGTCGAGGAACCAGCGATCGTGGCTGACGATCACCGCGCAGCCCCCGAAGTCGACGAGCGCGTCCTCTACGGCGCGGAGCGTGTCGACGTCGAGGTCGTTGGTCGGCTCGTCGAGGAGGAGCACGTTGCCGCCGGCGCGGAGCAGCTTGGCGAGGTGGACGCGGTTTCGCTCGCCGCCGGACAGGTCCTTCACCTTCTTCTGCTGGTCGGCGCCGGTGAAGTTGAAGAGCGCGGCGTACGCGCGCGAGTTCATCTCGCGCTTGCCGACGAGGATCGTCTGCCGCCCGCCGTCGGACAGCTCCTCCCACACCGTGCGCTCGCCGTCGAGGGTCTCGCGGCTCTGGTCGACGTGGGCGACGACGACCGTGTCGCCGAGACGGAGCGTGCCGCCGTCGGGCTTCTCGTCGCCGACGATCATGCGGAAGAGCGTCGTCTTGCCGGCGCCGTTCGGGCCGATCACGCCGACGATGCCGCCCCGCGGCAGGTCGAAGTCGACGCCGTCCATGAGCAGCCGGTCGCCGTACCCCTTGCGGAGGCCGCGCGCCTCGATCACGAGGTCGCCGAGCCGCGGACCTGGCGGGATCGTGATGCGCGCGGGACCGCCGCGCGCTTCGGCCGCCTGGTCCTCCGTGAGGAGCTCCTCGTAGCGCGCGAGCCGCGCCTTGCCCTTCGCCTGGCGGGCGCGCGGCGCCATCCGCACCCACTCGAGCTCGCGCGCGAGCGACCGGCGGCGCGCCGAGGCTTCCTTCTCCTCCTGCGCGAGCCGTCGCTCCTTCTGCTCGAGCCACGAGGAGTAGTTGCCCTCCCACGGGATGCCGAAGCCGCGGTCGAGCTCCAGGATCCAGCCGGCGACGTTGTCGAGGAAGTAGCGGTCGTGGGTGATGGCGACGACGGTGCCCGGATATTCCTGGAGATGACGCTCCAGCCAAGCGACCGATTCGGCGTCGAGGTGGTTCGTCGGCTCGTCGAGCAGCAGCAGATCGGGTTGCTCGAGGAGCACGCGGCAGAGCGCGACGCGCCGGCGCTCGCCGCCGGACAGCGTCCGCACGTCGGCGTCACCCGGCGGCAGGCGGAGCGCGTCCATCGCTACCTCGAGCGTGCGGTCGAGCTCCCAGGCGTTCGCGGCGTCGATCGCATCCTGCACGCGGGCCTGCTCGGCGAGGAGCTTCTCCATCTCGGCGGGCGGCATGTCCTCGCCGAGGCGCATCGACACCTCCTCGAAGCGCGCCAGCAGCTGGCGGGTTGGTAGTACCGCCTCCTCGACGTGCTGGAGGACGTTCTTCGCGGGAT
>Ga0209056_10004164_pt1 | contig 15234 bp, 9 predicted proteins | sample GraSoiAngelo_114_FD_185876 | JGI IMG/M metagenome (GOLD analysis project Ga0209056, IMG submission 185876) | Grasslands soil microbial communities from the Angelo Coastal Reserve, California, USA - 14_0903_13_40cm (SPAdes) (version 2) | ecosystem: Environmental > Terrestrial > Soil > Grasslands ... | reverse complement strand
TCGTAGAGCGCGACGAATCGCATGTCCGATTGTAGGGCGTCTGTGTCAGGCGGCACCCGAGGATCCATCCGTGATATCCGCGTAATCCGTGGTTCTTAAGGTTTGTGCATTCTCCGCGTAACCTCGTACTCGTTTCCGTTCTGTACCTCACCGAACGGCCAGAAATGACTTCTCACGACGAGGAGCCAATGAAGGTCAGAACAACAAACTTAAAAAGAAAGAAACAACAATGATGAAAACAAAACTAGTCAAGAGCATAACAAGCTACTTACTCTTCGCGTGCGCGTTGGTCAGCCTGGTCGCCGCAATGGCGCTGGGCACGTCCGATACCGCGCGGGCGGCGCTCGGTCCGCAACCATGCGGCGTGTACATGCTGAGGGGTTCCTATCTATTCGCCACGCACGGGTGGAACATCGTCGGCGGTGTTGCGCAACCAAAAGCCATCGTAGAAGGGATCGATTTCAATGGAGATGGTACGCTGGTCAGCCCGTTCGCCACGGTCAGCATTAATGGCACGATTATCCATTCCAGCGGATCGCTAGGAACCTATACCGTAAACACGGATTGTACCGGCACGCTCTCATTTACCGGAGGTGCAAGCTTTGACATATTCGTCGAGGCAAGCGGCAGGCAGCTTTGGATGATCCAGACCGGTCCAGGCTCACCAGTGTTTGAGGGCACGGTAACACGCGTGCCTTAGTAAGAACTATTCGGCTCTTGCGACGAGATTCGACTCTTCTGACCGGTTACGGGGTTTGGCGCGTTCCATCCGCGCCAAACCCCTTTACTCACGAACAACCCTGGTCCCACGACGCAGACGCCGCAGCGCGGCGTCCCACGAACTCCAGCTACAAATCGGCGCTTTTCAAGATAGTCGCGCCAGCTTGTATCATTTCATCCAGGGCGCGATCGATGTCGTCACGCTCAAGCTCAATTCCGCGGCAGCCATCGACGATGACGTGCGTGTTCAGTCCGAGGTGCCGAGCATCCAGCACGCTGTATTTGACGCAATAGTCCAACGCCAGGCCCATGAGGTAGATGTTCTTGACCGATCGCTTCTTCAAATAATCAGCAAGACCGGTTTCCCGGCGATGCGCGTTGTCGAAGAACGTGCTGTAGCTATCGATGCTTCGCTCGACGCCCTTGTGAAAAACATGAGCGATTCGGCTCGTGTCGAATGCGGGCGCAAACTCGGCGCCGTACGTGTTTTGAACGCAATGCACCGGCCATAGGATTTGTTCAATGCCGTCGAGCATAATGCGATCGCCAGGTTTTTTACCCGGATGATTTGCCGCGAAGCTGCCGTGGTCAGGCGGATGCCAATCTTTAGTTGCAAGAACCAGCTCGAACTTTCGCTGCAATTTGTTTGCAAGCGCGATGATTTCGTCACCATGCGACACAGGTAGTGCGCCTCCGGGCAGGAAATCATTCTGAAGATCGACGATCATTAGCGCATTCACGGTATGTACGGTCATCATGTCATTCTGAGCGAAGCGAAGAATCTCGGATCAATTTTGGACGGGTCCCCCCAACGGAAATAGACCAGAGATGTTTCGCTTCGCTCAACATGACAGCTCCATTGATGAGATGACTTTTAGTTCACTCCAATTGTTCTTTCGCGCGCGCGATCAATGTGGCTCTTAACTCGTGCAATGATCGCTCGAGGCCGATTTTGTAAGGCGTCGGGTTCTTCAACCGCAAAATCTCGGGCGGCGCGCAATCGAGTTGTTTGCGCGCATGCTCACGCGATGCCTCGAGGTTCGGCGTCTGGTAAACTAGTTGGTCTCGGCGGAAGACGGGCACTAGCAAATCGGAGTAGTCGGTCTTCGCAGGAATTTCCGTTTTCTTCTCCGTTTCAAGATCGACAACCACACAAGGTTCGCTTATCGCATGATCGGTTTCGTAAATCGCATCCGCGATGAATCTGCCGTCTGGCTGCTGAAACCGTCGAACCTGTAATAAGCCTGGGCATGAAGTCTTGGCAGCTTCATCGGAAAGCTTGATGCGGTATTGCCATTGACCGCCGGGATGGCGCACCGCGCCGAGCTTATAAATGCCGCTCAAAGCAGCGTCCGGCTGGCCGGTCGTAAGCTTTGTTCCCACGCCCCACATGTCGATCCTCGCGCCGCCCTGTTTCATGTCCGCGATAACGTGTTCGTCCAGATCACCCGAGCAGACGATTTTCGCATTTGTGAAACCAGCCTTATCGAGCATGCGCCGCGCCTCGATGCTCAATGCGACTCGGTCGCCGGAATCCAGGCGCACACCGATCATTTCGTGCCCTTCTTTCCGCAACTGGCTGGCTACGTCGATGGCATGACGCACTCCTTCGATGGAGTTGTATGTGTCCACCAGCAACACGCAGTTGTTAGGCATTGCGCTGGCATATGTTTGAAACGCCTCGTCCTCGCTCTCAAAAAACATGATCCAGCTGTGCGCTTGTGTCCCGCTCACTGGAATGCCGAATCGTTCGCCTGCCTGTAAATTCGATGTGCCGACGCAGCCGCCTATGTAAGCGGCGCGGGCTGCAGTCAACCCGCCATCCACGCCCTGCGCGCGGCGCAGACCAAATTCGATTACTGGATCATTCTTAGCAGCCAGACAGACGCGCGCTGCTTTCGTCGCGATCAGGCTTTCAAAATTCAAGATGTTCAGCAGGGTCGTCTCCAACAGCTGGCATTGGGCAACTGGACCGCTAACCCGGATCAACGGTTCGTTCGGAAAGACAAGTGTCGCCTCCGGTATTGCATCGATGTCGCAGGTCAAACGCAGATCGCGCAGGTAATCCAGAAAGCCAGAATCAAACAACGGCTTGCCATCATTCCCGCGTTGCGAAGCGAGATAAGCGATTTCTGTTTCGGTAAAATGAAACATGCGGAGGAAATCGATCGCCGTTGCCAGTCCGCAGGCGACTGTGAATTGTCCACCGAACGGGTTGTGCCGAAAAGTAACGTGGAATGCTGCCTCATGATCGGACACACCAGCCTTCCAGTAACCGTATGCCATCGTGACCTCGTAGAGATCAGTCGTTAGGGCGGTGAAGCTGTGAACGGGTGGCCCCATCATTCGACTCGCAATTTAGACACCACCACGCGAGTTAGCGAGTGATTGGGGAGCGCAGGCTGCCAGCCTGCAGCATTCGGCCGCTGGCCGAATGCACCTTGGCAACGCAAACACCTGAATCGCACGACAGGTTCGCGGCAAGCTGCCGCAAACTACAGGCTAGCAGCCTGTGCTCCCCAGACAGCCAGCGAGCGTTCGCTCGACGTTTTCAATATGAGGAGCGATGAAGCGAAAATCGAAACAGCCCGAGCGCGGTTTCCGGTTTCTGCACATTAACGAGCGCGAAGCCAAACCGCGGAAGCGCGGCTTAACGGAAATCCGCGGACCGTACTACTCCATAGTCGGCCGGCGTTATCTCGAAGATTTATTCGAAACGATGGGGGCGTACGTCGATTCGCTGAAGTTTGCCGGCGGCTCGTTCACGCTGATGCCAGAAAAAGCTGTGCGAGAAATTATTGGTCTTTGTCACAAACATGATGTGCTCGTTTCAACCGGTGGTTTCATCGAGCGGGTGCTTGTCCAAGGCGGCGATGCGGTTCGCAGATATGTCGCCGAATGCAAGAAGCTGGGTTTCGACATCATCGAAATCTCAGCCGGTTTCGTTTCCATTCCGACTGATGATTGGCTGCGGCTGATTGAATTGGTGTGCAAATCCGGATTGAAAACGAAACCGGAAGTGGGAATTCAATTTGGCGCCGGCGGCGCAACAGCGGCGGAGGAGTTGCGAGCCGAAGGCACACGCGATCCGAACTGGGCTGTTGCTCAGGCAAAACGATTTCTCGAAGCCGGCGCGGACATCATCATGATCGAGAGCGAAGGCATCACCGAAAATGTCGATCCGTGGCGCACGGATGTTCCCGCGAAATTCATTGACGAGCTCGGCATGGAGAAGCTGATGTTCGAAGCCGCTGATCCCGATGTGTTCGCGTGGTACATCAAAAACTACGGCGCAGACGTGAATCTGTTCGTCGACCACAGCCAGATAGTGCAACTGGAATGCCTGCGCGCCGGCATCTGGGGGACGAAAAGCTTATGGGGACGGGTAGTGACATACAAAGAATGACGAAGCACGAATGACAAATGTCGAAACAAGCACGAATGCTCAAATGACGAAACACACGCCAACAACCCGTTTGGTCATTCGGATTTCGTCATTCCTTCGTCATTAGACATCCGTCATTCGTCATTTCGCTGCGAGATGCGCGTTAAACCAATCGCTTGCGAGGTTGGCTACTTTCTCCAGCGCGCCCGGTTCTTCAAAAAGGTGCGTCGCGCCGGGCAATATCTCCAGCTTTACTTCGCAGCGCATTTGATCGCGCGCCATTTCGTTTAGCTCGATCACAATGTCGTCGTTGCCGCCGACGATCAGCAACGTTGGCGCCTGCACTTTTGGCAACGCCTCGCCGGCCAGATCGGGACGTCCGCCGCGTGAAACCACAGCGCCGACATCTTGTGGAAGCTCTGCCGCTGCGACGAGAGCCGCACCTCCGCCGGTGCTCGAACCAAAATAGCCCACGCGCAAATCGCGTGTTTGCTTTTGTTGCTTTACCCATCTTGTAGCGTGAAGGAGGCGTTCGGCTAACAAGCCGATGTTGAATCGGTGCTCACGAGTGCGCATGTCCATCGCTTCCTCTTCCTGGGTGAGCAAATCGAAGAGTAACGTTACCAGTCCGGCATCGTTCAGCGTGCGGGCGACAAATTGATTGCGTGGACTGCGCCGGCTGCTCCCACTGCCGTGCGCAAAGAGCACGAGCGCGGCCGCGTTTTGGGGAATAATCAAATTTCCAGAGAGAACTGCGCGCCCAGCTTGGATTTGCACTTCATTCATTTTTTACTCCTGATCTCACACCTTCCATTTCGACCAACAGCAAGAGCATGAGCGAGAGTAAGATTAGGATGTGAACTCGATTCAGATTTGGTTCAGGTCGTGTTTTGTGCGGCCTGGCTGAGTAACTCGCGCACGTCTTCATCACTGGTTTGTGAAAAATCTTCATAGTATTGGCCGACAGCCTGAAAGAATTCAGGCGTGCTCAGGCAGATTGTTTCGTCGGCTCGTTCTTCGAGTTCGTGGCAGGTGTCTGGTGGACCGACCGGCACTGCCACGACAATCTTTGCGGCGCCGCGCTCCCGCAACGCTTTCACCGCGGCACGCATCGTTGCTCCGGTGGCCAACCCGTCATCCACCAGAATGACAATCCGATCGCGCAGTTCGGGTGGGGGACGTCCTTCACGATAAATCTGCTCGCGTCGTTCCAATTCGGCTGTTTCTCTGGCGGTGATCGCGTTGATGGCCTCGTCTGCGTGCGGTATTGCGCGCATAACATCCTCATTTAGAACGCGCACCCCGCCCGAAGCGATCGCGCCGGCTGCCAGTTCTTCGAAACCCGGCACACCGAGCTTGCGCACGATGAAAACATCGAGCAGCGCGCCCAGACGCTGCGCGACTTCGAATGCCACTGGCACACCGCCTCGCGGCAGGCCAAGCACGATCACGTCAGCGCGACCGGCGTAATTGACGAGCTTCTCCGCAAGCAGCCGGCCTGCTTCGGTTCGGTTTGCAAAAGCGCGTTCCATGCGGCGACCCGCGCCGCTTCAAATTGTTGCCGCAGCGAACGCGGGAAATAACGACTACACCTCGCGGGGAAAAACTATGCATCACTTTTTCGAATTTCACCACCGCCAATGTGATTGGGCATGTCTTTGATTGCACCAATAGCAGCTGCCAATCCTGCGAAGCAGGATGGCGGAAGGGGTGGGATTCGAACCCACGGTGGGTTTCCCCACGCTCGATTTCGAGTCGAGTGCCTTAAACCGGACTCAGCCACCCTTCCTTAACCAAGAAGAGAACGTCGAACGCCCAACGTTCAACATCCAACATCGAATGCAAACGCTACGTGAAATCGTCAAGTAACGCAGACCATCGTGTAAGCGCAGGCACGCAAGGAGCGGCGCTCTCCCAGTCCACCGTTGGGGCGATCTGGAGATCGCCCCTCCTTGAGGGGACGCAGACAGGACTGTCTGCGCCACGCGGCAAAAAAATGTTACAATTTTTGGCTTGCCATGGCTATCCGGCTTACTGCATATTGTATATCCAACCGGACAGCCACGCTATTACTTGTTGTTGACTGGTATTCACAGGTTGTTGGCGCCGCTGTTCACCAGTATTCGCATCTTATTCGGAAATTAACCCCTCCCTCACCGCCATGATTCAACTAAAACCCGGAATTCCGCCCGCTTCACTTAACAGACCGCCTCGATCCGCCACAGGCCGAAAAAACACGACGGCAAAAAGGAAAAATCGCGGCCTGCACTTCAAACGCGTGTTCAGTGATGCCGTCGTTACACCCCTTGATCAAATCGAATGGGAACGGCGCACTGCTGAAATCACTGATGATAGCGGCAAAGTTATTTTCAAACAGGAGGACATTGAAGTCCCGAAGAGCTGGAGTGCGCTCGCCACAAAGATAGCGGTCTCAAAATATTTCTACGGCGATATCGCCAACGGCACCGATCCATACAAAGGCGGAAGAGAAACTTCGGTGCGGCAGTTGATTCATCGCGTCACGCGCACGATCGCGGATTGGGGTATAGCGGATGGTTATTTCGCGGACGCCGAAGCAGCGGAAATTTTCTACGATGAACTGACCTGGCTTTGCCTGAACCAGCACGGCGCATTTAATTCGCCGGTCTGGTTCAACGTTGGCTTGCATCATCAATATGGCGTGGGCAAAGGCGCCGGCGCGGGCAACTATTTTTACAATCGCGAGACTGGCAAAGCGGAGCGCGCGCCTTCGCAATACGAATATCCGCAGGGAAGCGCGTGTTTCATTCAGAGCGTGAACGACACGATGGAAGACATCATGCGTCTCGCCACGAGCGAGGCGATGCTCTTTAAGTATGGCAGCGGCACCGGGACCGATCTTTCTTCGCTAAGATCGACCCGAGAAAAATTGAGCGGCGGCGGCAAACCGAGCGGGCCGCTCTCATTTCTAAAAGTTTACGACCAGGTTGCGAACGTGGTGAAGAGCGGGGGCAAGACGCGTCGCGCGGCCAAGATGAACACGCTCAAGGATTGGCACCCGGACATCGAAGAGTTCATCGACGCGAAGCAAAAGGAAGAGAAAAAAGCGTGGGCACTCATCGAGCACGGCTATGACGGCAGCTACAACGGCGACGCGTACGGATCGGTGATGTATCAAAACGAAAACGTCAGCGTGCGGGTGAGCGACGAATTTATGGAAGCAGCGCAGGAGGGGCGGGAATGGTGGACGCGCCGCGTGACGGACAGCCAGCCATGCGAGAAGAAAAACGCGCGCGCGTTGCTGCACAAAATCGCCGAAGGCACATGGGTCTGTGGCGATCCTGGAATGCAATTCGATACGACGATCCACAAATGGCATACGTGCAAAGGCACAGACCGGCAAAATTCGACGAACCCATGCAGCGAGTATCTCTTCCTCGACAACACGGCCTGCAATCTCGCCTCGCTGAACTTGATGAAGTTCAAAACTGCCGACGGCGATTTTGATGTCGAGCGATTCAAAGCGGCTGTGCGCATTTTCATCACCGCGCAGGAGATCATCGTCGATAACGCAAGCTACCCGATCAAAGACATCGCGGAGAACTCGCATATTTTCCGCACGCTGGGGCTGGGTTACGCGAATCTCGGCTCGCTCGTCATGAGTTACGGCTACGGTTACGACAGCGTGGAAGGCCGGGCGCTGTGTGGCGCCGTCACCGGCATCATGACCGGTGAAGCTTACGAACAAAGCGCGCGCATGGCGCAAGCGCTGGGACCGTTCCCCGGCTATCACGACGCGCGCGCCAGCGGCGTCCCGAAGCCGGTCGCAAAGGACAACGTCGCGTCGATGTTGGAAGTGATCGAACTGCATCGCTGCGCAGTGCGCGAAATCTCGGATGCAAAAGAGTTCGCGTATTTAAAAGAGGAAGCCGCGAAAGTTTGGGACCGCGCGGCGGAACTCGGAAAGCGTTACGGTTATCGCAACGCGCAGGTCACCGTGCTCGCCCCGACGGGCACGATCAGTTTCCTGATGGACTGCGACACGACCGGGATTGAACCGGACATCGCGCTGGTAAAATACAAGCTGCTTGCGGGCGGCGGCATGCTCAAAATTGTCAATCAAACCGTCAAGCCGGCGCTGGAGAAACTCGGTTACAACGCCGAGGAGATCGAACGCATCATCGCGCATATCGATGCGTTCGACACCATCGAGGACGCCATCGACACCGATGGATCCAAAATTTCGTCTGGTCTGAAACCCGAACACTTGTCTATCTTCGATTGCGCGTTCAAGCCGTTCAGAGGCGAGCGCTCGCTCCATTACCTAGCGCACCTGAAAATGATGGCGGCAGCCCAACCATTCCTGAGCGGCGCGATTTCAAAGACGGTTAATATGCCGGAAGCGGCCACCGTGGACGACATCATGAGCACCTACGTCGAAGGTTGGCGGCTGGGGTTGAAATCGATCGCGATTTATCGCGATGGTTCGAAACGATCTGCGCCTCTAAACACGCGCAAGACAAAGGACATGGGCACTGTAGCCGGCATCGGTGATGTCGGCACCGACGCGGACGCGCTCCAAAAGCGCATTCTCGAGTTGGAACAAGAATTGGCCACGGTGCGCAACCGGCTTGATCAACCGGTTCGGCATCGCATGCCGGACACGCGCTCGTCGATGACTCACCGGTTCGAGATTGCTGGTCACGAGGGTTACATCACCGTCGGTCTGTATGAAGACGGGCAACCGGGTGAGCTTTTCATTACCATGTCAAAGGAAGGCAGCACCATCGGCGGATTAATGGACACGGTCGGCACGCTCACCTCAATCGCGCTGCAATACGGCGTGCCGCTGGAGAGTCTCGTGAAAAAATTCGCGTATCAGCGATTCGAGCCGAGCGGGTTCACAAAAAATCCAGATATCCGCCACGCAACCAGCATCACCGATTACGTGTTCCGCTGGCTGGCGTGCCAATTCATCAAAGGCTACAAGGAAGCGACAGCACCAAACCGCGCGCAGCCGGATTTGCCGCTCAAAGAAATCGCCGAGATCGAGAAGAAAGTTCTGAACCGGCCAGTCACGGATTTAGCGCGCACTGGCGACAAACAAGTGATCGACGTGATCACGAACAAGTCGTCCAATGATCCCGTCGGCGCGGGAGGAAATGGTAACGGCGCCGGTAATTCGGCCGACCGCGTGACGGTAGCGCTTGGCAGCATCTTCATGGGAATCACCTGTTCGGTATGCGGCAGCGACAAAGTCATCCGCGCCGGCGCATGCGGTGTTTGCATCGAATGCGGCACCAGCCAGGGATGTAGCTGAGGCGGCGCGCTGCCAACTTGATGCGAAATCAGCGCACCAGCCATTCGGCTGGATAATCGGACTGAACTGCGCTTGATTGGACACGCGCGCGCGCATGGCTACAGTGCGCGCGCCCGCCGTGTTCGGCTAAAATCTGAATGAACAAACTCGACGCGCAGAGACAGAAAGAGATTCAACAAGCGGAGGAACTGCTTTTCGCGGGGCCGCAGGCGGTGGGGTTTGCCAAGGGACTTTTCCAGGGTCATTTCGTGGCCGATTGGGTGATGCCGTATCCTCGCATCCCGGCGGCGCAACAAATCGAGCTGGATGAAACGCTCAGGGAACTCCGCCAATTTCTCGATGAGCATCTCGATCCTGCGGAGATCGATCGCCAGGCAGACATTCCGCGCGAGGTGATCGATGGTCTTGGCCGCGTCGGCGTGCTCGGTATGACCGCGCCGAAGGAATACGGCGGCCGCGGTTTCTCGCAAATGGCTAACTGCAAAGTGCTGGAAGAAATCGGCCGCCGTTGTGCATCGACATCAGTTTTCGTTAACGCACATCATTCCATCGGGATTCGCGCGTTGCTGTTATTCGGGACACACGAGCAAAAGCAGCAATGGCTACCCAAATTATCAAGTGGCGAGCAGTTGGGTTCATTCGCTCTCACTGAGAAAGAGGCCGGATCGGATGCGGCAAATGTGCAGATGCAGGCGCGTCCCAGCGAGGACGGGTCGCACTTTATTTTGAACGGCGAAAAACGTTACATCACCAATGCCGCGATCGCGCATGAGCTCACAGTGATGGCGCGCACGCCCGTGCCGGGTTCAGACAAGACCGCCATCACGGCTTTTCTGGTCACGCCTGACATGCCGGGATTCGAAATCCTCGAAGCGCGCATGCCGAAGATGGGAATCCGCGGGACTGCCACGGGGCGGTTTGCGTTGCACGACGTCAAAGTGCCAAAGGAAAATATTCTGGGCACGATGGGCAAAGGACTAAAAGTCGCCCTGACGGTGCTCGATTTCGGGCGGACCACATTCGGCGCATGCTGTACGGGCGCAGCGAAAACCTGTTTGGAACTGGCCGTTCAGCACGCGAACACGCGCAAACAATTCAACAAAACGCTGGGTAATTTCGAACTGGTCAAAAAGAAAATCGCGCGCATCACGGCCGACGCGTACGCAATGGAAGCGATGACCACGGTCACCGCGTCGTTGATCGATCGCGGTTTGGAGGATTATATGATCGAGACCGCGATGCTGAAGGTCTTCACTACCGAGCGGCTCTGGGAGTGCATCAATGACGTGTTTCAGATTTATGGTGGTTCGGCTTATTTCGTCGATCTCCCATTGGAGCGAATGATGCGCGATGCGCGCATTAACCAGATCGGGGAAGGCGCGAATGAAGTGCTCACTTCGTTCATTGCGCTGGTCGGCATGCGTGGACCTGGCATGGAGTTCAAGGAAATTTACGACACCATGATGAAGCCATCCCGCGATCGAATGAGCAAAGCGTGGGCCGCGGGAAAGAACCGGCTTGGCGCGACGATTCGCGTTCCCGATGTGCCAGTTCAAAGCGACGAGCTTCGCGCGCATGCGCGACAACTCGGCCGATTGATCTGGCGTTTTAATGTTGCCGTCAACCGCGCGTTGATCACGTATCGCGAACCGATTCTCGACATGCAGCTTGTTCAGGAACGCATCGCGAATGCGGCAATGGATCTGTTTGCATCAACGTGTGTCCTCAGCCGCCTGGACAGCGAAATTCAGTTTGCTCGTCGAAATGGCGATGCGGCACCGCCCGATCACTCAGCTGCCGATCTGTTTTTGCGACAATCATTTCGCCGGATTCGCGGTTTCCTTGGCGCACTGACGGACAACGAGGACAAATCGGTGCTCGCAGCAGCAAAATCCAGCTTAGCTAAGCCACCCAGCTAACTCCGAAAGGTTTCGCGAGTAAAATTTGGCCGCACGCATTTATACCGACAAAGATGTCGATCTCCGCTGGCTGAAGGAGAAAACGTGCGCAGTGATCGGCTTCGGCGCGCAAGGCCGTGCGCACGCTCTCAATCTTCGGGATAGTGGGATCGGCGTAATCGTTGGGCTTTATCCCGGCAGCAAGTCGCGCGCTCGTGCCAGGCGAAGCGGGCTTCGAGTGCTCGACACGTCCGAGGCTGTGCGACGCGGCGACATTATTTTTCTGGCGCTTTCAGATACGCAGATCCCGGCCATTTACCGGAAACAGATCGCTCCGAACTTGCGTCCAGATCAGACACTGCTCTTTGCGCACGGCTTCGCGATTCATTACCGGACGATTGTTCCGCCCAAAGACATCGACGTGGTCATGGTCGCGCCCAAAGGACTGGGACCGATGGTGCGTCGAGAATTCGTGCACGGTCGCGGCGTGCCTGCGTTGATTGCAGTTCATCAGGATCGCAGCAGACACGCGAAGCAAACGGCCCTGGCGTGGGCGAAAGGAATTGGCTGCACGCGTGCCGGTGTACTCGAAACGACTTTTCGCGAGGAGACCGAGACCGATCTTTTTGGCGAGCAAGCAGTGCTTTGTGGCGGCACGAGCGCGCTGATTCGTGCGGGCTTCGACACCCTTGTTCGCGCCGGCTATCCGCCCGAGCTTGCCTATTTCGAATGTCTGCACGAGCTCAAGTTCATTGTCGATCTTATCCACGAGGCAGGACTCACCGGAATGCGCAGACTGATTTCGGATACCGCCAAATGGGGCGAGCTGACCGTCGGTCCAAAGATTATCGATCAAACAGTGCAAAAGCACATGAGATCTGTGCTGCGCGACATTCGTTCAGGCAAATTTGCACGCGAGTTTATTCGGGAAATGGAAACCGGCGCGCGTCGTCGCACGGATTTGTTGCGCAAAGCTGAAGCGCACCCGATTGAAAAAGTTGGCGCGCGACTGCGCGGCCTAATGAGCTGGAAATAAAAACAAAAAGCAATCGGCGCTGCCGTGTCGGGCAGCGTTATCGCTCGCCGAACTGCGGTTTTTTGGCGAAATTATTTATTCGCGCCCGATAACCAGTAGCGGGTTGGCGGTGGTCGGAAACGTACCGACCAATCGTTCGCATCGCATGGGAATGCCAGAAGCGACGGTCTTTATGTAGCAGATTTTTACGATCGCTGGACTAGCAATCTGCTGCGTTGGTCGCGCAACTGCGTTCTTGCCTGGATCTGAAGCAAATGCCGATGCGCAAAATGCGAGCGCGAGCACGATGCCTGCATATGTTTTCATGCCCTGATTGTGAGCCTGCTTCGAACTTTGCGCAAGCGAATTCATAGTGCGTAGAAGCGACAATTTCAGCCACCTCCCTTCGCCACGGATACGGCGGGGCAGCCCGCCCTTGTCTCGCAGTTGCGGCAACGACGCGACAGGAGGTCCCGGCGTGCAAGAGCGAACATCAATCTGCCCAGAGAAAGTGTTCCAAGCGCAGATGATTCAGCCGGGCCTTGGCTTCTTCGCTTCGGTTGCCACCCGCCGCGGCCAGGCGCTCATAAATCGCAGCTGCGGACTGCCATTTCGAATCTTCCTCCAGCAGCCGCGCGGCATTAAATCCGGCCTTGTAGTACCAGAAGAGTTCACGTTGTCCGTATGGGCGCGTTTCGTCCTCCAGGATTTTGTAAAACGTTTCGAGCGCGCTGGCGCGGTCGTCTTTCTTTTCTAAACAGAGGGCCTTTTTGAATAGCGCCTGGTTGCGCCAATGGCTGGGCTCGTTTTTGTCCAACGCGAGTTGGTCATAAATTTCTATGGCCTGCTGGTAATTTGCGCTGCCTCCCATCTCAAAAAAAATGTCGCCCTTGGCGCAAAGCGCTTCCCGTTTTTCAGACGGCGGAGCGTCGCTTTTCAGCACTTCATCGTACAACGCAAGAGCATCTTTGGTCTTGCCAAGTTTGCGCTCGATGAGGGCTTGTTCATTGCGTGCGGACCACCGCATCGCGCCGTTTTTCTGCACGACCTGATCGAATAGAACAATCGCCCGATCCAATGAATGCTCGCCCATACTCGACATGGCCGATTCCGCCGCGAAAAAAAGTGCTCTTTCCGCCAGAGAGTCATCCGGGTTCTGTTGCGCGATAATTTCAAACTGCGTCTGCGCGTTTGCGAAATCCTGGCGCCGGTAATAAAGCTCCGCTAATTTCATTCGAACTTCTGGAGCGAATGGTGAGAGGCCGTGTTGCTCCAGAAATCGCTTTGCGAGCTCAATGACTTTCGTCTCGTTTCCACCCGCTGATTCTTCTACCCAGATGCTGAGATAATCGGCGCGCTCCCCGGCCGCGGCGGTCGGCGCCGACTCGGCTGCGCGAGCGAGATCTTTGCGCGCATCATCCATGCGCGGCGGCGACGAGTGAAAGGCCAGCTCAGCCAGGGCAACCCATACTTCCGACACGCGCGGATTCTTGGGAAAATCGCGGATGAACTGCTGCAACGATACCTCCGCTTTTTTGTCGCCTTTTGCCGCCTGCATCAGGCCTTCCTCCAATCGTAAGTTGGCGCGAGCCTCATCGTCACCGCCCTGCTTGTCCAGCTCGCTGTAATTAACCAGGAAACGAGCGTGATTACCAAGTTGCAACCAGCCGTTGGAGGCATTAAAGAGCGCAGCTCTCGCCCAGGGCGAATTGGAATGGGCGATTTGTTCAAAAGCCGCCGTCGCGGTATCAAATCGCTTCGCCAAGTAGTGCGCTTGCGCAGATAAAAAATCGATTCGAGCCAGCGAAGCCGGTTCGGGACGCAGCAGACGCGCGTCATCCAAGATCGCAATCGCCTCATCGAAATGTCGGTCTTCCACTTCAAATTGTGCGAACTCTAGAAAAGCAGGTGCGATCGCCGGCGATTTGATGCCGGTGCGTCGCAGGTCGGAAAATAGTTGCCGGGCTCGGTCACTCCGGCCGCCGCGAATTTCCAGCCGAGCGAGATACCATCGAGCAAATGTTCGCCGCGGCTCTTCCGGCCTGCGCACCCATTTCTCCAGTTCGTTGCGCGACGGTTTGTGCTCTGCTCGATACAACTCATCTAGTTTTGCGAACAGAAGAGGCAGATCCGAGTCTGCCGGGTGAAGATCGACAAACTGCTCAATGACATCATCTCCGGCTTCCGGTGTTTTTAGTTGCAGGTGTGCTTCGGCGATGCCGAAGAGTGCCGCGATTAGCGTGGCATGAGCTGCTCCCTCCGGCCTTTTCAGAAGCGTTTGAAACATGCCGATTGCTCTCTCCGGGCGCTGCAAAATCAGCTCCAGGCGTCCGCGTAACAGCCGCCGTTCTCTCCGCTCGGCAACCGATCTTGGCTTCATTTCTTCCAAGAGACGCTGCGCATTAGCGGCGTCGGCCATTTCAATGGATAGCTCTGCCGCTCGTAACTGCGCTCGGATAGCCCATTCTTTGTCATGGAGGAGAAGGTTAAGCTTTCTCAAAGCTTCTTCCCGCTTTCCTAAGGCGCGCAGCATCTCCGCGGCCCCAAAGGTGGCTGCTTCGCGAAACGGTGAACCTTCGTGCGTAGCCAATTCCTCATACAGCGGCAGCGCATCGGCCCATCGCTTCAGGCCGGCGAAGGCTTGGGCGCGCCAGAACCTTGCCCACGGGAGTTGGCGTACTCGAGCATCTGCCAACAAAACGAGGGTATCTTCCGGCTCCCTTGCAGCCACCTGGGCTTCGGCAAGTTTCTCGGCGACCGCGCGCCATTCGGCATCGGGCAGATTCCTGTTTAGCAACGCCTGCAACCGCACAACCGCGACTTCCGGCACACCTTCTGGAAGCGGCGCGCTCGCTTCGGCAATCTCAGCGGAAATGTCCGCACGCGCGAGTGGCGTGAGCATGCCTATGAGACAGAT
>Ga0209056_10004160_pt1 | contig 15237 bp, 13 predicted proteins | sample GraSoiAngelo_114_FD_185876 | JGI IMG/M metagenome (GOLD analysis project Ga0209056, IMG submission 185876) | Grasslands soil microbial communities from the Angelo Coastal Reserve, California, USA - 14_0903_13_40cm (SPAdes) (version 2) | ecosystem: Environmental > Terrestrial > Soil > Grasslands... | reverse complement strand
GAGCGTCCGCCGCCGGCCGGCCTCGTCTCGGCTCCACTCGCCGGCAAAGGCGCGCGCCGCGGCGCCCATCGCGGCATCCACCTCCTCGCGCGTCGCGTCAGGGCAGCGTGCGAAGGGGGCGCCGGTGGCGGGGTTCACGACCTCGAAGTCGCGCCGTCCCGGAACCAGCTCGCCGTCGATCAGGTGACAGAACGTCTGCTGCATCGGTCCACCCTAGGCCAGTGCCCGTCGGGCTGCAACGACCCGCCCGAAAGGACTACACCAGTCGGGCCGAGGTAGCACCCTTGCTACCATTCAGTGCCGAATGCTGCGCACGGCGTGCAGGCGACGACCCGCCTCGGGCACATCTCGCCGCTTGCAAGAAACCGGATGGCTAGCTATTGAGCGGCAGAACTCACCCGTTACGAGGGGAGAAGGAGGGAACATGGCAGCAAGCGAAGGGGAAATCTGGGTCCAGCTCGCCACCCGTATCCCGAAGCACCTGCATCGAGAGCTCAAGCTCTACTGCGTCAAGTCCGATGTCTCCGTCATGGACTTCGTCGTGAACGCGCTCGAGGAGAAGCTCCAGCGCGACGGTCGCGGGCGCGAGCGCCGGCGGCCGCGCAGCTGAGGCCCGGCCGGGGGTACGCCGCGGCGCCGGGTGGTTGACCCGCGCCGCGGCGCTCTCCTAATGTGGGGACCTCGAGGAGGAGGTCCCCATGGCCGGCACGGCTCAGCCCGTCGGCGCCGAGAACGGCGCCCGCCGCTATCAGCTCTTCATCAACGGCAAGTTCACCGACAGCCAGTCGGGCAAGACCTTCGAGAGCGTGAGTCCCCACGACCGCTCGGTCGTGGCCGTGGTCGCCGAGGGCGACAAGCCGGACATCGACGCCGCCGTCGCGGCCGCACGCGCCGCCCACGAGGGCGTGTGGTCCGCGACACCGCCGGGTGAGCGGGCCAAGCTCCTGCTGAGGATCGCCGACCTCCTCGAGGCCAACGCCGCCGAGCTCGGGCGTCTCGAGACGCTCGACATGGGAATGCCCGTGCTGATGACCAGCAGCATGGGCGCGATCTCGGCCGACGTCTTTCGCTACTGGGCGGGCATGGCCACCAAGCTGCACGGGCTCACGAGCCCGCCGATGCGGCCGGGCGAGTACCTCGGCTACACGCTGCGCGAGCCGGTCGGCGTCGTCGGCGGCATCACGCCCTGGAACGCGCCCCTCCTGATGGCGGTCTGGAAGACCGCACCGGCGCTCGCCTGCGGCAACACCGTGGTCTTGAAGCCCGCCGAGCACACCCCCATGACCGCCCTCGAGCTCGCGCGGCTCGCCGCCGAGGCGGGCCTGCCCGAAGGGGTGCTCAACGTCGTCCCGGGCTTCGGGCCGACGGCGGGCGCGGCGCTCGCCGCGCATCCCGGCGTCGACAAGATCGCCTTCACCGGCGAGTACGTCACCGGGCGTCTCATCGTCCAGATGTCGGCGTCGAACCTGAAGACGGTGACGCTCGAGCTCGGCGGCAAGTCGCCGCACATCATCTTCGACGACGCCGACCTCGAGGCGGCGGTCGCCACGGCGCTGTTCGGCCTGTACATGAACACGGGCCAGGTCTGCTCGGCCGGCACCCGCATCCTCGTCCAGCAGGGCCTCTACGACCGCTTCGTCGAGCGCTTCGTCGAGCGCTCGCAGCAGGTCAAGGTGGGCGACCCGATGGACTTCGCCACCCGGATGGGCCCGCTCGTCTCGGAGGAGCAGCTCAGCAAGGTCCAGCGCTACGTCGGGATCGGCAAGAAGGAGGGCGCCCGCCTCCGCTGCGGCGGCGGGCAGCCCAAGGATCCCACGCTCGCCAACGGGTTCTACCACGAGCCCACGGTCTTCACCGAGGTCGACAACAAGATGCAGATCGCGCAGGAGGAGATCTTCGGCCCCGTGGCGAGCGTGCTCCGGTTCCGCGACGAGGACGACGCCGTGCGCATCGGCAACGACGTCATCTACGGGCTCGCCGCCGGCGTGCAGACGAAGGACCTGAAGCGCGCCCACCGGATCGCCAAGCGCCTGCAGGCCGGGACGGTGTGGATCAACACCTGGCACATGATCGAGCCGAACTCGCCCTTCGGCGGCTACAAGCTCTCGGGCTACGGGCGGGAGAACGGGATCGCGATGGTCGAGCACCTGACGCGTCTCAAGCAGGTCTGGGTCGACCTGAACGACTTCACGATGGACCTCTTCGCCTGACATGCCAGGCTGCGAAGGGATGACGCCGCGGGCGCACCGGTTGCTCGCGCGGGTGCGCGCCGCCGCCGAGGCGGGCGGCGAGACCTTCGCCTTCATGATCAGCGGCGGCTGCTGCGGGGGCACCAACCCCGTCCTCTGCCGCCGCTCGAGCATCATCGAAGGCTTCGACCTGCGGCTCGGCGAGGCCGGCGGCATCGCCGTCTACGCCCACCCCGATCACGCGCGTTACCTTGCCGCGGATCGCTTCGTCATCGATGCGCTCGACGGCGTGCGGAGCGACACCTTCTCGCTCGAGATCCCGCACGGCGGCCGCTTCGTGCTGCGCGAGCTGCCCGACGAAGGGTCCTGAGAGAGCGAGCGGCCGGCGCGGCGGCGTAACGTCCGCCGCACTCGCGTGTTGCCGCGGGCGCCGTGAAGCGCCCGGTACTGCTGCTCGTGCTGCCGCTCGGCGGCATGCTGCTCCTCGGGGCGGCCGCGGCCGCCGAGAATCACCCCCAACCGAAGCCCGCTTCCCGGCATCCTGCATCGCCGGCCCCCGCTCCATCCCCCCATCCCTCTCCGGCGCCGGCCGCTCGTCCGGTTGCGATCCGCCCGGCCGGCCACCCAATCGCCGGCCAGCCGGCCGTCGTCGTGACCGGCTGCTGGCTCGACGCGCATCCCTTCCGGGGGCTCGCGGTCGGCTTTGTCGACTACTGCCGGGGCCACCTCGGCTACGCCCCGGGAGCGCCGGACTGCTACACCTTCGCGGACGAGGTCTGCACCGTCTTCGTGCCGGAGGACGCCGGGTGGGCCGAGACGCGGCGCGTGCTCGCCGCTGAAGTCTTCCCGTGTCCCGACGCACCCGAGCCTCCGGTGTGCCCGCGGCTCACGTGGCGGTAGGCAACCGCTGACCCCGGCCAGCGCCCTGGGGGCCCTCAGGGCACGTCCTGCACGTACCGGTCGACGAGGGTCACGTGCTCCCCGGTACGATCGTCGCGCAGATCCCAGCGCCAGCGCTGGATCTCGGTCGCCCGGCGCTGGCGACTTTTCTTCTTGACCGCCCGTGCGTCCGGGACGTAGTCAGCAGCGGCGGGCGAAGGACGAGTGAATCGTCGTCCGCTGACCGTCTGCACGTCGGACAGATGGAGGCGCTCGAATGGCGTGTTTCCGGATGACTCCGTTTCTCGCGATTCTGTTCGCCGTGGCGCCGGCGGCCCGAGCGAGCAACACCCTCATGTTCGTCGAGGCGCAGCGCAACGGCGTCGCCGGCGTGGACGGCCTCGCCTTCGCCTCCGCGGTCGCGGTCAGCCCCGACGGCGCGCACGTCTATGCCACCGGCTTCCTCGACAACGCGCTGGTGGCGTTCAGCCGGGATGCATCGACGGGGATGCTCACCTTCGTCGAGGTGCGACGTGACGGCGTCAGCGGGGTCGACGGTCTCGGCCGCCCGCATTCGGTCGCGCTCAGCCCCGACGGCGCCAATGTCTACGTCGCGAGCGGCTTCGACTCGACGGACGCGGACGCCGACGAGGCGGTCGCGGTATTCCGCCGAGACGCGACCACGGGCGCCCTCACCTTCGTCGAGGTGAAGAAACAGGGAGAGGCCGGGGTCGACGGACTGTCGGGAGCCGCCGAGGTGGTGACGAGTCCGGACGGCCTCCACGTCTACGTCGCGAGCATTCGCGACGGTGCGGTGGCGGTCTTCGGCCGCGACGCGTTCACCGGGGCCCTGACCTTCATCGAGGCGAAGAAGCAGGGAGTAGGTGGGGTCGATGGGCTCGACGGCGCCACCGCCATCGTCGTCTCCCCGGACGGCGCACAGGTCTACGCGGCCGGCAGCCTCGGCGACGCCGTGGCGGCCTTCCACCGCAACGCCACGACGGGCGCGCTCACGCTCATCGACGTGAGCCGCCCGCAACCGCTCGTCGCGCCCCTGGCCCTGGCGATCTCCGGTGACGGCGAGCACCTCTACGCTGCCAACAGGGTGGGAGGCATCGTGGTGTTCGAGCGGGAGGGGGCGACGGGGGCGCTCCACTTCGACGGATCGTTCCTGCCGGCGGCGGACTGGATCGACGCCCCGCGGGCGCTGCGCGTGAGCGCGGATGGGGAGTACCTCTACGATGCCGATGCAGCCGATGCGCTGGTCGTCTCGCGCCGTGACGTCATGGAGGGGGACCTGGCGCCCGCCGAACGGCAGCAGACGGGCACCGTCGGCGCAAGCGGGGTCGCCGTCAGCCCAGACGACCAGTACGTGTACGTGGCGGCGCACGAGGGCACGGTCGCGGTGTTCCGGCGCCGGATGGTGTGCAGCGCGGCCCCGCTCGCTGTCTGCCGAAGGCCGGTCACACCCGGAAAGGGATCAGTTCATCTCGCCAACCTTCCCATGGACGACCGCAACTTGATCAAATGGAAGTGGCGGGCTGGCGCCGCCACCTCGCTCGCCGCCTTCGGTGATCCGACCACCGCGACCGACTACGCGATCTGTATCTACGATGCCTCAGGCCTCCCTATACCCGCGCAGAGCGCCCTCGCCCCGGCCGGCGGCCTGTGCGGCCTGTCCGTGCTCGGACCCTGCTGGCGGGCGTTCGGCACGGCCGGCTTCCGCTACAACGACAAGCGAGAGACGCCAGACGGCATCCAGCAGATCTCGCTCTCCGCCGGAGACGAGGGCAAGGCGCGGGTCACCGTTTTCGGAAGCTACGGCAGCCTGCCGCCCCTCAGGCTCCCGCTCATGCCGCCGGTGACGGTGCAGCTCCAGGCGTCCAACGGAGAGTGCTGGGAAACGGAATACGCGACGACCAAGGTGAACGACGGGTTCAAGTTCATCGCCCGGGACTGAACCGGCGGCGGCGCGCCCAGCGATGCTACTGCTCGCGGCTGGGGAAGGTATCGGTGCGGGCCGACCTGACTCAGCGCGCCGCCGGCGCCGCGGCGCTGGATGCCGGTAGGCAGACGATCCGCACCGAGTCGAAGTCGTCCTTCGTGCCGCTGCCGAACACATAATCGAGGTGGGTGCGCAGCGTCTTCGCACGCTTGCGGTAGCTCTGTGTCGACGACACGAAGCGCAGCGGCACGGTGATGAGGACGGGCGCCTGGCCCCCGTCGGTCGTGCACCGGTCGTGCTCGGTCTCGGGGAGCGGAAGCATCGCCCTCACCTCATCGCGCAGCGTCGTGAACCCCGGGTCATAGCCGGGGCTCGTCGGCTCGAAGTTCCGGACGTCGAAGAAGACAATCCGTTGCGCCGCGCAATCCGGCAGTGCGGGATCGGTGACGTTGAGACATGCGCTGACCGCGATGCCGCACTGGGCGACGGTCGGATCCTGGTCGCACGCGGGATCCCCGTCCGTGCAGCGAATCTCCCGCGGCCGGTCGGGCGGATAGTTGGCCGGGGTACCGCCGAATTCGGCCACGCAGTCCGAGCGCTGCGGCCCGCCCCCGGGCGTGAGCGCGAGGGCCGGAGAATCCTCCGCGGCGACGAGCAGCAGGCAGGCAGCGATAACGAGGGGATGCGATCTCATCTGGCGCCTTCCTCCGTGGCGGTTGGTTGGCCGCTGGAGGGCGCTGAGTAGCAGGGTTGCGCTGGGGATTACAACGTCGCACTCCGAGTCGGGCCTGGTCCACGGCCGACTCGTTACGCGACGTGCGGAGAAGGTGAGAGCGAGACGCTACCGCGCGCGCGCCACGGGGGAGGCGCCCACCTGCCCCATGACGGCGTCGCGCAGGGCATCGGGCCGCGCCACCCGAGGAAACGCCTCGACGGTTCCGCCCGTGCCCGTGATGCGGAGCGTGCCGTAGCCGAGGAGGCGGCCGGCGAGGGTCTGGTCGACGCCGATCGCCTCGACCTTCGGGTTGAGCAGCTCCACGGTGTGGACCGAGAGGAGGCCCACCTTGATCATCACCCGCCGGTCGGTGACCGCGAACTCCGAGGTCCGCCAGGTCACCAGCGGCGACACGAAGCCGAGCGCGGCGAGGGCCGCTGCGCCGAGGCAGACCAGGCGGACGGTCGCCGGCGCGAGCTCGTTGTGGAGGGTGATCATCGTCGCCGCGAAGATCACGAAGGCGGCAAAGCCGACGGCGTTCCCGAAGATGGTCGGGTGCAGCCTGGTGCGGAACACCACGCGTTCCTGGCCCGCCAGGTGGCGGTCGACGTAGGACATGCGTGCAAGTCTTCTAGGCGGGCCCCGGGCCTCCCGCAAGCGTCGGGCCGATCGGCGCTTGGCAGGTGGCCCGGAAAGCTCTACCCTGCGGCCCTGTTCTCCCCCACCCCGATGCCGGCGTCCGCCCTCGATACGCTGTCGATCAATACCATCCGGTTTCTGTCGGCTGACGCGGTCCAGCGGGCCAACTCCGGGCATCCCGGCCTGCCGATGGGGGCGGCGCCGATGGCGTACGTCCTCTGGACCCGCTTCCTGGCCCACAACCCGGCCGACCCCCGGTGGCCGGACCGCGATCGCTTCGTCCTCTCCGCCGGGCACGGCTCGATGCTGCTCTACTCGCTCCTGCACCTGACGGGATACGACCTGCCGCTCGAGGAGATCAAGAGCTTCCGGCGGCTCGGGAGCCGCACCCCGGGGCATCCCGAGCGCCACCTCACCTCCGGCGTCGAGACGACCACGGGTCCGCTCGGTCAGGGGCTCGGCAACGCCGTCGGGATGACCATCGCCGAGGCTCACCTGGCCGCTCGCTTCAACCGCCCCGGCCACACGCTCGTCGACCACCACACCTACGTGCTCGCAAGCGACGGCGATCTCATGGAAGGCGTGGGGGCCGAGGCGTGCTCGCTGGCGGGGCACCTCGGGCTCGGCAAGCTCGTGGTCCTCTACGACGACAACCGCGTCTCCCTCGCCGGCAGCACGTCGATCTGCTTCACCGAGGACGTGGCGGGGCGCTTCGCCGCCTACGGCTGGCACGTCGAGCGCGCGCCGGACGGCAACGACATCGACGCCGTCGCGAAGGCGATCGAGCGGGCTCGCGCCGAGCGCGCGCGCCCCTCTCTGCTGGTCGTCCGCACGCACATCGGCTACGGCGCGCCGCACAAGCAGGACACCTTCGAGGTCCACGGCTCGCCCCTCGGCGAGGAGGAGCTGCGAGCCGCGAAGCAGAAACTCGGCTGGCCGCTCGAGCCGTCCTTCCTCATCCCACCGCAGGCGCTCGAGCACTTCCGGCGCGCCGTGCCTCGCGGCCAGGAGCTTCAGCGGGAGTGGAGCGACAGGCTTGCGGCCTACAAGTCGGCTTTTCCCGACCTCGCGGCCGAGTTCGAGCGGCGCATCACCGGCGCCCTGCCGGCGGCATGGGACCGTGACCTGCCGAGCTTTCCCGCCGACGCCAAGGGGCTGGCGACGCGCAAGGCGTCCGAGGCCGTGCTGCAGGCCCTCGCGGCGCGCCTGCCCGAGCTCGCCGGCGGCTCGGCCGACCTGAACCCGTCCACCTTCACCTGGCTCAAGGGCGCGGGCGACTTCCAGAAACCGGACAGCCCGGCCGAGGGCGTCCAGGGTGCGGTCGGCGGGCCGTGGGGGTACGAGGGCCGAAACATCCACTTCGGCGTCCGCGAGCACGCGATGGGAGCGGCCGTGAACGGCATGGCGGCGCACGGCGGCGTGATTCCCTATGGCTCGACGTTCCTCATCTTCTCGGACTACATGCGTCCGGCGCTCCGGCTGTCGGCGCTCATGGAGCTCGGTACGATCTGGGTGTACACGCACGACAGCATCGGCCTCGGGGAGGACGGACCGACCCATCAGCCGGTCGAGCACTACGCCGCGCTGCGCGCCGTCCCGGGGCTTCTCTTCATCCGCCCGTGCGACGCCGCCGAGACGGTGTGGGCCTGGAAGGCCGCGATCGCGAACCGTCACCGCCCGACCGCGCTCGCGCTCACGCGCCAGAACGTGCCGACCCTCGACCGCACGACGTACGCGCCGGCCGACGGCCTGATGCGCGGCGCCTACGTGCTCAACCCGGGTGTGTCGCGTTTCGACATCATCCTGCTCGCCACCGGCTCGGAGGTGCAGCACATCGTCGCCGCCGAGCAGCTCCTCGCCCGCCGCGGCGTCCACTCGCGCCTGGTCTCCATGCCGTGCTGGGAGCTCTTCGACGAGCAGCCGGCGGACTACCGCGACAGCGTGCTGCCGCCGTCCGTCGGCGTGCGGCTGGCCGTGGAGACCGGCGTCGCGCTCGGCTGGCACCGCTGGGTCGGCCCGCGCGGCGCGACACTCACCCTCGACCGTTTCGGTGCGTCGGCGCCGGGTGCCGACGTCATGCGCGCCTTCGGCTTCACGGCCGAGAACGTCACCGAGCGCGCGCTCGGCCTGCTGTCCAGGTGAGGAGAATGGGATGAGGAGGGCCCAGATGAGGGATAAGACGAGGCAGAAGGCGGCGGTAGCACCCCCGTCGAGCCCGCTCGTCGAGCTGCAGAAGCTCGGCCAGTCGCCGTGGCACGACAACATCCACCGCGCGCTGCTCGTGTCCGGACGGCTCGCCCGCATGATCGCCGACGGCGATGTCACCGGCCTCACGTCCAATCCCACCATCTTCGAGCAGGCCATCGCCGCGAGCCCCGACTACGACGACGAGCTGCGCGCGCTGGCCGCCAAGCGCAAGACGGCCGAGCAGATCTTCGAGGCGCTCGCCGTCCGCGACGTCCGCGAGGCCGCCGACCTCTTCCTGCCCGTCTTCAAGCGGACGGCCGGCCGCGACGGCTTCGTCAGCCTCGAGGTGGCGCCGCGCTTCGCGCACGACACCGAGGCGACTGTGCGGGAGGCGCACCGGCTCTGGCGAGCCGTCAACCGCCCGAACCTGATGATCAAGATTCCCGGCACGCGCGCCGGCATCCCCGCGATCGAGCAGGCGATCGCCGACGGGCTGAACGTCAACGTCACGCTCATCTTCGCGCTCGCGCGCTACGACGCGGTGATGGAGGCGTACCTCCGGGGCCTCGACCGGCGGCTCACCGCGGGCAAACGGGTCGACCGGAACGCCTCGGTGGCGAGCTTCTTCGTGAGCCGCGTGGACACGGCGGTCGACCGGCTGATCGACGAGAAGTTCCGGGCCGGCGGCGGCGAGGCAACGCCGTTGCTCGAGGCGCTCAGGGGCCAGGCCGCGATCGCCAACGCCAAGCTCGCCTACGCCGCCTTCCGCCGCAAGTTCGGCAGCGAGCGCTTCACCACGCTGGCCCGCTCGGGCGCGCGCGTCCAGCGGCCGCTCTGGGCGAGCACCTCGACCAAGAACCCGGCCTACCCCGACACGTACTACGTCGAGGCGCTCATCGCGCCGGACACCGTCGACACCATGCCCCCGGCCACGCTCGCCGCCTACAAGGACCACGGGCATCCCGAGCCGCGCCTCGAGCGGGGCGTCGAGGAGGCGGAGCGCGTCCTCGAGCGGCTCGCGCAGGTGGGCATCAGCATGGAAGCCGTGACGGAGCGGCTCGAGGTCGAAGGGGTGGCGGCGTTCGCCCAGTCGTACGACTCGCTGCTCGCGACGGTGGCGGCGCGGCGCGAGGCGGTGCTGGTGGGCGAACGCGGCGGCGTCGCGCTGGGGCGCACCGCCGGCCGGGTGGCGGCAGCCGTCCGGGAGATGGACGAGGCGCGGGTGGGCGCGCGGCTCTGGCAGAAGGACCCCACCCTGTGGAAGGCGGACGACCCCAAGCACCAGGCGGAGATCACGAACCGCTTCGGGTGGCTCGCGCTGGTCGAGCGGATGGAGGCGCGCGTCGCCGAGCTGGAGACGTTCGCCGCCGAGGCGCGCCGCGACGGCTTCGAGCGCGCGCTCGTCTGCGGCATGGGCGGCTCGTCGCTCGCCCCCGAGGTGCTCCGCCGGGCCTTCGGTGTCGCCAGCGGCTGCACGGACGTCGCGGTGCTCGACTCCACCGACCCGGCCGCGGTCCGCAGCGCCACGGCGTGGAGCGAGCCCGCGCGCACCCTCTACCTGATCTCGTCCAAGTCGGGCACGACCACCGAGCCGAACGCGTTCTTCCGCTTCTTCTGGGAGCGGGTGCGCGCGACGAAGGGGGACCGGGCGGGCGAGAACTTCGTGGCCATCACCGACCCCGACACCTCGCTGGAGAAGGATGCGACGGAGCGGGGGTTCCGCCGGATATTCCTGAACCCACCCGACGTCGGCGGCCGCTACTCGGCGCTGTCGTACGTCGGGCTGGTTCCGGCTGCGCTCCTCGGCATCGACCTTCCCCGCCTTCTCGACCGCGCGCGGCGGATGCGGCTCGCCTGCGGGCCGGCGGTCGCCGCCCGTGAGAACCCGGGCCTGCATCTCGGCGCCGTGCTCGGCGCGCTCGCCCGGGCCGGGCGGGACAAGCTCACGCTCGTCGCGTCCGAGCGGGTGGCAGCGTTCGGCGCCTGGGTGGAGCAGCTGATCGCCGAGTCGACGGGCAAGGAGGGCACCGGGATCGTCCCCGTCGACGGCGAGCCGCTCGCGCGTCCGGCGGCCTACGGGAAGGATCGCGTCTTCGTCTACCTCCGCCTCGGGCCGCGCCACGACCGGGCGGTCCGCTCCCTGGCGCGCGCGGGACACCCCGTGGTCACGCTCGGTCTCATCGACGCGTACGACCTCGGCGGCGAGTTCCTGCGCTGGGAGATCGCCACTGCGGCGGCGGCCTGGGTGCTCGGGATCGATCCGTTCGACCAGCCCGACGTGCAGCTGGCGAAGGACAACACGGTGCGGCTCCTCGAGGAATTCGCGGCGACGGGCCGGCTGCCGGACCTTCCGGGCGCCGTGGCGGTGGAGGCGACGGACTTCGCCACCCGGCTGGTCGCCCATCTCCGCTCGGCCCGGCCGCCCGAGTACGTCGCCCTCACGGCGTACGTCGAACGCACGGCGCGACGCGAGAAGCTCCTCGCCGAGCTCCGCACGGCGATCCGCGACCGCTTCCGGGTCGCGGCAACCGTCGGCTTCGGCCCGCGCTTCCTGCACTCGACGGGCCAGCTCCACAAGGGCGGGCCGCCCACGGCCGTCGTCGTCCAGCTCTCCGCCGATGCGCCGGCGGACGAGCCGGTGCCCGGTGCCGGCTACAGCTTCGGCGTGCTCGAGCGGGCTCAGGCGATCGGTGACCACGAGGCGCTCGTCGCGCGCGGCCGGCGCGTGCTGCCCGTCCACCTCGGCTGGGACGTCGAGGCGGGACTTGAAGCCGCGGTGGAGGCGGTGCGGCGCGGCGCGGCCAGGCCGCGGGCGCGGAGGCCGCCCGCGCCGCGAAAGGCGCGCCAGACCGGCAGCTGACGCGAATGACGCTTCACGTGCTGGCGGGCGACGTCGGCGGAACGAAGACCGACCTCGCCCTCTACGCGCTCGAACCGCCGCGGCGGCTGACGCTGCTGCGCCAGCAGACGTACCCGAGCCCGCGCTACCCGAGCCTCGAGGCCGTGCTGGCCGAGTTCGTTCCCGCGAGCGGCGACCGCGTCGCCGCCGCGGCGTTCGGCATCCCCGGACCCGTGCTGGGTGACGTGGTGACCACGACGAACCTGCCCTGGCGCGTCGAGGCCGCGGCCCTCGCGCGCATCCTCCGGTCCGACCGCGTGCGCCTCCTGAACGACCTCGAGGCGACCGCCTACGGGACCGTGTTCCAGCCGCCCGAGACCTTCCACACGCTCAACGGCGGCACGCCGCGACTGGGCAACCGCGCCGTCATCGCCGCCGGCACCGGCCTCGGGCAGGCCTTTCTCTTCTGGGACGGCACCCGCTACCGGGCCGCGGCCACCGAAGGCGGTCACGCGGACTTCGCGCCGCAGGACGACAAGGAATGGGCGCTGGCCTGCTTCCTCCGCCGCCGCCACCCCGAGCACGTCTCCGTCGAGCGCGCGGTCTCAGGCCCCGGACTCTTCGCCATCTTCACGTTCCTGGTCGAGGAGCTCGGGCGCGCCGTCGAGCCGGTCGTCCGGGAGCGGTTCGCGACCGGAGACCCTGGAGCCGTGATCGGCGAGGCGGCGCTCCACGGCGAGAGCGCCGTGTGCGCCGAGGCGGTCGACATGTTCCTCGGCCTCTACGGGGCGCAGGCCGGCAACCTGGCACTCACCATCATGGCGGTCGGCGGCGTCTTCGTGGGCGGCGGCATGGTGGTGAAGCTGCTCCCGCTCGTGGCGAGGCCCTTCATGCGCGGCTTCACCACGAAGGGTCGCTACGTGGGCTTGATGACCGACATCCCCGTCCGGGTCCTGCTCGACCCGGCGACCGGCCGGCTCGGCGCCGCCCACGCCGCCTGCGACCTACTCACCTGACCCAGCGCCCCTGCGACGGGACGCCCCTGCGACGGGCGTTGACCCGCACCGGCGGACGGTGTTACGCGGAGGTCGCTTGCTTGCTTTCCTGGAGGGGCCTTGACCATGCGCACCACCTGCCGAAGGAGCGCCGCGCTCGCCGGCTTCGTCCTCCTCCTCGCCGGCTGCGGCGAGAAGGCGATCGACTGGAATGCGCCCGAGAACTTCCTGCTTCGCGAGAGGAGCTCGAAGGTCGACGACAAGGTGAAGCTCGAGTACGTGTCCCTGGTCGACGCGTCGGCGAAGTCGGTGTACGACGCGCTCGCCGACGTCGAGCACTTCCCCGATTTCATTCCCGGGGTCGACAACGTCCAGCTCCTCAGCGTGAACGGCAACACGAGGACCGTGCAGATCGCGCAGCGGGTCATCGGGCGTCAATCGAACGCCAAGGTGGAGTGGACGTTCTACCCCGAGCAGCTCCGCATCGAGTTCAAGACACTGGTCAGCAACCTCTCGAACAACGACGGGTCCTACGAGATCACCGCGTCGCCCGACGGGCGGCGCTGCATCGTCCGGAGCACCTTCATCGTCTCGGAGCCGACCGGCTCGGCGGCGCCGATCGGCGTCCTGGCCTCCGGCACGCGCGAGGCGTTCCTCGCCGCGGCGCGCGGCGTCAAGGCGCGCGCCACGGGCGCCAAGAAGTAGTCTTCACGGACCCAGGCGTACCCCGCTCTCCGCCGCGAAGAAGTGGAGCGCCTCGAGGGGCGCCTCCACGCGCCGGGGCAGCTCGGCACCCGGGCGGGGGAGGCGCACCGTCACCTCGTCCTGCCCTATGCGCGCACGCACGATCGTCTCGGCCCCGAGCAGCTCGCGACGGGCCGGGTCGGGCACCGCGACGAGCCCGTCGGCTCGCTCGCCCTCTGCGGGCGCGAACGCCTCTGGCCTGACGCCGAGGATCAGGCGCCGCGACCCGCCCAGCCGCGCCTGCACCAACGGCGGCACGCCGAGGCACTGATCGCCCACCCGCAGAACCCCGTCCGCACACTCCGCCCCGAGCAGGTTCATCGGCGGCGTGCCGACGAAGCCGGCCACGAAGGTGTTCGCCGGTCGCTCGTAGACGGCGCCCGGCGCGTCTACCTGCTGGATGCGCCCGCCCTCCAGCACCACCATGCGGTCGCCGAGGGTCATGGCCTCGGCCTGCTCGTGGGTCACGTACAGGGTCGTCACGCCGAGCCGGCGCTGCAGTGCGCGGATGTGCTGCCGCAGTGCCGCACGGAGCGGCGCGTCGACGTTCGACAGCGGCTCGTCGAGGAGGAAGAGCGCCGGATGGCGGACGAGCGCCCGGGCGAGCGCCACGCGCTGTCGCTGGCCCCCGGAGAGCTCGGCTGGACGGCGCTCGAGGATCGCCCCGATCTCCACGAGGGCGGCCACGTCCTCGACCCGTCGCCGGCGGGCTTCCCGGGCCACTCCGTGCATGCGCAGCGGAAACTCGATGTTCCCGCGCACGGTCATGTGGGGGTAGAGGGCGTAGCTCTGGAAGACCATGGCCACGTCGCGCTCGTGCGGCGCGAGGCACTCGATCGGCCGGCCCCCGATGCGGATCGAGCCGCCCGAGAGCGTCTCGAGTCCTGCGGTGAGGCGCAGCAGGGTCGACTTGCCGCACCCCGAAGGGCCGAGCACGGTGACGAGCTCGCCGTCCTCGACCGCGAGCGTGAAGTCGCCGAGCGCGACGACGTCGTCGAAGCGCTTCGAGACGCGCTCGAACTCGGCACGCGCCATCAGCGCCCGCTGCCTGCGAGGACGCCCGAGCGGAGCGCCGGCTCGAGCACGAGGATGACGCCGACCGCCGGCACGAGCATCAGCGCCGCGACGGCGCTCGCCAGCCCCGGGTGGCCGAACGCGGTCAGGTAGTAGACCAGTGGCGGCAGCGGGCGGTTCGTCACCTGCAGCAGCAGGGAGAAGCCGAACTCGTCCCAGGAGACCAGGAACACGAGCATGCTCGCCGCGGCGAGCGACGGACTGACGAGCGGCAGGCTGACGCGCCAGAACGCGCCCGCCGCGCTCGCTCCGTCGAGCCGCGCCGCCTCTTCGAGTTCCACCGGCACGCTGCGAAAGCCGCCGCGCAGCACGAGGAACCCGATCGGGAGTGCGAGCAGCGTGTGCGCGAGCCAGAGCCCGGTCCCGACCGGGCTGTTGTAGAGGCCGAGGCGGATCGACAGCGCGGCCAGCGGGATCGCGAGCGCGATCGTGGGAAAGAGCCGCGCCAGGACGAGCGCCCCGTCGAGCCCGCGGTCGACGTGCGGCCGGCGCGCCGCGACCCAGGCCGCCGGGAGCGCGATGACCAGCGTCGCGGCCACGGTGAACGCAGCGACGAGCGTGCTCAGGCTGAGGCCTCCCTCGATCTCGACGGCGTCCCGGAGCGCACGCACGTTCTCGAGCGTGAGCGTGCGGGGCAGCCACGTCGGTGGCCAGGCGAAGCTCTCGCGCTCGGGCGTGAAGGCCTGCTTGAGCACGAGACCGAGCGGCAGGAGGTCGGCCGCCGCGACCGCCAGCACGACGAGGAGCACGAGCCGCCTCACGGCGCAGTCCCCCGTCGGAGCAGCGGGAGCGTGAGCGCCACGCTCAGGAGCGCGAGCAGGCTCGAGGCCGCTGCGGCGGCACCGTCGTTCCCGTAGTCCGACCACTGGTGGTAGGCGTAGGTCGAGAGCACCGGCAGGCCCTCGGCGCCGGTCAGCATGAGCGGCGTCGCGAAGACGCGAACCGCGTCGAGCCCGCGCAGCAGGACGGCCGAGAGGAGCGCGGGACGGAGCAGCGGAAGCGTGATGAACGAGAAGCGCCTGAGCCCGCCC
>Ga0209056_10004155_pt1 | contig 15242 bp, 15 predicted proteins | sample GraSoiAngelo_114_FD_185876 | JGI IMG/M metagenome (GOLD analysis project Ga0209056, IMG submission 185876) | Grasslands soil microbial communities from the Angelo Coastal Reserve, California, USA - 14_0903_13_40cm (SPAdes) (version 2) | ecosystem: Environmental > Terrestrial > Soil > Grasslands... | reverse complement strand
CGCTGGCAGAGATCGAAAAGTTGGGAGCTGTAACCGTGACCGAAATGTTGGCCACGTGTGACAAGGTGCCGCTTGTTCCTGTCACTGTTATGCTATAGGGCCCAGATGGCGTAGACGGGGTTGTGCAGATTGTCAGTGTGGTCGTCGTCGCGTTGCCCCCAGCGGGGACCACCACGAACGATTGGCCAAGTGTCGTGGTGAGACCGGTCGGTGAGCTCGAGGAGGTCAGAGATACCGTCCCGTTGAAGCTGTTTACGCTCGTTACTGTGACTGTTGAAGTGGCGCATGAGCCTCCTGGAATTCCCAAACTGCTAGGAGTTGCTGAGATGGTAAAGTCAGAACTTTTTGAGACGATTGTATAGTTGACCGTCACGGTGTGCGATAGATTTCCACTGGTCGCGTTTACAGTTACACTTCCTGAGGTCGGATTTCCTCCCGCGTATATCGTTAGAGTGGACGTTGCTGTTCCATTAGGCGAAAGAGTCACGGTCCATGGATTGATGGCCCAGCCTGTACATGCTGGGCACAGGGGTGATGGTGGTACTTGGAGGGAGACGTTGCCCGCAAATCCATTGAGACTAGTGACTGCGACGGTTGATGTGCTGGTCGTGCCTGTTTGGACTTGTAGGCTTGCTGGATTTGCGGTGATGCTGAAGTCTGGTGTCGATGAGACTGCAGTGAAGTATGCGGTGACTTGGTGGGAGAGGCTGCCGCTGAAGCCGAGCACTGGGAGCTGGTAATTCCCTGGTTTGATACCCGTGGTGGTCGTGATGGTTAGTGTTGATGTGGCGTTTCCTCCAGCGGGGACGTTAACAACTGTTGGGTTGACGCTCCAGCAATATGTTGAACACGGCATTAGCGGAGTCTGGAGACTGACTGTACCGCTGAACCCATTGATGCTTTTCATCAGGATTGTGTACGTGGCCGTCGCGCCTGGCTGGATCGTTTGAGGGTTTGGAGACACAGACATAGTAAAGTCTGGAGTCGAGCTTGTCGTGAACTTTACAATCGCCGAACGAGTCAAGTTGCCGCTCGTCCCGAATACAGTGACGTTTACCCAGTTTCCGGGAGTTGGCGAGCTTGTCCCTGCGGTTACGGTGAAGGTGGATGATGCTGTTCCGTTCGGGGATAAAGTGACACTCGTTGGATTGATTGACCAGGTGCTGCAGTTAGGCGAGGGGCAGAGGGGCGGCGGAGACGTGCTAAGCGAGACTGTACCAGAGAAACTGTAGAGGCTAGTTATCACGATCGTTGATGTTCCGGTGGCTCCAGGGTTGATCGCGAGACTGCTGGGATTAGCCGTGACTGTGAATTCTGGACCTGGACAGGCGGCCACGGAGGGAACAAGGAAGCCCAGAAAACCGTACTTCGCACCGCTCGCCAGCTGCGAGCAGGGTGCCGTGCCCGGAACGCTTGCGGGCGCATAGAGAATCATCAATAGTAATAATCCGATGATAGGAAGGATCCTGATTCTGAGCTTCATGGTTCTTGTGGGTATCCCTATTGGAGTCTCGGATAAATACTGGTACTGACAAGAAATCGGGATTATTGTCAGCTACTTTAATGTAGCTCAGCTCAACCCTGATAGCTGATCGTGGAATTATTCGATCCACGACTTATGAGCCTCCTATCCTACCTGACTAGAAAACAGGCCTGGCTGTCGCCAACAGAGATCAGCAAAGAATTCAGGCTGAACGGATCAAAAATATCTGCTAGGACGATACATCGCTGGTTCTCAGCTCTCAGAGAGAAAGGAGGCCTCGTTTACTATCCGTATCCACGAGCAAACGTTCTGGGACTCGTGGATGTTTTAGTGACTATACATGGTCTCCAGGACCCGAGAATTCTAGGGATCATTCCATTCGGAGCATATTTCACCGTCGAGATCAGTCTCGACAAGGGTGAACCTCTTGTCAGGCAGGGCTACTGGGTCCCTGCCAATGTGTTGGAAGAGTTTAGAGATTTCTGGAATACGGCGCGAGACCTTGGCCTCCTAAGAGATTTTGAATTGTACTCGAGCAGGAATACACACTTCATCTTCTCACACTTCGAAGAAATGACAACAGCAGATGGCTCCGCAATTTGGACTCGCCCATCAGACAATTCGTATTTCCGAAATCTGATTCAGAGGGATCTACGCGCGCCCTTCCGGGTACAACTCGCGGAACTGATGGCTGAGGCGCCGTTGACCATCCCGATGGTTGTCGAGCACATCTGGGGCTACTATTCCTCACGTCAGATATGGGAAGCGATCGGAAAGAAAGATCTCAGCCAAGTATGGAAATACGCCAAGGGGCTACGCCCTAGAGACCTCCGAAAACCTGGCGCGGCTCTTCATCTTCTCCAGGACCAATGGGACCATTTACTGCAGAATTTTGATGAAGTCTTCGTACAACCGAGAGTCTTCTTCGATTGGCCCATTCTGAGGAATTCGGCGTTTTTCACGGTGATGATGCAGGCATCGTCCATCGATGCAATGCTTGACGCAGTTCTGAGAATGTCAGAACGAGCAATAGTCACCGCGCTAAAACCTAGTGTCGATATGGACGGGAGTTGTCACGTGTCTTGCTTCCTTCCCAGTGACCAGATCCCGCAAGTTGCAAGGGTTGTTGGAGAATATCACGCTGGCCCGACTGACCCTGTGTTTTCGATCCAGGATCGAGCCACCACGCTTGAAATGTTTCAGCCATTGTTCTGCAAGCTGGACTGGAGCTACTTCGAACCTTCCAACCTCTCCTGGACATTCCATGGAGAACAATATCTAGAACGAGTGAAGACAATGAAACCGCCAGCCCTAGCTCAATCAGTTTTGCGAGAGTCCGCATAGGCCCGCGATCGGATTCTGGCCGAGCGATCGAAAGCTACGCAGGTATTTTCAGTTGTTCGTTCTCGTGTGAGTAAATGTAGACCGGGTTCTCTATCCGTCGTAAGACGTCGATTGATTCCAATCCTTGCGCCGTGCTGTAGATCATTCCTGTGATGTTCCGTTTCTCGATGTTTTCTGGCAGAGGAGCTGCATCCCCTGCGTAAACGATGTTCCGGTTCTTCCACTTCACAACAACCGACTGGTGCCCTACGGTGTGACCTGGTGTTGGCACGATCTCCACTCCGTCCTCAATCGTGTATCTTCCTCGTAGCGGCACGATTTCTCCTTCGGTATCGAAGAATTCGCGCAGGTAACTTACCCGCATGAATCGGTCTGGAAAGTACGCGTACCGGACCTCTTCTATTTGTTCTAGAAACTTTGCGTTGAGAAAGAGAATATTGTTTCCACAGTGGTCAAAATGCAGATGAGTATTTACCACTAGGGTAATGTCGGTGGGTTCCAGTCCCGCTTTCTTCAATGATAGTCGTAGGTGCTCTTCCTTGGTCCTGATGACCTCGTGGAATTTCTCGTACTTCGGTGGCAGAGTTCCGATTCCGGTGTCGACCAGAATATTCTCCTTGTCTGTTCGGATGAGTAACGGTTTGAGTGCCGCTTTGTACTTGATTCCCTGGTACTTGCCAAATACGAGAAAGCTCTTGTCAAGCGTGAAATAACCATCCGTAAGTAATCTTACGTCAACGACCGTCAACTGGACTCGGATCTGAGGTTTGATTGAAAGGCTATAAATTATCGAGGTCGAAATCCTTCAAAGCGAGTCCGGACAAGTTATCAAGGGATTTTTGGAGCGGTTGGCCGACTTGGTTGGAACGGGTCTCAGGAGAAAGCCTCTCTGGACTCCTTCCGGTGAGCGAGTAAAACAGGCCAATCTCACTCGATTTCTAGCATTTGTGAACAAGAAGTATGGTCTGAGTCTTGGATCTTATCCCGAGCTTTACAGGTGGTCCGTTGAGAAACCTGCTGAGTTTTGGTCCGCCATGTGGGATGACGCAGGAATCATATCCTCGAAAAAGTTTGAGGCAGTCGTCGATGATCTTAGCAGGTTTCCCGGGGCCAATTGGTTTTCCGGAGCTAGACTCAATTTCGCCGAAAACCTTCTGAGATTCAGAGACAAAAGGACCGCCCTCATCTCGCGATCTGAGACACGAGGACGTTCTAGCCTGACCTATTCCGATCTCTACAGCAAAGTCGCGCGTGTCGCGAATGGTCTACGTGAGACGGGAGTACGAGCTGCTGACCGAGTCGGAGGCTACCTGCCGAACATAGAGGAAGCAGCGATCGCAATGCTGGCTGCAACCAGCATCGGAGCGGTCTGGGCATGCTGCGGGGCAGAACTAGGCTCAAGCGCCGTCCTGGATAGACTTGGTCAGGTCAAACCGAAAGTATTGTTCACTGTTGACGGTTACGTCTACAAGGGAAAGAAATTCGACATTTCGTCCAACCTCAAAACTGTTGCAGACGGAATCCCTTCGCTCGAGAAGATCGTAACGGTCCCACGCTTTGACGTCGAATCCGGCCGGGGCCAACTTGTCAACTCCGTTAGGTTCGATGAATTCGGATCGGCGAGTAAGTCGGGCCAGATTCGGTTTGAGCAATTGGCCTCGGACCATCCAGTGCTTGTCATGTTCACGTCTGGGACAACTGGGAAGCCGAAATGTATGGTTCAAGGAGCTGCGGGAGTTTTGGTAAACCAGTTGAAGGAGACGCAGCTTCATGCTGATTTGAAGAAGACGGATCGGATCGCGTACATTACCTCGCCGAGTTGGATGATGTGGAACTGGCTGATGAGCTGCTTAGCCGCAGGCGCGACCCTGATTTTGTACGATGGAAATCCTCTCCATCCTGACTGGGGCACAATGTGGAGGCTGGTTCAGGAAGAGAAGATATCAATCTTGGGATGCAGTGCCAGTTACATCAATCATCTCAAGGGAATCGGCGCGAAGCCGGGCAGAGATTACGATCTATCATCGCTCAGAGAGATTTCCCAAACCGGATCGCCTCTCTCCGTGGAAGGATTTGAGTGGGTCTACAAGGAGGTCAAAGCGGACCTGCATCTCAACTCGATCAGCGGAGGTACAGACATCAATGGTTGCTTCGCGGGCGGAGTGCCAATTCTCCCCGTCTTTGGAGGCGAGCTGCAAGCACCAGGGCTCGGGATGAAGATCAACGTATTCGATGACAACGGGCAGCCTGTTGTTGACAGGATGGGCGAGCTGGTCTGCGAGGCTCCAACTCCATCTATGCCGTTATACTTCTGGGATGACCCCAGCAATGAGAGATACCGCGAGGCTTACTTCGAATATTATCGTTCCAAGGGGAAGAACGTTTGGAGGCACGGCGACTACGTGCTCCTCCACGGCGATACCGGAGGCTACACGTTCTACGGACGGTCTGACGCGGTGATAAAGGCCTCAGGGATCCGAGTCGGCACGTCGGAAATCTACAATGTGGTTGAGAAACTACCTGAAGTCGCCGACAGTCTTGCGGTAGGACAGAACTGGGTGGGAGATCAGAGAATCATCCTCTTCGTCAAACTATCCCCGAACCACGAGCTAACGGAGGAACTGAAAGAGAAAATCAAGAAACTGATTCGGGCTGAGGCTTCGCCCAAGCACGTTCCGGCTCTGATCTTGGAAGTGCCCGATATTCCCTATACTCTAAACATGAAGAAGGTGGAGGTTGCTGTCGCGAATATTGTTAACAATAGGCCCGTTACGAATCGTGATGCTCTGGCGAATCCCGAGTCTCTCGATTTCTACACTGGGCTTCTTCCTCTAATCCAGAAGAATTAATCGTAAAATTGTCATGCGACTAGGCATAACTGCTCCCCCGCCTTCACCAAAGCCCCGGATTTGACGTAGACTTCCTTCACGATCCCCGTCTTGGGTGAGGCTATCTCATTCTCCATCTTCATCGCCTCAAGGACAGCTAGAGGTTGGCCCTTACTTACCGGTGTGTTAGGAGACGCTTTCAACGACACGATTCTCCCGCTCATAGGTGCAGTTATTACAACAGGCCCAAGAAAAGTTTCAGATGTTCCCGCGTCTTGGGATAATTGCTCTCTTCCCTCTAAACTCACCTTGAGTAGTCTTCCGTTTAGTCGAATGAGATAGTCGCTTCCATCGCGCTCTTCTTCTCTTCTCGCGATGAGAACCTTCCCATTGATATTCGCAACCAGATCTGGTTGGTCATCTGTTGGCTCTCGGAGGATGCGAACACTCAACTCTTCATCGTTGATTATGATCTTTTGAGTTATCCCCTGCTTCTCGACCTCTGAAATGGCCCAGGTTTTTCCGTTGACAGTGAGGAGGCGAACCTGTTTAGAGTCCTTCGACAAACAAGGGTTGCCTCGGTGATGGTTCCGTCTGGAGAGTGTTTCGCCATCTTGTCTGAGTTCTCTCTAGTTGCGATTTGCTGATTCCTGAGAGTGGATAGTTTGCTGTCAAATGCAGCATCGCGACCTCCTCCTTTGACAGTTGTGGTTTGAAGTTCCAGGTGGAGATCTTGTTGTCGAGGAGCTGGGTATGGTAGTCGCCGCGGACAAAGCTCTTGTCTTCAAGTATGGTCTGGTGTAGGGGAATCGTGGTCTCGACCCCGATAATGATCGTCTCGCTCAAAGCGCCTTTGAGCCTTTGAGTCGCCTCCTCTCTAGTACGGCCGTATGAAGCAATCTTCGCGATGAGTGAGTCATAGTATTCTGGAATGACAGCACCGTCGATCATGGCCGTATCGACTCTGACACCTGGGCCTCCCGGTGGGACAAACTCTTCAACGCGGCCTGGCGAGGGAGCAAAGCCTCTCGACGGATCCTCAGCGTTAATCCTGCAGTTCATCGCAACCCCTTTGAACTCAATCTCTTCTTGAGAAAACCCAAGACCCTCTCCGTCAGCGATTCGAATCTGCTGCTCGACAATATCCACCCCAGTGACCATTTCCGTGATGAGATGTTCTACTTGGATCCGTTTGTTTGTCTCAAGATAGTAGAACTCGCCCCCTGTTGATCGTACGAACTCTACCGTTCCCGCATTTTCGTACTTCGTTGCTCTGGCGATTTTCAAGGCGAGCGAGATCAGTTTTTTCCTCGACTTGGAATCGAGTCGCGGTGCGGGCGTTTCTTCGAGGATTTTCTGGTGTCGCCTCTGAAGCGAGCACTCCCTCTCACCCAGATGGACAACTTGTCCTCTTCGCCCGGCGATTACTTGGACCTCAATGTGTCGAGGATTTTTCAAGTGTTTTTCGAGGTAGAGTTCTGAGCGGCCGAAGGCTCCCTTCGCCTCGGAAGCAGCGAGATCGAAGGACCTTCGCAATTTGCTCTCTGTCTTGACAAGGCGCATGCCTCTCCCGCCTCCTCCAAAGGAGGCCTTGATCAATATGGGAAAGCCCACGCGACGGGCTTCATTTTCAGCCTCATCCGCGGTCTCTAGTTGATGTTTCGAACCGGGAATCGTAGGGACGCCGGCTCGATCTGCTGTTTCTCTTGATCCAAACTTGTTCGCGGCCGAAGCCAGAATCTTGCTTCTCGGTCCAATGAAAACGAGGCCTACCTCTTCACACTCGCGCGCAAACTGAGGATTTTCCGCGAGAAACCCATACCCGGGATGTACTGCTTCTGCTTTGGAGGCCTTCGCAACCTTGACTATCTTTGGAATGTTCAGATAGCTTTCAGAAGGCTGTCCGGGACCGATGTTGTAAGCCTCGTTAGCGTGGATGACGTGCTGGGATTCTAGATCGGGGTCTGAATAGACTGCCACAGTTTTGATTCCGAGTTTCTTGCAAGTTCGTATGATTCTTATGGCGATTTCTCCGCGGTTCGCGATGAGGATCTTTCTGAACATCGGTCAGAGTCCAGTCTATAATGGAATGTTGCCGTGTTTCCGGGGAGGGCGTGCCTCTCTTTTGGTCTTCACAGATTCGAGATATTTGATCAGTACTTCCCTTGTTTCTGAGGGCTCGATAACATCGTCAACATATCCTCTTCCCGCGGCGATGTACGGGTTGCTGAATTTTTCGCGATATTCCTTTACAAGTTTCCTCTTCTCTGCGACGGTGTCTTTCGCTTTGGCGATTTCGTTGCGGAAGATTATGTTGATCGCGGCATCAGGACCCATTACTGCTATCTCGGCCGATGGCCAGGCAAGGTTCACGTCGGCTCTGATGTGCTTGCTTCCAAGGACGTCGTAGGCACCTCCATACGCCTTTCTTACGATTACAGTAAGTTTGGGAACAGAGGCTTCGCAGTAGGCATAGAGGAGCTTTGACCCATGCCGAATTATCCCATCGTGCTCCTGTTCTATCCCCGGCAAGAACCCAGGAACATCCACTAGAGTCAGGATCGGGATGTTGAAGGCATCGCAGAATCTGACGAAGCGTGCAGCCTTGACGGAGGAATCAATGTCAAGGGTTCCAGCGTTAACCTTGGGCTGGTTCGCAACGATCCCAATCGAGTATCCGTTGAGTCTGGCGAGTCCGATGACGATATTCTGAGCCCAGAGCGACTGTATCTCAAACAGTTGGCTTCCATCAACGATCCGGGTTATGACATCCCGGATGTCGTACGCCTTGTCGGGGTTGTCAGGCAGGACATTGTTGAGCTCGCTCTTGTCCCCGATCGGTGGTTTTGGCTTGGCTCTAGGCGGGTCTTCGGTGTTGTTGGATGGGATGAAGCTCAAGAGTTTCCGGATTTGCTGTAATCCTTCCTGCTCGTTTTGTGCGAAAAAGTGCGCGACTCCGCTCTTGGTGTTGTGGAGTCTTGCGCCTCCAAGTTCTTCGAAATCAACGTCCTGATTGAGAACGGCTTTGATGACGTCTGGTCCCGTTATGAACATGTAACTTGTCTTGTCGACCATGATGGTGAAATCTGTCATGGCAGGGGAATACACCGCGCCTCCCGCGCACGGACCCATCACAGCCGATATCTGCGGGATCACTCCCGAGGCAAGGACGTTGCGAAAGAATATCTCAGCATACCCGCCCAGGCTGACGACTCCTTCTTGGATTCTGGCGCCACCTGAATCGTTAATCCCGATAACCGGGACCCCAGTCTTGAGGGCGAGATCCATTATTTTCGTCACCTTCCTCGCGAACATTTCTCCCAGAGAGCCTCCGAAGACGGTGAAGTCGTGAGAGAACAAATAGACCGTTCTTCCGTCAATCTTGCCATAACCCGTTACGACCCCGTCGCCGAGAATTTTTTTCTCAGCCATGCCGAAGTCGGCGGTCTGGTGAACCACGAACCTGTCCATTTCTACAAAACTGGCGGGGTCGACAAGTGCGACAATTCTCTCTCTGGCGGTCATCTTTCCCTTAGAATGCTGATCTTCGATCTTGTCTTTGCCGCCGCCTTCCTCAGATCGTTCCCGGAGGTCACCGAGTTCCTTCGAGAGATCCTTCATCGTCATGGTCGTTTGGAACTCGCTGAAGAGGCCTCTCGTATTAAAGCACGGAAGACAAACTCACGCGTCCAGTCGGAGAGTCCCATCGGGAACTGTTACGTTTCCCTGCTCTGTCTGGATGATGATGCTTCCGTGCGGATTTACTCCAACGCACTTTCCGCGGATCCCGCTGTCTCCGATCTCAATTACCACCGGTTTCATTTGATGAGCACAGTGCTTCCACCCATGCACCTGAGTATCGAGAACTGATTTCCAAAATTGCCGTACACGGCAAGACAATCAATTCGCTAATCGAAAAAGAACTGAAGAAACACTGAGTCGTAAGCTCTCCCCAGTGTCCTATTGACCGCGACCATATGGTCTGTATCCACCAATCCGTATTATATGGGTAACGAAATAGAGAATCCATATGCTTGATCACATTATTCTGACCGTGAGCGACGTGAAGCGCTCGCTCAAGTTCTATACGGTAGCACTCAAGCCTTTGAAGATAAGAATCTTCGAGCCCTACAAAGGCGCGGACGGACATTCAGACCTCTGGGGCTTTGGTGATGGCCAAAAAACATTTTTCTGGTTGAAACAGGGTAAGCCTGATCCAGCCTCAATCCACTGGGGCTTCATCGCAGAAAACAAAAAAGCGGTAGACGCCTTCTACAAGGCTGCGCTTGCTGCGGGCGCAAAGGACAATATCTCGCCTCGTGCTCGTCTGGAATATTATCCCGGTTATTACGCCGCGGACGTGTTTGATTCAGATGGCTACACATTTGAAGTGGTTCACAAGAGCTAAGCAATGCCGACCTCGCATTCACCCAAAACGGCACTTTCGTCTCTCAAGGTCTCATAATGCCGTTCCAAGAAAGTCAGAATCCGGCTAAGCGTCTTTTCTAAACTGAATCGTTTCTTTCTGACCAGGAAAATCGAGGTGGCTCCCGTCGGCAACTGTTCAGCCGTTAAGTTCACATTGAGCCCGATGCCGACGATCGCGTATACTAGCTCTGGACCGCTGATCTTCGTCTCGATGAGGACGCCGGCTAGTTTTTTCCCGCCGACCACGAGGTCGTTAGGCCACTTTACCTCTGATTGGACGCCGTATACCTCTTCGACTCCTTTTCGAAGAGCGTTGGTGACCCAGAACTGGAGAAGCGGTATTCGATCGATCGGTATCTTCGGCCTGATAACTAGCGAAAACCAAAGGCCGCCTTTAGGTGATTTCCAGCTTCGTCCTGATCGGCCTCTGCCTCGTGTCTGAATCTCCGATACCACAACGGTCCATTCGGCGGCCCGTTTTTCAGCGAGGGTCTTTGCCTTGGTGTTGGTTGATGAGATTCTCTTGTATCTGATGATCTTCAGGCCGCAACCCCCGTGGCGATCCGGGTTGGGGTCCCGGTTTTAGGTGTATAGTGGTTGGTAACTTGAAGAATTGGGCCCTACATCGGACAAGTCGTTCCGGGCAACCACTCTTTGTGCTCGCTGTAGTGCTTCCTGCAGTAGTACCTTGTGCAGGCCCGACAAGATTTCAGCGGTCGACCTTTACAGGCTCTGATCTCACAAGTGACTTCGACGGGCAACCGACTTTTCGGAGGATGGTGATGAGTGGACTCTAATTGGCGATAGAGGTTTCTGAAGGGTTCGCCTAACTCTCCGGGTAAGTGGGACCTTTAGGTGTAATTCGTGCAGAGGGGTCTTAGGGCTTGTGGGAAGGGTAGCCATCTGGTGTAGATGTTATCTGCAAAATTTAGCGTTCTCATCTCGACTGTTAGGGCTCCTTCGTTGTCTTGGTCTCGGAATTCGAGGACGATATCGGCGAATCGTTTGACCATCTCGACCATCGGCTTCTCGTGTATGTCTTCTTTTATCACGAGTATTGCTGTTCTTTTTCTTAGTCGGACCCTTGAGGCGAGTTGGCAGAAGAATGAGTAGAAGCTCTCTGGGGATCCGATGCTCTTGATGATATTATCGAGAAAATCGCCCAGAATTATTTGAGCTCCGTCTCTCTGGGAGGCTTTTTCGATGAATAAGTTGATCTCCAACAAGTTGTCCGGGGAAATTATCTCTACGTCGCTAGAGGGGTGAGACATTGAGGTTCCGTCAACGAAGGTGATCCATCCCACTCTACCGGTCCAGTCGGTCGAGAGATCCTCTGGGGCGGTTGGGCCCAGCACGAGGGTTGGGGAGGGACCTTCCGGGCCTATGGCTTCTTTCAGGATTAGGCTCATGGTCTCCTTGACGCTAACGTTGCCTTTGACGCATACCACTACCAAACGGTACTGGTATAGGGTTCCGCGATTAAGGAGGGGTTTGCCCTGGTCGAGTCGCGTAAAGCTGAGTTTTTGTGCTGCCATGTAAGTTGCCTTTTGGGGAAGCTACCTTTTTGAGGTAACAAGGTTATTAGAATGTCAGCATCATACCAGTCTAAGAAGGCAACCTCTGGATACGAGCGCCCTCAGAATCGTTGCTTTGAACATGCTAGCCAATTTACTTATTCCTACAGAAAAGAGTATACTTCTACGCTAAACGACTTCAAAATACCCCTCCAGACGCTTTTCTACCATGATGCTATTTAACTGAAGCAACGGAATATGGTAAATTTGCCCAAACGTTCGATCCTCACATCCTATTCCCAGCAGTGCCTTATGATCTAGGGGTTACCTCGGTGCACATCATTTCTTAGTCAAGTGTGGCCATTCTGGGGCTGGAGTTGGAGAATACAACATAGTATCGTGAACGTAAAATATCCGGCTTCTTCCCATTTTTGAGACATGACCAGCCAGAGGACTCTGTCGACGGTCTCTTTCAGAGAGTTCGGTCCAGACGACTATCCGCGATTCGTCGACATTTGGAACCTCAACTATCCCGCTCATGTAGGCAGCGTCTCGGAACAGCGTAGATTCGACGAGAATGTTGACACTTCAAAATATCTCCTAAAACGATTCGCAGCATTGAATCCATCGAATAGGATTCTCGGGTTCGGCCAAATACGCAACGTCATGGACATGTACCATCCTAAGAAATTCATGATCAGTATCTTTGTCGATCCAATTTACCATGGACAAGGAATTGGAAGCATGATCTATCATAAGATAGATGAAGAACTCAAAACCTTGCATGCTATCCTGGCCTGGACGTTCGCTCTAGAAGATTTGCCTAAACAACAGGAATTCTATGTTTCTCGAGGCTTTCACGAAGTAAGTCGCGACTGGGAATCACATTTAGACGTGAAGTGTGTCGACACTAACAGATTCCAGTCATATGTTCAGAAAGTATCCAGGCAAGGCATCATCTTCACAACCTTGGCCGAGGAACAGAGACGTGATCCATCCTTGAAGGGTCTGCATGAACTCTGGCAATCCGTCGTGGCAGACATGCCGAGAGAAGATGTGTACACGCCCATCTCATACGAACAGTGGAAAGCACTGACCTTTGGCACCCGCGGCTATTACCGGAAGGCTACATTATTGCAAAACATGGTTCGGAATATGTGGGCCTAAGTTTCGTCTTTAGGAATGAGAAACAACCACAAAAGTTGTCACAAGACGATACTGGGGTTCGACGAGATTATCGTGGCAGAGGCATTGCGATTGCAATGAAATCGAAAATCATTAAATTTGCACAGAAACATGGCTACGATACGATCGAGACATGGAACGGCTCTACGAACACCGCCATGCTTGCTATCAATACCAAACTTGGTTTCAAACGCAAGACAGGATGGATTCGCATGGAGAAAATATTGAATCCTGACGTTCACTAAGAATAGATAATCCGAATTCACTCAATTAATCCTTTTCAAATAAGTAACAAATCATGATCGTTTGCCGCCCGCCCGTGAGAGTTGATTAAATGTTCGGCATTATCATCATTTGTTTGAGACGCCATTCCTAACCCAACGCGCAATAAATTCGTTTACATCCGTCTTCAATGAGTTTCTCTTTGTTTCCAACTATGAACTTGTATTGCAAATCTTTCGGGTCGTTACTCGCTTACAACGCGTTTATTTCTTTCCCCTTTGTATCGATAACTTGAACGAACTTGAATCCCTCCTCGGAAAGACTGATTGAAAGGCTATCCTAAGCAATGGGTCTATTATCGTAGTTCTTTACTCATAGACAAACTTTGGGTGTGCAGGGTCCGAGAATTCGTCATCGAAGAGGCCATCAAAGCGGGAGTGAACGTCCTGGCGGGAAAGATGCTGATATGGAGAGGTCTCTACCAGGGTGGCTTGCCAGTTGACTGTTGCGTCATGGGAGGTGGGATCTCATGCCTGACGATTCTTTCTCTCGCTAGATAGAATGCTGTTCCGTAAATTGCGGCCGGTATGGCGGCGAGGAAGCCACTGAAGAGGAATATTCCTGTCCCGAAGAAGATCGTCCAGAATCCGCCGCTGCCGAACGGCAGGATTAACAGGTTAATGAAACCCAGTGCTATCGAGATCGCGTAGGCTGTCCAGAGTAGTGTTCGACCGGGACTTTTTTGGAGGGAGTATGTGAGGAGGACTTCGGAGAGTCCGAAGATTGCTCCGCCGATGATGAACATGATGCTGAACAGTGTGACGATGGAGGATGAGCTTCCTCCACCGAAAGCCGAGGAGAGGCCGTAGACGAGGGCGTAGAAGAATCCGAATATTGTGACGCTGATCCCGACTATGAAGAATATCAGGGCTAGGGTTGTGTTTCGAACATGTTCTTCCCCGAAGGGTTCGCGTCCTACCAGAACGAGTATGGCGCCGATGAAGCCTACTATTCCTCCGATGGCGCCCGCGAACGGTATCCACGAGATCAGGACGCCGATGACGAGTAGGAGCAGGCCTGTCAAGCTGTTGTTTATCTTGTTTGTTCGGGCGACTTCCCAAGCGTTTTGAGGATACTGGTATTGGTAGTATGGCTGGACGGGCTGCATCGCGTACGGATATGCTGGTTGCGACGGAGGCTGTGCTGCTGGTGAAGTCGTTGGTACCAGCGCGGTTCCGCAGGTCATGCAGTATCGTGCTTGTGAAGCGTTGCTTGCGCCGCATCGTGTACAGGTAACCGCTGACATTCTCGTGGTCACTTTGACGATGCCCTAGAGTCTCACCCTTGGAGAGTTAAGCTTGAGGATTCCTTCCGACACCGCCATTTACCCATTATCAGCCCCGATTCCAAATCTAAGCCTGCGATTTCCAGACCATACTTTTCCACGCTTATTCCTAGGGGAATCCTCGGGGATCGAGAAAGGCCAGACAAGCCGATAACGCGCCTGTCTCGAAAAAACAAGCCCGGAATCCTGCCCAGACAGAAAGAGCATCTCGACAAGAAATTCCTATAACTTTTGCAGAGTCCTTCTATGCGAGAGTGGGCGACTAAGAAAGCAAGAACATCGTGAAATCGGCTATTATCAGCCCCGATATCGAATCTGGCGCGATGGCCGTTAATTGCATAGCAAACCCTTCTTGACGACTCACTAGAACAGCATGCGATCAAAGCCTGGTCTGTGCCCTGAATCGCCTGTCTCGCCCATAATCGCTGCTAGACAGCAAGTTTTCTCCTCTAAAAGGGGGGGTCTTGCACAGCGCACCTCGACACGCAAGAGAGCGAATCCTGAAGAGCACGCAAAAACTAAACTCGCCTGCTTAACACGCAGTCAAGCCGAGATTGACGCGAGTCGAGTATCCGTCTAGTCTGTCGGTGAAGGACGCGGAGACACGCCGCCCTGGCCAGTCCCACCCGCGGTTCCAGGTCGCATCTCCAGCTGGCTCATCACCATGAGCAAGCTGCGAATCTCGTCGATACTGCGAAGATTGGTCTGAAGCTGGTTCCGGTACTCCTCCCTCGTCGACTTGTACTCTTGCTCAGGAATATCGCCGGACATAAAACGGCTCTCCAGCCCCAGTAGGTTCTGGGGAGCGTTAGTAACTTGATCTCTGAGATCCCGGACCCTTCGGGTAAGATTCTCGCCCAACTGAGCCATCTTATCGGCCATGGCCCTGTTAG
>Ga0209056_10004154_pt1 | contig 15243 bp, 13 predicted proteins | sample GraSoiAngelo_114_FD_185876 | JGI IMG/M metagenome (GOLD analysis project Ga0209056, IMG submission 185876) | Grasslands soil microbial communities from the Angelo Coastal Reserve, California, USA - 14_0903_13_40cm (SPAdes) (version 2) | ecosystem: Environmental > Terrestrial > Soil > Grasslands... | reverse complement strand
TTCGCTAAGCTCCCTGCGGCTCGGCAGGACGAATTGATCACCGCCTACTACAACGCGGACCGCGCGATCGGGTACACCCTTGGTCGGACCAACATCCACAGCTGCGACTTTTCGAGCGAGAGCTATACCTACGTAGCGGAAGGCGACAAGGACCTGAGCACCTTTTCCATCGCGCACGACTTGCGCTACCGGATTCCGCTGATCAAGCGAGCCATGGCGGCGACCGGCAACCGGCTCAAGCTGTTCGCCAGCCCCTGGAGCCCGCCGGCATACATGAAGGACAACAACGACATGCTCCACGGCGGCCATCTGCGCCCGGAGTTTTACCGCGCGTGGGCCCTCTATTACACGAAGTTCATCAAGAGCTACCGGCAGGCGGGCGTGCCCGTCTGGGGCATCACCGTCCAGAACGAGCCGATGGCGACGCAGACCTGGGAGTCGTGCGTCTATCAGGCGACGGACGAGCGAGACTTCGTCAAGAACTATCTCGGCCCGGCGATGGCCGAGCAGGGGCTGCGCGACGTCAACGTCATGGTGTGGGACCACAACCGTGACCTGATCGTGCAGCGGGCCCAGACGATCCTGGACGATCCGGCGGCGGCGAAGTACGTGTGGGGGGTCGCGTTTCACTGGTACGAAGACTGGTCGGGTGGAACGCAGATGTACGACAACGTGGCGCTGGTGCACCAGCTCTACCCGGCCAAGCACCTCCTGTTCACCGAGGGCACACCAGCGAACTTCGACTCGACGGCGTACGGCCGCTGGAGCCTGGGCGAGGCGTACGGGCGGTCGATGATCCACGATTTCAATTCGGGGACCGAGGGATGGACCGACTGGAATATTCTGCTCGATGAGCGGGGCGGTCCCAACCACGTCGGCAATTTCTGTTTTGCGCCGATCCACGCCGACACGCGAACCGGCACGCTGATCTACACCAACTCGTACTACTATATCGGCCACTTCTCGAAGTTCATCCGTCCGGGCGCTCGCAGGATCCTGACGTCGCCGAGCCGCAGCATGCTGCTCACGACGGGCTTCGTAAACGACGACGGGAAGGTGGTCGTGGTCGTCATGAACCCCATGGCAAAGGGCGGACCGTATAACCTCACCGTCGGCGGGGCCTCGGTCGAGATCAATGCGCGGCCGCACTCCATTCAGACCGTGGTGTTCTAGCGTCGTGAGCGATCGTCCCATCATCCGCGTCCAGCACATCGTGAGGTCGTTCGGCGCCGTCACGGCCGTCAACGACGTCTCGTTCGACGTCCGTGCCGGGGAAATCTTCGCGTTCCTGGGGCCGAACGGGGCCGGCAAGACCACTACTATCAAGATGCTCACCACCCTGCTGCGGCCGACGAGCGGCTCCCTCGAGCTCGACGGACTCGACCCAACCACGCATCAGACGGAAGTCCGCAAGCGGTTCGGCGTCGTGTTCCAGGATCCCAGTCTCGACGGCGAGCTCACGGCGTGGGAGAACATGGATATCCACGGCGTGCTGTATCACGTGCCGCGGCATGCGCGGCGGGTGCGGTGTGAAGCCCTGCTGCGGATGTTCGAGCTGTGGGAGCGGCGTAAGGACTTGGTGAAGACGTTCTCGGGCGGCATGAAGCGCCGGCTCGAGATCGCCCGCGGGCTGTTGCACACGCCGAAGGTGCTGTTTCTGGACGAGCCGACGCTCGGCCTCGATCCGCAGAGTCGCAATCAGATGTGGACCCACGTGCGAAGCCTGCGGGCGAGCGAGGGCGTGACGGTGTTCCTCACCACCCACTACATGGACGAGGCGGACCGTGTGGCCGACCGCATCGCCGTGATCGACCACGGGCGTCTCGTCGCCACGGGTTCTTCGCCCGAGCTCAAGGCACAAACCGGCACCGATTCGCTCGAGGCGGCGTTCCTCGCGCTCACCGGCACGACGATTCGCGACGAGAGCGCGACCGCCGCGGACCAGATGCGCCAGGTCGCCCGCGTGTGGAGGAGATGACCGCATGAGCGTCATCTTCATTCTCTGGCTGCGAGAGGTGAAGAAGTACGTGCGCTCACGCGTGCAGATCGTGGCGTCGCTCGGCGGCCCGCTCATGTACCTGGGTGTGCTCGGCTTCGGCCTCGCGCCGGTGTTCCAACGCGCCGGCGAAGGCAGCTACCTCCAGTTCATGGCGCCCGGCGTGATCGGCATGACGGTCCTGTTGACGGCCATGTTCTCGGGGATCGCCATGCTGTGGGACCGCCAGTTCGGATTTCTCAAGGAAACCCTCGTCGCGCCGGTGCCGCGCCTGGCGATCATGATCGGGCGCACGCTGGGCGGCGCCACGGTGGCGGTGTTGCAGGGCACGCTGATTTTCGTCGTGACCCTGCTTGCGGGGTTTCGCCCTGTCAGCCTCGTCGCCGTGCCGCTCGCGTTTCTCGTCATCGCGCTGATCGCCGTGATCTTCTCGGCGCTGGCGACCGCCATCGGGTCGAGCCTCAAGGAGATGCAGGGGTTTCAGATGGTGATGAACTTCCTCGTGATGCCGATCTTCTTTCTGTCGGGGGCGATCTATCCGCTCGAGGGGCTCCCCCGTGTGCTGGCGGGACTCACCCGGATCGATCCGCTCACGTATGGCGTCGACGGCGTACGCGGCCTGTTGACCGGGAGGACGCATTTCGGCGTCGCGTTGGACGTTGCCGTGCTGGTCGGCGTCGGGGTGCTCTTCGTGGTCGCCGGCGCGTGGCGGTTCTCGAAGATTGAGGCCTAGCTCATGGTAAAACGCACACTGCCTCTGCCGCTGGTGCTGCTGGTGCTCACCACCTGCACGGAAAACCTGACCGACAATACCGCGCCCAATCCCCAGTCTGTGGCGGTGCTCACCCAGCACAACGACAACACCCGGTCCGGCTGGAACGACAACGAAACCGCGTTGACGACCAGCAATGTCAACGTGCAGCAGTTTGGCGCAGTGCTCACGCTGCCCGTCGACGACCAGGTGTATGCCCAGCCGTTGGTCGTCGGCCATGTCTCCGTGGGCGGCGGCTCCCATAACGTCGTCTACATCGCCACGGTGAACAACACGCTGTATGCCTATGACGGAGACAACGGCAAGCTGTACTGGCAAGCGAGCTTCACGGCGCCGGGCATGCGGCCGCCGAGAAACACGGACATGACAGGGGCATGTGGTGGCGGGTACCAGGATTTCAGCGGCAATATCGGGATCGTCGGCACCCCGGTGATCGATACAGCGAGGGGGACGATGTATTTCGTGGCGCGCAGCACCACGAACAGCACGTTCGTTCAGTACCTCCATGCCGTGAACATCGTCGACGGGAATGAAATCGCCGACAGCCCGGCACAAATCACCGCCACGTACAGCGGGAACGGAGACGGCAGCGTCAACGGCGTGATCGCCTTCGATGCCCAGCGGCAGAACCAGCGTCAGGGATTGACGCTGCTCAACGGTATCGTGTACGTGACGTTTTCATCCCACTGCGATTGGGGGCCGTACCACGGATGGATCCTGGGATACGACGCCGCGACGCTGCAGCAACGGGTGGTCTACAATGCCACGCCCAACGGATACGCCGGAGGCATGTGGGAAAGCGGAACCGGCATGGCCGCTGACGCGGCAGGCAACTTGTATGTCGTGGCGGGCAACGGCACGGTGGGGGATAGCGCCGATCCGACGAGCCCGACCAATCGCGCCGAAAGCGCGCTGAAACTCACGCCCGCCGGGTCGACCCTGCGGGTGGCGAGCTACTTCACTCCCTACGATTACCAGTATCTCAATGACAATGACCTGGATTACGGCAGCATGGGCGGGTTCCTGATTCCCAATTCGGGCTATTACCTGACCGGGGCCAAAGACGGGAAGCTGTATCTGTTGAATCAGGATGCCATGGGCGGGTACTCACCGTCCGCCGACCAGGTGCAGCAAGTCGTCCAACTGCGCATCGATGCCAACATGCATTGTCAGACGACGTACTACAAAGGGAGCTCGCAGGAATTCATCTACGTGTGGTCCGAAAACGATCAGTTGCGTGCCATCCCCTTCGACCGCGCCAGCAACCTGTTGGAGCCACAGGGCCAGATTGTGTCCGCCGGACTCGGACCGACCGGGCAAAGCGGAGCGATCTTGTCGGTTTCGTCCAACGGCTCCAAGGACGGGACGGGCATTCTGTGGGCGTCGTATGCATTCAGCGGTGACGCGGAGCATACCGTGAGCCCTGGCGTGCTTCGGGCGTTTGATGCGAATGACGTCACCAAAGAGCTGTGGAACAATCGTCAGAATGTTGCGCGCGACGGAGCGGGCAATTACGCGAAATTTTCAGCTCCGACGATAGCCAACGGACACGTGTACCTGCCGACGTTCTCCAGCCGTGTGGTCGTCTACGGCTTGCGGTAATACGTTAGCACCGCATGCCTGTTCCCTATTACCACGTAGACGTATTCACGAATTCACTGTTCGCGGGAAACCCTGCCGGCGTGTGCATTCTTCCCTCATATCCTTCCGATCAGATCATGCGCGACATCGCGGCTGAGAACCGACACTCTCAGACTGCTTTTGTCGTCCAGCGCGCCGCTCGTGATTTCGACCTCCGGTGGTTCACACCCAAGGTCGAAGACGATCTGTGCGGCCATGCCACGCTGGCGTCCGCATATGTGCTGGCGCTGCGCGGCCAGGTGGAGTGGCCGGTTCGCTTTCACACCCGGAGCGGCGTACTGACCGTGGGTCGTGACGGAGACCGCATGGAAATGGATTTTCCCGCCTGGCCTCCCGCACCATGTGTGGTGCCGGCAGCGCTCTTGCCGGCGTTAGGCCTCGAGACGGCGCGCGTATTGAAGGCTCGGGATTACCTCGTTGTGGTGGAGCGCTCGGAGCAGGTGCGGGCACTCGCGCCCGACGTCGCGGCGCTGGCACAGCTCGAAAGCGGCATTGGCGGAGTCATCGTCACCGCTCCGGGCGATGGCGACATCGATTATGTGACGCGATTCTTCTGCCCGGCGATCGGGATTAACGAAGATCCAGCTACTGGATCGATTAGTTGCACGCTCGCGCCTTATTGGGCGGATCGACTGGGCAAGCGCACGTTGCGAGCGCAGCAATTGAGCGGACGGGGCGGAGAACTGAGGTGTCAAATCGACGGTAATCGCGTGAAAATCGCGGGTCAGGCACGCCTGTACCTGCACGGGATGCTGGAGCTCTAAGGGCCGTTGAAAAACTGGTGGCGTGGCTTCAGGGAGGCTAGTTTTGGTGGAGCGCATGAGGGGCGCATCCAGTCCGCGGGAAGGGCCGTGCCCACCCTGAGCAGCAGCGCACAATCGTGAACCTTCTTTCAGCCCGACCAGTGCGGACTCCGGGCGTGCACTGAAAGGAGCTTCGTGTGTTTCCCAACCCGCCGGACGCCCTACCGCTTCCCGCCCGCCCCAGCCTCGAGCAGTACCGCAAACTCGCCAAGGACCTGGTCAAGGCCTGCAGCTCGGGGACCCCGCACGCCATCGGCGCGTGGGCCGATCGCTGGATCGCGTCGCTCCTTGCCGACGCCGATCAGCGGCCGCGCGATCGCGCGGCGACCCAGGTCGAGGAGTTCACGATCCGCGTCATGACGGCCGGGAAACGAGGCTGCGTGCTTGCCGACGCGCAGTTCGTGATCGCCCGTTCCCACGGCTTCGAGAGCTGGCCGAGGTTCAGCGCGCACCTCGATGCCCTCGCGCATGCTGGTGCTCCCTTCGAAGCTGCTGCGCAGGCGATCGTGGACGGCGACGAGGAGACGCTGCGGCGCTTGCTGCGCGAGCGGCCCGAGCTGATCCGCGCACGCTCGGAGCGCGAGCATCGCGCCACGCTGCTGCATTATGTCTCGGCGAACGGGGTGGAAAACTACCGCCAACAGACGCCGCAGAACATCGTCCGCATTGCAGAGACCCTGCTCGCGGCCGGCGCCGTGGTGGACGCCGAAGCGAACGTGTATGGCGGCGGATCCACGACACTGGGCCTGGTCGCGACGAGCGCCCATCCGCGCCAGGCGGGGGTGCAGATCGCCCTGATCCAGCTGCTGCTCGATCACGGCGCGCGGATGGAGCATCCCAATCTCGCCGGCAATGATCATGGGGCGGTGTTCGCGTGCCTCGCGAACGGATGTCCGGAGGCGGCCCGATACCTCGCCGACCGCGGTGCGCGCCTCGACCTCGTGGCCGCGGCAGGCGTCGGGCGGCTCGACGTCGTCCAGAGTCTCGTCGACCAGGCCGAGGTTTCCGCGCGCGAAATGGCACTGCGGTACGCGGCCGCGTGCGGCAACGGGCATGTCGTACGCTTCCTGCTCGACCGCGGGCTGAACGTCGACGCCCATACCGGCGATGGAGAGACCGCGCTGTTCTATACCGTACTGAGTGGGCATCTCGACGTGATCAACCTGTTGCTCGAGCGCGGCGCCCGTCCCGGCGTGCGGACCCGCTACGGAGGCGACGTGGTCGGCGCGGCGCTGTGGCGGGCCGGGCATGGCGGCGACCCGGGCCGCTATGTCACGATCATCGCAACGCTCGTGGCCGCGGGCGGCCAGGTTCCCGCTCGGCACCCGCCGGTGAACGAGACGGTGGATGCCGCGCTGGCGCGCCACGGGAGCGTGGCGGATCCGGCGCAGTATTGGTGGGGCGAGGCGCCGCGGGCGCGCTGATCACGCACCCCCCTCGGTCGCAGCGAGAAACCGCTCGATGCGCGGCCACTGGGCCCGGACGTCGGCGTATCCCAGCTCGGTCAGAGCGTTGGTGTAGACCGGGTTGAAGAGGAGATAGCTCAGGAAGTCGACGGCCGTGGCCCGCTGGCCGCCCATCCCGCGCACCAGCCACCGCACGAGCGGCGGCAGCTGCACGCCGCAACCGGCGGCGAGGGCGCCGAGATCCCGTGAGGGCCGCAGCATGAGGAGGCGGACCGGTCGCAGGCCGTCGGGCCGCTGCGCCTCCGGGAGCGCCGTCACCAGGCGGTTGACACGCTCGAGCCGCTCGGCATCCGCTTCGAGCGCGTCGAGGAAGATCGCGTGCAACAAGAGACCGATCACCTCGGCCAGGGCCGGATATTCGCGCGGTGCGGGCGCGGGTGTAGGTGAGGGAGGCCGCTCGGGATCGCTTCTCTGAGTGACCACCAGGATCGCCCGTGCACCCAGGTGGATGGCCGGAGCGAGCGGGGCGGTTTGACGCAGGCTGCCGTCGCCGTAGAAGCCGTCGCCGATGCGGACCGCGGGGAACAGGATCGGCAGGGCGGCGGAAGCCATGACATGGTCCAGCGTCAAACGCGAACGGACGGCGTAGCGCAAGGCTCGCTGCCACGTAGGCGCGTCGGGCGGCCCGTGCACGAACGTGACGGTCTGCCCCGTGGCGTATGACGTTGCGCTCACAGCCGCCGCGCGCAGGCGGCGGGCGGCGATGTTGGCGTCGAGCTGGGCGAAGTCGAGGTTTGCCCCGAGAAACTCGCGCAATGGGCTCATGTCCAGGAGGCCGCGGACGGCGGCCGCCTCGCCTCCGCGGCCGAATGCCGTGTGTGCGGCCCCCAGCAGCAGGCCCCGCGCCAGCCGCCCGGGTCGAATGCGATACACCCGCTCCACCACGAGGCGACTCCACTGCGCCCGCAGCGCGCCGACCGCCGCGGCCAGGGGGCCCGGATGCGCGGCGAGATGGACCGCGTTGATCGCTCCCGCCGACACGCCGGTGACGATGGGAAACTCGAGACCCGGAGCCCGGTCCGCGACCCCGGCGAGGACACCGACTTCGTAAGCGGCCCGGGCACCGCCCCCGGCGAGCACCAGCGCACGCGACACTACTGCGGCGTTTCCAGCGGATGCTTGCTCCGCTCGTAGAACTCGTTCTGCAGGCGCAGGCTCTCCTGGTCCGCTTTGACGGCACGGATCGCCTGCGCGATCCCGTTGATCCACGTCTTCGCCTCGAATTCCCCGAGCTCGCGGGTCGCGGCGGCGCCTTCGCCAGCGTAGTGATTCGGGAAGCGCGCGTACCACCAGATGCCGGTGTAGAGCCCTTCCGGCAGCTTCACGCGCGCCTGATCGGCACCCGATTCCTGCGCGGCGCGGTCCAGATGCACGAGGTCGGGCCGGGCGACCATGCTCATGGACGTCTCGCTCTCGCCGGCATGCATATCCGTCGCCGGGTTGGATTTGTGCTTCGGCTCGCCCGGCCCGCCGCGCATGATGCCCAACACATAGACGACATAATCGTGCGGCGTGTCGAGTTGGGTTTGCGCAAAGTACGGAAGCAGGCTGTTGTTGCCGCCGTGACCGTTCACGATGATGATCTTCTTGCAGCCATTCCGGGCCATCTCGTCGGTCGTCTCCTGGAGCAATTGGAGCTCGAGTCCCCGGCTGTAGGCGACGGTGCCCGGCTGATGCTTCGCTTCGAAGATTTGTCCGAAGTAGTACTCGGGAAAGACGATGGCGTATTCCTGCTGGGCGGCGTTGAGCGCGGTGTATCGTACGTTCAGCAGATCGTTGCCCAACGGCAGGTGCGGGCCATGCTTCTCCAGGATGCCGAACGGGAGCAGGCAGGTGCCTTGCGCGCGCGCGATGGCGTCCTTGAAGTCGGCGGCCGTCAGCTCTTCCCAATGAACCGACGGCTTGTTTTGTGGGGAAGGCGACTGCGCCCGCGTGGTCGAGGCGCAGAGTACGCTGATGGAAAGCAGCAATGATTGGCGCACGTGTCCTCCGCTGCTGGTTTTGGGGCCACAGCTCTCGACAAACAGTCCGGCGTGCGGAACGTAGGCGCGGTGAGTGGGCGCGGCAAGTAATGAGCCTCTATCGTAGGACGGAGCCTGCCACGGCATGAAAGTCGCCACCTGGAATGTGAACGGCATCCGGGCGCGCGCCTCCCAGGTCCGAGAGTGGCTCGAGCGCGAGCGACCGGACGTGGTGTGTCTGCAGGAACTGAAGGCCGAGGCGGCGCAGATTCCGGACGAATGCAAGCTCGCCGAGTATCATGCGTACTGGCACGGCCGGAAGGGCTATTCCGGCGTGGCGTTGCAGATACGCCGGGAGCTCGTCGCCGGCGATCCGCTATTCGGGCATCCGCCGTTTGATATCGAATCCCGCATCGTGCAGGTAGAGCTCGGCGATCTGGTCATCGCGTCCGTCTATGTCCCGAACGGCGGGAAGGACTATGCCGCGAAGCTGCAGTTCCTGCAGCGACTCACGGACTGGGCACGCCAGCTCTCCGCCGAGGGACGCGAGCTCTTGGTGTGCGGCGACATCAATATCGCGCGCACGGAGCTCGACGTTCACCCCAAGGAGCGCAAGCTCAATGCGATCGGCCAACGGCCCGAGGAGCGGGCGCTGTTCGAGACGTTGCTCGGCACGGGCCTCGCCGACCTGGGGCGGTCGTTCGATCCCGACAATCCCGGTCTGTTCACGTGGTGGGCTCCGTGGCGTAGCCTCCGCGCGCGCAACATCGGCTGGCGTCTCGATTACATGCTGGCGTCACGGACCGTGGCAGCCCGCGCCACGGGCTGCGTGGTCGAGGCGGACGTCGGCACGAGCGACCATGCGCCGGTGGTGATGACGACCGGTTGAGGCGGGAGCCGTCGCGAGTTGCCCCTGACCAGGCCTCGAGCGACACCACCAAGGGGGGTGCGGCAATGACCGCTCCGGATGTCCGCCATATCAGGGTCGCCATCGACCGACCGCTGCACGAGGTGTATCGTCGCCACGCGCTCGCTCGATCGGCCGAACTCGTTGGGGCTGCTTCGCGTGACCGTGGTTACCGGAGGTCAATCAAAACGAGCCGTGGTGCCCCGGTCACTGGGTCACCGGCGATGCCCGCGAGCCATTGCCCGCCCGGAAGGGCGACGAGGCGCTCGAAGCTCAGTCCCACCCGTACGTCCTCAACGAGGACCCCGTCCGACGCTCGCATCTTCACGTATCCGAAATCCTTACCTAAATAGACGGAGAGCCCGTCGGGCGCGATGGTGTTGCTGCCACCCAGGTAGTAAGTCGAGCTGAAAGTCCGCAAGAGATTGAGGTTGCTATCGAACAGCGACTCGCCGATCAAGAACAGCGAACCGGTCTGGTTGGCGGAGATCTTCGGGCCATAGCGGCTCACGGTGGCACGTTTGACCGCCACGGTGTCCGTCGCGGTGAAGTAAACATTCCCGTCCTCCGGGCAGCAATTGTCGTCGATGATGAGGAGCAGGTCCGAGCGGTCCCCAGCCCGAGCGAGCGGGACAACCTCTGTCACCGGGCCGCCGACGCCCGCGTCTGAACGGGCCCGTTGCGTGCCGGAGACGAGATCGTACTCGATTACTTGGCCGCCGAAGCCGGAACCCGAGAAGGAAATCGTCACCATGGCCTTGTTATTTCCCATGACCCGCACGTTGGCCGGACCCGGGTTGAGCAGGCTGGTCATATTGAGCCGTACGGTGTCTGTCTGTCCGCTCACGAGATTCACAATCGCGAGATAGGGACTCGTGCGAAGCGCCACAACCAGGGAGTCGCCTCCGACCGTCACGTCGAGCCCTTGCGGCCGCGAGAACAGTTGGATCGGCGGGGCGAACGCCAGCGGGCCGATCAAGAAGACGGACACGCGGTCGGGATCCGGCTGCGACAAATACAGGGCATTGCGTGAGACGCCGTAGGCGATGTCGTAGACCCACGCATCGAGCGCGAAGACATGAGTGGGCCGACGGATTCCCGTCACCACGGTGGTCGATCCGAGCGAGGTCTCGGCGAGGTTCCCGAGCGAGTCGCGGGCGAACAGCGTCACCGCCGAGCTCCCCATCCAGTTCGACTGCGCGATCACAGAGAACGTATGACTCGCAGATGGCGTGCCGGCGGCGACCGAGTCGCGCATCGACGCGGGAGGTCCCAGTCGATATCCCAGCCAGGCGACCCGGAAATTGTCCATGGCGTTGACGGCTAGGTGCAGCGTGTCACCCGCGACGAGCGTTGGCGTGGCTTCCGGACCCGTCGCCGAGCCACCGACTAGCGGCGGAGCGAGATCGGTCACCAACACGGGCGGGGGAGAGGCGCTATCGAGCTGCGCCGCCGGGTCCGCCGCGATCACACGAACGTTGACCCTGGAACCGAGGGGGGTTGAAGCGGGCACTCGAAACTGCACTGACCGCGTCACGCTCTTTGCAAACGCATGGGCGGCCGAGTCGGTGGCTGTGAACGCGCCGGTAAGATGAACGACCGTCCACGCCAGCCCGACGTTGTCGACGGCGGTGTAGCTCACCGTGATCCATTCGTCGGGTTGGACGCTGGGCGTTGCACTGACCGACGACACCTTCGGTGGCGCCGTGTCCGACACCTGCAGGCTGGTCTGCGCCGTCCCGGTCACGCCCCCTCCTCTCGCCGTCGCCACGAACGACACGGCGCCGTTTCCCGGCTGGAATGGAAGTACGTACGCCTGCGAAAAGGATTGGGAACCGCTCCCTGATGATCGGACCGAGTCGGACCTGGAGATGAGCCCACTCGCGGTCACGCGAATCACGTCGACGACCACGTCCCCGGCCGGGATGGCCGTGGCGGTGACTCGAACCGTATCTCCGGGCTCCGCAAATGCCGGTTGGACGGACAGCGATACCGTGATGCCGGGCGCCGGGCCGGCTGTGTCCCTGCCGCAGGCCGACCCGGCGATCGCCCCAACCGCTCCCAACCAAAGCATCCAGCGCACCATGATCACCAAGCTCTCGGCTGAACCTGATTACGGCAAGGACTGCGCGCAACGAAGGTTTGGCTTGGTAGTGTGGAACCGAGCATCACGGTATCTTAGGCTTCCATCTGCGACCCGGTAAAAGGGTCCCGTAGGCGGGAGGGAATGGAATGAAACCGACCTTCATCGGCACGGCTCGCTGCGTCGCGGCATCCCTGATTCTGCCCGCGGCCCTGGCCTGCTCTGACGGTGCGGGTCCCTCCAGCAGCTTGCCGCTCAAGGCCGTGGACCAGCTCGGCGCCCAGCTCGATACCATCGACGCCGGCTTCACGTCCCCGCAACTCAAGAGTCTCAGCGCTCTCGCGCTGCCAATGCTTGCCGCTGGCCTCGACGTTCAGCACATGGACTCGACCGTGCTGGGCAGGGCCGTCGAATGGGACCCGATCGGAGGGCGCGTCATCCTCACCACGCGTCCTGGAACGCCCGGGAACGTGCTCCAGGTGAGGCTCTACGAGCGCGACGTGACAGGACTGCCCGCAACTCCCAAGGTCGAGATCGGGTACGCCTATCTCGAGCCGCTGAACAAGTTCACCGGTGGCCGGCCCGATAGCACGTCGCTGCGCTTCACGGTGTTCAAGCTGCCGAATCCGACCCCTGCCGTGATCGTGGACTGGAATGTGTGGCGCGTGCCTGCCGACACCGCCTGCGGTCAATGTGCGACGATTTATGCGGGAACGAATCCGGTCGCACCCGGCGGCAGGTTCATGTATCTCACCGTCCCCTACAGCATCCCTCCCGGCGGTGACGGGACATTCTCGGGGAGCTCCTATGGCGCGGGGTTCTCATTCGTCCACAGCGCGACCCTTCCAGGCCCGAACTCCACCGCGGCCACCGCGAACTGGGCGTTTAGCTGGCAGGGCGACTCGATCCGTACCACCTCAGGCCCGCTGCACCCCGGCGGGGGGCAGCTCGTCGGCGACGCCGAGGTCCGGATCAACGGGGTCCTCGTGGCGACCGTGACGCGCACCGCATCCGGCACCACGGCCCTCGACGCTCGAGGCGCGAGGGTCCTGAATCTCACTGACGGTCACGTTCTCGGTCGTCTCTTCGACGTTCCCGCCGACATCGCCGACTACATCGAGTGGCCGACGTTCGTCCTGTTCTTCTGCGGATGTTAATGTCGGCTGAGCCACCGGTTGCGTGGTCGAGGCGGACAGCGGCACCAGCGACCATGCGCCGGTGGTGATGACGACGGGTTGAGGAGGTTAGGGCGTCACGGCGTACAAGTCCCCCGCGAGGTACTTGAACCCGCTGTCCACCGCCACCGTCACCACGGTGTGCCCGGAGCCGATCTCCCCGGCGATCTGCAGTGCCCCGGCCACGTTGAGTCCGGTGCTCGTCCCCGCGAAGATGCCTTCGCGCCGCGCGAGCTCCCACGCCGTCCGCCGTGCTTCGGTCTCGCTGACCCCGCGTGCCTCGCTCACCAGGGCGCGGTCGAATTGCGGCGGCACGAACCCGGGTGCCACGCCCTCAACGCCGTGCGTGCCCGCCTTGCCACCCGTCAGCACCGAGGACGTCGCAGGCTCGAACGCGACGATCCGCGGCCTGGGCTCCTTCCGCCGCAGCACCCGCGCCGTTCCCACCAGCATCCCCGAAGTGCCGACTGCGGCGCAGAAGGTATGGATGGGCCGGTCCACCTGCCGGAGCAGCTCCTCGCCGAGGGACTCGTAGCCGGCCACCATGTCCGGGTTGCGCATCTGGTCGGTCGCGTAGCTCGGCTCTTGCGATGCGATCTCCCGCGCCCGCTCCATCATCCGGGGCACCAGGTCCGCCGTCAGCTTCCCGCCCGCGCTCTTCAATACCTCGAGCTCGGCCCCGAAGATCTCCATGCTGCGCCGCTTCTCCAATGCCACCGCGTCGTTGGTCACGATGCGACAGCGGTAGCCCTTCACCGCGCAGACGAACGCCAGCGAAATCCCGGTGCTGCCGCCGGTGTACTCGACCACGGTCATCCCAGGCTTGAGCGTGCCGCGCTGCTCGGCCCGCTCGATCATCGATAGCGCCATCCGGTCCTTGTACGATCCGGTCGGATTGTAGTACTCGAGCTTGACGAGCACCTCCGCAGCGCCGTCCGGGACGATCTTTCGGAGCTTGACCAACGGTGTGTTGCCGATGGCTTCGAGCATCAGAGACGCAGAGTCTCGATGAGCGCCGCGAGTGCCGCGGGCAGCTGCCGTTGACGAGGATAATAGAGGAAGAAGCCGGGGAACGGCGGGCACCAATCTTCGAGCACGCGCACGAGCTCCCCACTCGCGAGGTGCGGTGCGGCGCGGTCCTCCGACATGAACGCCAGACCCACCCCATCGAGCGCCGCACGGACCATGATCTCCACGTCATCCACGATCAGTGGTCCGTTCACCGCGACCGTGAGGGACTGCTTGCCCTTGTCGAGCTCCCAGCGGTACACGCCGGCGGATCCGTGTCGAAAGTTGATGCAGCGGTGGCTTGTCAGGTCACGGGGGTGTACCGGCTTCTCGTGCGACTCGAAGTAGCGGGGCGAACCCACGATGGCCGGCCTGTGGTCCTTGGAGACGCGGAATGTGATCATGTCCCGCTCGATGAACTCCCCGAAATGAATGCCGGCGTCGAAGCCCGCCGCGACGAGGTCGACGCGACTCTCATCGGTCGTCACGTCGAGCACGACGTCCGGGTAGTCGCGCGCAAATTGTCCCAGCTTCGGCGCCAGCACCGTGGTCGCGGCAATGGGCGACACCACCAAACGCACGCGTCCCGCCGGCCGGTCACGAAATCCCGTAATCAGGTCCACAGCTCCTCGAATGTCGCCGAGCGCCGGGCGCAGACGCGCGATGAGCTGCTCTCCGGCAGGTGTCGGGGCAACACTGCGCGTGGTACGCGCGAGCAGCCGTACGCCAAACCGGTCTTCCAGCCCCCGCATCGCGTGGCTGACCGCAGAGGTAGACACGCCAAGACGCTTGGCCGCCCGGGTAAAGCTCCGTTCCTCGGCGACAGCGAGGAACGCGGAAAGGACGCTCAGCTCGTCGCGCACCATTTGTGAATGATACTCACAAACCCATCTCGATTTTTCCGGCTACACAGGCGCGTACGGTTCCGCTACGATTGGCCGCATGGACATCAGGCGCAGTGGCTCACAACCCTCCGGCATCGGGCCCGCCGAGTGGTTCACTGGCACGGTGCGCATAGATCCGCTGTTCCAGGCGCCCGATCCGGCGCGCGTGTCCGGCGCCAGCGTCACGTTCGAGCCCGGCGCCCGGACGGCTTGGCACACCCACCCGCTGGGCCAGACCCTGATCGTGACGGCCGGCTCCGGCCGCGCGCAGCGCTGGGGAGGGCCGATCGAGCAGATTCGGCCCGGTGACGTGATCTGGATTCCGCCGGGTGAGAAGCATTGGCATGGCGCCGCGCCAACCACCGCCGTGACACACATCGCCGTGCAGGAACAGCTCAATGGCAAGGCAGTGGACTGGATGGAAAAGGTCAGCGACGAGGAATACAGGAGCGAATAATGCCTCACGTCATCGTGAAGCTGTGGCCAGGAAAATCCGAACAGCAGAAGAGGCGACTCGCCGAGGCAATCACGCAAGACGTCATGAAGG